>Ga0209361_1000099_pt1 | contig 103553 bp, 72 predicted proteins | sample SaaInlV_200m_DNA_3_FD_184657 | JGI IMG/M metagenome (GOLD analysis project Ga0209361, IMG submission 184657) | Marine microbial communities from expanding oxygen minimum zones in the Saanich Inlet - SI037_S4LV_200m_DNA (SPAdes) (version 2) | ecosystem: Environmental > Aquatic > Marine >... | reverse complement strand
AAGATACGACGCCCCAATAGATGCTATCGAAACACAAGGCCTTGTCGTCAACGCCGAAGATGCCGAAAAGGAGCTTCGCTCACTACGTCGCGCACTCGAAGACGCCGGCGATGTAAACATGACGTCTATAGAAGAATGCGAACACCTAAGCTCGCGAGGGGAATACCTGTCGAAACAGCTAAAAGACCTCGCCGTCTCACAGAAAGATATCGGAAAGATAATCGGTAAGCTAGAACGCGAAAGCCGTAAGCGCTTCAACGAGGCTTTCGAGGTAATAAAAGAAAATTTCAAGAAAAACTTCCAGATACTCTTCCGCGGAGGAGAGGCAGACCTGCGTTTCACAGAAAGTAACGATATCCTCGACGCAGGTATCGAGATAGTAGCAAAACCCCCAGGGAAACAGCTTCGCTCGATAGGGCTTATGTCAGGAGGAGAAAAATGCCTGACAGCACTAGCACTTCTCTTCGCCATCTTCGAATATAGACCAGCACCGTTCTGTATCCTCGATGAAGTCGATGCACCACTAGACGACGCAAATATATCACGATTCCTCAACGTAGTAAAACACTTCATCGATACCACACAGTTCGTAATCGTAACACACAACAAAAATACAATGACTGTAGCTGACGCCCTATGCGGCGTGTCGATGGAAGAAAAAGGCGTATCGAAACTTATACCACTATACCTCGGCAACACAAAAAAAGAAGAACCTGCGCAACAACAAGAACAACAACAAGAACCTGTTCTCGCATCGTAACGTTCGATTTTCGGAATAGGATTTTTTACCACAGAGGCACAGAGAACACAGAGAAGAAAAGAATATGGCTGGTGGATTCTCCCCCAGACCCCCTTTTTCATTGAACATTGAACAATGAATAAACCTGGACACGGCAGTGCCCACTCTCGACGTTGTCGTAAGAATAAGATTGTATCTTTACGTTTGCTATAGGAAAAACAAAGAAAGGAAATACAGTCAACGACAATGACGACAGCTGTGCGTCTGCTGCGCGCTCTGCGCAGTGGCGCTCTCTGTGTGCTCTGTGACTCTGTGGTGAAAAAAATCGGTAGCGCGTAACATCAGTAATTTATGTGTATTTTAGAAGCTCGATAAGCTCGGTGCGGGAGAATTTGTGTAAGCTGCCGTCGTCGTTAGCATCGACAATTTCTTCCATAAGCTTTTCCTTGGCGGTAATTAGGCTGTGGATTCTCTCCTCAAAAGAGTCTTTTGTGATGAACTTGAAAACCTGTACGCCAAGCTTCTGCCCTATGCGATGGACACGGTCCGTCGCCTGGTCTTCCCTGGCAGCGCTCCACCAACGGTCATAGTGTATCACCACCGACGCCGCCGTGAGGTCGATGCCAAGACCTACAGCGCGTAAAGACCCAACAAAAACTTCGCAGGTGCTGTCATTGTGAAACCTGAAGATCTCCTCGGCACGACGCCCAGTAGAGCCGCGTACAGCGGCATAGTGGACGCCTTCGTCACGAAGGTGACGCTCGATAATATCGAGCATAGAAAGATACTGCGAAAAGACAACGACCTTCTTTCCGCTGTCACGCGCTTGTCGGAGGATCTCAACGAAAAGGTCCCACTTTCCAGACTCATATTTTTTATAATGCTTGACGTCTCCAAGGAAAGCAGCAGGGTGGTTGCATATCTGTTTGAGATGCGATAGAAGGGTGAAAATATGGACGTATGGAACGGCTTTGCTAGTATCTTCAAGGTCGGAAATAAGAGCCATACGCTTTTTCTCGAGCTCCGAATAATATAGGTCCCGCTGCTTGGGAAGCATAGAACAATATTCTATCTCTTCGGTCTTGGCAGGAAGCTCGGCGAGAACCTTTTCTTTCTTGCGACGTAAAAGGAAAGGCTTCACAAGCTTCTTTAAAAGTGCTTTGCTGATGGCAGAGTCGCCCTTTTCCATAGGCTTGATGAAAAGGTTGCGGAACTTCTTCTTGCTAGGCATATAATTCGGCAGTACTATATCAAAAAGAGCTTTAAGCTCCATGAGATTGTTCTCTATAGGAGTACCAGTAAGACCTACAGCCATAGTAGAAGGTATCTTCAGGAGAGCTTTGTGGACCTTGCTGTTGTGGTTCTTCGCCACCTGTATCTCATCGAAAATAGCGACGTCGAAAAACTCAGAAGAAAGATGCTCTATGTCGCCGCGAGCTATGCCGTAAGACGTGACGACGATGTCATTATTCTCGACGACACGACAAACATCTTCCCTGTCAGGACCATGATATATCGCTACAGACATGCCAGGAAGAAATTGCCGTATTTTGTCTTCCCAGTGGTATATCACCGACGTAGGACAAACCACAAGGAAAGACGCCTCCCCACGGTTTTTGTTCTTGACGGCAGCGAAAAGCGCCATCGCCTGGTGTGTCTTTCCAAGACCCATATCGTCGCAAAGAAGACCCGAAAGACCATAAGAATATAACGACCACAGCCACTGTATGCCATCTTCCTGATAGTGCCTAAGGCTGCTATTCAAGCCTGTAAGGTCGTAATCCTTTTCAGCGGCGCCGTCACCAAAAATATCGAAAGACTTCTCTTCGTCGTCAAAGAACCCCACCTTTTTTATCTTGACGGTAGGCATCGCTATGCTGCCCCTAGTGATATTCTCGGCGACGATGTCATAAAGCCAGCGATATCGCTCTTTGGCGACGTCGATGACACGGCGATGCCGGAACTTTTCAGGGAGCATGTCCTCTTGAGGCGTCTTGTAGAAACCCGCCCCAGCGACATATAGGTATTCTCCAAAGATTAAGACCTCAGCACCAGAAAACTCCTCTGCAAGAGAATATTCGGGAGCGATGACAACACCATCGTCGCCATAAGAAATAGTTAGACCTATAGACTTATACGGAGACTTTTCGGCGAAGAAGCCTGCGACGCCTTCGCATTCTTCGAGGTTTTCCTTAATAAAAGAAGGAACCTTTTTACGCGTAATGACGATGCCAGGACGTATCGTTGTAGATTGGTGAGACGGCGTCTTGGCATAGAAACCTGAGCCTCTGATAAAGACCCACTGCCCGAAATCGCAAACGCCAACATCGTCGCTATCGCTACGCGCTGAGAAGATAAGACGTTTGTCCGTGACTTCATAGCCTATAGCGTCATGGACTTCAGAGAGGTGCGTATGGAAGCCTTCATGGGTGTTGAGCCACGACTTGTTGGCATCGACGAATGCGGAGATAGCGTCGCGAGAGATTATCGTCGGTGATGCAGGAAATCGCGATGGCGCTATCTTATAAAAACCGTGGCCCTCACAGAAAACCCAACGCCCGAAGACGTGTGATGACCCAGTTTGTAGATCACCAACGACGAAAAGATATGGAACGACATGAAAATTCCAATCTTCGTCGAAGAAAAGATCATAAGAAATAGGGGGCTCTTCACCATGAACGGTGATATCGACACCTTTATGCTCGATAATATGGTAATATTCTTCAAAAAATGCCTCTACGTCAGCAGCAGGGATCTCGCCACGATCCAGAAGAGGATGTTTCTCTTCGGAGAAAAAACCTACCTCAGGGACATACTCCCAAGGGCCTATGGTAATACGTTGCTCTTCAGGGATATCACGAAACTTCCGCTGGTGTTCACGGTAATGACGAAGAGATGATTCATCGCTAGTGATGGTGAAGCTTGACGATGTTGTGTTGTATGATATCGTAGCAATAAACTCTTCACCATAAGAATATACCTGCAATGGCGACGATACCGTTGTTAAAGAGGGGATTATCGCTATAAGGTCTTCGGCGGAAAGAGAACATGAGACCATAATCTCCGAAGTTTTTACCTCTAGACCAGTTATCATCTTGGTGTCGTCGGTGATAAAACTCAGCATGTAGTCTTTACCACTATTTTGATATGCCATAAGCATCATAGCGATGTCGGTCCATGGCGATAGCTTATAGCGTAAAGCGAAACTCGGACGCCCCTGATGCCATAAAGACAAATCTTTGGGCGTTATGCTGAAGAACTTCAAAGAGTTGTATTCCGTCTCCTTGTGGCGGTTTATCAGCATAGACTCAAGAGTCTCTTGCGCAGAAGGCGCCGTGGCATTAATAGAAAACCCACCATTTTCTATGATGTAATGCCCCGAAGAGACCTCTTTGAAAGAAGCTGTACCATTGGCAATGAAGAGGCGTAGGAAGATAGCGTTCCATAGTGATTGCTCAAAACGATGATGAAGAGGGGAGTCGTTGACGCCAAAGATATAGAGATATGCCGTGGCGATATGGACGCACGGGCTTTCATCGGAAGAGCAGGAGCAAAAGGTTTCTATAAGGGCGTCGTTATCGTCGAACCGAAGGAAAGGCCAGAACTCTTCGTTGCCATCGACGATGCACACCTGGTAAACACCGATATCGAAGCGGATGTCACTGACGCATCCTTTGGCGATACTCTCTTCAGCGTCAAGCTGATACGGCTCTAGGAAGTTAGGAAGGATCATGGATTAACCAAATAAAATAATACTGCCTCTATTGTACATAAAATCACCTTTCACACGCAATAATAGATTAAGACTAGGATTTTTCACCACAGAGCCACAGAGCACACAGAGAGCGCCCACTGCGCAGAGCGCGCGCAGCGGACGCACAGCTGTCGCCATTGTCGTTGATTGTACTTCCTTTCTTTGTTTTTCCTATAGCAAACGTAAAGATACAATCTTACTATTACGACAACGTCGAGAGGGGGCACTACCGTGTCCGGGTGAAAGGATAGCGTATAGGAATAGCGTATAGTGTAGAGTTATAGTTCACCGTTCACCGTTCACCGTTCAAAAAAGGGGGTCTGGGGGAAATCCCCCAGCCAGATTGTTTTATTTCTCTGTGTCCTCCGTGGCTCTGTGGTGAAAAATCCTATTCCGAAATTCGGTACAGTTCACCAACATGGGTAACACCTAGTTGAGGTCGATGTCGACTAATGGCGTCTGTGCATAGTCGTCTTTGCTTATCTCATTGTCGCTGGAGATTTTTTTCTGTAGTATCGCATTACTGTCTTCGAAGACCATTTCCCATGTAGGAGTTTCTGAACTAGAAACTATTTCTTCGAAACTTTCAAGGTATGAGCCGGTATACCAGCTGCCTTCATTTGTGTATCCGCGTGAGCGTTCGCCAGGAGAGCTGCTCGATGTTATGATAACCCCCTCTGTTTCAAGGAAAAGTGATCTGTAGTTGTCTATCAGTGTAATATAGTTTCTATATGGCGACGCTTTGGTGATCACTTGCCCAACGTATGGCGGAGTGTAATTTTCTGGGATGATACTATTGCAGCAGTCGTTGAATATCAGTGAAAAGCGTGCTTTTTTGCTGTTTATAATGTCGACGACATCATCGACAGCAAGGCCATGGAATTTGAAGTCTAAAACAGGCCATATAGAAGGACGTTCCTCGGTGTTGAAACCATGACCAGAAAAATAAAAGACGATGACATCATCGTCGGAGCACTCAAGGTCGCGTAGAGTGTCGACGATATCGAAGGGCTTGAAGTCTGTGCCATAGAAAACATGCTCTTCGATGTCGAGGCCAGTGACGTTGGCGATGGTGTGTACATGAATATTAATGGCGACGAAGTCGCGTAAACACGCGGAACCAATATAGTAGTCGCTGGTGTCGGCGGCGATGATGGCATGGAGGGTTGCGGCTGAAGCACTGCCGGCGAAGAGACACGACACAGAAAAGATAATCCTTATGAAGAAAGAGCGTATGCGTATGGTAATCATTATGTTATCGTTGCGAGGATTGTTTTTAGGGGTTCGATAGAAGTATCACAGTTTGCCATTATACGGACATCATCATAGACGAATTCTACCTGACGCGTTGTTATGCTTATAAGAACTAATACGCGCTCGTCACCATTGACAAAAGCAAAGCCAAATTCTGGATAAAGACGTACCTTTTTAATATAGGAAAACGATAAATTGTCGCTTTCGGAGAGATATTCTACGAGAGCAGAAGAGGTGACAACACCTTCGTCGGCGATGACTCTATAGCCTCCGAGGAGATCCTCGCCGATAAAGCTTTTCGGTGACATACGATAATAATGTATCTCATCGGGAGCAGCAAGAATCGTGACAGCAGAAGATGGTAGATGATTTTCTAAGGCGTGCGAAGAAGGGGATCCGACAGACGAACATCCACAAAAGACGATAAAAATACATGTCGTTACTAGTCGTGATAGCATATTGTAACACCCTGGATTAAAAGGATAAACATACCATATATGCCATAATTATAGTAACTTAAATATCTATGTTATGAATGAATTTCGGAATAGGAATTTTTTACCACAGAGCTTTTTCAGTGACCAGTGACCAGTGATCAGTGATCAGTGATCAGTTATTCTATCCGCTAAACGCTATAACTATACGCTATAAAATCCCCAGACCCCCATTTCTGAGCGGTGAGCTGTAAAAACGGTAAATAGTGAACTATAACTCTATGCCATCCGCCATTCCTTTCACCCGGACACGGCAGTGCCCACTCTCGCCGTTGTCGTAACAATATGATTGCTCCTTTACATTTGTTTGAGGAAAACGTAAGAAAAAAAGTACAAACCACGACAATGACGACAGCTGTGCGTCCGCTGCGCGCGCTCTGCGCGGTGGTCGCTCTCTGTGTGCTCTGTGACTCTGTGGTGAAAAATTGGGGTCTCTTACTTTCCTTTGCGCGCCAAGGATACAAGTATGGTGTGTATCTTGCTGATGACATGCGATGCCGACTTGTAATATTCGTCTAGGACGAACAAAGTCTTGCGCAATTTATTCTTTATCACATCATTACGGTCAGTGCTCGCCGCTATCGCCGTCTTAAGGTTCGCAGAATTATTACTTTCGGTGGTCTCCCCTGCTTTGAAATGCTGGGGAAGCTCCTGCCATAATACCCATTCGTTTGTAATAGAAAGAGAAGGGCTGATATCGTCCTTATGCGCATTGCGCCAGTCCACTATCGCAGCATTGAGAGCGGCTTCGTATTCTTCAAGACCATTATCTGCAATTAAAGCATCATAATCTGCCTGAAAATCATCTACGTAACCTTCATAACGTTCTAATCTGTCTTCCCAATCACTTTTAAAAGGTAATTGATACCATTTGATATTATCCAATTTCTTTTCATATTTATCCACTCTTCCCTGCCAATAATCGATTCTTTCTTCAAGATACTCAAGTCGCACTTGTGTTACGGCATCAAGCCCATCAATCATTGCGCGCGCATCACTAATTGCGATTGCAGTGGTGTCAGTGGGGTCATCGTTTTCCTCGCCTGGGGCAGGAGGTGGTATCGTTAACGTTTCAACTAGGTAGTTTCCATTGTCGTCTTGAAATTCTTCTTCTTTAGGGAGAGAATCGTAAACAAGCTGCAATTGGGTTTTGAGAGAGCTGTCACCCAAAATACCGGCATTGTTATCAAGAAGGGCTTTAAGACGCACAACTAAAGCATTAGCATTGGTGATATCATCAACAGTAATATCGGTGGTGTCAGTACTGTTAGCAATAGCGGTGATATAATCATTAGTAAGATTGCTGGCGACGACAATAGCAGGGGATACAGAAACCGCGTCTTCGTCATTGTTTATTGTAACAATCTCAACGCCTTTTTTATAATACTTTGGGTTAAAATCATATTTTTCGAAATAGTAATCGGCTGAAGTGTCGTCGTTGACGAAAGACCCACCTTTTTTGTTGTACAACACCGTGAGGTCGCTGAGGATCTCGAGAGCTTCTTCGACGATATCGGAGTAGTCGATAAGAAGGTTGGCTTGGTGTTCGATGTCGAGGTTCGCCTTGGAAAGGTAGCTTACACGCAGGAATTCCTGTATCGTAGAAGTTTCGGGGGTGACGAGAAGCGAAGGGTCTAAGGCAGGATATAGGAAAGCAGCAAATTTATCCTGCCAAAAACTGTCATTGTAGTTCGTTCTTGTAAGAGTGAATGTACTGTTTTCGCCCTGAAAATTTGTGACCTGGGTGTTGAAGTCCGCAACAGTAGGAGTGTCACCGTTTTTTTCTTGGACGGCAGCGTATATATACCAGAAGGGAAGATTTGTGGTTAATGTAGAACCATCAGGTGGTGGAACATATGATATGTTGTTGAGGAATGTGCTCATAACGATATTTTTCCTTTTTTGTTAGCTTATATTTCTTGCTAAGGTTTTCATTATAGTACTTAACGCCAATGCAATATTCGCTGCAGATTTGTAAAATTCTTCGAATGTAAACATAGACTTCTTAAAGCGAGCCTGCATCTCAAGGTTCAGGTTTTCGACGTTGGACTTGGTGTTCCTAAGATAAAAACCAACATCTCTGTTGTTGACCCAGGTATCATTGAAAGCCTTGAGAGTGAGATCAGAGCCTCCACTTGTCATAGAGGCTATAATTTCTTGAGCTTGGCTGTATAGAGAAGATTCTGTTGTGGCGTCGTCGCTTCTGTTGGGGATGGCGTCGGCGGCTTCGGAGAGCGTGGTACGGGCAGCAAGAAGAGCAGTGCGGTCGACGGAGTCAATACCTCCTTCGGTGTGAAGCACAGTATCTAACAGGAGTTTAGGTTCGTCAACTGCGATGCCATCTTCTAAAGTATATGTCCAAATTTCTGTATCTTCATTATATTCTGCAGAATACGTGCTCGTTATGTCACCATCGTCATTTCTTGCCACATAATATACTTCGGTTTCGCCGTTGTCTTTCTTGTTGTAATACTCCATGATAGAAGATATTGACGTCATGATGTTCGTGACGGTCTCGAGATTTGAGCTGAACTGTGACACCTGATAGGCGATATCGGTGTTTGCCTTCACAAGATAGTCGTATTGTATAAGAGACTGTAGCGATAACGTATCTTTCAAAGGTGTAAACCCAGGGATTCCGATTTCATTGGAAATAAAGGCCGTGAATTTTTCCTGCCAGTCGGCATTGATAAAATATGTGCCGTCAGCGGCATTGAAGCCTGTGTCAGGGTCTTCAGTATAAGAATATTCATTGGCGAAATTCGTTAAGGCAGTATTGAAGTTAGAGGAATCGCTGAAATCAGTGGCATTGGGATAATACTGCAGATATCGTTGTATAAAAGGAACATGGTAAGGTTTGTTGCCGGCCTCTGTCACCCACGAAGGAGGGATTAAGTCTTCTATTGTAGTCATGATATTATACCTTCTTTTTTATTTGTTTATCCTGCGTGAAAGCTTAGTGCTTATAGTGTTAAGCTTCGAAATCATAAGACCCGCAGACTTATAAAACTCTTCGAAAACCCATACAGCTTCTTTTAGCTTGGCTTCGGCATCGCCATTGAGATTCTCTGAAGCAGAGATAGTATCTCTTAGCCTCCTGCCGATAGAGTTGTTAACAGCCCATACTGCTTTCCAGTTACGTTCTCTCCAATCAGATATTATGCGAGCATCACTTGTGTCGGAAGCGTGAGCTGCTATAAGGTTTGCCCTTCTATTGGCAATCTCTTCGGCGGTAGGTCCTAGGTCGTCGATAACACTTTGTATCGCTGCGCTAAGGTTCGACTCCGAGATACCATTGCCATCGTCATCTACAGTAGATATTGGATCAGCTTCATTGATAGCAGTTTTAAGGACTCCGAGGTAATTGTAGAGGTTATAGGTATTGAGCTCTCCATCAATGCTTGGGTAACGCTTGTCGTTGCCGAAGATGATATCATATTTCGCCTCCCAAGCATTTATGATATTTTCATAGGGGTAAGCTTCGACGCTCATATATTCTGTGGCGTCATCAGGGGCAGCAGAAACGCGGTCAGCGTCTCTATAAACAGGGTCGGGCTTGTCGTTATAGAAAGAAATAAGGTCTTCGACAACCATAAGAGCTTTGTTGGAATATCCGACGACCTCTTCAAGAAGCTCCATCTCGCGCGTTATGACTTTGTTGCCGATAACAAGATATTGCGTTTGTAGCAAGACAGGAAGAGATTCCGAGTAATAGAAAGGATTTGATACAGAATGAATCTCCTGGAGATAAGTAATCCAGGAATCGCGAGCAGACACGTTATCTATGTCGAAATTTGCGGGGAGGGTGGTGTCGAAGCTATATTCATTAGCGAAGTTTCCAAGGTCTTCATTGAATTTGGCAAGGTTATTGTTGGGAAGCAACGCAGAATATACCGCATAAAAAGTAGCATGGTATGGTTGGGCGAGATCTGAAAACGCCGCTGAAGAGTTTGTTATTGATGTTATGTCTGTCATAGCTTTCTCCTTAATATATTATATCTTTCCGGCGATTTTTTCTAAGACGTTGGTGAGTTTGAAAATAAGAGACGCCGCCGTCTTGTAAAATTCCTGGAAGGTGAACATCGCCTTGCGTAACTCGTCACGAGCATTGTCATTCTGAGACTCTAAGGCGATAATAGAGTTACGGAACGAAGCACCAACAGCAGAATGATCGCCATCGTCGTCTTTGTCGTTCTGCCAGTTGTCTTGTAGTAGAATTAGCTGAGCATCATCAATTTCTTCTGTCGTATAAAAATCCTCGAATTTACTGATGACTCCTTGGATCTCATCTTGAAGATCAGAGTCTCTTATTGACGACAATAACTCGCTGCTTAGAGTGTGATATAAGGCGTTGAGGTCTTCGTAATCGTCTGCGGTAAGAGTACTCGTTGTTTCGTGGAAATATTCGTTGACTCCGTCACCTGGAACGAGAGTGTCAGACAGAGCCTCTTCAACAGTATCGTCGTTAAGAGTAACTTTAATGGTGATAGGCTCTCCTTGTTTGTTGTAGATGCCAAACATCTCATTAAGAACTTTAAGGATTTTATTCGATTCGATAAGGGCGGAATTTTGAGACGCAAGCTTGTTAGTAAGAAGATCGTTGGCCTCGACAATAAGACCGTATTGTATCTTGGTCTCAAGGCCGCCAGTGGCAAAGGCGGTGTTGCGAAGTGCATTGATGCCGCTTAAGAAACGTGTAAAATCTAGAAGAAAAACATCGCTATTATAATGTAGTGAGGTGAATTCGTCTTCGGAAGTGGGTATATCGACATCACTAAAAGCATCGGTATCAAAAATATAAAAAAAGTCACCAGCATTACGATCTGCGAAATAACCGTCTTTTTTTTCATTGAAATCATCAAGAGTAGGAGGAGTAGCAAACTCCTGGTATGCCCACCACATTGGAACGTATTCGTTGTTTAGCCCTTCCGGAGGCATGGTGTACGCTTCCGTAGTAGGAATATAAGTGCTGTCTGTAGGAATATATTCTGGCATAATTTTGTCCTCGCTATGGGATGTAATTCACCCCGCCTATACCTTATTATAAAAAAAGTTCTATATAATAACAAGCAAAAAACATGCCAATATATAAGGGGATATCGAGCGTTTTCCGTAAAAGATTTATCGTTAACGATATAGACAATAAAAAAGTTCGGCGCTTTTTAATAAAAAGTAACAAGCCCCAATTTTTTCACCACAGAGTCACAGAGCACACAGAGAGCGCCCACTGCGCAGAGCGCGCGCAGCGGACGCACAGCTGTCGTCATTGTCGTGGTTTGTACTTTTTTTTCTTACGTTTTCCTCAAACAAATGTAAAGGAGCAATCATATTGTTACGACAACGGCGAGAGGGGGCACTGCCGTGTCCGGGTGAAAGGATAGCGTATAGGAATAGCGTATAGCGTAGAGTTATAGTTCACCGTTCACCGTTCAAAAAAGGGGGTCTGGGGGAAATCCCCCAGCCAGATTGTTTTATTTCTCTGTGTCCTCCGTGGCTCTGTGGTGAAAAATCCTATTTCGAACTTCGATTTTTTGATAAAGAAAAAAAAAGAGTTTATAATAATTCTTTTAATGTGCTATACTAAACGTAGTGGAAGGAAAGTACTCGGGCTCGGACATATGCAGATCGCGTCGTGGGTGCTCTGTAAACAAGGAGAACAAATTATGAGCGGATCTTTACCAGGCATTGATATTAACAGCGAAGAAAAATATCTAGCGTTTTTCCAAACGAATTTTAACGCTCTCTATCTTGCTGATGATGTTAACCCTGATGACGGCGTCAACGACAACCTCGATTTTGCTCGCGACTGGGCGGCATTCGAAAAAGAGGCGAAAGGATATTTTGGTGAGACGGAATACGGCGACCTTCCCACCGCCGACGTTAGAGTGTATTGGGAAGCGTTTCTTCGTGGGTATGACCTTTTCGGGTATTATTCTTCTGGGGAGGATTTTCTTCAGGAGGTTTTTGCCGGAGGGCTTATTATAAGTTCTTTGTCAGACAATATCATTGAAGTGAGCTCACTGAAGATCATGATTCTTTTCAGGGTTATGCGTAGCCTGCGGGAGATCCTCGACAGGATACAAGAAACAATTTTGTCGGAGTTCTCTATAATAGAACAAAAGAGTGTGATAGCAGAGGCATACACCGCCACTATGATACACGAAAGTAAGAAGCTTGCTGTTGTCGAGGCTACTGATGATGACGGACAGATAGACAACATGACTTTTTCGGCGCGTATCGAGCAGATAAGAAATGCACGGACATATTCTAGAGACGAAAGTAAAGAGTGGCAAAGCTCTTCGAAGAGTCTTGTAGACGTACGGTCACAACAGCTCGATCAGATAAAAAAGATATATAGAGACCTTGCCAGCATAATAAGTCTGATCTTTAGGTAGTAAAATATAGGTAGTAATAAAAATTTGTAAGACATATAAAGAATTAAAAAAGGATATAATACCATGGCATTGATTACCGAAGACTTCACAACCGCCTACGGCTTGAAGCCAGGTTTACTAGAAGCAGATATTGGAGAAATATACAGTTATTTCGTAAACGAATACCGTGGGTCTATTGGTGTTGAAAGTGGCAGTGACCTTATTTCTGCTACTACTGGCGAAGTCTTGACCGATGATGAGAAAGATGCACAGCTTCTCACCGAATGGGGATCGTTCCTCGATGGCGGAGACCCTTTTGGTTTCCATAGCGTAGGCGTCGAGCTTGCCGAGATAATAGCTGTAGAGAGCTCCGACAGACTAGAGGTTATATGGACGTTGTTTGAGAAGCTCATTGACCTTCTTGAGGCGATACAAGGTGCGGCGATATCTCTCGCCGGCGGCGTAGAATATAAGACTGAGACACAGAGCGCGTTAACAACAGAGATAAGCGGCCTGGATCCTAGCGCGGATAAATATAGGACAGCTCTTCTTGTCGATTATGAAGAAGATGGGGCTTTAAATACTGAAGGCCAATCACTTCTGCGTTCCGAGCAAGTGCGAGTACAGCAGAAAATAGAAAACTTGCGTTCGCTGCGTACAGCAGAAAGAGACCACTCAAAAGACTGGTCGTCGTCATTGAGTACTTCGAACGAGGCAACACAAGGGCAGTCGCAGATATTGACGACGATAATGCAGCAGATGAGTGGCTTAATATCAGCAATATTTAAATAGAAGTAGATAAAAGTAAAAGAGTAGCAAAAAAAATAATGTCATTGGAGGGAACCATGGCTAAGAAAAAGAAATCAAAGAAATTACGTCAAAACGCTTCTGAAGAAAAAGTAGCGTCAAAAAATACCACAGAAGGGCAGTCGAAGCTTTTTGAGAAGATATATTCCAAAGAAACGATGGACGATATAAAGAAATGGGATGAAGAAGCAGAAAAGGGGACGAAGATTGCAGACGCCTCTCTTGTTAAAGAAGTCGAAAGACTTATCAATAAGCTTAATTCATGGGAAGACATGGGTCTGTCCAAAGAAGAAGTCGAAAAGCTTAAAATCACTAATAAGCCCAACGTAGAAAAGTTTGATAAAAATGATGGTGAACAGGTCCAAAAGCTGATGAGCGCTATGTTATATCTTATCGTCGTCCAAGGAGTCTCGCCAAAAGATGCTCTGCAGTTTACTCCGGGGATGATAGAGACGATATATGCACAAGCGTATACGCTATATAACGCAGGGAAATATAAAGACGCCGAAGAGATATTCAGGACGTTGATATTCCTCGATCCTTTACAAGCTCGTTACCATATGGGGCTGTCGTCGAGTTTACACCGTAAAAAGGAATACAACGAAGCTATTAAACAATATATAGTAACGAGTTTCTTCGACGAGAATAACCCTTTGCCATATTATCACGCCGCTGATTGCTTCTTAGAACTCAACGACCCAGATTCTGCACAAGACGTCCTACAGAAAGCAATAGAGGCCTGCGGGGAAAGCGCTGAATGGCAGAAGCTTAAAAAGCAGATGGTTCTTATGAAGAAAGCAATACATGATAAGCTGGAAAAAATCCCCAAAAACAAAAGACCGAAGTCCAAAGTCGAAATCACCGATGAGATGAAAAAAGCTGAAAATGATCTTATAGAAGGAAAGTACCCCAGCCTCAAAGATACAATTCGTGAATCCGAAGAAAAAATAGCAAAGGATCAAAAACAAGAAACGAAAAAATAGCGAAGAATAAAAACAAGAAATTATGAGGATAATGTTATGACTGGTGGAATAGATGGCAGCCAACGAGGAATACCTAGAGAACAGGTTGATCAGAATATTAATGATGCTATAACAGAAAAGCAGGAGGGCGACGTCCCACAAGACGATGTTGCTCCTATTTCCCGTGAAGATATCATAGAGTTTATATATGATATGACGAAACCTGATATAACGTCTCCTGATCAGACTAAAACACAAGATTTCGAAGAAGTGTCGATGAGTGATTTCATAGGCAAAATTGTTGCGGCATTACGTCTTGTGGCAGATGAGGTGGCTGATGAGATAAAAGTTGGTGGCGATATCAATGAAAAGACATTTAACACATCGAAAGAGACTAATAAGGAGATAGCGACTACTGTTTTGAGGCAGGTGGAGAATGTCCGAGATTACTATAGTGATCAAGCAGACCTAAGAGGCGAAAGGAAGAAAGAAGCGGAGAAGCAAGCTTGGATTACATGTGGTGTTATTGTCGCCGTAGGAATCTTAGCAATAGCTGCTGGCGCTGTATCAGGAGGGGTTTTGGGCGTGGCGGTAATCGCTCTTGCTGTAACATTCATGACTACAGGGATAATATCAGCGGTGATAACGGCCCAGTTAAATATGGGGATGTATGAAAGCGGAGGCTCAGAAGTAGAGGGACTCAGCGAAGCTGAGGCTGAAAGCAAAGCAGAAACAATGGCATGGTGGGCAGCTGGTCTTGCTGCTGTGTCTGCTCTTTGTTTGGTAGCAATAGTCAGCCTATTAACATCAGGCTCAGGGACGGCGCTAGCGCTGTCTGCAGCAACCGCTCCAGCAGGAGCTTTCGGAACGTCGCTGGTGGCATCTGGACCAGTTCTCGATGGCATGCTTGAGCGCGCTTACTGCAACGAACATAACGTTGAGAAAGAAGAATTGACAGCTGACGAAAAGAAAGATATGGCAAAATATGTAAAAACTTGGAGAATCATTATTACAGCTGCTTCCTTATTATTGTCACTTGTTGGTTATGGTGGGATACTGAAGGCGATGAAGGGGATTTCGACTGCGGCGAACGCCGCGAAGGGCGCGAAACAGATAGTTGGCTTAACATCTGTTCAGACTGCCGGGGGTATCGTCCAAGGACTATCCTCTGCTTGGAGCAACTGGACACAAGCAGACATCTTAAAGTCTGTCGCTAAGACCACTAAAGAAAGAGGCGATATTTTATCGCTCTTGGTAGCACTGAAAGCATTGTTAAACCTTCTTAATGATGGATATCAAAGCGGTGTCGAAGAGATAGGGAAAATCCAAGAATCGATGAAGATGAGAAATATGAATAGAGATGTTCTCTTCAGTGTAGCAGAAAAAAATACTAACGCCGCTGTTCAAGGATAACAAAGGATTAACACAAAAGCTTGCGATGATATGAGAATCCAGGCGTGGCAAAAAAGACGAAGATAATAAATAAGGAGACGTTGTTATGACAGAAATTAAGAAAAGTGAAATACAAGATGGCCAAAAATATAGCTTTACGGCAACTAAAGGCAGTGAAACAAGCACCATTACAGGAACAATTAGAAAGCAGCCGGGCGATATAGATGTTCTTGTAACTGCTAGTGGTGATAAATATAAGCTTACGGATACAAACCAAAACCAAAGTTATGATTCTTTGGAACCCTTGGAGAATGATGATGATGTAGGCCGATTAATTATAAATCAATTTCGTGAAATAGAAGAAAACGCATGGTTTTCGGGGTCGTTTATTGCAGTGCTTAGCCGTATAATAGCATTGATTGCAAAAGCCTCTTCCGAGATGAGACTTATTGACAATGAGAATATGGTGAATATGAGGGTCATGTCATGGGCAGAATCACTACTCGAACAAGACCAGACTTTAATCCAGGCCGAAAAGGAATCGGCAGGTATAGAAAAACAGGCTTGGGGACTGATGGCGTCAGCAATCGCTAGTGGTGCCGGGGCAGTGATTGGAGGTGGCGTAGGACTTGGTAAAGGCCGCTTGGCTGGAAAGGGCATGCAACCGCGAATAAACACGGCAAGAAACAATATTAATAATTTAAAAACGAAGTCAGGGACGGAAGCTAAAATCACCCCAGTAGGAAACGAAGGCGATTTAACAATAGAACAACCAATAAAGGGGCTTCAAGGGCTTTCTAAGGCGGAAATGAAAAAAGCAGGAGGCATGAAAAGCATAGACGGCAATCCTCCTTTAGTTGACGGAAAGGGTAATGTAACAGACTATGGGAAAAAGGCAGGAGTGACAAAAACGGGTGATACATATGACATCGACGATATAGGATTCAAAGGAATAAAAGGAGGTCCAGAGGTTAACAACGCTGATGGGACTCAACTCCGTCCTGCAGTTGCAGAGAAACCTGCGTTTCCTCCTGCTGTACGAGACAAGCTTGTTGCCAGTCAAAACGCATCAACACCACAATCAGGGCAGGTTAACGGACTTACTAAAGCGGAAATGGAAGCAGCCAACATAGATACTACGCCGGATGGCCTCCATAAAGTGAAGCCGGTAGGGTCAAAAGGCGGGGAACAAACATATAATATTGATTCAAGTAAATTGAGTGTGACGCAACGAGACACACTACGCGCCAGCCAAAAAGGTACTTTGAATGAGCTGAGATCGAGTCAAGTTTCAACGGAATTAACAGCTCAAAATACTGCGGCGCAGCTCTACACTGCTACAGGTACGGCAGTAGGTTCTGCTGCGCAGGCAGCGGGTCAACTGGAAAGCGCTAAGGAGAAAATTAGCGAAGGTGAGGCGAAGAAGATAATCGCTGCGCTGCAAGCAATTATAAGGCAGCTTCAGGATTCTATACAGGCTGCCGGTAAAGACTCAGGAGACGTTGGTCAAGCCTTTGATAAAGCATTAGATCTGCTTAAAGAGGCATCGAGGATGGCTGCTCAGGCGTCGGGATTCTCGCCCGGCTAAAACCCCATTTTCCTGCCGAGAATGCGGCAGGAGGGATGTATTGGCGATGAAGCTGAGAGACAAAAACATTGTAAGGTTATGATATGGCGACATTAGAAGAGCATATGAAAGCATTGTGGAAGGACTTCGGCATCGAAGCGGAGTTTCCAAAGACATCGTCAGGGAAAGAGTTCACCGTCGCTGTCAAGGAAGGGCTTACCGTCACCGTTAAAGACGTCCGTGACACGGGGTATTACCTACATTCCGTGGTGTGTGAGCTCCCAGAAGGCGATAGAGAAGGGTTCTTCGTACATGCCATGACAGGAAATATGCTAGGTGTCGGGACAGGAGGTTCTTCAATAGGACTCGAAGCCGACGGCACCACGCTGGTATTGTCGCGGCTTTTGCCTTATAGTATAGATACCGAAGACCTTCTTAATATCTTCGAAGACTTCTGTAATTGGACGACTTTCTGGCGCGACGAAGCCGAAGAGAAGATAACACAAGGAAGCACGGCGAAACAGTTTTTTTAAAAGAGAAAAATGGTATAGTGTCATTACGAAAGATAGAATAGGTTGAATATGTTAAATGATATGGTAGCAAAGTTCGTACTGGAGAAAGGAGAGCCCGAAGGCCTCGTCCTCGCCCTAGAAGGTAGCGGCGAAGAATGGGTCATTGGTAGGGATCCCGATACGTGTCAGATCGTCATCGAAGACGCAGCAGTATCGCGACGCCATGTCGTATGTCGTAAGACCGTAGACGGCATCTCCATAGAAAATCTCAGCGCTACCAATGCAGTATACGTCAATGGACAGGAGATCACCGAAGAATATACCCTCAACGACGGCGATAAGGTGAAGATAGGTAAGGGAATATATCACTATTCTCTTGGCACCGAAGGCGTCATCGTCGAAGGTCTCGACGGTGAAGAAGGCGACGAGGCGTTCGTCGGCGAAGATGGCGACGTTGCATACGAAGAAGAAGGATATGAGACGATCTTCGGCGGAGAAAAGGGAAACGAAGACATCGCCTTAGCAGATATAACATTCGGAATGGAAGAAGCAGGACGCTGGAGCCTTAAAGTTATCAACGGCCCCAACGCCGGCGCAGAGTTCCCAATGGACACCGGAAAAGAATATGTAATAGGAACAGACACAACAGCTTGTGATATAATCTTCCACGATGCTAGCATCTCAAGGAAACACGTGCTCCTGAAAATCTCCGATGATGATGTCGTCACCGTCGAAGATAACGGAAGCAGCAACGGAACGTTCTGCGACGAGAAACGTCTCGAAGAAGGAGAAAAACAAGAGTTAGAACCACATACCGTGATAACATTAGGGTCTACGGTGTTTGTCGTAATAGATAAAGAAGCCGAAGCACATACCATAGTATCACCGGTATTGCCTTCGCATTATGAAACAAAGGAAGAAGAAGAAGAACACGAAGAAGGCGAAGAAAAAGAAGAAGGCCTTTCTGTAGAAGAAGACGCCGCCGAAGAAATCCCTCATAAGAATATCATGGAACTCTTCGCCACGAAGACAGGGATGATCGTCGCCGGTGTCGTTGCAGCAGTAGTACTCGTCATAGGGACTGGAACAGTTACGCTATTCAAAACTGAAGATGTTACCGTCGAACAGGTTGACGTATATAGATATATCAGAGAAGCACTGAGAAATTACCCGGAGGTGCAGTTCACATATAACAAGGCGTCGGGGAAATTGTTCCTCCTTGGTCACGTCCTCACTAAAGTCGACAAAGAACAGCTGATGTACAACATCCAAAACCTCGAATTTGCTAACGAAATAAACGATAACATCATCATCGATGAGCTAGTATGGTCGGAGATGAACCAAACACTGCAGTGGAATACAGACTTCCGCGGGATAACAATGCGTTCGCCGAAAGTCGGTAGCTTCATACTAACAGGCTTCCTCGATACGAATGAAAAATCCGAGGCCCTCAACGAATATGTCAGCATAAACTTCCCATACATCGATAGGCTAGAAAACCTCGTCGTCGTAGAAGAAGAAATCCTCACAAACGTCGATATCGCCCTCTTCGACAACAACTTCATAAATATCGAAGCACAATTTATCGATGGCGAAATAATAATGTCAGGGACGTCATCGCCAGATAAAAGCGGTACACTACGACGCCTGATAAAAGATTTCGAGGAAACCCGCGGCGTACGTGCCGTGCGTAACCTCGTCGTCGAACGCCGCGGCGAAGACTCCGCAATGGTCGACATCTCAGAGAGATACATCGTAACAGGTTCTTCACGACGCGACAGCATGAACCTCAGCGTCGTCATCAATGGCCGCATCCTCACCCGCGGCGATATCCTCGACGGTATGCGTATCATCAGCATACGACAAGATACCGTCTTCCTAGAACGCGAAGGCTTTAAATATAGGATCGACTACAAAGAGTAAATGCGACTTCGTCGCATTTACATTGAACAATGAACATTGAGCATTGATCATTGATCATTGATAATTGATCATTGAATTCGGTTGCTTATAAAGAGTAATTCTTTTACAACATAAGAAGTAAGGTATAATGTCACATATTATACTTATGCGCGCACGCGCGCGATAACGCGCGTAGACGTACGCGTACGCGCGAAAGAATACATTACAAGGACGACGATACTATGTTTGGCATGGAAGAACAGAAAACGAAAAATGATGATACCTTCGTCTTTGACCTCGAGCGTGACATGAAAAACTTCGCAAAGAAAAAAGAAATAACAAACGATATAGCAACAAAAGTTGCTGCGATAAAAAATACCCTCCGTAAAGGAGGCGATAGTGAAGAATATGATAAACTCGGCGCCGTGCTTCATGGATATAATGCCCTGATGAGCGTCGTCGACAAAAAACGATAAAAGAAAAGGTGGCAACATAACACGATAAAGGAGAAAGGGTTATGGCAGAAACATTTACATCAAAATCAACAAAAGATCAGATCGGCTTTGTCTTAGAAGATATTACCGGAATGATTACTGGAGCTATGTCAGAAGCTAAAGCTAAGCTTCAAACAATAAAAAGCGCAGGAAGCTCTGTCAGCATCGGAAATATGTTCGACATGCAGCTTCTTATGAATAGGCTTGCACAGTTTTCAGAGATGAGCTCGGCAGTGATATCAGCATCACACCAGTCGGTACAATCAATGTCACGTAATATCAAGTAATGCTTTTGCTAACTTGATGTTGATGAAAAGTATTATGATGCCTTGTGGTATCCATACACATGGCTGTCATGGCATTTTGTGCTAAAACGAAAAGTAAAATACATATTTTAAGGATATCGATATGTCATCAGAAAATACCATGACGCCATACCAAGAAGATTTCGGCAATATGATCGAAGCGGGATTCATCGCTGTGAAAAACCTCGACGAAGGAGCAGCCCACAGGCTTTTTCACGCGGCGAACATATTAAAACCTGAAAGCACAGCACCGATGATAGGGATAGGATATATATATCTTAACAAACTCCAGCACAAGGAAGCTGCTGATCTTTTCGAGCAAGTAATCGATAAAGAACCCGATAATGACCTTGCCACGATGTTCCTGGGGCTGTCGTATGTCCTCTCCGACGATAAACAAGGCGAAGGCGAGAAACTTATAAAGACGACGATGAAAAAAACCGAAGACCCTGCAATACAAAACCTTGGGAAGGTGGCTTTGGAGTGGAACGAAAAAGACTTAAAAAGCGAAAATAAAAAGAAATTCATCCTGTAAAAAAAAACATGAGGCGATATCATGGCATTAGATAAGATACAGAAGCTTAAGAAGCTAGCCGGCGCTGATACTAAGCCTATACAGGATATCATGAAACAGCGCCTAGAAGCGCAGATGAACGCTGGCGTCGGAAGCACAAGCTTCGAAGCTCTTATGCAGCGTATCGATAAAAATGACGCCACAAAGGTCGGAGTCGAAACAAAGATCGAAAAAGATACAGAGAAACCTATCGCAAAGCCTACCGTTATGGAAGAGGTAAGCCGTATAGGAAATACCATCGGCGGAAGGCGAGAGAATTTCTCGGCACAGAAACTTGTCAACAGCAGCAGAGAAGCAGCGAAAACTATAGCACAGCTGCGCGAGACTCTACAAGACCCCGACGTCAACTTCAAAAGCTCGGTACAGCGTCTCCTTAAAAACCGCCTCGATAATATCGACCAAAATCTTCAGGTGGCATTATCTAAAGTCGGTGAAGAATATGTCGTAGAACCCGCAGAGACGAAAGGGCTTAAACCCGTACAGAAATTTCTTAACATGCTCACCGACAGCCAAAATTCCCTGGAAACGTTAGGAGCGCGGATGGAGATGATGGGCGAAGCAGGAGCGGTAATGTCACCGGCAGCGATGCTTACCGTACAGATAAAAGTCCATACGATAACACGCGAGATAGAATTTTTCACCAGCCTACTCTCTAAAGCTATAGAGTCAACAAAGACAGTGATGAATGTACAGGTATAACGCCGCTACATGAACATTGAACATTGAGCATTGTTCAATGAGGTAGAAAATTCCTGTTCAGAATAAAAAAAAAGAGGCTGCATATACACAATGGAAGAAAAAGCAAAAGACAAACCTAAATCCAAGCCCACCCCAAAAACTACCTCCAAAGCAAAAGAAAAAGGTATAGAAGATCAATTCGATAAGATCTTCGACGAGCTCGAAGATGTACAAGTTACGACAGTCAGCGGCAGAATAACAGAGATCGTCGGGATGCTTATCCGTGCCGTCGTGCCACGAGTTAAGATCGGTGAGCTGTGCCTGGTGAAAAGAGAAAATGCAGAACCTCTACAAGTCGAAGTAGTTGGATTCACAAGAGAAGAGGTGTTCCTGTCGCCGCTAGGAGATATGGCAGGAATAGGGCCCTCATCGGAAGTTATAGCGACAGGAATGCCGCTCAATATAAAAGTCGGAGATGCTCTACTAGGAAGAGTCCTCAATGGCCTCGGTGAACCCATAGACGAGAAAACTAAAGGACCACTAGAGCTAACAGAACAAGCCTCGATATACGCTGCACCGCCAGACCCCATGACACGTAAACGTATAGAAGTTCCTATGCCTACAGGAGTAAGAGTCCTCGATGGTACGCTTACAGTAGGAGAAGGACAGCGTGTCGGTATCTTCGCAGCAGCAGGAGGTGGTAAGTCGACGCTTATGGGGATGATAGCACGTAACGCTTATGCCGACGTCAACGTCATCGCCCTCGTCGGTGAGCGCGGACGAGAACTCCGTGATTTCATCGAAGAGTCCCTCGGCGAAGAAGGGCTTAAAAGGTCGGTGCTTGTCGTCTCGACGTCGGACCAGCCTTCACAGCTACGCCTTAACGCCGCATATGTCGGCACAGCAATAGCAGAATACTTCCGCGCTCAAGGAAAAAAAGTTATCTTTATGATGGACTCGGTGACGCGCTTCGCAAGAGCATTGCGTGAAGTCGGCCTCGCCGCCGGCGAGCCACCAGCACGAGCAGGATATACCCCTTCGGTGTTCTCGACATTGCCGAAGCTTCTTGAAAGATCAGGGAATTCTGACAAAGGATCGATAACAGCATTCTATACCGTCCTCGTCGCAGGCGATGATATGAACGAACCCGTCGCCGATGAAGTGCGCTCGATACTCGATGGACACGTGATACTGTCGGCAGACCTCGCACGGCAATATCATTACCCCGCAGTAGACGTCCTATCATCAGTAAGCCGAGTGATAAACTCTATCGACGACGACGAACACCTACAGATGGTTGGAAAGATACGAGAGATATTATCGACGTATAAAAAGAACGAACTGCTAATAAAAATCGGGGAATATAAAAGAGGGTCCGACAAAGGTGTCGACAACGCTATAGACTATATCGATAGGGTCAATAGCTTCTTGAAGCAGAAAATAGATGAAAAATCTAGCTTCGAAGAGACACTGCAGCAGATGCGCGCGACATTACGATAGGTGAGAGACAGCTGATGAATAAAATGCCGGAGTATCCTCTTCAAGAGGTCCTCAAAATCAAAGAAAGACGCGTCGATGAAGCAGAACGCGTAGTAAAACAACGTGAAGAAGAGCTTGAAAATGAGAAAGATAAGCTCTTGAAATGTGAGCAGCGCCGCGATAAAGTAAAACAGCACTATCACGATAAAATCGATCAGCTGCGCCTTACCCTCGACAAAGAGACGACGTCGGAAAAAATACAGCAGATGAGAGCATATATCGACGTCGTACAAGAGAAGCTCGTCGTCGAAGAGCAGAAGGTCGTAGAGCAAAAAGAGCAGGTAAAAGTTGCAAAACAAAACCTCGAAAATGCCAAAGAAGAACTTCGACAACGACGTCAAGAAGTCGACAAGATCGAGATGCATAAAAAAGAATGGATGAAAGATATGCGAAAAGAACTAGAACTCAAAGAGGCTTTGGAACTCGATGAGGTGGGGATAGTGATGCATATCACAAAGAAAAATATGTAATACCAATGGCATGAAATAAACTCGCAAAAAGATGAAGATGAATTTGCAGGTTTATTTTATGGATAAGGAGAATAAAAAAATGATAGACTCAAAAAAACTATTTTCGTCGAATTTAAACGATGGCATCGAGAACAAAGAATCGCCGAATATTAAATCGCGGCCAGAGCTTGGAAAAGCGAAGAATAAAGAGGCTTTTGAGAGTATCCTTAACAATGGTAGCGATAAAGGCTCCGACGCAAAACTACAAAAGAAAAAAGGCGTAGGAGAAAATAAAAAGCACCCTGTGTGGGACTCTGCGCACTCTGCAGCGCGCGGTGTCATCCCTAAAAAAGGAGATAAGAAAAACGTTGCTATGACTACAACATCACCGACAGACGCAATAGAGCCACCTAAAAAAAACCCTGCTGAAAACGTTGCTGTCGATAAAGGAAGACCTCTCTCCGACCGTCCAGTAAACGAAAATATCCCTAAAGAGACACCGATGACGACAATGAAAATCCCCGAAGAGGTTCTTAAAGATGTCCCCAAAGACATTCCCAAAGAAATCCCTCGTGAAAACGTCGCTGTCGATAAAGGAAGGCCTCTCTCCGAACGTCCTGTCAGCGATAATATCCCTAAAGACATTCCTAAAGACATTCCTAAAGACATCCCTCGTGAAAACGTTGCTGTCGATAAAGGAAGACCTCTCTCCGAACGTCCTGTCAGCGATAATATCCCTAAAGATCTCCCTAAAGATACACCTAAAGATACACCTAAAGATCTCCCTAAAGATCTCCCTAAAGACATTCCTAAAGATACAACAAAAGCTACGGCGACGATCCCTAAGAAAGATGCCGAAGTACAACACGCGAAGCCTCTCAATAAAAAAGAAATCATCGTCGATAAAGATGCCGTTATTGAAAGCAAAAAACCTAAGACAGAAGCTTCACATGCCATCCCTGTCAATGCTCCTCGCTCCGAAGGAGTGGCGATCCCTGTGGCAGAAAACTTAACAGCACAACAAGGCATCGTGCCTGGAACAGAAGAAATGAAGACGACGATGGCAACACCACAAGAACGTATAGAAAATATACAAGAGCTGGTAGAACAAGTCGCTAAAGAGATAACTACCATGAAAAGTAATGGAGAGACAACAACGACGGTGACGATAAAATATCCGCCGATGTTTGAAGGAGCAGACTTCACCATCAAAGAATATAACAGCGCAAAAGGCGAGTATAATATAACATTTAACAACCTCTCAAACGAAGCAAAAACAGCTATTGACAACATGGCAAACCAGGCGATGCTTCATAAGTCATTAGAAGACAAAGGCTTCACTCTTCATATCCTCGTTGCGACAACAGAGCCAGAGACGGCAATAGCAGAAGCGGCAAACCCATTCGCTGGCAGAGAACGAGGTCGTGGACAACAACAGCAGCAGGGAAGAAATCCTCAACAACAAAACCAGGAACAAGAAGGCGGTGAAGAATAGACGATATTCGCTTGGTTTTGAACTTTATCCTTTAGAATTTTTGCCGGAGATGGTAACTTAGTATGTATATATACATACTATGTTATTAACAGAAGGGGTGTATCTTGATGACATCAGAACCTTTATACGTAAGACTCGAACAGGTAGAGCAAACATTGCTCCAACGTGACGAAATACCACTCTTTGGCGAGACACCAAAATTTCTATGGGACTCTTTCGCAACGCAACTGTCACGATCACTACAGATAGACAACTTTTCCATAACACAACAAAAAGCAGAATGGCGATCTGCACAGACAATAACAGAAGGCTTCGCAGACGATGCTAAGCCATTGCATATAATATTCTCGCCATTGCAAGGAAGCGTGTGTTGGCTGATGAACGATGCAGACATTACAAACCTCATGACAGAACTGCTATTTAAAGATACGACAAAAAAAGTCTTCGATGAAAATGCGGAATTTAAAAAAGGATTCTTACGCTTTATAACATTAGAAGTGCTCAACACCTTCAGCACAATAAAATTTGCTGAAGAACTAACACCAGTAATATCGGCGGAAGAGGGCGTTCCACAAGAAGATGCATATTGTATCGATGTCGCGATAACACTAGGACAACAAAAAGCTTTAGGTCGTGTCGTTATAACAACACCATTCCGTGAAGCATGGAAAAAACAATTCTCACCAAAAAAACCCACTGCAATACCACAAGATATCGCACGGAAAATGGACGTCGTACTACATATCGAAGCAGGATCGACGACAATGACATTACACCAATGGCAAGAAGCCTCTGTCGGAGACTGCATACTACTCGATAGCTGCTCATTAGATCCCGGAGGAGAAAGAGATACTGTGACACTAACCTTCGACGGTAGACCTTTCTACCGAGCAAAAGTGACACCTAAAGGAATAGAAATACAAGAAACAGCAACGTTTGCCGGGAAAGTGTCATAACAAACACAGCGGTAAAAAAAATGATAACACTAACTAATACTAATTAAGAGTAAAAAAAGCATAATACCAATTGCGAGTGAAAAATGTATAAATTAGCTTCAAGATTTTCGCCTATAACTTCGCGCGGAGATCGCTGCAAACATTTGTGTGTTAGCAAGATCGAGCGCGGTGTTCTGGGCGAAAAGATGGAGAGGAACTTATACGTTTATTATTCACAATTGGTATAAAGTCGTTTCGGGAAAAGAAAAAGGGATTTGTGCAGGGTTTATTCGCAATTAGTATAACAACAAAAAGGTTGTAAAAAAGGTATGGACGAAGAAAAAGAAGAAAACATCCCTGAAGAAGAACAGCCAGTAGAAATACAGGAAGACGTGCCTGAAGAAAAACCGGAAGAAGCAACAGAAGAGCCGACACTGGAAGAAAAAATCGAACCTGAACACAGCGAAGAAGCTGAAAAAATCGAAGAAGAAAAAATAGAACCAGAACCAGAACCAGAACCAGAACCAGGGCAAGAAGAAGAAATCGATAAGATCGAAGAAGAAAATCCTATACCTGAAGAAGAGACTAAGCCAGAGCCGTTTGAAAAAGAAAATGTCGTTGATGATGAAGATAAAGATATTCTTGATGATGATTATGATGATGATGATGATGATGATGATGACTACGACGAAGAGGATGAAGACGAAGAAGAGCCCATTGCAGAGCTCACTGTTTCTGAAGAGCCTGAAGACACCGACATAGAAGTTCATCATGATGTCGTCGCCACGACAGCACCACCAATAGAAGGGAGTCTTTCTTCAGGAGATATACCAATTGAGTTGAAAGTTGAAGTAGGGCGTTTTTCAATGACGGCACACGATATTATAAATATGCAGGCTGGTAATATGCTAGAACTCGACATACTGCCAGAGAACGGTGTTGATCTCGTTATCAACGGCAAAAGCGTTGGGAAAGGTGAACTTATACGTGTCGGCGATAAGCTAGGCGTACGTGTTTTAGCGATAGGATAACAAGGGATAAAAATTATGCCGGAAGTAGAAAGCGACTTTTATAAGCAGGACACCCTTGTTGATATCTCTCGTGATAAAAAGGAAGATGTCGTAATACCAGAAACTATAGGACCGTATCGTATCGATTCGAGACTTAATGTTAGCGGTATGAGCTCGTTGTACCTCGCTATGAACCTCGAAACAAAAATACCGCTTGTAATAAAAGTCCTCGCTCACGACCTTGTGTCAAAACCCGAAATGGTAGAACGCTTTGTCAAAGAAGCAGAAATTATCGCCCTAGCAGATCACCCAAACATCGTAAAGATGTATGGCCACGGAGAATGGGAGGGCGGAAGATATATCGCTATGGAGTTCGTTCAAGGGGTGTCACTACGACAGTTTATAATACAACATTCTATGTCGCCACGACGAGCGCTAGAGATAGTACTTGATGTCGCAGGAGCGCTGTGCCACCTTCACACCCACGGTATTGTACATCGCGACCTGAAACCCGAGAATATCCTCTTGACAGAGACAGGGAAAGTGAAACTTATAGATTTCGGGATAGCACAACTTCTTGCTAGCGATGCCGACGAAGAAGTGCGCCGCCGTGTTATGGGGACACCAATATATATGAGCCCCGAACAGCGCGATAGGCCTGAAGATGTAACTTTTTCCTCGGACATATATTCTCTGGGGATTATCACCTATGAGCTTGTCCTCGGAAGGCTTAGCCACGGAGTGATACACCTATCACTAGTGCCTAAAGCTCTGAGGAAAATACTAGCGAACTCCTTGCAGCCCGACACAGAAAAACGATATCAGGATATCGTAGACTTCATCATGGAGCTTTCGAAGTATATAAAAAAAGAGAAATTCGAAAAAAAACGCGGAAAGAAAACAAAGACTTCAAAAGAAAATAGTGGCGATGCAGAACTTGAAACTATGAAAGAAAAAATCGCCGCCGTCGGTGATGAGATGCTTCCAAAAATAGCGCCTTCATGGCACGCCGTTGATATCGGCGTTAGCAATAATAAAACCAAAGTTACTGGGATATACTACGACTTCTTCGAACTTTCAGACGACAAATACGGAATAATAATGGGAGAATGCGGCGCCGAAGGTGTCGAAGGGATAATATATACCGCAATATTACGAGGCATGGTAAGGACGCTGTCACGGCTTACAACAAAGCCTATAGAACTCGTCACCATCCTCAACGAACTTCTTGTCAATGATACTATAGAACAGATATTCACTATCAGCTACCTCATCGTTGATCCCAACGACAATAAGTTCTACTACATCTCTTGTGGACATGGGAACCTGTGGCACATAGTGTCAGGGGGCTCTACTCCGAAAAAAGTCGCCGCCGATAATATCGCCTTGGGGATTGATGCCGATGAAGAATTCCTCGAAGTCAGCCACCCATGGAATGTCGGTGATACAATATTATTTACGACGTTCAGCAGCACAGGAGAAGACGAAGAAAATAGCGAAAAAGCCTTCGCAGCTTTAATCGCCGAAAATTTATATAAGCCTACACAGAAACAAGCTGATGATATATGTGATGGCGTCTCGAAGAAACAGAAAGATGCACCAAAAGAAAGACCTCTTACCGTGGTTAGTGTACAACGTAAAGCTTAAAAAAAGGCATGGTTCAAAAGATGACAAGTATGACACTAGAACTACTAGAACCATAACGGAAATGAGCCATGTATAAAATTATGACGAAGGATGTAATGTGGATAGTATAATGAATAAAAGTGGAAAAATGATGGCCTCGTTTTTATATTCCTCGCGAGCGGTGATAATAGCGACGGCAGTGTTGTTTGGCGGTACGTCATTGTATGGCGACACTAGAGAAAATGCTGATGCTATGACTATCGAAGACTATATCGCCCTCTTCGCAAACGAAGATAGCACCATCGCAGCAAAGAACAGCAAAGATATCCCCGCTACTGATATTGTCGAGACCTACAGAATCTCCGGAGAGGGGACGACGATATCGACAGAAGTATATGACGACGATAAAGACGGATATATAATAAATTTTAACGATCTTAGCATCATAGAAGTTATACGCTTCATAAGCAAAATATCAGAGGTGAACTTCATCTTCGAAGAAGAAGACCTGGATTTCAACGTCACTATCGTTTCCGAAGGGCCTACCAGCATAGAAAATGTCATGGCAGCACTCCTACAGATACTCCGCATCCACGAGTTCTCACTATTGCAGCAAGATAATACCATCGTCATCCACAAAAACAGAAACGTCGCAAACCCTCCGGCATTGTTGATTAACAATGAAAATAATATTGCTATAGTTACCGATTCGTTCCGCGTTAGACACCTCGATACAGTACGTCTCTCCGACCTTCTTAAACCATACCTCTCACAAGATGCTATAATAAATACATCGCCGGAAACAGGACATATCATCATCACAGACATCAATACCAATGTCGAGAAGATAGGAGAACTTCTCGATATCCTCGATGTCCCAAACCGTAGCCTTGAACTGTCTTCATATAAAGTTCAGAACCTTACGATATCAATATTAATAGACCTCGCAAAGAAAATTCTCGATCCACTGTCAGAAGGCGGGACGCTAGAACTCGTGCCACAGATCGCTTCAGGAACGATATTCATAGTATCGTCGCCATACCTAATACAACGAACCATCGCCGTATTAAAAACCCTCGACCGCGGAGAACCACTAGCAGGACAGCAACAAGTTGTTAGCTCTGAAGATGCGACAACAACGGTAGCATGGCCTTATGAAAAAGATATAAAAATAAAAGAACGTAAACAGACGATAATAGAAAACCTCGAAGATCGCATACGATATGCTCGTAGAGAAAAAGAAGAAAAAGAGCTGCGCGAAAATGAGATGCGCGAGCGCGCCGAGAAAGAAAAAATATATGACGACCTCGAGAAAGCTATCGAAGATGTCAAAAATTATACATTAGAAGACGATGAAGATACTACTAATGAAATCGTTAGGGCTATGCAAAATATCAGGAAGTCTATAGCAGACCTCGACAGCATAATATCGGTGCGGATGGATAAAGAGATCGCCGAAATGGAAGCCCTTATCGAAAATAATGACGGAGACGTGATATATGACAACCTAAAAAGGTTCGAAGAGGTCCGCGAAGAACTTCGTGATGAAGAAAGACGTGCTTTCGCCGACAGTAAAGAACTTATAACGTTGATACGCTCTCTGGAGACAAGCATATTACAAGGAAGAGAACGATATAAACGCTATGAACAAGAGGCCGAGAAAATAACAACGGTGACGATAGAGAAAAGAGCCGTCATAAAAGATGTCGTCATAGCACTAGAAGAAGATACTTCCGATAAAGAAAAAACACAAGCCCTCATTGGACGTGTTGATGTCCTCGGTGAGAGCGTGAAGAAATTGTCACAACAGGCAGCGAAAGAACGCGAAGAACTCATTGAAAGCGTAAAAAAAGCTCTGAATGTCGACAAAAAAAGCCAGGAACTCGAAGAGAAAAAGAAAAAAGAAGAGACCGAAGCTTTACTGCAAAACCTTTCAGGAAAACTAATACAAGCTATTAAAGAAGACAGCAGCTTTAAAGAAGATGCCTTAAAAAAAGAGATCGTTGCCGTCAAAGACGCTATCGCTGAGATCGAAAACGAAGCTAATGAACGTGAAAATAGAATCCTTAAAGAGCTTAGCAAGAAAGAGAGCGAAGAGAAGATATTTAAAGAAGAACTACGGAAAGAACTCGAATATAAGAACGCTATAGAGGCAGAGAAAAATACAGAAAAAGAAGATATCGCAGCGTTCTTCGATTCTCTACAAAAAGGTGTCGATGCTAAAGAACGACAACGCCTCGAAGATATAAACGATAGCATCAAAGCTATAGCATTGAAATCATACGACGATGTCGATGAAAAGACAATATACGCCATCGAAGACGCAATAACACGTCTCATTGATGATATTAAAGAAGGACAAGAACGGTGGAGCGCTGAAGCAAAAGAAAAGATCCTAGAAGAAATCGGTAATCAGTCGATAGAATTTTCTAATGCCCTTAGCAAAGAAAGAGAAATAACGCGCGAAAGCCTTGTCAAAGAGCTAGAAAAACAAGAAGAAAGGCTTTCAAAGAAAAGCTCTTCCGATGCTATGAAGACAGCGGAAATCCTTATAGAAGAGTTTGAGGCTTCAAAGAAAACGAAACAAGGGAAGCTCAGCAAAGAGCAGAAAAACCTTGTAAAGGATATCGTCGAAATCTTTAAAGAAGAACTCGAAGGAGAGATAGATAGAAACCTCGCCGAGAATATCGCAAAAGAACTCGCCGAAGAAGATGCCTTTAAAAAGGCTTTGGCAGAAGCAATGAAAAGCGGCATAGAAAAAGGAGAATACGAAAAAGATCAGCAAGACGATGTTGAGAGATATGTCGAATTGTTAGAATATGAAAGGGAAATATCGGCAAAGTTGCTGCAAGAACTAAATATCATAGAAAAAGAAAAGCGTTCACAGGAAGAAAAAGACGCGCTTGCAAAAGCCGTGACAGAACTGGAAAGATACATTAAAGATCGAGGGAAATACTACGATAAAGTCGCAGAAAATATTCTTACATTGAAAAAGTCTTTCGGAAAAGATGACGACCAAGACCTCGTTGTACAAGTAGAATATATACACGATGTCTTAAAAGAACTTAGTAAAAAAAGCGCTGGGCAGGTGAGTAATGAACTTCTGTTCGCTAGACTTTTTGACCTCTTTGAAGGAAATAGCCAAGGACAAGAAGATTTCATCGCGGAACAGAGAAAAATGCTTGAGGTCCTCGAAGATGATATCCTCGAAGGTATACGAGAGCTCGCTACGAAGATAGCATCGAAAAGCCCCGATAGCAAAAAGTTCATAGAAAACCTTAAGTCATGGAATGAAGATAACGACAAACGCGAAGACGACATTAAAGAATACATTGAAAAATTCGAGGATATCGTCGTAGATATAAAAAATAAATTCGACGAACGCTATAAAACACGTGACATTACAGCAAGCGAACGACGGATAGAAGCGATACAAAACAATATCGAAGAGATACAGAAAGATATCGCCGAGAGCCTAGAAAATAAAGAAGAATATGTCCCCGACAGCAAAGAAGAAGCCCTTAAAGAATATTTCGGAGAGCTGACACAGCAGTTCGACGATATAAGAAAAGATATCGCCGAAAAAGAAGAAAATAATAGCGCTGAAGAAATAAGACTTCTCCTCGAAGAATTTAAGATGGATACGAGGAAAAAAGAGCAAAAGACAGAAAAAGAAAATGAATTCTTGGAAATGACCCTTGAAGCCTTGAAAGAACAGTTTAACGAAGTAACGCAAGACAAAAAGAAGGTATTAGAAAATAAGATCTCCGCCATCCAGAAAGAACTCTCCTATAAAGAAGAAGAGATACGCCGTGAGAAAGAAGAAAAAACTGCCTTCATTGTAAAACTCTACGAAGAGCTTTCTGAGGCAGAAGAAGCACTAAAGAATGCCGGAGATACAAGTACCGAAACAATATTGTCAAAACTGGTAGAACTTGAAACTGTCATCATCGGCAAAGAAGTCGTGTCGCAGGACTATGACGCCGATGATTTATCCGCCATAGAAAACAAAATTGATGCGTTAAGAGAAAACCTCGATCGCCAAGAAGAAGAAATCCTTAGCGCAAAAGAAGAGCAGTATAAACGTCTCGACATCTTTAGCGAAGAACTCACCAACATCGAAGCGGTGATGTATTCCGCTGACGATGAAGGCACCGAGAAACTTCTGGAAAAAATATCACAACTAGAAGCCGATGTCTTCGGATATAAAGATGCACTACAAACATATGACGTTGCCGATGTCGAAAACATCGAAAATAAAATCGCTGACCTCAAAAAAGCTATCGATGATCAGAAAGAAGAAGCTGCCGCGATAAAAGAAAAACGCTATGGGCTTATCGAAAGCATCGACGAAGGCCTAAGCAGCATAAAAAAAATCTCATACGGTGAAGAAAAAAACTATCAGAAGCTTATAGAACAGCTTAATGAACTAGAAAACGAACTCCTTGCACAAAACCTCTCCGCCGAAAGCAAGGAAGAGATGCTGAAAGATAACAAAGAACGTGAAAACCTGATACTTCGTATTAGAGAACTTATCGACTACAAAAGAAATGTCACCGAAGAAGGACGCTACACCCTAGAAGAGCAGCTGCGGAACCTTAGAAAAGATGAAGAAGAACGTGCCGAGATAGAAGATAAGTTTAAAGAAAGAACAATGCGCACCGAGATATCAAAAGACGAAAAATTCGAAGAAAGGTCGTTAAGAAAAAGACTTGAAAGGAAGTCTCGACTTGAGAGATCCTCGTCGCATGAGCTTTCAGATGTCAGCACCTTCGGCGCTCCCGATGATAAGACAGACTTCTTCATATATAAGCTAGAACACCAAGATGGCGGAGAGATAGTTTCTTCGTTGGTAGGCATCTCCGAAGGTATCGCCGCAGGGAATGCTATACCAGGACTTAGTATCGCCCTTGAAAATGTGCGGTACCTCAGCGCCTCAAACTCCGTACTAATAACAGGGACAAAAGAAGTCCTTAAAAAAATCCGCGTCCTCGTATCTAATATGGATATCCCAATAAAACAGGTTTTTGTCGAGATGCTCGTCGTAGAGACGACGATAGCAGATTCTCTGACTTTCGGCGTAGAATGGGGCGCACAGATGAAGCGTGACAACATCCTCCTCGATGGCGTAGGAGGGTTCTTGTCAGATGACTCCGAACTAGGAGAGGCGTTACAGACATTGACGAAAGACGCAGCCCTCGACGCCGACGAGGTGCCCCTCACCAGTGGATTCAGCATGGGGGTTATAGGAAGGGTCCTTAACCACAACGACGAGATCTTCACCTCTATAGGCGCCCTCGTTAAAGCCCTTAGCACCGATAGCAATACCGAGATAATATTAAACCCACAGATTGTCTCGGAAGAGGGGAATACAGCAGAATTCTTCGTCGGAGATACCATACGTTACCGCACAAGCGCAGTAACACAGACGGGAGGTAACGTCGAGGCAACTTACGAGACAGGGATGTTCGGCACCTCGCTGAAGGTGACACCACGCCTTGGCAACAGAGTCGATGTCGTAACACTAGATATTGAGCAGAGCATCAGCGACGTTACCAGCACAACAGAAATAGGCCCACAGACACAAACAAGCACGACGAAGACACGCGTACATATCCCCGATAAAAACTTCCTCGTCTTGAGTGGTATGATAAAAGAAAAAGACAGGACGACGAAAAGGAAAGTTCCTATCCTGGGGTCGATACCAATAATAGGAACTCTTTTCAAAAGTGAGACGCACTCCAAAGATAAACGCAATATAATGATATTCATACGTCCACATATCATTAGCAACGAAGAAGATATTAAAGCGTTAACACAGTCGCGCCGCGAACTCTATAAGAAAGGTGTGAAGTTCGACGATTACGATTATGATGAAGAAGAGATGAAAGACATCCTCGGAATCCTCGATGAAGAAGAATAAAAAAAACGTATAGCGTATAGAAATTATCTATACGCTATACGCTACTAAAAGCTATACGCTATCAATTATCGTGAGAATATCTCGTTGGCAGAAAAGAAAAAGTCTATCTCGATCTTGGCGTTCTCGACGCTGTCGGAACCATGAACGGCATTGTTCTGGATGTCGTCACCGAAAGCAATACGTATCGTTCCCTCTGCAGCATCGGCAGGGTTAGTGGCACCCATAATTTCCCTGTTTCTGTTTACAGCATTGTCGCCTTCCAGAACTTGAATTAGAACAGGACCCGATGTCATAAACTCTACAAGGTCGGCGAAGAAAGGTCTTTCTTTATGGACGGCATAGAAGCCTTCGGCCTGCTCCTTGGTAAGATGAAGCATCTTTGCAGCGATGATCTTAAGGTCGCCACTCTCGAAGTATGAGAGTACCTCACCAATCTTATTTTTATTGATGGCATTGGGCTTTACGATAGAAAGGGTTTGCTCTACGGTCATAATAGTATCCTTATGTTGTTATAGTTGTTACGAAAGCAACAACCATATCATAGTAAATACTTTATGGTCAAGAAGGCTTTTTCTCTACACTTGAAGATCTTCTTCCATAGCATCGAGAATCTTGGAAAACACTGGTGGTAGCGTTTTGCCAAACGTCTCAAAATAGTCGCGATTTCCTGCAATTTCGGCTTCCCACTTTGTTGGATCGAAAGAAGCCAATTTCTCCATTGTACCAGCATCGATGTTAATGCCTCTGGTGTCGATGGACCCAGGAGCAGGTAGAAGCCCTATCGGGCTGTCGACGTAGAGCTTTTCAGCTTCAGAAGCAGAAGCAGCTTTGAGAGCCCATTCTAGGACGCGGCTGTTGTCGCCGAATCCAGGCCACATGAAGTTCCCTTCTTGATCTTGACGGAACCAGTTGACAGAAAATATTTTCGGCGCGCCTTCGGGATCGAGGCCTTTACCAACTTCTAGCCAGTGTCTGAAATAATCGCCTGCATTATATCCAATGAAAGGTTTCATGGCAAAGGGGTCGTGGCGTATCTCGCCAACAGTACCTTCTGCTGCTGCGGTTTTCTGCGACGAGACGCTGGCACCCATAAGGACGCCTTCTTCCCACGAACGTGCCATGCAAGCGAGAGGGATGGTGCCTGGTCTACGTCCTCCGAAGAGTATCGCTGAAATAGGCACGCCGTCAGGAGCGTCGAATTCATCGGCGATGACAGGACATTGGCTTGCTGGCGCAGTAAAGCGTGCATTGGGATGTGCTGCAGTAGTACCGCTTTCAGGAGTCCACGGATTCCCTCTCCAGTCGATAAGCCCATCAGGAGGGACATCAGTCATACCTTCCCACCATACATCACCAGCAGGGGTTAAAGCGACGTTGGTGAAGAGACAGTTTTCTGTTAACGACTTCATGGCATTGGGGTTTGACTCCATCGACGTCCCAGGCGCTACGCCGAAGAACCCTGCCTCAGGGTTTATGGCATACAGCTTTCCATCGTCTCCAGGATGCAGCCATGCGATGTCGTCTCCGACACATTCTACTTTACAACCTGGTATCGTAGGCGTATGCATGGCGAGGTTTGTCTTGCCACATGCACTAGGGAAAGCACCAGTGATAAATTTAACTTCGCTGTCAGAATTTGTAATCTTTAAGATAAGCATATGCTCGGCGAGCCACCCTTCTTCACTTGCCATAACAGACGCTATGCGCAATGCCAGACATTTCTTGCCAAGAAGAGCATTGCCGCCGTAGCCACTGCCAAACGACCAGATCTCTTTCGTTTCGGGGAAATGTGCGATGCATGTTTCATCGGGATTGCAAGGCCACGGAACATCTTGCTCTCCATGAGCTAGAGGCTGGCCAACAGAATGAATACATGGTATGAAAGGGGTTGCTTCAGTAAGTTTATCGAGAGCCTGCTCTCCCATGCGAGTCATGATCTTCATATTACAGACAACATACGGAGAGTCGGAGATCTCGACGCCGATCTTTGACATCGGCGAACCTATAGGACCCATACAGAATGGTATGACATACATCGTCCTGCCCTTCATACACTCTGAAAACTTGCCTTGGAGCTCATGCTTCATAACGCTAGGGTCTTTCCAATTGTTCGTAGGGCCGGCGTCTTCTTTACTCTCAGAACATATGAATGTCTTGCTTTCGACACGAGCAACATCATCAGGGTCGGAGCGGACGAGGTAACTGTTAGGACGTAGCGTTTCGTCGAGTTTGATAAACGAGCCTTTTTCTACCGAAAGATCGCACAACTCGGTATATTCTTCATCAGAACCGTCACAGAGATATACTTCGTCTGGAGTGCATAGGCTGACCTTCTCACGAACCCAACTAATAAGATCAGAATTCACCGTCCATGCTTCAAGGACGCCTTCTTGTGGAATGTCTTCTTTAGAAAATACTTTTCTCATAGGTCCTACCTCGTGTTGTGCATGTGCTTGAGTTGGTACAGCGCAAGGCGCTGGAGCGTAAGAGCTTGCTGATACAGGTTGCATAGTCGTTCTCCTTAAAAGTGTGTGTGTATGTTTCTTGTGCGTTAACTCCTTATGTCAAAGGCTAGATTGTAATCAAGGTCTAAAAATATAGTGCGTTTTTATACGTTTACCATCTTCCTGCGCTTGAATTTTTCTAGGAAATCAAGAGCCTTTCCAGTGCCGAGACATACGGCAAGGAGAGGGTTCGGAGCTATTATTACAGGAAGTCCTGTCTCTTTAATTAGAGCTTTGTCGATGCCTTTTATCAAAGCACCACCACCGGCAAGGACCATGCCACGCTCGACAAGGTCGGCGGCAAGTTCCGGAGGGCATTTCTCTAGGGTAAGCTTTACGGCTTCGACGATCTGCTGTATAGGCTCGGCAAGACATTCGCGGATCTCTACAGAATTTATACGCTTAGTGATAGGAAGGCCAGCAACCTGGTCGCGGCCGCGGACTTCCATCTCAAGCTCGTTGTCGCCAAGAGGATATGCCGACCCTATCGCCATCTTGATCTCCTCAGCAGTACGGGGGCCGATCAAAAGATTGTAGGTGCGACGCATATAGTTTATTACGCAGTCGTCGAATTCATCGCCGGCGATACGTAAAGAACGTGACTCAACAATCCCTCCCAAAGAGATTATTGCTATCTCGGTAGTACCACCACCGATGTCAATGATCATATTAGCAGAAGGCTCATGGACAGGAAGGTCTACGCCGATAGCAGCAGCCATAGGCTCTTCGATGAGGATGACCTCTTGAGCGCCAGCATGTAGTGCAGAATCTTCGACGGCGCGCTTCTCAACGCCAGTAATCCCTGAAGGTACGGCAATGAGGATCTTTGGCCTCAAAATGCTCCTCGACGGTGTTACCCTCTTAATAAGGGCTTTTAGCATGCTCTCGGCGATCTCAAAGTCGGCGATGACACCGTCCTTCATAGGACGTACCGCGTGGATCTTCTTAGGAGTCTTACCAAGCATAGCCTTGGCTTTGTGTCCAACAGCAAGGACTTCATTTGTTAAAGAGTCGACTGTTACAACAGAAGGCTCTACGAGGACAATGCCCTTTCCACGGACATATACAAGGATGTTCGACGTGCCAAGGTCGATGCCGATGTCGTTGGAGAACATCCCAGTGACACTGTTGAATTTACCGATCATAGAACGGCTTTTGATTTTTAGTTTGTTGGCAAGGGCCCAGAAATTGTTTTTGTTGGTCATGTCAGTAAAACTTCCTTTAAAAGATTAAATGTTTAATACAATAGTTATACATATTCTTCATGTTTGTAGCAACTCCAAAACTTCATCCCACGAAAGCTTGGTAATGATATCATCGTCGTCAGTGATGACTTTTTCTACAAGGGCCTTCTTACGGTTCTGAAGTTCTACGATCTTCTCTTCGACAGTACCAAGAGTTACAAGCTTATAGGCCGAGACGTTATTGTTCTGACCTATACGGTGAACACGGTCGGTAGCCTGCTGCTCGACAGCAGGGTTCCACCACATGTCATAGTGGATGACAGTGTCAGCGCCGGTGATGTTAAGTCCCGAACCACCAGCACGTAACGATACCAAGAAGATAGGTATCGTGGCGTCGCCGTTGAATTTCTTCACAATGTCAAGGCGGTTTTTGCTAGTACCGTCAAGGTAGCTGAACTTTACGCCCATACGTGTAAGGTCTTCGCGTATAATGGCAAGCATGCGAGTATATTGGCTGAAGATTACCGTCTTATGTCCTCCCTGCCGTAATGTCTGTAAAAGCTCTAAGAGCATCTCATATTTTGCAGAATCTTCGCTCTCGACTTTGTCTTTGGCGAAAATAGCAGGATGACAGCATATCTGCTTGAGCCTGGTAAGGGTGGCAAGGACATGGATCTGTACCTTGTTATACCCTTCTTTGTCAACGAGCTTGGTGAGCTCCTCACGAGCAGAAGAAACATACGAGCTGTACAGCTCTTGCTGCGTGGCAGTGAGCTTGCAATGATATAATATCTCCGACACAGGAGGAAGGTCGGAAAGGACGTCTTTCTTCATGCGACGTAATATAAATGGTGACACCTTGGCATTCAAAGCCTTAAGGGCGTCGCTGTGGGCGCTACCGCTATGAGAAAGATAGCGATCGTTAAATCTACGGTAATTGCTGAGAAGGCCTGGCATTAAGAAATCAAAAAGACTCCACAATTCGTCGAGGGAATTCTCAATAGGAGTGCCTGTGAGGATAAGCTTGTGAGAAGAAGACAGCTCTTTTACTGACCTGGCATTCAAAGTGTTATGGTTTTTGATGTGCTGCCCTTCGTCGAGGATGATATAAGAAAAGTTTACCTCTTTGTAGATGTCGATGTCTTTCTGTATAAGACCATACGACGTGATAATAAGGTCATAGTCTTTAATAGAAGATAACAGCTTCTTCCTATGCTCAGGAATACCATCGATGATGAGAACCTTCATAGAAGGATGGAATTTGTTGACCTCTTCGAGCCAGTTGTATAACAACGACGTAGGACATATTACCAGCGAAATGCTGCCGCTATTGTCGCGCTTGTGCTGTGCAACAGCAGCAATGGCTTGTAATGTTTTTCCAAGACCCATGTCGTCGGCGAGGATGCCGTTGAGATGCATGTTACGCAGACGCTCAAGCCAAGAAACCCCAGAAACCTGGTAATTACGAAATGTCGCCGTGAGATCTTCGGGGATGGTGCTCGCCGTCAACGTCTTCTTCCCTAGGATCTGCTTCTGAAGCTCTTTTAGCTTGGCGCTAACAGAAAACTTAATGGGAAGCTTCTTAATTTCTTTGAAATCTAAAGCAACAAGGCTCCACAACGGACGCTCCGAAGTATGGCTATCAAGAGTCGTTATTCCTACCTCGTCGAGAACTTCTATAATAGGGCGTAGAGCTTCTAGGTCCAAAACAAGGATCTTAGGAAGAGAAAAACCGCCGTCTTCATCGGAAGACGATTTCTTTTTGCGGCGAGTAAGCTCGATATATGGCTTGTTAGAAGAAAGACAGCCCAGTAAAATATTCATCGATATGCCAGAAAGCGCACCTTTGATGGTGAGGTCAACATCGTATGTAGTGATGTTTTTAGCGTCTTTTAACGACAAAGAAAATGTCGTGTCGTCATAGATAAACTGCTCTAAAAGGTTCTCAGGGCAATGAAACTCGACGCGATGCTGGTTCTTAGGGACAATGTCGGTCATAAATTCTACGATCTTTTTCTTGCTCTTCGCAATAAAAATGCCCTCTTTGGCGTCGAAGATGAAGTCTTGGAAAAGATCGTGAAGAAGGGAGCGCTCTTCGGTGATATTGCGGGCGACAACACCATCGTCGGAAACAAACGCCGTAATGTCCTCATACGAAAGCTTGTCATAAGCAGCAGGGACTTCGTGGTCGCCATATAAAAAGAAAAGCGTGGCCTCCAGCTCTCCATTAAGATAGTTGATGTCACAGCGCGCCTCGACATTGTCGACATAAGGTATAGTAACGAAATTCTTTAGAACATCAATATTAGAAACCTCAGCACACGACTGTAGCTCAGGCAAAGAGTTCTCGACAAAGGTACCAAAAAGAGGCTCTGGGATGGTCATCGTACTTATAGTAGGAAGACTCTGAAGATGCATCCTCTTAATAGAGTCACGGAAGCGATAGTAAATGTTGTTGTAAATCATTCCAGGCTTAGTGCATTCGAAAAGATTGGCGTCGTCAGGAGCGATGACCTCGTCGTCATCAACGACAATAAGAGGCTTTAATAAAAGCTTTAAACTCGGCGTCTTGAAAAGCTCTAACATAAAACGTAGTTTGGCAGGACGCGGAGAGAATGTTAAAGGTGTCTCAATGCTGCCACGATAAAGACAGGGCATGGTATGTACGTCACTGCCAAGCGATGAGTCGCTGCCCAAAGAATAAACAGCAGCAAGAAGAGCGCCGAAAGCATCGTGGTTCAACATCGCTGTGCGTCGGTCACTGTCATCATCGTCAGCATAATAATGCACCTGATCGAGAAGCATGCTAATAACTTCCGTGCTAGCAGTATCGAAAGAACGATGCGTGAAGAAAAAACGCCTGCCATTGATAGTAAAAGGCTCATGATAACGTATCGACTCAAGAAACTCCTTGATGTCAGGAATAAGCATAAGCTTGGAGCGCCATGGAAAACGAAGCATCACCTGAATATTATGACCGCCAGAAGAAAGACGAGAAGAAGGAGGGTCGAAGATAAGGATGAGCTCGGCATTGTCCTCAATAAGACTCTCCTGAGGTAAGAAAAATGGAGAACGACGAAAAACACGGGCGGCATCGTTATACTCTCGTAAAAGTTCGCGCTGGTAGTTCGCGTCTTCACGAAAACGATGCTTGCTCTTAGACTTCTCAAAAGTCTCAAGAAGCAACGCCTTTTCACTAGTATCGATGTCGTCAAGATCGTCGAGATCAGCTTCATTGGAATACTCGACAATAAGCTTGTCAAGATGATCCTCAAGGAAAAATAATAAGCCAGGAATATGTTGGCAATCATGGTCCAGAGGACAGCCACAGCTAGAATCAATAACCTCAGACTCAAGACGGCTTATCTCAAGAAAACATTCGTATGTATTGTCGTAACTGCCTAATACTTCACCGCAAATTTTAATAGTCTCGCTGTCTAAAAATATTATTTTAGCAGAAAGAACCATCTCTTTGTCGTGTAATTCACGACCCATAGAAATAATAGATGGCGAAAAATCTCGACGAAGTTTGCGAAAATTTAACATATAATTCCCTTCTTGGCTCCCTATATACCACGAAAGTAAGACAATGTTTGTACCCTTTTTCACTATAGAAATGCAATGAAAAAATTATTCTTTGACGTTCTTTATTTTTATCACATCGGCAATGTTGGCATCATAAATGCATATACACGGTGTGAGAAAGGTGCGGAACAAAAAAAGGAGAAAATATTATGACGGAAATAACCTCAATATATAGCGATGTCCCCAATGATGCCCCAGCAAACTATACTTATCAGCTGCCAATGTATTATTTGTATAAGCAGTTTTATCCAGGAAGCGATTCTACGGAGTTTGAGCAAAAGCTCACAAATTTCAATACGTATCTCGATGAAAATAAAGACAGTACGTTTAACCCAGCAGGCGATCTCCCCGAAGACCTTTCTGTCGATTTCCTTGACGGAGAAAAACAGGGGTGGTGGATAGAATATCTTAAAAGCCTTGATGCGCCGGTCTTACCAAGCATCGACATTGAAAAGTCGACGATGCAAAGCTATATACAGTTTGAGTTTTTACGCGTTGGAAACGAAGCCGTTGTGAGTCAGATGAACGGTCTTCTTGGAATTCTTGATGATATAACGGCAGCGTCTAGTGATGTTTCGGCATTGGTGACATTCTTTAATAAAAGAGGTAATGAAGTAGACGATATTACAGTTACATTTGAAAATGATGATGATGATACAGTCATAACGGAACAAATATCTCCAAAACTAAATGTCGAGTCGAATTTGGATTCAATAGATTATGTTGAAATGGAAAAAATCTATAACCGTTTGGTGTCAACAGCAGAAGATGCTATAAGTGATTCTTTGAAAGAGGCTCTTAACGCTGTCATAGCAGACCTAAATCCTAACGATACATTTATAACAGAAGCTGCTTGGAAGGATCTATGGGGAATAGGAAAAGAAGCGGCAAGTGATGACGTAGACGGCAGCAGCATAGGGTTGCACTTAAGACAGGCTTTAATAGTTACACAAAATTATAACGAAAGGGCGAAGGCGCAACTTCGACAGGCGATGTTTACATTCGAAGAATTTTATAAAGCAGCAGCAACGTTGTCGAATGCATTAACAGATATGCTCGAAAATACGGCACGAAAAATTGTAAAATAACACCAGGATACAAAATATTATGATTCTATTCTTCATAACCTTCTGGATATTAAGCAATAATAAAAATAAAGAAAAAAGTAGAACTTTTTTTTGAAACGGAGTACAGTAAAAAATACATTAGATGTAAACACATTCTTGTCGGTTCTGGGTCAAAGTTTCCTCCATTCTTTGGTTCAGAACCGGCTTTTTTTTATTTTTAAATCAAATTGAGGCATGGTTCAAAATTCGACGGGTCTGGCTTGTCATCTTTGCGTTTCTCCGAAGGAAAATGCAAAAATGCAAGCCTGACCCTAGAATAAAAATGAACCATGCCCAAATTGACTCTTGCACAAAAACCGAAAGAGAGTATAATATTGTACTTCCTTATCGCGGGTGTAGCTCAGTGGTAGAGCGTCACCTTCCCAAGGTGAGGGTCGTGAGTTCAAGTCTCATCACCCGCTAAAAGCTATAAAGGTGGATGGGTATAAGTCTCATCACTGTGTTTTCGGCGTTTATAGTCGGTAAGGGTCAGGTCTATAAGTATATGCGGGTGTAGCTCAGTGGTAGAGCATCACGTTGCCAACGTGAGGGTCGTGAGTTCGAATCTCATCACCCGCTATTTTTTACAAACATATTATGAGGCATCTTTCGTGGCAAAGAATAAAATAACTGAAGATAAAAAAGCCGATGTTGCTGTTACAGAAAAGGACGTTGTAACAGAGTTCACAAGCAAAGATTTCTCTGTTACCATGAAGCAAGCTCTACATTGTAGGGTTTTGTTGACCGTTACAGTGACGCCAAAAGCTACAGAAGCAGCATATAAAAAAGGCATCAAGAAGATCAATAAAGAGATCTCGGTACCAGGATTTCGTAAAGGTAAAGCTCCCGAGGCTCTTGTAATAAAAAACTATAAATCGCATATCGAAGACCAATGGCGTGATCTCCTTTTGCATACTAGCTTCAATGAAGCTATGAAGCTTACAAAGATATATCCCTTCAACGAGAAAAGTTTCAGAACGTCAAAAGTCGATAGCAGCTCTCTTGATGATGGTTCTGTAGTAGTCTTCGAATATGAGAGCGAGCCACAGGTTCCTCGCGTTGACCTTAAAAAGTTAGAACTGAAAAAAGTTGACCCTGTTGCTGTCGATGATAAAGCGATAGATGAAAGGATCGAACAGCTCCGTGAGAGATATGTCGACTGGAAAGAATGTGAAGAAGATCATATCGCTGTTGTCGGCGACCACGTAAACCTTACCGTAGTATCGTTAGAAGAAAAAGAGTCTGAGAATAAAGAACTTTGTAATGACACACGTTTCCTCCTAGACGAAGCAGAGATGAGCCCGTGGATGATAAAACTTGTTACCGGCCTAAAAAAAGGTGGCACCGTTGAAGGCGTCAGCGAACTCGACGAGCGTCTTGACGAGAAGGCTAAAAAAGAATTCGTCTCAACAAAATGTGCTATAACACTAGTCAGCATAAATAAACGTATACTCCCTGATATCGACGAAGAGTTTGCTAAGAAATTAGGATGCACTACAGTAGAAGAACTACGCGAGAATGTCCGTAAACAGTGTGAAGGCGAAGGCGATAATGACGTAAAAGAAGCGCTTCGTGAGCAAGTCGAAGCCCTCATCTTAGAGAAATATGATTTCGATCTGCCTTCTTCATTGATAGAAGCAGAACGTAAGATACGGATAAGGAACAAGATACGACAGCTCAAAGAACAGAAGAAAAGCGCCGAAGAAATATCATCGCTAGAACAAGATATCGAAAAAGATGTCGCCAAAGAAGTTCACAATGTTCTACGCTTTTTCTTCCTCGTCCGAAATATTGCCGTTGATAATATGATATCAGTTACAGACGAAGATATTGACAAGGAAATGGTTCGTGAGCGCCTTTACTGGTATATGTTCAATAAAGGGAAGGAGTTTGACGAAAAAGATCCAGACCTGCGGTCGAAGCTTTACGCTAACATCCTTACCACTAAAGTCAAAGACTTCCTTATTGATAAGAGCAAGATCGTATAGCACCCGAAAAAACTTGACCGTCTAATAACAATACTCGTATAACGAGGGCATCATAAGTATAACCGTTACCAAAAGGAAAAGTGTATGTCATCAAAGAAACAACAGATGTCTTTAACACCATACGTTATAGAAGACACCGGGCGCGGTGAGCGTTCGATGGATATTTATTCACGACTTCTTAAAGATAGGATAATATTCCTAGGGACACAGGTCGATGATCAGGTTGCTAATGTCATCGTCGCACAGCTGTTATTCCTTAAGATGGAAGACCCTAAGAAAGATATACACCTGTATATCAACACCCCAGGGGGATACATCTCCGCAGGGATGGCGATATATGACACGCTGCGTTTCTTGGGATGCGATGTCAACACATACTGCATAGGACAGGCAGCGTCGATGGGGGCATTCCTCCTAGCAGCAGGAACTAAAGGCAAACGCTTCGCTCTTCCTAATAGCCGTGTTATGATACACCAGCCGTCGGGAGGCGTTGGTGGAACCTCATCGGATATAGCTTTACAAGCAGAAGAGATAATAAAGACGAAGAAAAAACTTACAGCGATACTAGCAGAATGTACAGGACAGACCGTAGAGAAGATCTCCGAAGACTCCGATAGAGATTACTATATGACCGCCGAAGAAGCCTGCGAATATGGTATTATCGATGAAGTCATCACCGTTGCTAAAGAACTATAACTTATAAAATATCCCATGGCAAAAAAAACGTTTTCTCCTAAAGACACCGCTGGATGCTCGTTCTGTGGCCGCACAGAAGATGCTGTCGACAAGTTAATCTCCGGCCCCGACGTATATATATGTGATAAATGTATCAGATTGTGTATGGGAATAATAGAGAAGAAGACAGAACATTTTGAGTTCAACATCCAGAAGCCTCGAGAAATAAAAAAACGGCTCGATGAGTATATCATAGGACAAGAAAACGCCAAGAAAGCCATATCCGTTGCGGTGTATAACCATTACAAACGCATACGTTCTATGAAGACCGCCGATATTGAGCTGTGCAAGTCCAATGTCATGCTTATAGGCCCTACGGGGTCAGGAAAAACCCTTATCGCTAAAACTCTAGCGAGAATTCTCGACGTCCCTTTTACGATAACAGACGCTACGACGCTTACAGAAGCAGGGTATGTCGGTGAAGATGTAGAAAATATCATCTTACGTCTAGTACAAGCTGCCGACTACGACATCGCTAAAGCTGAACAGGGTATAATATATATCGACGAGATCGATAAAATAGGAAGAACGACGTCTAACGTCTCTATAACACGCGATGTCTCCGGCGAAGGCGTACAACAAGCACTTCTAAAAATAATAGAAGGCACTGTCGCCAATGTCCCTCCAAAAGGAGGACGTAAGCATCCTAATCAGGAATATATCAAGGTAAATACCGAGAATATCCTCTTCATTGTCGGTGGAGCTTTCGTCAACCTCGACAAAGTTATAGCAAAACGCCTTGGAAAAAGCACGATAGGCTTTAAAAAAGATGATAAAAAAGAAATCGACCATACGAAGGTCAGCGAACTTATCGCGCATGTCGAGCCCGAAGACTTCATCTCTTTTGGGATGATACCAGAGTTTATAGGAAGGTTCAACAGCATCGCCAGCTGCTTCGAACTTACAGACGAAGACCTTGTGGAAATACTTACTGGCCCGAAGAACGCCGTAGTAAAACAGTTCATACATATGCTCGATATGGAAGGCGTAAAGCTTCACTTCACCGCTAATGCCCTGAAAAAAATAGCGAATAAAGCCTCGAAAATGGGCACAGGAGCACGAGCCCTCAGGATGATAATAGAGAAGATAATGCTGGACCTTATGTTTGAAGTCCCTTCAGAAGAAGATATTATCGAGATCGTCGTAGACGAGAAAGTCGTAACGTCAAACAAAAAACCATCCATCAAAAGATCTAAGAAAAAAACAGCGTAAAATGCGGCTACGCCGCATTTCAGTGACCAGTGATCAGTTATTCTATTCGCTATACGCTATTCCTATCACACGGACACGGCAGTGCCCCCTCTCTGTGAAACTCTGTGATTCCTCTCTTCTCTCTCTGTGGTAAAAATGGGGCTTGTTACTTTTTATTGCAGGAGCGGCAAAGCATCCTGGGAAACTTTGTGGTAAAAAATCGGTAGCGCGTAACATCAGCTATTCAGCATTGTAAGAAGCTCTCGCCTCACTAATCATTGATCATTGATCATTGATCATTGAGAATTGATCATTGTTTTTTGCTGTTTTCCACGTAATATGAAGTTTACAGGCATCCCAGTGAAAGGATGTGTCTTACGTAGCTGATTGTAGATATATCTCTTATATGATGTTCCCATGAGCTTGGGCTTGTTGACGAAGATAATAAACGTCGGCGGTGTCGACGTCGTCTGTGTCAAATAGTATATCTTTAACCTCTTGCCTTGTATCATAGGAGGCGCCACACGCGCCATAGCAGCAGAGACAATATCGTTGAGCTGGGGAGTGCTGATGCGTGTCTCGGAAGCGGTCTTGACAATATGGATCTCATCGAAAAGCTTATCGAGGTTCCTTCCGTCCAAAGCAGAAATGAAAATAGCAGGACAGTGTTTGAGGAAAGGTATCTCCTCGCGGATGCTACCAAGACAGTGTTCCATCCTAAAACCCTTGACAAGGTCCCACTTGTTAAACAAAAGTATGCATCCCTTCCCTTTCTCTTCGATCATACGGGCGATCTTTTTCTCTTGAGTAGTCATTCCCTGCTGGGCGTCGATCATAAGAGCACAGATGTCGGCGCGCTCGACAGCACGCTCAGTGCGGATGCTGGCAAACTTGTCGACAACTTCATGCTCAGAAGTCTTGCGACGTATCCCCGCAGTGTCGATGAAAACATAGTCGCTGTCTTTATAAGAAAATTCGATGTCGATGCTGTCACGCGTAGTGCCAGCAATAGGACTGACGACACATCGCCTTTCATCAACAAGGGTGTTGATAAGCGTAGACTTCCCAACATTAGGCCTTCCAATGATGGCGACTTTAGTAGCACCACTGTCGTAATGGCCCTCGTTAGAGGACGATAACGGACTAAGAGCACCTTCGAGCATTTCTGCGACGTTTATGCCATGAAGTGCTGAAACACCAACGATATTAGAAATTCCAAGGCCATGAAAATCGTGGATTAGACGTTCCTGGTCGAGAGTGTCGACCTTGTTGACGGCGAGAATAAGAGGCTTGCCGGAACGCTTCAAAATATTCGCGACGTCGACGTCGAGAGTTATAGTTCCTACAGTTCCGTCTACAACAAAAATTATGCTATCAGCCTCTTCGATGGCAATAGAAGCTTGCTGCTTGACCTCTTCGTTGAAAGGAAGAGGGGAGTTTAGAGCAATACCACCAGTATCGATGACTTCAAAGTCTACACCAAAACACTCAGCTTCGGCATAAAGCCTGTCACGAGTGACACCCTCAGATTCGTCGACGATGGCAATACGTTTTTTGCAGATCCTGTTAAATAACGCAGACTTCCCAACATTGGGACGCCCGACAATAGCAACTTTAGGAAGACGTGAAGACATAGGTTCCTTTATTTTTGTGGTATAAAAAAAGAATTATAACGTACAGAGCCTTAAAATGAAAGAAAAATCCTGTTCTTTTCCTATCAGCCATACGCTAGAACTATCCGCTATTTTTAGGCGCTGAAATGTCGACACGCTCACCAGAAATGACACCGTTTTTGTTGAAGATAGCAAACTCGTGATCATTGACGACTTTGTCGACTTTCTTTCCGATCCTTTTTGTGGCGATGATCCACCCAACGATTATTACAATCAGAATTACTGCGACATAAGGCGCTGTTACCGCCAAAGAACCGAAGATCATAAGAAGAACTTGGTGAATTATAGCACCGCCGGATTTCCCCATGCGAGAGCCCACACCGTCGATGGCAGACTTGCTTTTTATCCTAGCGTCTCTATCGAGGGGGATGTAAGTTATTTCTTTAGTGGCATCGAAGACAGTATATTTCGAGGCGCGGCTTAAAATGTTTTGAGCGGATCCTACGAAGGCGACAAGGTAAAGAGGCGTCATCCCAGTAAAAGATATTAAGACGTCGCTGAAATGTCCGCTGAAAAGAAGAGTTCCGAAGAACACTACGCTCGTGACAAGTAAAATTATTGGAGTTATTAGTGCAGTAAACGTCCAGCCACATTTTCTTATAGCATTTCCGGAGATAAGAAGGGCGATAAGAGTGGCGACAATGCCTGTCATTGTCGTTATCTGGTTCATATAAACATTGTAGTCGGCAGGTAAAGGGTATAATAGCTTGATCTGGTGTTTCCAGACGACCTCTACGAGGTTTATGACGACATTATAGGTGACGACGATAACAGCAACGCCTAAAAGATATTTTGAAGAAAGGATATACGCAATATTTTTCCGTAACGACATCTTCGTCTTCTTAGAAGCAGTCTCAGTAACGGCCTTTACATTGCAAAGTTTAGGGTCAGTGAGAACGTGACAGTGCATCCAACGGAATACTACCATAAGCAAAAGGCAGATGATGACGACAACAAAAATAAGAAGCATAAGCGATTGCTCCCAGCTTTCACTGCCGAAATGAAGCCTTGGATTGAAGGATCTCCGTGATAAAAATATCGAAACTTGACCGGAAACTATGCTCGCAACATTCGCTCCTATGGCGAAAAGACCATAGAATCTCTTGGCTTCACAGATCTTGGTGATGTCATTGGCGAAACCCCAGAAAAGTAAAGAAAGAAGTAAAGCCCCCCACAGCTCCGCCATCACATAGAAAGATGTGAAGATCCAGTACCGTATCATGGCAATAAAACCCATGAAACCCTCAGGGAGATTGGCAGTGCAGAATGCCGCAAAACTATGTAAATGTAATAGCTCACGATTAGGATATAACACAGTGCCGAAGAATAAGAAGAAAATCATGAATACCGATATCATGATATAAAAAACGTTCTCCCTACTGAAATGCGTAGAAAGACGCGTGAAAAGAGCAGTAAGAAATATAGCAGCAGGGAACATCGCATACATCTTAATGAATGGTATCGCTTCGGCACCAGAACCCTCGGCCGTGACGATGAGAGTGTCTTTGACGCCCCTCAGAATGTTATAAGCGAAAGATATCAAAAAGAAAAGAATGAGCATAGGAAGAAGCTTCTTAAGCTCGTAACGACGTACGGGCCAAAAAAACGAACGGAGCTTGCCGAACCCTGTGCTCTTACTCGTAGGTTGTGACATGTTTATATACCGATAATATTGGTATAGCAGCTATTGTTTAAAAAAAACAACGCCCGGAAACGAGCGTATCGATCTGAAAACTGTATTTTTTTTGCTTTCATCACCATTATGTTAAAACATAAAAAGAAGGCTCTTAATATAACGTTTTTTTTATTCGTTTGCAAGATAAATATCTCTCCTTGTTAATAAAAAGGAAATGCCCGGAGTGCTTAAAATATTTATTATCATGGGTTTACGAGAGCCTCGACGCAGGGGAGAGTTCTTTTTTCGATATATTCCAAAGCAGCACCGCCACCAGTCGATATATGCGATATCTTCTCGGCGACACCAGCAGTTTTGACGGCAGCGACACAGTCGCCACCTCCTACTATCGTCGTTGCTTCCGATTCTGCTAGGGTATATGCTATAGCTTCCGTTCCTTTTGCAAAAGGCTTCATCTCATAGACTCCTAAAGGACCGTTCCATAATATCGTCTTTGCTGACGAAAGCATCTCAGAGAATGTTTCTATTGTTTTAGGACCTATGTCCATACCCTGATATCCGTCGGGGATGCCGTCTTTAGTGGCGATAATCTGTGTCATAGCATTTTCATCGAAGCTGTCGGCAACGACAATATCATCGGGCAGTATTAATTTTACGCCTTTCTCACGGCACGAAGCGATGATATCGAGAGCTTCCTGGAGGAGATCTTCTTCACAAATAGAGTCTCCGATAGCGATGCCTTGCGCTTTTAAGAAAGTATATGACATGCCACCACCGATTATGATGCCATCGACGTTTTCTATAAGAGAACGTAAGACTCCGAGTTTTGACGACACCTTGGCGCCACCGATAACGGCATAGAATGGACGCTTGGGGTCAGCAAGAGCGTCGCCAAGGAAGGCGATCTCTTTGTCCATAAGAAATCCGCTTACGGCATTGCCGGGGAAATGCTTAGCAATATAAAACGTCGAAGAATGTTTGCGGTGTGCCGTACCGAAAGCATCGTTGACATAAATATCAGCACCGTCGGCGAGAGATTCACTGAAAGAAGAGTCTTCTTCGGGCTTTGTCTCGGCAGCATGGAAACGAAGATTCTCCAATACTAGCACCTCTCCAGGCTTCAAAGACTTCTTCATCGCAGAAACATCTTCACCAATACAGTCGGAAGCAAATAATACAGGAATGCCAAGCAATGTCGATAGACTGTCGACACAAGGCTTAAGAGAAAAAGCTTCATCGCGGACACCCTTAGGTCTTCCGAGGTGACTCATGATGATAGCAGCACCGCCATTATCAAGGACGGCACGTATCGTCGGCAACGCCGCAACGATCCTAGTGTCGTCGACAATGACACCATCGTCGTCGAGAGGGACATTGAAGTCTACACGGATAAGGACCTTCTTCCCCGAAAGCTCACCAATAAGATCTTGTAAAGAATGATTTTTTTTCATAACACCACCACTTAATTCTCCAAAACAAACAATCAGGGATAATGAATAAATGATCAATGATAAACGACTAAACATTTGCTATAACGATGAAAATGGATTAGAAGACTTCTCAAAAGAATTGACGTTTTTACGCTTTTTAAGCTCGCGACGTATAGAATAAAGAAGGTCTTCGTCGAAATTTTGATGCTTGGCCCACAATAGATATTTCTCGGGGATGTCGCGAAATTCGCGGCCTTTGTATTTCCCCAAAGGCATCGTCTTCATCGCAATGGGCCTAGATAAAGCATCGAGGATATCTTCAGTAGTATTATAGCTCTCGACGAGCTTTTTAAAAACTTCAATGTTGACGACCACATCATTCATAGCACGGTGAGCGCCTCTTTCTTCAATAGAAAAATGCTTGCGAAGAAACTCTAAAGAATTCACAGGGCTTTTTCCATATAGACGTGCGAGACGTAAAGTGTCGAGAGATTTATTTTTCTTGAGAGAGCAGGATATACCATGGCGTTTCGCAGCATTGGAGACCATTGCGATGTCATATTCGATGCCATGGCCGACGACGATGCTGTCGCCGATAAACGATAACATCTCAGTAAGGACCTTGTCGATGGTAGGCTTTCCAGCAACCATAGCATCGGTGATGTTGTGGATGGCAATGACTTCTTCTGGGATAGGAACACGAGGATCGATAAGATATTCGACACTGTCGATAATGCCCTCGAAGGTGAAACGTATGGCAGCAAACTCAACGATATGGTCGTTTTCAGTGTCAAGGCCCGTAGACTCGCAGTCGAAACATACGAAAGTGTCTTCTTGTAACAATCCCATTATTTTACCTTTTTTTATTGATCACTGTTCACTGACTCTATTTCTTCATTTAGCGCTTCGTTGATCATGGCGACAAGTTGGTTGTATCCTATGTTCTTAGTAGCAGAATAATGGACATAATGCAAGTTCTCAGCATCGAAAGCCCCAAGAATTTTCTGGGTATTGCGGGATTTCTCGTTGCTCTTGACTTTGTCGACCTTGGTGATGACGATGATTACAGACTTCTCAGCACGAGCAGCCCATTCGAGGAACATGATGTCGTCGTCATTGGGAATGCGGCGGATGTCGATGAGAAAAAGTATGAGCTTCAAAGACTTGCGTTCTTCGAGGTATTCTTTGATCATAGTGCCCCAGTGGCTGCGGACACGATGAGGAACACGAGCATAGCCGTAACCAGGAAGGTCACAACAAATAAAGGTACTGTCGATATTGAAGAAATTCAGAAGCTGTGTCTTCCCAGGCGTAGCAGAGGTCTTCACAAGATACTTGTTCCTGAAAAGATGGTTTAATAACGTAGACTTCCCGACATTAGACCTTCCAGCGATAGCAATCTCCGGAAGCTCGTAGCCCGAAGAGTCGCGGAAGGTAGGATACCCGCTGGGCTTCGTAGCCGATGTCACAAAAGAAATGTTTTTGAAAGCATATTTCGCCATATTATGTTCCCTCGATGGTGATGGTACGCGCACCATCGCCGCTATGGACCATGGTAACGGAGATATAACCCTCAGGAAGAAGGTCTTTTATCTTCTCAGACCATTCTATACAGCAGATGTCTTCGCCGCAATGAAGATATTCGTCGAAACCTTTAGCAAGGAAATCATCACTATTATCAAGGCGATATAAATCGAAATGGTAGATCTTCCTTTCTTCGCCATAGATATTGAGATATACGAAAGTTGGACTGTTGACGTCGTCGTATGAAGATCCCAAAGCTCCAGAAGCAAGGCCTTTGATGAACGTCGTCTTGCCAGCAGCAAGGTCGCCGAAAAAACATACAACACTGCCACCAGGGAGAGCATTCCCTAAGGAATGACCCAACGCGATGGTTTCTTCAGGGGATGTCGTAGTATAGCGTTTCATGGTATTAAGAAGATCTTACTCCTCTTCTTCGTCTTCGTCGACCTCAGCCCACTGTGTGACGTAAGGAACGAACTCATCATGCTCGGCGAGAGCCTCGACAAACTCAGTGATGGCGTCTTCGTCAACGTACTCCTGAAGGATCTCAAGGAAAGACTCTTCAATGTCGAAGCGCTTTTGACTCTGTACATCTTCTAAAGAAATGTCTTTGAGGTAGTTTTTCTTGAAATCGGCAATGACAGCTTTCTTATTATGGAATAACTTGCCACTGACAACAGAAGAATATACCGTCTTTTTTACCGTCTTTACATTGTCGGAAATATAACTCTTGATGAGCTCAGGATCGTCAGAGAAAAGGAACCTCTTGACACGTAACCCGCCAATACGCTCTTTGTTCTCAGGACACTTAGACACCCAGTCGTATATAGCATCTTGAGGGTTGACACTAGTGTTGTCACCGAAAACCTTCCCAGTAAAAGGGCATATATATATCGTCGTCGTCTCGTCATTGACGTCTTCTTGACCATAATGTATCAAGATCTCAGTCTCATGGCATAGTTTGTTCTCGTCGTCCAAAGACTTGATGACAGCGTCGACACTGCGATATATCTTCTTCTCCTTAGGGAAGATGACAGGATGAATGTCGAGCATATCCCCAATGAAGAAAAAATAGTTGCTGAGAAGATCTGGATTTTTCTGAGACTTTAAGTGCTCGATAAAATCTTTCTTTAGCGTTTTAGTAATGACAAACTCTGTCATCGTAGTATAACCTCGTAGTAATAATAAATGATTGGAACTTTAAACTTTAATTATGCTAATGTACATGCTCTAGACATTAATTTCAAGGTGAATCTTTATGAAAACCATGGTAAGCACCATCGCAATATTTTTCAATGACGCTATAATAGCGGCATTCCCTCAGCTTAAAGACAATTTCGATGAAACTATCGTAGAAATAACACCCAATAAACAAGAAAATCGTGGACATTACCAGTGCAACAGCGCTATGCGCCTGACGAAAATACTAAAGAAGAACCCCCGCGATATAGCAGCGGCGATATGCGAAAACGTCGATAAGGGCGATATAATAGAATCACTAGACGTCGCAGGGCCAGGGTTTGTCAATATCACAATAAAAACATCATACCTAACAACGCTAGTACAAAATATCTACGAAGATCCTCGCCTTGGCATAGAAGAACCAGAAAAATCACAGAAGATCGTCATAGACTTCTCCTCGCCAAATACAGCGAAAGAAATGCACGTAGGACACCTCCGCTCGACGATAATAGGAGACTGCTTAGCAAGGCTTTTTGAGTTCCTAGGACACGACGTCCTGCGCCTCAACCATATCGGCGACTGGGGCACGGCTTTCGGCATGCTCATCGCATATATGAAAGAAGAAGTGCCACACGTCCTCGACGGAAGCGAAGACACCGACCTCACACACCTCGTCACATGGTATAAAGCCAGCAAAAAACGTTTCGACGAAGACGAAACCTTTAAAAAGAAGTCACAACAAGAAGTCGTAGCACTGCAAAGCGGTGATGGCAACGCTCTAAAAGCATGGAGCATCATCTGCGAAATATCACGTAACGCATACCAGGAAGTGTACGACATCCTCGACGTGAAGCTTATCGAAAGAGGGGAGTCGTTCTACAACCCAACGCTCGCCGATGTCGTTGCAGACCTCGAAAATAAAGGACTGGTAGAAGTCTCCGGCGGAGCAAAATGTATCTTCCTCGAGGGCTTCGTCAACAGAGAGGGTAATCCGCTGCCACTGATGGTACAGAAATCCGACGGCGGATATAACTACGATACCACCGACATGGCAGCAATACGACAACGCGTCGAAGAAGAACACGCCGACAGAATAATATATGTCACAGACGCCGGACAAGCAACACACTTCAAAATGATTTTCCAGGCAGCAGAAAAAGCACAATATGTCGACACAAAAAAGATACGCCTAGATCACGTGCCTTTCGGACTAGTCCTTGGCCCCGACGGAAAGAAATTCAAAACACGGTCAGGAGAGACAGAACGACTAATAGATCTCCTAACAAACGCAGTACAACGCGCAAAAGAGATCCTTCACGAACGTGACGACGCCATGAGCGAAGAAGATATCACAACCATCGCCGAGGCACTAGGTATCGGTTCCGTGAAATACGCCGACCTGTCATGCCACCGCACCGGCGACTACACCTTCAGCTACGAAAGGATGCTAAAATTCGAAGGCAATACTGCAGCATACCTTATGTATTCGTACGTGCGTATACACGGAATACAAAGAAAAATAAATGTCGATATCACGGCCATCAAAGAAAAAATAAACCTGCAACACCCCTCGGAAATATCCCTCGGACTCCACATCGCCCGATTCAACGAAGCACTAGAATCAATAACACGTGACCTTCTTCCCAACAGATTAACCGACTACCTATACAATCTAGCAGAGAAATTCAACGCCTTCTTCAGGGATTGCAGAGTAGAAGGGACAGCAGAACAAAATCAACGACTCCTCCTATGCGAAACAACTGCACAAATAATGCGACAAGGCCTAAACATCCTAGGCGTCACTACCGTCGAACGTATGTAGTTAAGGGTACTCCGCGTACCCTTAACAATCCCGCGACAAAGGGAAAATTTCCCTTTGTAAACCCGCGGCAAAACGAAGCACTATGATGCGCGCGATGCGTGCGTATCATAGTGCTTCGTTTTGCCTTTGCCGTCTCGACGCTCGAGACGAGCGCCGAGAGAAGAAAACAAAATATCCAAAGTGCGCCTTTTGTTCCTTATGTAAAATGTTCAATGATTGGCTAAAACACCCCAGGTAAAAAAACCATCTTTAGAGAAAATATGAGTTTCAATATGATATTTGTGCAAACGAAAAATGATCTTCTCGTATATACTTTTACACAAAAGATATGAAAGAGGGCATGATATGGTTAAAAGTGATTTATGGCAGCGGCAGCATGACGAATACCAACGTCATGGTGTGCAAGCATGGCAGAAGAATATGGTGCCGTGGTTTCTCACGAGCAACACCCTAATCGCCAGCCATTACGTCAACATCGTCGATACCTTCGTAGAAGAATGTATAAATAACGATATCTTCGACACCACAAAACCACTTACTATCGTAGACCTCGGAGCAGGAGCAGGACGTTTTGCTTTTTTGTTTCTTAAAGAAATACTTCCACGCCTAAAAAAACATAATGTCTCAATACGATATGTTATGACCGACATCTCCGAAGAAAATATGTCGCATGTCGCAAGCCACCCATTGCTAAAGAAATATTTCGACGACGGCACAGCCCACACAGCCTTCTTCAATGGCAACGACGCCGATGGCGCCGCTGAGATTTTGCTCAACGAGTCAAGAGAAAATCTTTCACAAGAAGCACTAGAGAACCCCCTCGTAGCAATAGGAGGGTATTTCTTTGACATCATCGTCAACGATATCTTCATAATACGCGATGGCACACTATACAAACGCAATATACAGTACGCCGACGGTGATCTGTGGCCTGTCGTTTCCGAAAAAATATCATACCACGACGTACCAGCAACGCAACCATATTATAGCGACGGCATCCTCGATAGCATCGTTGAAAAATACAGCACTACCTACGACAATATCGCCTTCGGAATGCCAGTAGGAGCGTGTAATACGATACGACGCCTTAATGCTATGTCGAAAGGACATATGCTTCTCCTCGCCGCAGACCAGGGAATCGTCACCGATGAGCAGATGAAACAATGCAGCGATGTAAAAGTATCATGCCACGGAAGTTTCTCCGTCCCTGTAAACTACAATGCTATCGACAAATATATCACCGCTATCGGCGGAACATTCGTCGCACCAAATTCTCCACACAGCGAATTTGTCTCAACAATGTCCTTGCTGACAGAAGGAAAACCATTCCCAGCAACGGAAAAGGCATACCGCGATACCATCGTCGCTAACGACATATACGACTACTATCTTCGTGGCGATAAAGTATCGTCAATGAATGATATGCTCTCCCTACTAGATGATGGTAATGGCGACACAATGACACTATACCACCTTCTTCAGCGCATAGAACATGCCGCGCCTTCTGCTACTGACGCCGAAAAACAGAGGCTAGCCGACCACATTACCCGCGCAACAGACAACTTTTTTCCTCTCAGCAGCGACGACATGGCTTTCTTCAAAATAATGGAACAATTACTTACTACAATAGGTTTCAATAATAAGACGTTTCCAAGTCTCTCATCGCTATCGATCTAAAGAGATGGAGATCTTGCAAGCTTCGTTGGGGATTTCTTCGACATAGCGTGGGACGGCGAAGCCTGAGAGGCGTTTTTTTAATTCTTCGATGAAGACACATCCACTGTTTTTTGAAACGTAAAAATGTTCGGCGCCTTGTACTTTGTCGAGGTGGTGTAGGTAATATGGGACGATGCCTTCGTCTATGAGGGCGGAAAAAAGATCTTCCAGAATATCTACATTGTCATTGACGCCTTTCAACAGAACGGTTTGTGTGAGGACGGGGATTCCGAGTCTTTGGATTTTTTTTATGGCGGCGAATACGTCGTTGCCTAGCTCGTTGGCGTGGTTTACGTGAAGAACGAACCACAGCCGTTTCGAGCAGTGTTGTAGGATTTCGACGAAGCCTTCGTCGATACGCTCTGGGATGCCGATAGGATATCGCGTATGGAAGCGTATGCGTTTGATATGCGGTATGTCGTTGAGGGAATTGATAAGAGCGTTGAGTTTTTCGTTGCTGAGAGACAGGGGATCGCCGCCGCTGAGGATGACTTCTGTGATGGTATTGTCTTTGGCGATATAGGCGAGCTCTTTTGCGAAAGAAGAAGAGGGGATTTCTGGGGCGTGACGCCTGAAGCAGAACCTACAGTTCATAGCGCAATGTGGCGATGTGAGAAGCAGCACCCTTCCATGGTATTTGTGGAGGAGCTTTTCTGTCTTGTAAAATTCTTTTTCATCTAGGGGGTCTTCAGAAAATCCGGAGGTTTCGAGCAGCTCTTCTTTCAGCGGGACGAATTGTTTAAAGAGAGGGTCGTCAAGAGTTCCTTTTTCCATGGCATCGAGAAGCCGTTTTGGGATGACACAGGGGAAGTCGGGATTAAAAAGAATATGTTTCTTCTTCTCGTCATCGAGACATAGTTTTTTTGCAAGAGCTAGCGTGTCCATTATACCGTTATACCGTCGCAGGCTCTTCTTCTATTACCAGTTCCTGTGGAAGGCCTTTGTCGTCAGTATCGACGCGGGAGATCTCTGCGCCTAAGCCGCCGAGCTTCTCTACGATATTTTCGTAGCCTCTGTCGAGGAAAGGCACGCCTTCTATAGTACTGTCGCCTTCGGCGATGAGCGCTGCCAAGACATATGCGAAACCGGCACGAAGGTCGGGGATGGTGATGTTTTTCCCTATCAGAGGAGTAGGGCCTTTGACGACGAGGCTATGATAGTAATTCTGCTGCGAGTATCGGCACGGCTTACCACCAAGGCATTGCTTGAAGAGCTCGATGTCGGCGCCCATGTTTTTAAGCATATTAGTATATCCGAATCTGTTCTCATAGACAGTCTCATGGATGACGGCAGTGCCTTCGGCCTGGGAAAGAAGTACGACGAACGGTTGCTGCCAGTCGGTCATAAATCCGGGATGTACGTCGGTCTCTATATGTATGTTGCTATTAAGAGCTCCGTTATAGAAAAACTCTATGCCGTCATTCTTGACATCGAAGCCACCACCAACTTCACGGAGTTTGTTGAGGAAAGTTACCATATCGATATGGTTGATGTTCTCGACAAAAACACGGCCCTTCGTCGCTATCGCTGCCATACCGAACGAAGCGGCTTCGATTCTATCGGGGATGACAGTATGTGTTACTTCATAGAAGGTCTTTGTTCCTTGGATGACGATTACTCTATTGGTATCGACGGTGATGATGGCGCCGAGCTTCTGAAGAAATAAGATGAGATCCATAATCTCTGGCTCGACAGCAGCGTTCTGGATGATCGTTGTCCCCTTAGCGCGGATACTCGCTAAGATGGTATTCTCGGTAGCTCCGACGGAAGGGAACGGTAATGTTATCACTGAACCCGTAAGGCCATGATGAGCATGGGCGAAATATGCCCCTTCTTTTTTCATCTCACGGTATTCTATCGTAGCGCCGAGGTCACGAAGAGCTTGAAGGTGGAAGTCTACAGGCCTCTTGCCAATAGGACACCCGCCGACGGTAGGGATGATGATGTCGGCGTCGGTGCGACCAAGAAGAGCTCCTATCATAAGGATAGGAATCCTGTTGGCACCGGAGAATCTCTGCGGGATATATGAAGAGTTTAGCTCTACAGTTTGGACTTCCATGGTGCCAGCATCGCGGTCCCAGGAAACTTCCATGCCAATCTCTTCACACAAAGATACAGTGATCTCTACCTCCTTGATATTGGGGACGTTGTAGAAGACACACTTTTTGTCAGAGATAAGTGAGGCAACAAGAAGTTTTGTTATAGCATTTTTTGCGCCCGCAGCTTTTACGCGTCCGTTTAATGATACGCCGCCAGTGATATGAAGCTTTTCCATGTATACCTTCTTTTGATAAGTTCTTTCTTTATTGTATACCATGTTTTACAATGATATTGTACTAAAAAATATATAACAGAGGTCGCATATGACAATACGTACTGGTATAGGACAAGACAGCCACCGCTTTGTTTCTGAGGAATCATCGAAAACGTGTATCCTAGGAGGTGTTATCTTCGACAATGCCCCAGGAATGCTGGCGAACTCCGACGGCGATGTCGTCCTACACGCTATCTGCAACGCCATAAGCTCTGTTACAGGAATACGTATCCTCGGAACCATCGCCGACGAGCTTCTTGAGAAAGACGGCATCACCGACAGCAGCGTATACCTCCATAAAGCCATAGAAACCCTCGGCGACAAAAAGATCAACCACGTCGCTATAACAATAGAAGCAAAAAAACCCATCATCGGAAAGAGACTCGACGACATGCGCGCCAAAATCGCTGAGATTATGGATATCGATATCACATCAGTCGGCATCACAGCAACAAGTGGCGAAGGCCTCACCGCCTGCGGCCGCGGCGAAGGTATACAGGTCTTCGCTATTATCACCACTAATCAGTGACTAGTGACCAGTTATCAATGTTCAATGAAAAAGCTTAGGATTTTTTCACCACGGAGCCACGGAGTTTACAGAGAAGAAATAGGACGGGTTAGTGGTTTTACCCCTAGAACTCCGAAGGTTTTCTTATGCTTTTTGGGGGTTTTGGGGAGAACCCACCAACAATTTTTCTTCTTTAAACTTTTTTTCTCCGTGCGCTCCGTGCCTCCGTGGTAGAACGTCCTATTTCGAAATTTCGGCCTCCAAAAACAACCTTTGATTTCATATAGCTAAAACTCTTATATATAAAACATCAAATGACGATAGGAGACGTATGTTCTATGGATGATAGAATCGGTAATATTATAAGTTCGCTAGAAGCTAGGGGCCTACAACCAGGGGCAGCGTCAAAAGCAGATCTTGCACATATTGACGCTACTATAGCCACGCTGAAAGATGAAGCTTTTTCTGGCGACGCAGAAGAAATATCATGTGACAAGCTTCTAGAAAGAGTATCTAACATAGAACTCGATGCTGAAGACAGCGAAGGAATGCAGGCTTTAAGAAAAGTCGAAGATATACTCCATTGCCGAAAATTTCTTTCTATAGCAGAAAAACGAGAAATCGAAGGGCAGGAGCCTAGAGAATTCACCGCATATACCGATGAAGAGCTTGCCGAATTGAAACATATCAGCGATGTACGTTTGCGTATAGAAACAGCATATACATTCGCCGAAAAAGGTAGAGCGTCTATCCAAAGACATCTTGAAGAAATACCTATAACTAAGGAAGAAATCAGCCATCGTGATGAAACGGGGAACACTCCCCTTTATATTTTTGCGAGAGATAGCAATATAGAAGCTGTAAAAGCCTTGCTAGAAAAAGGCGCTGACGTTAATAAGGCTAGCGAAAATAATGCTACACCGCTTGATGTCGCTGCTGAACAGGGCAGAATGGATGTAGTAGAGGTTCTGATTCGTAATGGGGCGATAACGACGAAAAAAACACTAAACATTTTAAAGCCTAAGATATCAAAAGAACTTTTATTTATACTTGAAGACACCTCCCTTTTTTCACAAACTCGTTTAATTCCCCGATTATTAAATTACCTTCGTTTGCGGAATCCTGAATTATGGACTAAGGAAGATGAATCAGAAAAAAATAAAATAACAGGGCTGTGCCACGGTCTTACAACACTGTATTGCTATTATCAGTTTCTAGACGAAGAAAACGTTTTTTTTGAGCGCATTAGGATCGCGCTTTCGACAGATTCTGATATGTCACGGTCTTTAGCGGAAACACGCTATGATGATTTAAGCGAAGATGAAAAAGAACTAGAACAGCTATGTAACGATATCCTTTATCTTCAGGCCCCCCTAACAAAGGGAGGACAATCAACCCCAGCAAAAGAGCTTTCTTTTCTTTCAGATAAAACCGAAATCAAAACTCTTTCCTCTCAACTCCATTTCGCAGCAACCTTCCCTGGTGACACCGAAACAGGAGAATTTGAAGGCCTTGTAACAATATTAATTACAATTTTGCTCGCCGATGCCAAGAAACAGAAATTCCTATTTCTTAGTACAGGGGATCATGCTGTAGGAATTTTTTATAAAAATAATGAATGTTTCTTTTATGATTCAAATACTACATATTTTTCACCGGCTTTTGATATAACTCCTCCATACCAGGAACAGGGAATTCGATGGCTTGTTAAAAATCTTGCATTTACCACCTTTGATCAACAGGACCGCATAACATTAGGAATCAATATCATTGCCCAAGAAGATTTGTCTGAAATAAAAGCTAAAGCTAAAGAATTATATAGCGTGACTAATATAGACTTTAAAGAGGACGATAATGGATTTACCCCACTTTGGATTGCCGCTAACAAGGGCGATATAGATTCTGTAAAATTCTTTTTAGATGAATACCCAGCGGCAGTCAATAAACGCGCGAAAGGTGGCGCTACGCCACTTTGGATTGCTGCACAGAATGGTCATATAAAAGTGGTAAACGCTTTACTAGATGCTGGTGCTACAGTTGATGAGGTAAGCGACGATGGTTGCACGCCACTTTACATTGCTGCACAAAAGGGCAATATAGACGTTGTGAAGTCCTTGCTAGATGCAGGAGCTACGATTGACAAGCCTGGGAAAAGTGGAGCTACACCTCTTTATATTGCTGCAGAAAATGGTCATATAGCTGTTGTAAAAGCTTTGATAAAAAATTCTGTTGAAAAAGGTATCGATATTAATAAGCCCAACAAAAAGGGTGTAACGCCTCTGTATATTGCTGCACAGAATGGTCATATAGCCGTTGTAAAAGCCTTGATAGAAAATTTTGTTGAAAAAGGTAACGATATTAATAAGTCCGACAAAAAGGGTAAAACGCCTCTTTATATTGCTGCACAAGAGGGTAATATAGACGTTGTGAAGACCTTGCTAGATGCAGGATCTACGATTGACAAGCCTGAGAAAAGTGGAGCTACACCTCTTTATATTGCTGCACAGAATGGTCATATAGAGGTTGTGGAGGCCTTGCTAGATGCAGATGCTATTGTTGATCAGGTAGCAGATAATGGCCGCACGCCATTTTACGCTGCTGCACAAAATGGTCATGTAGACGTTATAGAGGCCTTGCTAAAAAAAGGAGCTACGATTGATCAAGCAAATGAAGAAGGCGTTACACCATTTTTTATTGCTGTGCTAAACAATCATATAGATGTTGTAAAAGTCTTGTTAGGAAAAGGAGCCAATGTTAATGGAAAATTAAAGGATGGCTCTACATTTCTTTGGGCTTCTGCAGCAATAGGCAATATAGCTAGTGTAAAAGTTTTGCTCGAAGCCGGCGCCACGGTTGATATGGCTAGGGAAGACGGTACTACCCCTCTTTTTATTGCTGCACAGAATGATCATATAGACGTCGTAAGAGCTTTGATAAAAGCTTCTATTGAAAAGGCCATCGATATTAATAAGCCAATAAAAAATGGAATTACGCCACTTTATGCTGCTGCAAAGAATGGTCATGTAGACGTTGTGGAGGCCTTACTAGAGGCAGGCGCTAAACCTGATCAGGCTGATGATAATGGCGTTACTCCGCTTTATATTGCCGCACAAAACGGTCGTGCAAAAGCAGTAAGAGCCTTGCTTGATAATGGGGCAGAATTTGATAGGGCTGCTGATAATAGCGTCACTCCGCTTGCTATTGCCGCAGTGAATGGCCACGTAGAAGTTATAGAAGTGTTGTTTGCTCATGGTAAACCTAATATTAATGACCCACAGAGAGGTGGTTTTACATTGCTTGCTATTGCCGCACAAAACGGTCGTGCAAAAGCAGTAAGAGCCTTGCTTGCTAAAGGGGCAGATATTGAACAGGCTACTGATGATGGTGCCACACCGCTTTATATTGCCGCACAAAGTGGTCATATAGCAACAGTAGAAGCTCTTGTTACTGCAGGTGCTAAGATAGACCAGCTCAATAAGAAGGGGTTTCCACCACTTTATGCTGCAGCATATGGAAAACATGAAAAGGTGGTAAAAGCTTTACTCGAAGCAGGTGCCACGGTTGATCAGGCAAATGAAGAAGGCTTTACGCCATTTTTTATTGCTGTGATAAACAATCATATAGATGTTGTAAAAGTCTTGTTAGAAAAAGGAGCCAATGTTAATGGGAAATTAAAGGATGGCTCTACATTTCTTTGGGCTTTTGCAGCGAGAGGTAGTATAGCCAATGTAGAAGTTTTACTCGAAGCAGGCGCCACTGTTGATATGGCTATGGAAGATGGCACTACCCCGCTTTATATTGCTGCACAGAATGGTCATATAGATGTTGTAAGAGCTTTGATAAAAAAGTCTATTGAAAAGGGCATCGATATTAATACGCCCAACAAAAATGGTATTACGCCCCTTGCTATTGCTTCAAACAATGGTCATACAGCCACTGTGGAGGCCTTATTAGATGCAGACGCCATGGTTGATCAGGCAAATGAAGATGGCCTTACACCACTTCTTGTTGCTGTTCTAAACAATCATATAGCCGTCGTAAGAGCCCTAATCATAGCGAAAGCTGATGTTAATAAAGCCAGCGTCGATGGTTACACACCCCTTGCTGTTGCTTTAAAAAATGGACATACAGAAGTAGCAGAAGCTTTACGCGCAGCAGGAGCGAAAGAATAGCGTATAGGAATAGCGTATAGCAAAATCAATGCTCATTGAAAAAGCTTCGGATTCCTATCTCCAAAAACAACCTTTGATTTCATATAGCTAAAACTCTTATATATAAAATATCATATGACGATAGAAGGAAAATATCTTATGGATGATGCAATCGGTAATATTATATCTTCACTGGAAGCTAGGAGTCTACAACAAGGGGCAGCGTCAAAAGCAGACCTTGCACCTATTGACGCTACTATAGCAACGCTGAAAGCTCAAGCTCTTTCTGACAGCGTCGAAGAAATATCATGTGACAATCTTCTAGAAAGAGTATTTAACATAAAACTCGATGATGAAGACTGTGAAGGAATAAAAGCCTTAAGAAAAGTCGAAGATATGCTCCATTGCCGAAAATTTCTTGCTCTGGCAGAAAAACGAAAAGCTGAAGAGGAAGAGATAGAGTTTCTTATATATGATGATGAAATAAAAACTGAGCTGAAACATATCAGCGATGTTGTTTTGCGCATAAAGATGGCGTGTGAGTTCTTTGCAAAAGAAAGAGATGCTGGAACTATTGATGAAGAATCGTTGAAGGACATTCTTGACGTTATACCTATGGATTACAAGGAAGTTAATAGTGTTGATGAAGAAGGAAATACACCGTTGTATGTTTTTGTTAGCGAAGGCAATAAAAATGTCGTAGAAAATTTGCTTACGTATGGTGCAAAAGTTGACATTCCTAACAAAGATGACGAGATGCCGCTTACTGTCGCGATAAGAAATAAACGAGTCGATATAATCAAATTGTTGCTTTTTGAAGGAACTGAGCTAGCAGTATCAGAAGATGAATTAAAGATATTGAAAAATATTTTACCTTTCGACCTTTTTGAAAATTTTTTCGGTCGTGAGCTTATCTCTCAAAATCTTTTAATCCCTGTTCTGCTTCATTATATTCGTTTGCGCAGAGATGTAGCGCCGGAAAAGGAAATTGAAGTAAAAGGAGTATGTTACGGCCTTACTTTGTTGTACGGCTATTATCAGTTTTTAGACGAAGAAGATGCTTTTTGGAAACGTATTTCGGGGGCGATTTCAACAGATCCTGAAAGCTCACGACCTTTGGCAGGAATGCGCCATGATATGTTAACTAAAAGGGAAAAAGAATTGGAGCGTTTATGTAATGATGTGTTTTATCTTCAACTTCCGTTAACAGAAGAAAGGCAGACACGTCCGATAGAAACGCTATCTTTTCTTTCGGATAGGCAAGAAATCCGTTCCCTTTCGTCGCAGCTGTATTTTGCGGCGACATTTCCTAAAAATGCCAAGACGAAAGAATACGAGGGCCTTGTAAAGACATTGGATACAATTTTATCTGTCGATGTTGAAAAACCGAAATTTTTGGAGATTTCTACAGGCGAACATGCTGTAGGCATTTTTTGCAGAGAGGGAAAATGCTTTTTCTATGATCCTAATAGTTGCTATCGTCAGCGGCCCATTAATATATCAGAATCCAATAGGGAGAGCGGTGTTAGAGCCCTTGTTAAACGGCTTGCTGCAGAGACCTTTCCAGAGCAGGATCGCATAACGTTGGGAATGGAAGTCATCGCTCAAGAAGATATGCCTATAATAAAAGCCGAGGCCGCAAAATTGTATCATGAAGCTGATATTGAACTTAATGATAGCTCTGATCACACCTCTCCAATTAGTATTGCTAAACAAAACAATAGGCTAGACGTTGTAAGGAAGTTGGTGGTCGCAGGGGCTAAGATACAAGATGAAGATAGACAATATGTTTTTGATACTGCTATGAAAAATGGTGACATAGAACTTTTTGATGCTTTGCTTAGTTTACAAGACAACAGAGAAGATGTTTTCAGCGACCCTTTTCTTTCGAAGCCTCTTACTTGGGCAGTGGAAACAGGGCATCTAGGCATGGTTGAGCATTTAATACAAAAAGGTTTTGATGTTAACGAAAAATTTATGGGCGAAACACCTCTTGACACTGCTGTGAGGAAAGGCGACGAGATAATGGTGAAAGCTTTGTTGGACGCCGGGGCGAAAGCAGACCCTCCTGAAACGGAGGCTACTACTCCTCTCTTTTTTGCTGTTGCAAATGGTCATATGAAAATAGTATCGGATTTATTAGCAAAAGGTGCCGATGTTAATAGAACTGTTTTTGGCAGGACGATTCTTGCATTGGCTTTGTCAAAAGGTCACACAGAAATCGCCGATCTCTTACGCGCAGCAGGAGCGAAATCAGTGACCAGTGATCAGTGACCAGTTATCAATGCGCAATGAAAAAGCTCCGAACCCCGAACTCCGAACTCTGAACTTTTTAATAAATGTCTTGTTGGTAGCGACCTGATTTTTTCATGTCGATGAAGTATTGGCTGGCTTCTTCGTCGGAGAGGTTGCCATGTTCCATGGCGATGTTGTGGAGGGCGGCGCTGACATCTTTGGCCATATACTTTGCGTCGCCACATACGTAGAAGTGCGCGCCGCCTTGAAGCCATTTCCAGATGTCTGCGCCATTTTCTAGGATCTTATGTTGTACGTATATCTTGTAGTCTTGGTCTCGGGAGAATGCGGTGTCGAGGCGTAGTTTTTTTGAGGCTTCGAGTTCTTTCCAATATTCTCCGTAGCAGAAATCGTTTTCTTCTGTCCAATCGCCGTAGAAGAGCCAGTTTTTTCCGGGGGCGTTGGTGTGGATGCGTTCTTGTATGAAAGCGCGGAAAGGAGCTACTCCTGTGCCGGGGCCTACCATTATTATGTCGGTATTGGGGTTTTCTGGGACGGTGAAGTTATGGGCTTTCTGAATATAGAGAGAAATTCTGTCATTGAGCTGCGCTAGTTCACAGAGGTAGTGCGAGCATACGCCATAGCGATGGTGGTCGTTGGTGTTGTATTTTACGAGGGCGACGGCGAGGTGTATCTCTTCGCCGACGGCGTCTTTCGATGAGGCTATAGAATATAGGCGTGGTGATAGAGGCAGTAGCGTGTTGCAGAAATCTTGGAGGGAGAGGGTTATAGGGTGTTCTTCGAGGAAATCCCAGAAATGGTAGGTGTCGATAAGATTTTGGAAGGCTTCTTTGTTGTCGGGAAGAAGTAGGGTTGAGAGCTTTTTTTTGGCGGTGTCGTCTGTGGTGTTTTCTGCGGCGAGAGTGACGAAAGAGCGTGTAAGGCGTGTTATCGTGACGTGTTTTGTAAGGTATTCGCCGATGGTAAGGGTTTCGCCGGACTTCTTGGCGGTGATGTTTTCTTCGCCGGAAGCGTGTAAAGCCGCGAGGGTTTTGTCTATGATGGCAGGGTCGTTGCTGGCGATGACGGCGGCGCTATCGCCGGGGGAGTATTCCATCTCGGAGCCGCTGATGTCTATGACAAGGTGGCTAGCGTTTTTCTTCGAACCTTCTTTGGTAAGGCTATAACGCTCTTTGAGAAGCGCAATGAATGGTGATGTTCTTGTGTGTTGTTGTTTCGTCATAGTCTTATGTTGCTTTGTTAATATTAGTTATCGTATCGTATGGGAAAAACTGAGTAAAGTCAATAAAAGACGCAAGCCTGACCCTAGAACAAAAAAGAACCAGGCCAGGAAAATTTTTAAAAATCAAAAAATGCAGGGGACAATGTAATGACAGAAAAATATGTATATTCTTTTGGTGTAGGAGAAGAAATCGCACCTTTGGATAAAGACCTTCTCGGCGGAAAAGGTAAAAACCTCGTAGAGATGACGTCTTTAGGATTGCCGGTCCCTCCAGGACTTGTCATTACCACCGAAACATGCCGCAGCTATATGAAAAATAAAGGGGAATCACCAGAAGGCATGGAGGAGCAGACAAAAGAAGCTCTTGCCCTCGTAGAAAAAAAGATGGGCGCAACGTTCGGCAGTGAAGACAATCCTCTTCTTGTATCAGTACGTTCTGGAGCTCCGATATCAATGCCGGGGATGATGGATACCGTCCTTAACCTAGGTCTTAACGATATCTCCGTCGTTGGCTTCGCAAAAGTCACTGACAACGAGAAGCTTGCATACGACAACTACCGCCGTTTTATTATGATGTACGGCGACGTCGTAAGAAAAGTTCATAAAAACAACTTCGAAGAGAAATTCGAAGAGATAAAGAAAGAAGAAGGCGTTGATACCGACTCCGACGTCAGCGTCGAAGGTTTCAAGAAAGCAGTAGCTGCCTTCAAAGAAGTCTATAAAGAACACATCGGCGAAGATTTCCCTCAAGATCCTTGGGAGCAGCTGTTCACCGCAGTAGAAGCAGTGTTCCGCAGCTGGAACGGACATCGTGCTATAGTATACCGTCAGGTTAATAACATCCCTGATAATATGGGCACAGCGGTAAACATTCAGACGATGGTCTTCGGAAACAAAGGTCCAAACTCCGCTACTGGCGTAGGATTCACCCGCGACCCTGCTACCGGCGACAAACATTTCTACGGAGAATACCTCATCAACGCTCAAGGTGAAGAGGTCGTCGCAGGGACAAGGACGCCACACCCTATAAATCTAAACCAGAAGAAAATTATGGGGTCAGACCTTTCGTGCCTCGAAGATGAGATGCCCGAGATGTATAAAGAACTCGACGAGATTGTCGAGAAGCTCGAAGAGCACTACAAAGACATGCAAGACATCGAGTTTACCATCGACGATGGCAGATTGTTTATGCTACAGACACGTATAGGGAAACGTACGGGTTTCGCAGCGATACGTATGGCGGTAGAGATGCTCGAAGAAGGGCTTATCGATGAAAAGACAGCACTGCTTCGTGTCGATCCCAACCAGCTAGTACAGCTTCTTGCTCCTATCTTCGACGACAAAGAGAAGATCCAAGCTCATGATGACATGGTAGCAAAAGGCCTCAACGCTGGCCCTGGCGCAGCATCAGGAGAGATAGTGCTTTCGTGGGAAAAAGCTATAGAAGTAGAAAAAGCCGGAAGGATATGTATCCTCGTAAGAGACGAGACATGCCCCGACGATTTCCCAGGAATGGTAGCAGCAGTAGGGATCCTTACAGCACGTGGCGGAAGCACAAGCCACGCCGCCGTTGTAGCTCGCGGCATGGGAAAACCTTGCGTAGCGGGATGTGGAGCGCTAACAATAAACGAAGAAGCAGGAACCGTTGTCGCTGGAAAACGCGTATTAAAAGAAGGAGACCAGATCTCCATCGACGGGTCAACAGGAGAGGTATTCTTCTGCAAACTAGAAACACACCCTTCTTCGGTTATACAAGCCCTTGTCGACGGCAATGAAGAAGCAAAAAAAGGTGCCGTATATAAAGAATTCACCACCATCATGGAGAGCGCTGACAAATACCGCAGACTCCTAGTACGTACCAACGCCGACACTCCACACGACTGTGACGTCGCCAGAGCCTTCGGCGCTCAAGGTATAGGGCTATGCCGTACAGAGCATATGTTCATGGAAAAAGAGCGCCTCAACGACGTGCGACGCATGTTCTTCAGCACAAGCGATGAGAAACGTAAAGAAGCTATCGACAATCTTCTGGAATATCAGAAGGGCGATTTCATCGGTATCTTCAGAGCTATGGACGGACTTCCAGTGACGATACGCCTCCTAGATCCTCCACTCCACGAGTTCATGCCTCATAACGACGAAGAGATAAAGACCGTCGCTGATGTTATAGGGATGAGTTTCGAAGAGCTAAAAGATATGACGAAAGCACTACAAGAGACGAACCCTATGCTCGGACACAGAGGGTGCCGTCTCGGCGTTATGTACCCAAGCCTTACTAAGATGCAGGCTCGTGCTATAATAGAAGCCGCCATCGAGGTGAAAAGCGAAGGTAAGACCGTCATACCAGAAATTATGGTGCCACTAGTTTGTATGAAGAACGAGTTCGTCCATCAGAAAGCTCTAATCGATGAGACAGCAAAAGAAGTCTTCGAAGAGAAAGGCGAGACGATAGAATATCTCGTGGGTACGATGATAGAACTTCCGCGTGCTGCAATAGTAGCAGGGCGTATCGCCGAAGGCGGCGCAGAGTTCTTCAGCTTCGGAACCAATGACCTGACACAGACAACGCTAGGAATCAGCCGCGACGATGCAGGGAAATTCATACCGACATATGTCAGTGGCGTTGAAGATCCACGTAATAAAGATGCACTAATACGTATGTTCCAAGAAGATCCGTTCCAGGCTATCGACCAGGACGGCGTAGGAGAACTTATGAAGATAGCAGTAGAACGCGGACGCAATGCCGTAGACGGACTCAAATGCGGTATCTGCGGAGAACACGGCGGAGAGCCTTCTTCTGTGATATTCTGCGATGCCCTTGGCCTTGACTACGTGTCATGCTCGCCATACCGTATTCCCGTAGCACGCCTCGCAGCAGCACACGCAGTATTGCTCAAAGATCAATGATCAATGATCAATTTTGAGCTTGGTATTTTTATGCCCTATTCATTATACCGATGAATAGGGCATTTTTTTACAAACTCACCTTACGCGCTAATCTTGCTTTAGTGGTGTAGCGAAAGGGATGAGATGCAAGTATTCCGACGAGCCAAGCTCATATAGAGCTGGGCGAGGAGAAATACGCAGCAGATCGCCCTTGCAGCACGCCAATAAAGCAAGAGTGGTGCGTAAGATGAGTTATAAAAGGACAGACTATGGAAAAGAAGATATTCACTTTAGAAGGGATGTCATGTGCATCGTGTGCGCAGACTATTGAAAAGGCGCTGAAAGCTTGCGATGGCGTCGTCGAGGCCTCTGTAAACTTCGCCACAAAAAAAGCGACAGTAACTTTCGACCCTTCGCGTACTACTGAAGACGCCATTATTAAAGCCGTCAACGATGTTGGCTACAAAGCAAAGCTTTACGAAGGTTCAAACGAAGATCACGAAGAAGAACGGCTTATGCTACAGGCCAACAAAAAAATGTTTTGGGCGTGGTGCATAACAGCGCCAGTAATACTATTGATGCTTATAGAGATGTTTTTAGGAAAAACAATTCCTGGCTACGATATTATTGTGCTGGTATTGTCGTCGACAGTGCTTTTCGGAGTAGGACTTGACACCTTTAAATCTGCGGCGAAGTCGATAGTCCATGGCAAAACCAATATGGACGTTCTCATCGCTCTTGGCACAGGAGCTTCGTACGCCACAGGAATCGCTACTCTGTTCTTAGAAATATCTAACTATGCCGGCGTCGCCGCGATGATAATGGCTTTCCACCTAACAGGGAGATATATCGAAGCCAAAGCAAAAGGACGCGCTTCTGAGGCGATAAAAAAACTCCTAGAGCTAGGAGCGAAGACAGCAAGGGTATTAGTAGAAGGCGAAGAAAGAGAGATTCCAATAGAAGACGTCGTGGTCGACGATATAATGATAGTGAAACCTGGAGAGAAAATCCCCACCGACGGCGTAATCATTGAAGGCGCTAGCGCTATCGACGAATCCATGGCGACAGGAGAATCCATCCCAGTAAGCAAGAAAATTGGTGATGATGTTATCGGCGCTACAATAAACCAGCAAGGGCTTCTGAAGGTCAGAGCTACAAAAATCGGTAAAGACACCTTCCTTTCACAGATAATAAAGATGGTAGAGGAATGCCAAGGGTCTAAAGTCCCAATCCAAGAGTTCGCCGATAAAGTTACCGGGATTTTCGTCCCTACAGTCCTTGTTATAGCAGTACTGACATTCCTTAGCTGGGTTCTTTTCCCTGCGACATTAAATATCATAGCTAGCAGAGCGCAGAATGTAATACCATGGATAAACATAGATCATGGCATAGTAACGCTAGCACTGCTTTCGACGATATCGGTTTTGGTGATAGCATGTCCTTGCGCCCTTGGACTTGCAACGCCTACAGCGCTAATGGTAGGGACTGGTGTGGGCGCAGAGCACGGCATACTTATCAGGGCTGGCGCTGCGATACAGACGCTGAAAGATGTACATACCATCGTCTTCGACAAAACAGGGACGATTACAAAAGGCTCTCCAGAAGTCACAGACATCATCACCATGTCGGAAATAGATCAACATGAACTCCTGCGACTTGCCGCTAGTGTGGAGTCCGGGTCGGAACATCCTCTCGCTGCAGCTATCGTCGCCGACGCCAAAAACAAAGGCATTAAACTATCATACCCTTCACAGTTCGAAGCCATCCCAGGGAAAGGTGTATCAGGCGTTATCGAAGATACTAAGATCAGCGTAGGCTCGCGGAAACTTATAAAAAACACCAAAGCCGATGAAACGATGTCCCTTCTTGAAAAAGATGCGAAGACAGCGATGCTGATAACAGTCAATAATGAAATCGCCGGCGTCATCGCCGTCGCAGATACCGCAAAAGAAGAGTCCGTCAATGCTATAGCAGAGCTTACAAAGATGGGAATTGCTACCGTTATGATAACTGGCGATAACAAAAGTACCGCTGAAGCGATAGCAAAAAAAGTCGGAATAACACGCGTCCTTGCAGAAGTTCTTCCCGATGGCAAGGTCGCAGAAATCAAAACGCTCCAAAAAGAGTTCGGCCTCGTCGCTATGGTAGGCGACGGCATCAACGATGCTCCCGCACTGAAACAGGCTAACGTCGGGATAGCGCTAGGGACAGGAACTGATATCGCTATGGAGTCCTCCGACGTCACCCTTGTCAGCGGAAACCTTATGGCAGTAGTACAAGCGATAAAACTTTCTAAGGCGACGTTCAAAAAAATACGACAGAACCTTTTCTGGGCCTATGGATATAATATCGCCGCGATACCACTGGCAATACTAGGACTTATGCATCCCGTCATCGCCGAGATCGCTATGGCAGGAAGCTCCATCAGCGTAGTCTTCAACGCCAACAGCCTAAAAACATTGAACATTGATCATTGATCATTGATCATTGTCTCCCCGCGGTCCCAAGACTTTTTGAGTTTGTCGATCTTTTTCTTAGAGAGTCCACCGAGGAATTCTATGGCGAGGAGAAGTCGTGCGCGAGCCCTGTCTTTACCGAGGACTTCTACGGAGCCGAACATTGGGAGTCCCTGTTTTTTCCCCATGATGGCGGCGAAGAGGATAGGCATGATGACCTTTTTATGGTTGACTTCGAAATGCTCTGCGGCAGCTTTCGAGGCGGCTTCTATCCCTGAAGATCCCCAGTCTTCGTTTTTTTCCATATGCCATATCATTTCATACATCATGGAACACGATTGTTCTGGAGAGAGGCTTTTGGGACATAGCAGCTCCTCGGAATATGGGATATGTGTTGTGAAGAAGAATCCGCAAAGCTCGATGAACTCGCTGAAGGTCTTCATCCGCGTATGACATAATGGCATAAGTTTCGCCATGGCTTCGTCGGAAAATCCCCAGCCTTTGATACGGTCCCATAGACTGCCTTCGGGGATGTCGTTGATGATATATTGCTGGTTGAGCCAGTCGAGCTTCTTGACGTCGAAGACGGCACCAGAGACGCCGACTCTTTTGGTGTCGAAGGCTTTGAAGATATCTTCTAAAGAATATATCTCTTTGTCGTCGGGCATGCTATAGCCCATAAGGGTGAGGAAGTTCATGAAAGCTTCAGGGAGATACCCGGTATCGCGGTAGTAGAATATCGAGGTAGGGTTTTTACGCTTCGACAGCTTCTTGCCATCGGTGCCGAGAAGTAGAGGCATATGCATGAAGACAGGAGGCTCCCACCCAAAGACTTCGTAAAGGAGGACGTGTTTCGGTGTAGAACTCATCCATTCGTCGCCTCTGATGACGTGTGTTATCTTCATAAGATGGTCGTCGACGATGTTGGCAAGGTGGTATGTTGGGAAGCCGTCAGATTTGAGAAGAACTTGGTCATCGACGTCAGCCCATGGGCATGTGCTTCTTCCTTTTATGGCATCTTCATAGACACATTCGCCAGTAAGAGGGACTTTTAGACGTACGACATAAGGTGTGCCGGAAGCTTCTTTGTCGGCGATCTCCTCGGCGCTGAGGTTCCTGCAACGACGGTCGTATCCTTGTCTGCCACCACGCCCTCGTGCGACTTCGCGCATCTCCGCAAGGTCTTGCGCTGTACAGAAACATTTGTAGGCCTTGCCATCGTCTATGAGCTTTTGGCAATGCTTTTGGTATATGTCCAGACGCTCTGACTGCCGATACGGGCCGTAGTCGCCGCCCTTGTCAGGACCTTCGTCCCACTCAATACCACACCATTCTAGGGCTTTATAGATGTTTTCCTCATATTCTGCCCTGCTTCTGCTCTGGTCGGTATCTTCGATACGCAAAATAAAGTCACCCTTATTGTGACGGGCGAAGATAAGGTTGAATAACGCCATATATGCCGTTCCAACATGTGGGTCGCCAGTAGGCGAAGGTGCGATACGTACTCGTACTGTCATAGTATAAACCTGCGATGGTAGTGTTTTTTGTTATGACTCGAGATTATAACGCCGAAAGCTAATATATACAACCAGTTATTGACAAAAATTTAATTGTATGGTATAATAATATCTTGATATTAAACCATTTAAGGAAAAAAGATGCCTTTTATCATAAAACCCGCAGATATGCTTTGTATTGAAGTGTATGTTCGATCTCCTATAGAAGCGCTAGCGGCAACAGATAGCAAGGGTTTCATGAAATTTATTAAAAAAGACGTTGTGACGAGAGTTATCGCTGTCGCCACGCCGTTTTTTGCGGCTATAGATGTTATGATTCAGGGCGTCATTCTAGCAGCTTCTTTTCCGGTGCTTCTTTGCCAACGTAAATTTTCTGCTATCAAAGAGCGCGCTTTGGGAATAATACCTATTATAAAGAAAATTTTTACTGACGCAATAATAGGTTTGTATGACCCTTTGCGATTACTGCCGTTTTCTTCATCGTTTGCACTTTCTGTTAAGCTGATGTCACATCGTTTTTCTTTAGAAGGAGGAGAGAAATCCGGTGATAGAACGATATCTATGGAAGGATTTAGCAGTAAGTTTAGAAATATTATATTTGATTCCTTGCACAGCTCGGCAGCAAATTTTTTCCAAGAAGAAGAGACGAAAAAGGCCTTTTCCTTTACAGATGAAGATGTAAAAAAGACTTTAGAGCTTTTCGAGGCTTTTCGTGATATTCAACGCGACACTTCAAAAATATTAGAGCTGTCTAAAACGAAACCGGTGATATTGCCTGTTTATCTAAAAAATCACCTTATTATGGCGGCGATTTTTAAAGACTATCTTATAATATGTAATCGGGGTGGTAAGATTGTCGTCAGCAATCATGATCAGAAGCTACATCTAGATCCGGGTTTACAAGTATATACGATGATAGATAGAAGTAATCTCGAAGAGATTATTAACTATTTGCTTTCGAAGAGGCTTCGGAAAAAAAGACACAAGAAGTTACAGAGCATATTTGTAATATGGGTATTGATAAGAATCTTTTTGCGAAAATAACAACTCATAGATTAAAAGGTCAGAGCGTTGGAAATTGTTCCTGGGCTAGCACAAAGACGACGTTTTTTGCATTGATTTTTTGTGCGATGTTTTCTATAGAAAATTTGGAGAAAGGTAAAGAAAAAGATGCTCTTAAAGAAGCTCGCAAGATATATAAAGCATGGACGTTATATGACAGAGAGTCAGCGATCAAGCAGTTCAGTACTTTTCTTGAAAACCCACCTAAAGGTTATTGTCCTGTTGTGGCGCAGAGCGTTTTTGATAAGTGCAAAGAAAAATTACAACACTATAAACGTTTGAAAAGTCCTATAACAATAGAGCCAAAAAAAGGCTCTGCTTCATTATTTCCTAAGCCGGCTTTTATGAAAGTTCCGAGTTTTGCTGCTTTTCTCTAGTCGGCATTGCATAAAACAACAAGATCTTTGGTGATGTTTAGCGCTTCGGCAAGCTGGAAATCTTCAGAGCCTGAAGAGATGCTGTCGCCAGAGGAAAGGTCTTTTAGGAACATCTTATATCGGTTGTTGTTCTCTAAGCGCTTCATGGTATTATTATGCAATGTAGCAAGATGATAGGTGTAGGTGGTAAGCTTTTTCTGGATGTTGTACGAGTAAATCTTCGATATGCGTTTGCGCTGAAGAAAAGGAAGGTCTTCCATGTCGTCATCAAAAGAAGGAACAATAATATCGTTGCTAATGGGGTACTTCGCATATTTCTCGCCGATGGGACGCATAGCGAAAATACCGGGGACGACGATGTCGGGGATGACGCCGGTAAGCTGAGGGCTCCTCCCCGAGGCAGTATAATACATCCCTCGCGTTACCTTATATTCTCCTTCGGCGGAGATGACGCCCTCTTGGGAGTCGTCGGCGGTAAAAGTTTGAAAGGTTCCTTTTCCGAGGGTGTGGTCGTCGCCAATAACTATAGCGCGACCATAATCCTGGAGCGTCTGCGCCACTATCTCCGACGCCGAAGCGCTAAGCCTGTCAGTGACGATGATAAGAGGGCCGTCCCATGAAACCTTTCCTGAGAAGTCTCGAAAACGCGATATCATGCCTTCGCTGTCTTTTACAGAGACAACGACACCCTGCGTTATGAAAAGTCCTGACACCGCTATCGCCTGTGAAAGAAGTCCGCCGCCATTACCACGAAGATCAAGGACAACACCTGATAGTTTATAAGAAAGGTTCAACTCTTTTATAGCAGCAGAAATATCACCGGCAGAAGAAAAACAAGGGTCTTGGTAGAAACTATGAAGCTTTATTACGGCAATGCCTCCATCACCGAAAGGCTCGAAAGAAGTCTCAATGCGGGCATCAGGGATAATAAACTCTTCTCTTGTTATGGCGACGTCGAAGTCTCCATCAACACCATCGCGGACGACGGTAAGAATAATCTCGGAACCCTTCTCGCCGCGGATGAGATCAGCAAGCTCTTCGATAGATATCTTGACAACAGAAATACCGTCTACAGCGACGATCCTGTCGCCAACAACAAGGTCTTGGAATGCCGCTGACGCCTCGTCGAGGATGTCGGTAACAGTAAAACCATCAAGGTCATCGCGAATCTGTACGCCTATTCCAAAAATGCGCTGCTGGATGTCGATGAGAAGCTGCTGCGCCTCGGCAGGGGTGAAATACATCGTATGAGCGTCGAAAGAAGACGCTAAAGCCTTCAAAACAGTAGTGAAAAAATACCTGATACGCTCAACGATATTATCGTTAAGGATATCATCTTCATGAAATCGTCGCCTCTTGGCAATGCGTGCAAGAGCACGCCGCCCCCCTTCGTCACCAAAACCTTCTGCAGCACGAAGCTCCAAATCACGGACAAAAGCAATGCGTTCACAAAGAGCACCCTCATCATCAGCCCAGTCAAGACGATGAAAAAAATCAGAACCTAGCGATTCTGGAATAATACCCTCGATATCATCAATAGCAAAGCTCGAACGACGCTCTATGGCCTTGGACATAATAGAGAAAATCTCCTCAAAAGAAGAGAAATCACCACTATTGTAGTCGAGTACAGCAGAACGAAGCAGTTCCGACGACGGCAAAAGCCAGCGCTCAATGTCAGAACGGATGAAATAACACTTCAAAGGATCAAGGTCGTCAATGAAATTTAAAAAAGCACGAGAAATAAGCTCCTCGTTAATACAGTCATATTTCATGTGCGCAGAAGCAATATCAGAGACCTTAGAACATACAATATCACCGTCAATAGCAGGGAAGCCACCCTCTAAAGAACAGCAAAATAACAAAAAATAAAGAACGCGACGAAACATATTATAGCCCGTGATTGCGAAGAATGAAACAATAGCTCACCAGATCCCTTAATTTCATCATTTTTTTTGAAAAACCACATTTTTCAGTAAGAAGAAAATTTTTAGTAATATATAGAAAATACTTGTTTTAATTATGTTTATATGCAATAATCTTTTTGTTTTTACATATAATATAAACTAAAACGTAATAAACAACATAAAATATATTTTAAAAATTATATAATATAATAACAAGGAGAACAGTATGCCTGAATATAATGAGGTAGAAAAGATGTGTGCCGATGAAGGGTGTACTCAAAAGGTTGAAAATAAGATATTGTCAATCACCGAAGCTGCGAAGCTCAACAATGTTACGCGCCAAGCTATCTATGTTGCTATTAAGCTTAAGAAGCTTAAGGCTACTAAGAAGACTACGCGTTGGACTATTGACCTCGCTGATCTTGAAGAGTATCGTAAGAATAAATATTCTAGAACGAAGTCTGTCTATAATGGAGAACTTCTTTTCGACAACGGAAAAGGGTATTATTCTATAAATCAAGTTGCAAGAATGCTCGAAGTCCCTGCGCAGAAGATATATTATGCTACGCGCGCTGGCATCATGAAAGCTCATCGTTGTGGTGCAGCATGGGTTGTCCATACTGACGCTATCGAAGAGTACCGCAAAAGTTATCTTGAAAAAGGTTCTGTAGAAGAGAAAAGCAAAGTAAGCTAATTTTTTATAATACATGAAAATAAAAAAGCCGAGGTCTTAATAACCTCGGCTTTTTTTTTATCTATAGATTGCGAAAGGGGGGACTCGAACCCCCACGACAATTAAGTCACTACCCCCTCAAGATAGCGCGTCTACCAATTTCGCCACTTCCGCGAAGAACACATATCTTACCAAAAAAACACAAATATTAACAAGTTATAATTCTGCCGGATTGTATGTATTGCCAATAACGATGACTCCGTGGTATTGTTTGCTGTGGTAAGAGGATATATCACAAACATTGGTTAAATAAAGGAGATAGATGACGATGCCTAAAAATGCAAGAAGCAAAAGCATGGCGATGCACAGGATGCAGTATCGAAGTCTTGCCCTCGGGAAGATCGCTGTCATCGGAAATTACACGCCGCGGATGTGTGGTATTGCGACGTTTACTGAAGACACATGTAAATGTATGGCCGCAGAGATGGGCGCTGATCGTGTATACGCCGTTGCTATGGACGACGTCGTCGAAGGGTATCCGTACCCCGAGATGGTTAGGCTACAGCTTCGTGATGATGTCGCCAAAGACTACGCTAGCGTCGCCGACTATATGAACTACAACAACACCGAAGTCGTCCTTATCCAGCATGAATATGGTATCTATGGTGGCGCTGCTGGAGAACATCTCCTCGAGATGATGCGCGACCTCCATATGCCTATAATAACAAATATGCATACCGTTCTGTCACATCCTAACGACGATCAGCGTAGAGTTACAGAAGAGATAATACAGCTGTCTAGTAAGGTCGTTGTTATGACGGAATATGCTAAGAAGATCCTCAAAGAAGTATACGACATCCCTGATACGAAGCTCGCTATGATACCACACGGCATACCAGACGTCTCGTTTATTGACCCCAACTACTACAAAGACAACTTCGGCGTCGAAGGACGCGATGTTATCCTTACCTTTGGATTGTTATCTTCAGGAAAAGGTATCGAAGTTGCCATAAAGGCAATGGCTGATGTCGTGAAAAAACATCCGCGCGCCGTATATATATGTCTCGGGAAGACACATCCACATGTTAAGCGCGACCACGGCGAAGAATATCGCGAAAGCCTCGTTGCTCTCACAAAAGAGCTAGGCCTCGAAGACAATGTCATCTTCGTCGATGAGTTCGTCTCCCTAGAGAAACTATGCGAATACATAGGAAGCGCTGATGTCTACGTAACGCCATACCATAATGCCGAGCAGATAACATCAGGGACGCTGGCGTATGCCGCCGGCGCCGGAAAGCCAGTAGTTTCGACACCATACCGCCACGCCGAAGAGCTTCTCGCTGAAGGGCGCGGTATATTGTTCCCTTTCGGTGACAGCAAAGCTCTCGCAGAGAATATCGTCCATCTTCTCGATGATGCCGTTCATCGTCATTCTATAAGGAAAAAAGCATACCACCAAGGCCGTGACATGGTATGGTCTGCAGTGGGGAAATCTTATGCTAAGATATTTCAGGAAGCTTTCGAGGAAAGGGGGCAGCACCCGCGAACAATGAACACTGAAGGACAGGTAACTGACGGCATGATGACCCTTCCTAAGATAGACCTTCGATATATATATGCTATGACAGACGACACAGGGATATTCCAGCACGCCACATATTCCATACCTAACAGATTCCATGGGTATTGTGTCGATGATAACGCAAGGGCATTGATAGCGGTATCGAACCATTATGGCATTTATAAAGATGATAACGTCCTGCCACTAGTAAGAAATTACATCTCTTTCATCCACGCAGCTTTCGACGACAAAGTAGGACGTTTCAGGAACTTCCTTTCGTACGACAGAAAGTGGCTTGAAAAGGCCGGCAGTGAAGACTCCCACGGTAGAGCATTATGGAGCCTTGGTGTCGTGGCATCGTCGTCATTAAGCGACGATATCACAAGACCTGCGGCATGTTTCTTCGTCGATGGACTTCCTGCCGTAGAGAAATTTTCTTCGCCACGAAGCTGGATGTTCGCACTTATCGGCATAGAAGTTTATCTGCGCCGTTTTGGTGGCGACGCTTTCGTAAAAGGTATGAGAAAAACTTTGGCGAAAAAATTGTATGGCCTTTATGAAGGTAATGCTTCAGAAGATTGGCCGTGGTTTGAAGACATTTTAACATATGCCAACGCACGCTTCCCACAGGCTTTGCTTGTAGCAGGGAAAGGACTAGAAAACGACGCTATGATAAAAGCAGGGCTTAAATCTTTGCAGTGGCTTCTCGATATACAGACCAGCGAAAAAGGACATATAACGATAGTAGGAAATGCTGGATGGAAAGAGAGAAACAAAAAGAAAAGCGCACGCTTTGATCAGCAGCCTATCGATGCAGGAGCTCTCGTCGAAGCATGTGTCGAAGCATATCGCGTTACTAAAGATAGAAAGTGGGTGACGGAAGCATCACGATGCTTCAGATGGTTCTTGGGATATAACGACCTGCAGGTTCCACTGTACGACCCTATAACAGGAGGGTGCTGCGATGGACTTCAGGTTACAGGGCCCAACAGAAACCAAGGTGCAGAATCGACGTTGGCATGGTTCCTCGCGTTGTTGAAACTTCATACCTTGCCAAGCGATGTCTTCTTCCCAGAAGAGATCCCAGAAAAAAATAAAAACACCATGGAAAACATTGTGGAGGTGTAGTATGGCATCGAAACGTATCGCCGTCTTGTCGCCATGTGCATGGCGCACGCCGCCGCGACAGTATGGCGCATGGGAGACCGTCGCTAGCAATATCACCGAAGGTCTCGTACGTCGCGGGTGGGACGTCACGCTTTTCGCTACAGGGGATTCCATCACCAAGGCGAACCTCGTATCCGCCGTCGATAAAAGCTACGAAGAAGACCGACAGCAAGACCCAAAAGTATCGGAATGTCTTCATATCTCCGAAGTTATGGAACGCGCCAGCGAATATGACCTCATCCATAATAATTATGATTTTCTGCCACTGACATATTCGCGTCTTATCGATACGCCGATGCTCACCACCATCCATGGCTTCTCGTCGCCGAAGATTCTGCCGGCGTATCACAAATACCGTGACACCTCATATTTCGTCTCCATCAGCGACTCCGACAGAGACCCCGGCCTCGAATATGTCGATACGGTATACAACGGCATCGACCTAAAAGACTTTACATACAACGAAAAGTCCGGTGATAAGCTCGTATTCCTAGGACGCATACACCCCGATAAAGGCGTACACCTAGCTGCCGAGGCAGCAAAAAAAGCCGGAATGGAGCTTCTCATCGCTGGCATCATCCAAGATGAAGAATACTTCACGACAATGGTGAAACCCCATATCGATGGTAAACAGATACAGTATGTCGGGCCTGTAGGCCCTCGCGAGCGCGAAGAGCTTTTAGCTCAAGCTCTTGCAGTGCTACACCTCAACACCTTGCCAGAAAGGTTCGGGCTCGTCATGGCAGAAGCTATGGCGGTAGGAGTTCCGGTAATAGCTCTCGACAGAGGGTCTTGCCGAGAAGTCGTCGCCGATGGCACCACAGGATTCGTCGTCGAAGATGTCGATGACGCCGTCGCAGCGATACATAAGATCGATACAATCTCCCGAAAAGCATGCCGCGACCGCGTAGAACAAAATTTTTCCTTGGATGTTATGGTAGAAAATTATGAAAAAGTCTACCATGAAATTTTCAGACGCCAAGGAGGCCGACATGCCAGATCTTATAACGAGATACCAAAATAACCCTATCCTAACAAAAGATGATATACCTTATCAGGTGTCGACGGTACATAATGCCGGCGTAACAAAACACGAAGGCATATACTATATGCTCTTCAGGTCGCACCTGCACAATGGCAGAAGCATAATAGGTCTCGCCACCAGCGACGATGGCTTCAACTTCACAGCAGCACCAGAGCCTTTCATGACAGGAGAAGGCACCTACGAAGAACATGGCGTCGAAGACCCTAGGATAACATTCCTCGAAGGATCTTTTTATATAACATATAGCGCATACTCGCGTTATGGCGTACGTATTGGTCTTGCCAAAACCGATGACTTCAAGACTCTCGAGCGCATATCATATATATCACATCCCGACGCCAGGAATTTCGTTCTCTTCCCAGAGAAAATTAATGGCAGATACGCCCGCCTCGACAGACACCATACCGATATATGCCCGTGGGCAATATGGGCGTCATACTCCAACGACCTTATATATTGGGGCGACTCTGAAATCGCTATGCTTCCAAAACAATACCATTGGGACGAGATGAAGATAGGCCCAGGAGCACCACCGATAAAGACAGAAAAAGGATGGCTAAGTATATACCACGGCGTATTCCCGACGATGGCAGGAAGCGTATACCGCCTAGGCGTCGCTGTCCATGACCTCAACGATCCAGCAAAAGTCCTCGCCATAGGCGACAACTGGATCCTCGAACCCGAAGACCCTTGGGAACGTACCGGATATGTCCCTAACGTCGTATTCACCTGCGGAGCTGTCCCCGAAGACGATGGCACAATAAAACTCTACTGGGGAGGTGCCGATACCGTCATGTGCGCAGGCACAGCAAAGATCGACGACCTCGTCGACCATGCCTTTGCGTCGCCAAGAGAGGCTCTGTAGTCTATTAGTTCGGAGTTCGGAATAGGAATTTTCTACCACGGAACCTTTTCAATTATCAGTTATCAGTTATCAATTATCAATAAAAGTAAGTTTTTTTACCTTGTTCATTGATCATTGATCATTGTTCAATGAAAAGGCTCCGTGGTAAAAATTCCGGTTCGTAGTTCGGAGTTTCGAAACTCTATGCTCTATGTTGTAACTATGCGCTATCCAAGGTTTCGTGGTAGAAGCTTCTTCTCCTTTGGTGGATGAATTTGTGCAGTTTCTATTCGCGATTGGTATTGCTACGCTGTCGTCAGTATGACGACGGCTTCGCTGACGGCCGCTTTAACAGAATACGTCTTTATGGTAGCAGGAATCAAAAATGATTGACCTTTGGTAAAAAAGCCTTCAGATGTTTTACTCGCAAAGACTTCTACGGTGCCCTCTACAACTGTTAATCCTTGTATTCCCGCTAATGTGTCGCCGAGATATTCGTGTCCTGAAGATATCGTAAGCCTGTTGACTTTGAACTCCTCAGCGTCGATAAGCTTTTCAACGATATCATCGATAGCGACAGGGGTTTTCTTCAGCGATGACACGAGATCATCACCACGGAGACCGTCCCATGTCGTTGAAACGATAGTCTCGTCGTAATGTAACTGCCGCGGCGTGCCGTCATCTTGGAGGCGCCCCCAGTCGTATGCGCGGAATGTCGACTCCGAAGTCTCTTGTACTTCTAGCAACGTTATCCCTGACCCTATAGCGTGTAGTGTCCCTGCAGGAATGAAATATACGTCGCCGGGATGCACCTCGACGAAGTTAAGAAATACGCTAACATCTTCGCCGCTGCGCATACATTCTTCGAACTCTTCCTTAGTGACGCCTTCTTTAAGACCTAAATATATCCCTGCGCCCTCTTCTGCAGCAAGGATGTACCAAGCCTCCGTTTTGGAAGGCTTGTCGACAAAGTCTCCGTCTTTAGGGTGTACCTGTACAGAAAGATTCTTTCTGGAATTTAGGAGCTTCACCAAGAAAGGCATAGAAGTTATGCCTTCGCCATAAAGCTTGTCGGAGAAAAGATTTTCCAGCTCAGTCAGAGAAACCTGCAAATCGTCACAGAGGAATGTATTTGGAAAGCTAGGATGCCCCGAAAGCTCCCAAGATTCACCGACAATATCTTCGGTTTTGATGCCTAGGTGCTTCTTGTAGCTTTCAACGATCTCAGTGCCGCCCCACGGCGTCCTTTCAGGAGGAGTGAAATTATCACAACGAGGAGCAAGGATATGGTCGACCATAGCAATAAACTCAGGATGGTCAGGAGAGTTTTCAGAGATATTTTCCATATACACACCATATTATAATATAACGGATTTCCTTATATAATCTTATACCGTAAGAAGACAATCTTTTTCTTTCCTTGCGCGTAAGGAAACAAATGCCCATTCCTGTCCTTGTGCGCAAGGAAAGAAAAGTCCATTCCTTTCCCTGCACACAAGGAAAGCCTCCGTTTCGTCCTCCTATCCGCTAAACGCTATCCCTTTTACCAGGACACGGCAGTGCCTTTTTAAACGGTAAACTGTGAACGGTAAATGGTGAACTATAAAAGTTCAGGGTTCGGAGTTCGGAGCAATGTTCAATGATCATTGATAATTGTTCAATGTAAAGCGCTCTCTGTGAAAACTCTGTGGTTCTCCGTGCTCTCCGTGGTAAAATCCTATTCCGAATTCCGAACTTCTTAAGCGCTAAACGCTAATAATTATAAGCTAATAACGCCTTAACTTTATCTTCGAAGTTTTTGGGCACATGAAGAGAAGATATCTGCTGCAGCGACCTTGACAAAGCAAGGCATAGGATGGTGTCGTATTCGTCTTCAGAGAAAGGGATTTCACTGTTGCCGTTATCGCGAAGCCATTGGATATAAGGAATTTCGGGGTCTATAGAAAGAAGGCCTTCATGGCATAATACTTTCAATATAAAGCTTACAAGGACAGCGCGGGGATTTTCTGAGCCGCCGAACCCCGAGAGAAAGGTCTTAAGTAGAAGATATAACAGTGGCGAAGGTTTCATTGGAAGTAGAGAACTTTTTACTATCTTAAGCATCTCGCCGGCGGCATCAAGAGTATCGAAATCATTGCGTAGGGAAAGGAATTGGTCGTATATCGTCCCATCATGATATGTGAAGAGATCGCCTTTCCCGGCAGAAAAGATAAATTCCCCACACGATAGCGGCGTTGCCAATGCCGAAGCAGTACCCTTTTTACGCCTGTTGGCGCCCTTGACGATAAGTGATATCACACCCATCTCCGACGAGAAGACGGTGATAATCCTGTCATATTCTTTGAAGTCGAAGGAATGTATCGTTATCCCCTCGACGCGGTGTTTTTCTGCGTTCATGGTTAATATGGTACACGATTTTATCCTTTTTGAAAAAGGACGATGATGGTAAGATGCCTATCTAAGTATTAAGCACCGATAGCTCAATTGGATAGAGTACCTGGCTTCGAACCAGGTGGTTAGAGGTTCGAGTCCTCTTCGGTGCAATATGTTCTCCCCGCTAAACCTTACACAATATCAATACGCACAGAAGATGTCGTCGCTATTAGGACGCGGACATCGCCACGCCTCACTGCTATACCGCGAATTTCTCCGCGAAGGGACCCTCGACGGTAAAAACCCGGCATTTACCTCTGCGACAGGCGACCTTCTCAAAGAGATCGTCGAAAATACCGACACTACAACATTATCCCTCGACGAGAAACACGAAGAAGGCGATACCGTAAAGATTGTCTTCAAAACCCACGACGACAAAAAAATCGAGAGCGTAGTAGTTCCTATGACTTCTGGTAAAACTTTATGTATCTCATCACAGGTGGGATGCAGGATGCACTGCGCCTTCTGCCAGACAGGGCGTATGGGTCTTATCAGAAACCTCACGACGGAAGAGATAGTATCACAGGCGTTCCTCGCCAAAGTCGTCTATGGCTACGACATAAAAAATATCGTCTTCATGGGGATGGGTGAGCCCTTCGACAACTACGATGCTGTCATGCAGGCAGTAGAAGTTCTCATCGACCAGGGAGGCCTTGCCTTCGGAGCGAAAAATGTATCCGTATCAACATGCGGAGATGTCGAAGGGATATACCGTTTTATCGAAGATGCGCCACCGTCGCTGAACCTTGCCGTCTCACTTAACGCTGCTAACGACGCTTTACGGGCGAACCTTATGCCTGTAGCAGCGAAATATTCCATGGCGGAGATATACCGAGCATTAGAAGAATATTGCAACAGCGCGCCCAAGCGTAAAGTCCTTATAGGATACGTTCTCATCAAAGGCGTTAACGATACCAAAGAAGATGCCGATGCCCTAGCAGAATACCTTAGGGGCCTCGACGTGAAAATCAATGTCATCCCTTATAACGACCATACGATAAAAAGCTTCGAAGCCCCCGAAAATAAAGCCGTAGAGGCTTTCGCCTCACGACTCCACAAAAACGGATATATCACAATAGTACGCCAGAGAAAAGGCGATGCTATCATGGCAGCATGCGGACAGCTTGGAAATAAAAGGACAGCTCTTTGAGTGTTTACAGAGCCGTTCGTAGGATAGGAATAGGAATTTTTACCACGGAGCCACGGAGTTCACGGAGAAAAAAAAAGCCTCAAAGAGAGAAAACCATATTGTCGGGGGACACCCCCGAACCCCCGTTTTCATTGAACATTGAACATTGAACATTGAATATGCCCATAGCCAATTCCACGCCTTCTTTTCCTTCTGCTCCGTGCCCTCCGTGGCTCCGTGGTAAAAATTCCGGTTCGGGGTTCGGAGTTTCGAAATTCTACGCTATCCAAGGTTCAGTGGTAGTATATTCTTCTCTTGTTTTGGGCAGGTCTTGCGCTGTTATTATATAGCTATTCTAGTGTCTGAAGGGCGAAGGTTATATATTCTAGTTTCTTGAATTTATACGACACCATACAGAACGAGACTATCAGGGTGATGAATGCCGCAGCAGTGTAGTTGTATCCTAGATATGGCAGTGGGATTGAAAGCGAGAGGTATGAGAAAAGTCCGTTCGTCACCATAAACAGCGCCGTCGTTGTAAAGGCTAGGACTTTGAAGTCGAAATATAACATTATTATCATATTAGTAAGAAGCATCCCATGGAGGAAAGCCCCTATTATCGAGATGCGTAATATTGGAACGACGATTATCGGAAGCTTCAACATCACGGCGATATCAGAAGCATATAGTATCGCAAGCATCGAAAGTCCGCCCTGTATTATTACTAGCATCTTCGTGCCATCGTAGACGCTCTTGCCGACCTCTTTCTTGGCGCGTCCGATCTCAGCGTATGACCCTCTGTTTAGGACTTTGTCGTAGAACGTCCGGTATCGCAGATAAAAGTTCGTCTCGACATATACTAGGAATAGTGAAAGCAGCGGTATTATCGTGACATATGCGAAGAATATCGGTATCTCGTATTCGTGGAACGACCGCAAGAAACCCGTCACTGCCGTAGCTTTCGGCGACGCCCAGAATATTATCTTGTCGATCCATATGGCAATGTTATAGAACATGCCGGTGAAGACGAGAATCTTATTATTTTTTAAGAACCCGAAAAGATCTTTGTCGAAGATGCGCTTCGACGGGAATTCTATGAAAAGCCGCGCCGACAGCAGGACGAAGACCGTTAGCTGCCCGATTAAAACTCCAGCGAAATATCCCGCCAAGTCGTAGTGCAGGCCAAGCTTTATGCCGGCGAATATAGATATAACAGTACCGACGAGATAGCATACCGCTATAGAAAGGTAGTCGTGAAGCGCCGTTAAGAAGATGAAGATGAGCCATATCAGGCTTATCGAAAAATATAACAGCACAGTAAGGAACTTTAATGTTAAAGGCCCTTCGGTGAAATATATAAAAGAAGCACCAATGATACTCTGTAGCGTTAAAAGCGCTACCGCCGCAGAGTTGAAGGCAGGGATTAGGGCGTCGGTATCTTCTTTGTAGAGCTTGTCGGAGATATAGCGGCTCAGCGAAAGTGATAACATCCCTGTGGTGATAAGAGACGCCGCGAAGATGTAGTTGAGCGATACCCTGAAATATAGGTGCTCAAAAGTGTCGATGTTGGCAGGACGGAAATAGTATAAACATAACACAGTGACAATACTAAGAAACCATGGCCCTGCGGCGATGAGTAACGAGTAAAAATGTGCTTTTATCGAGCTGGAAAAAGAGTCGCTTTTAAGGATCTTCTCTAAGCGAAAGCCTATGCCTGCCATGTGACTTCCTCCAAATATTGTGAATATAGCTTATAGTATTTGGTGACCATGTCGTCCATAAGATATTTGTTGGTGACGCGTTTTTTGGCGACGCGAGACATCTCGTTGTAAAGGTTCTCGTCGGAAAGGATCTTTATTATAGCGCTAGCAGTATCATGAGGGTCGCATAGGTTTGTGATAATCCCACTTTTCCCCAAAAGCTTGTCGTCAGGAGAACTTCCGTAGAGCATCTCCATACAAGCACCGACGTTAGAAGCCACGAAAGGTATTCCACAAGCATGAGCTTCTAAGATTACTAAAGGCTGTGCTTCGCTGATGCTGGTAAGGACCACGACGTCAAGGGAAGCGTAATATTCTTCGACGTCGACCTTCCCCGTGAAGTGTAAGACGTCTTCCAGCCTCTGGATCTGTGCTAGCTCAATACATTCTTTATAGTAATATGGTTCTTCGTCTTCAGGGCCTATGACGTAGAACTCCACCTCTTTATCGAAATTATCATGGATGATCTTACAAGACCTGATGAAAGTCTTGATGTCTTTTATAGGGACAACACGACCGATAAGACCTACCTTTAAAGGGCTCTGTAAAGTTTTCTTCCTGACGACATTTTGGAACCTATTGATGTCGATGCCGTTGGGGACTATCATCGTCTTGGCGATGTCGGCACCTTCAGAGAGCTGTATCTGCCGGTTTCCTTCGTATAGCGTTATAATTTTGTCGGCCCTATCATATGATAGAGTGCTGAAGAAAGAGAAGAACTGCGTCCACCACGTTTTGAAGAACTCTTCGGATTCGTCTTTTACGGTTATGGAATTCGTTAGCTCAGAATGTATCCAGTCGGCGCGAGATATCTCGATGTCACGCTCTTTAGTGTAGATGCCATGCTCAGTGAGAAGGAAAGGACGCTTGTTCTGTAGCTTCCCCAGCGCCGTCATAATGCCAGCATATCCTGTAGAGACAGAATGATATAAACGAGCACGAGGGATGTTCTGCTGCAACAACGAGAAAAAAGGAAGATATATAAAACGCCACGTCCAGAAATAGTCGAGGAAAGAAAGCCCTCGCGCCTCTTCGCGGTATAGGTCCGTGATGATGTCCCACGACTCGATAGAATGCGCTAGGTCATATATCGTTATATCACTGTCTTCAATGATCTCTTTGATGAATTCATCGAAAAGACTGGTGTCGTTGCTTTTAACAGAAGCAAAGAAGTCACGGATTATCTTGGCCTTCTTATGGCTTATATGCTTTTTTTTCGGGATGACCCTGCTTTTGTAGTCGAAGAGATATATCTCCTGGAACTCTACGACATTAGCAGGCATGTCATAGTGCATCTTCTTGACGTCAGGACGTTGCGGGCCGATATATAATATCGAGAAAGACAGGTCTTTCATCTGCCTTATGATGTCGTATACCCACGAAGAAACGCCGCCAGAGACGTATGGGAAGGTACCTTCAAGGACTAGACATATGTCACTGATCATAGCGAAGCTCCTCTTTGTATGACAATGTTAGCCAGGAAGTTATCACCGATGCTATCTTATTATAAAGCGCTGTATTTTTTTCCTTTTCGAGAAGGTCGAAGAGCATCGCTAATGTCGATGCATTTAATACGGAGATCTTCTCGAAGAACGAAAGATATTCTTGTTTCGTATGATTAGAAGCATCGCGATAATATTCGTTAAGGAAAGATATCGGGTAGTTGAGGAATTTGTCACTATTGATGTCGTTGATGACATTCATCATCGCCCAGCGCTCGTTGTCGTTGAGCTCTTCTTTCTCAAGGGTCTTGATGAATAACGCTTTCGACTGTAAAGCACAACGATGTAATAATGCCATCGTCTGCAGAGCGGCAGTAGAGGTGTTTTTATGGAAATGACCCTTGTCGTTGCGCGCACGGGATAATATCGTCTTGATAGCAGAGGCGAAATGCTGAGAAGAAAGCTCTACGCTTTTTAAGATGTCGTCGACGAGAGTGCATTTGTTTTTATTTTTTAAACATAAAGAAAGGATGCCGAAAAGTTGGTCGGGGGACTTCTGTAATATCGCTATAAGGCTTCGCGTCGCAGAAAGACGGATGTCTTTGTCTTTATCGTCTTTGGCGATATCAATAAGAAGAGATGCGAATTTTTCTTTGCCGAAACGTGCACAACAGCGTACCGCTAAAAACCTGATTCTTTTGTGTTTCGAAGACAGCATCCCTACTACGCTTTCTTCGATGTCCTCAGGGAGAGATATCCTTTCTGGGGTGTTGAGGACGAAATATAAAAGCACCTGGATGATAGGGGAGTTCTTTCTAGGACTTAAGAGGAAAAGATCTTTTATAACATGAAATTCCGAAGGCGATATCATGGAACATAGCGCTATGGTAGCGGCGTATGAGAAGATTGAATTATCACGGATGATTTCAAGCAGGAATTTCTCCGCAGCGGGATTCTTTAGATGGCCGAGATGCTCTATCGCCATAAGTTTCACGCTGCCTTCGTCAGAATGCCCATACCGTTTTTTTATGACGGAGAAAACTCTGTCGCTTGTAGGGTATTGTGTCAGCATAGGAAAGAAAGCGGTAATGTCTTCAGAAGAAATGCTAGAAGCAATTTTTATTAGCCACTGTAGTATCTGTGGAGAGGATGATTTTTTTATCGCAGAAGTTGCAGACATGCGCACCTGTAATGATGTATCGTGGATGGCGATGTCGACGATGGTGACTAAAAGTTTATAGGTCTCGATATTATGTATCGACGATAAAATGTTAAAACGAAGGCTGTCGTTGGTCTCTTTAAGAAGGGCCTTAAGGAGATATTTCTCCCAGCGTTTATTTTTACTGTCGATGATAGCAAGGAAGGCGCTCTCGCGGATTTTGGCGTCGGCACTTATAATGTTTTCTATGATGTAATGCTTCTTTGAAACATGTGAGAATTTTATAAGGGCTTTCGACGCCGCTTTTTTTATGTCTTCGTCATCAGAGACGCTGAACTTTTGGATGGCACGGAAGGAGCTTGAGTCTTTTATCTCACCAAGGGCATGTATTATGGCAATACACGCTTTCTTGTCGTCGCTGTTTTGCCGTAAAGCAAAGAGCAGAGCAGAGACAGACTTAACAACAGCAAGGTCTCCAAGGTTTTCTGCGGCGAAGCATAAATCTTCTCCGTTGTCAGACTCTAGCATCTTCAATAGTATATCTATACGTACAGAGGTTTTTACGCCCTTTATCGTCAGAAGAGCAGCCCTGTGGATAAGAGAATTTGTTACTGCTAGAAGGTCGTAGATCTTCCCAAGGCTGTATGAGGTGTTGATATGTAACATGTAGCGTATCAGCCAATGTATGCTGGCGCTAGTAGCTCGTGATATCAGCTCTTCATATACGTTGTCGATGTCTTCATTATTGCGACGTAGGCACAGCGAAAGAAAAAGACCTTCCTGTTTGTCTTTTTCGTGGTATAGCAATATCTTGTCGAAGATATCCCTTATCGCTTTTTTGTCTATGTCTTTTGTAGCCAAAATTTCACCGTCTCTATTTTTTCGTCGTCGAGATCTTCGAGGACGATCTTTTCTAGATGTTTTTTTATGTCGCCGAACTTATTAAGATAGAATGCCATCGAAGCACTGAGGAAGTGTATGTCATTGTTCGTCTTCCATATCTTCGAAAGCTGTTTCAGCATTTTCTGCGAATGCTTATGCTCTCCTAGCTGTAGAAGGCTGTGGATATATCGTAACATAACTTTCGGCTGTCCCGTCTCGATATCCAAAGCCTTCTGGTACTCTTCGCAGCTTAGAGAGAAATAATGCTTCTGGGAGTTTTTCTCCAGAAGACCACTGAAAGCATAGTCTTGGTATATGTCGCCAAGACGTAGGAAGTCTTTCATCATACCACGACGCTGTGTCATCATCTTGGCGATGGCGATCTCGTTGCCGATCTTGTCTTCGAGTTTTATCATAGCACCAGCAGCATAAGAGCCACCGCGATGCTGAGCCATATGTTCTGCGACGGCGATCTCGTTGTTGATATTCCCTTCGACTTTCATCAGGGCATCAGCGGCATAGAAGCGTACGTCCTGCGATGCGTCGTTTAAAGCCTCTTTAAGGAGAGAGATGTTTTCCTTGGAGACGTCTTCGGAGAGTTTGTTGACTACCTGTGATTTTTTCTTGGAATCTTCACCTTTGATGACGTCGATGAATGAGTCGAAGCTTATCTCGCTTCTTATATCGCGAAGACCTTCGATATGCCCTTTGGAGACGTCGATGTTTATGCCTTTTTTTGTGATGTGCTCTTTGTAGTCGTTGTAGGAGCCCATCACCATCTTCTCGCGAAACCATCCCGCTGTGACGAATAACAACGACAAAGCCAGCAACCCGAAGACGGGGAATGTTATCATCAAAAGTAGCCCATAGAAAGCCAAAGGATGCTCGAAGCTGCGCTCTTCAAGGTTCCAAAAATATAGCGTTATAGATAAAAGTGTACACGCAAATATATGTACGACGCAGAGAGCCACGATGCTTATATCATACCAGAACATCGGAAGCAGGGAGGCTTCCGATGAAAGGCCTGCAATCATCATTGAAAGTAGTAAGATGTTACGTTTGTTGTTTTCCATTTTTTACTTCTTTTTTTTTGAGGCAAATGAAGGCTTACTAAGCTTACATCCCGCTAGAGCAGGCTTTAACAACGCAGAATGATCTTTCATCTTCTTTGTAAGCGCTGATGTAGAAAATACTAGCTCTGTATGTACAGAATCTTTTTCTCCGGTAGCGCTGACTTTTTTCCACCCTTTTACCACCTTTCCGATATCGGAAGTTGTTGTCTTGCCGTCTTTCATCGGAGATATTATTGCTATGGTGCCATCGAATTTATAGTGGAAGATAATGTCGAGGTTTCCCATATGACGCTTTAACAGCGCTATCAGGGAGTTTAATGTTAGACGCTGGGATTCTTTGTTTAGAAACCCGAATTTTTCGATCTTTATTAAAGAGACGGTAAGCTTGAAGCCGTGCTCTTTGGCGCGAAGGAATTCATGTTCGAGGATATTGTCGAAATACGAGTGGTGACACACCTTGTATTCCTTGTCCCAAGGAAGTTGTCCCTGTAAAGCTTCGTTTGTCATCAAAGCTTGTAAGGAAGAACTCATCCAGTTGACGATGACTTCCATGAGGTTTATGTTCGTGGCGTTGAACAGTATAAAGCTCATCTTCTCGATGTTTACTGCTCCGATAAATTCTCCTTCGACATTGCGTATCGGGAACATCGCTAAAAGCTTGCTGTATTCCGAGAAGTATTTCTGGGAGTCTTTGTCGGAGACGATGTCTTTCGCCGTGACGATGCCGTTCTTTTTCCTGGCAAGATCCATGATGCTGCCGTCGAGCTTTATCTTCCCTTCGACTTCAGAGCTTTCTGCCCAGTTGCGTGAGGCTTTGAGGACATAATAGCCGCCTTCTATGATATATAAAGAAGAGACATCAACTTGAAAAAGATTCTCGAGGATATCAAGACATCCGGAATATATGTCTTCGACTTTCAAAGACCCGAATTTTTTTGAGATCTCGTACATCGTCATTATAGTAGAAGTCTCTCCTACGATCTTTTTCTCTAAAGCGTCGCGGACCTTTACCGCCCTGTCGAGGTCGTCCTGCACACGAAGCATATCGTTTTTTTGTTTCTCTATAATCTCCGCTCTCTTCTCTTCCTGGTTCTTGTATTTCTGTCTCAGCGCTCCCAAGGTCATCCCGACGGTGATGAAAGCAAGAGGTAGCACAGCGCCAACTTTTTCTACGAGCTCCTGAAATTCCGTCATAGAAGATACATATCCGATGTTTATGAAGAACACATGAAATATCGCGACGATACTGGCGAAGACGCCTGCAGAGAAGCCATAACGCGAAGGCATAAGAAGGACGACGACCCAATAAGGATGCCAGTATACTTCCCTGAAGCCGAGGTCTCCACGGAATAGCAGGTAGTTGACGATGTCGTATAGGATAAAGGCGACGATAGTCTCTATGATGTAAGGTTTTTTCTTTAGCATTATTGGTCGTCTCCAATGATAAGTTTTATCTTGCTAAGCCACCTTCCTGGGCTTGCATATTTGTTTAAGAAGAAAGCATTGCAACGTTTTAAAGTGGCATACTTTTCAATGTCGGGGTCTTCGGCGGCAATGATGATGATATTTACCGCAGACACGACCTCTTTGCTATGGCCTCTTATCTTTTCACACAAAGCATACCCATTGTCGGGAGCAAGGAGCTCGTCACAGATGACAAGAGAGTATTTTTTCTTCTCAATACGCGACAATACTTCTTCTGCATCATTCATAGTATCTACAGAAAAACCATTCCACGATAAATACTTCGCTATGATCTTGAGCGTGGCCTTGTCGCCGTCGAGGATAAGGATTTTGTGTTTCTTCTTTTTCATTTTATAGTAACACCTTAAAATTCGCCGTTATATCGTTAGAGACGGTGCGGATGTCAGCAGTGTCGTCTTTGTATTTGTGGTCTAAAGATATCGTTAAGACAGCATCGTCGCGGACCCAGAACTCCGAAGACATAGCAAAAAGCGTGGAGTAGAAACCCTTGGAGGAATTGTGTTTTCTATATAAACTCCACGACGTTCGCGATAGCGTCTTAACAAAAAACTCGCCATACAACCCGCCATACCACGCCTTTTCCTTCTCGCCCAAATCAACGACCTGGCCGGCCTCGTCGAAAGGCTTTACCCAATGCGATTGATATACATGGTTTATCAAAGACAAATTCCACGAAGGACGATTCATAAGCAATATACCAAGCTCTACTTCGTTCCATATTTTGTAGCCTAAAGAAGAGTTGCCATTGACGGTATTATATTTCCCAGGTAAATGATACCACTCACTGCGGAAAAGATAGTCTAGTGAAAGGATGTTATTGGGATACACCTTGCCGAAGGCCTCTAGAGTGTTGTATTGCATCTCTATAGGGAGCTTGTCGAGGTCGCGGCTTAGACGGTCGTGGGTATAGGAAATATATGACTCCAAGTCATAAAAACGAGTCCTATTATATAGAGCCTTAACGCCAAACTCAGGGAAGGTCTCATCACCATAAGATGGCAAGGAAACGTGACCTTCTGCAGTGAAGCTGTAGTTTAAAAATTTCTCCGCACGCAATGTAATAGAAGAAACATTATCGCTGACGGCAGAAGCAACAGGGTTTTCTTCTTCATCACGTTTGTGGTATTCTCTAGCGGCAACAGCCGATAATCGTAAAGACTCTGAAAGCCAACTACGACATCCTGCTTCTATGGTATAGTGCCGTTCTGTGTTGCTATCGTGTTCGTATATAACGTCGCTCCATAAAAGGTCAGAGCCCTCTTCTATGGCAGAACGAGCATCCCAAATGTAGCGGTCGTTGTGAGGAGCCCCAGCGGCATCCCGAGCGGCGATCTTTTCCTCGTAGATATTTTTGGCTTCGCGCCAGCGCTTCATCTTCGTAAGAATATAAACGCGATCTTCGCTGTAGTCATTGAAAGGGCTTTCTACTAGAAACTCTTCAGAGAGAGCATAAGCCTCGGACCAACGACCTTCTTGAATAAGAAGAGAGAACTTCAACTCTTTAAGATTGGCGTCGTAGGGGCCTTTCATCTCTAGGACATCATAAAGCTTGCGGGCTTTCGCCGTCATATTTCGCTCGAAATATGAGTTTATCAAGAAATATGTCAGCTCAGTATTATTGGGGTGCTGCTTTGAAAGTTCATCGCTTTTGGCGATGGCTTCATCATGGCGACCAAGCTTCCACAGAATCCATACTTCTGCGATCTCCATATCAACAGTGCGTGATACTACATCTTCTAAAGGAAAAGCCTCCTGGACGGCTACAGCATAAGAGACCTCTGCTTCAGGGGCAGCCTTTTCCGGGAAACGACTGCGGTATTCTTCGTAAAGAGAAAGCTTTTTTGTGTAGGACTTTTCATTGACGATATCATCGGAGAAAGAATCTTGTGGAACATTATATTCCACAAGCTCAAAAGCATGCTCATAGGCATTGACGCTAGATGCTTTGTCACCAACAGCAGCAAAAACATCGCCAAGAAGATGGTAAGAACGATAGTCGTCCTTTGTTGTCTTCGAATTGTATTTTTCTAGGATGTCGAGAGCTTTGCTGTAGTCTTTTATCTCGAAGTAAAGCTCACCCATAGAAAATAATAACGCAAGATTATCGGGAGAACGAAGGTATTCTTTTTCTATCAAAGCAATAGCGTTAATACGGTCCTTTATACCAAGATATAGCGACGCTTGCTCGTCATAGTAAAGAGTATCGCCGGGATATTTTCCCTGGAAGCGTTCTAAGAAAGACATAAAACCGTCGACTTCAGAATACGACAATAGCTTGTTGCCAAGAGCGACCATCGCACTTCTGTCTTCGGGGTTTTCTTCAGAAACTCTACGATATAACGATATAGCAAGAGCAACGTCACCAGAATATTCATGAAGCTGAGCAAGGCGTATCTTGGATTTTCTTTCATAAGGGAAGTCTTCTATTATCTTAGAATATATACGCTTAGCATTAGTAATGTCGTGACGTAACGAATATAAAAGCGCCAAAGAATAGTAGCTGTCGAGGTTGTTTGCTGCGACGCTAATGTCACGCTCATAGACCTTTATAAGTTTGTCATATTGCTGGTTTATACTGTAATATGATACTAGTTTGTCGCGGACGTTGGCGTCTATAGGCATAAGCTCCAGCATCTTATCCCAATGAAAGCTGGCCTCCTGGTAGCGCATGCGCTCTTCATGATAGCGAGCAACAACTTCGTGTAGCAAGAAGCTTTCGGGGATGACGGTTAAAAGCTCGTCGCTGATTTCCTCAAACTTATCGAAATCTTTGAAAAATAAAAGAGAAGAAAGATATCGCTGAGAATTTCCTTCGTCGGAAGGATCACGATCATAGCGGCTAGAAAGATATAAATCAGCATCGTCGAAGTTCTTGCTGTAGTGATAAAACTTGCCAAGCTGACGGCCAGTAGGGAATATCGCGATACTTAATAATAAGATCGCCATAAAAAACAGTGCTGATTTCCACCACGGTATTCCCATGTTTTCCTTTAGGTCATTTGCTTATAACATACATTACTCGTAATGTATGTTATTTTTTTAATATTTGAAAGAGGAAATAAAGCAGCACCTTAAGAATATACTACCACGGAACCTTTTCAATTATCAGTTATCAGTTATCAATTATCAATAAAAGTGAGTTTTTTTACATTGATCATTGAAAAGGTTCCGTGGTCTTATTTCAAGAGGACTTTTATAGAAAAAGCCTCCGACTTCGGAGCGCGAACAATAAGCTTTCCTTTCTTGTCAGATTTTATCTTCTTGCTATAGAAAATATCATCGCTGCCAAGAAGCTTCATGGTAACGTCATATTTCGAATAACGCCCCATATTAACGAAAGTATACTCTTCTTCGCGGAAGGTTCGGGACTCGAAAGATATATCTCCCTTCGATATCTTACAATTATAGACTATCGCCGAAGAGCTTTCTAACAATGGAACTTTTGGAGCGCTATTAGAAAGATATAGAACGGCACTATCACCCTCAGACAGATGGATGTAGCAGTAGCTTTCCCATACGACAAAGCCTAAGACGTTCTCAGAACGTGCCATGTCAGGGAAGATAGTATTACTATTAAGGCGTATCGTCCTGCAATGACCATAGTCGCGGAATTCCCAGGAGTCGTCATCGCGGATGAAAGTCTTGCCTTCGACGAAACCGCGCGCCGCTTTAACATATTCCGAGGCGAAAATTGGTATGACGTCTTGAGAAAGAGCATAATCGTATGCTTCTTTCGTTGCACGTACGGAGTCTTCCCTCTCACCGCTATAGAAATGATAGTATATATTCATTGGCAGAACTCTGCGAGGCTTGGAGGCGACGAGAGTAGGGTATTCGCTCTGGATGAAGCTCTCGATGACATAGGAGAAACCATCAAAAGGTCCCGTCCAGTCGTTGGTATATATGTTCTCATTGGAGTTGCTCGTCTGGAACTGTACCATACCTTTATCTTGCCGTGTCAGAGCGGCAACGCCGGTATACGAAGGGTTTGCTCTGTCGAAACGTGTGTCTCCGCCATTTATGTTTGCTATGCCCATAGAATCAACGATAGCGATAGCATCGGCAGGGGCCCTACAGTTTCCTGTCCACATGTTTATAGCGACGCGCTTTCCTGGAGGCATAAGGTTTTCGTTTACGTATTCCGCTGCTTCTAAGGTCTCAGCTTCCAAGTATTCCTTCCACCCGACAGTAGCGCGAGCTCCCGAAAGATAAGACGACTCGGAGTTTTCGAGCTCGAGTTCTTGTATGTTGTAGATTTTTTTCGAGTAGTTGTTGATAGGGAAATATACTATTTTTTTGTACCAGTCGAGAGGGTGTGCGAATCCATGGATGCCGCCTTCGATGTTGTCGAACTTAAGAATCTCCCTAGCGAGTGACTCTGTTTTGGCACTGCCGAGATAACGGGCGTTGGTTTCTGCCGTTATAAACGATACCGATATCGGCAGAGAATATTTCTTGAGGATCTCTTCGAAGATAATGTTTCCAGAGGGCGTCTTTTTGTCTTCTAAAGAGATATTCCTCATGCCGTCGCCGTCGATATGAGAATATAATATCCTTTTGCCAAAGAGAGTAGTTGTATCGTAAGAAGGGATCTCCTCTATGACAAAAGCTTCGCTGAAAAATTTAAAAGGGTCGATATACCAACGCATGCGCTTGTCGATGTAGTTGATGAAAAGCCCACACCCGTCCATGATAAAACCACCAGATGGCGTCGTCACGATAGCGTCACTGTCACCAAAGTCGAGGTCAGAACGGTTCAGCCTGAGATATACTTTGTTTTCGGCATCTGCAGAAAGAAACTGCTCATATAATTCGACGGTGCCTTCGATGGAATTCTCGAAGTCCATCATAGTATCGTCTTTCTCGACGATGTCGATGAGAAAAGGGGAGTCGCTCCAATTCTCAAGGTATTCAAGGCCGAGCTTCCTGAAAAATAGAGCAACCAAGTCCTTGGAAGTTTCCTCGTCGCTGTCGGCATCGCGGAAAGCACCGAAATTACGCCATACCACGAACTTCTTGCCATTGTCGATCTGCTCTGTCGCCCATAGACAATATTCTTTTGCTCGTGGCATGGTGGCGTCGGTGAAATATGAAAGAATACCGTATATCTCGTCAAGACTATCATCAGAAGGTAGACCTTTAGAGACGTCGTGGTAGCGGACATTCATGCCAAGATGGTTCAAGACGCTCTCTGCACTGAAGTGTACGACGTTATAGTCTTCGGTAATAAAAGGGTCATTGGAAGAATTTATCAAAACAAGGATCGTCCTGGGGATCTCGACCTTCTCGGCATATAACGTAAAGGCCGCACAAAAAGATAATAATAAAGCGATGACAGTAGTTTTCATGTTTTCCCTCTTAATTTTTGGCACGGTTCAAAACATGCCATTTTTGGGTAATAGTTGATTCTACCATAAATAGCGGATAGAAGAATTTCGGAATAGGATTTTTCACCACAGAGACACAGAGGACACAGAGAGAACAGTAGGCGGGCTAGGGGTTTCACCCCTAGAACCCCGAGGATTTTAAAAAGTTCACCGTTTACCATTTACAGACCACCTTTCAAAAATGGGGGGCTGGGGGAGAATTCCCCAGCTAAATTGTTTTCTTTCTCTGTGTTCTCTGTGCCTCTGTGGTGAAAAATCCTATTCCTACTCCGAATACCAGACTGTTCAGGGAAATTCACCTTCGTAAATTCTATCATTTGTTACCCATATTTTAAACAAGGCTTAATTTTTATACAGCTCTTTGAGGCCTCTCTTAGCAATGTAAGGCTTGAAGCCAAGAAGACGTAGACGCTCGGCAGTATCACGTATCAACGGCATGTCATCAGAAGAAATATAATCGACAGCGAAGACAGGAAGCTTATATTCTTCTTGTAAACGCTGCAGATAGTATAGCTTATATTCGCGGTCTTCTTCGGAGACGGCGATGTCTTCTTCGGTGTCAGGGTTATACGACATATATATGCTCTCGACAAGCATGCCAGAAATATACGGGGCAATATCATCCAAAACTTCGAAGCCATTATTACTGATAAGAAATAGATCGGGATATCTCTCGTGGATCTCTTTGACGAAAGATACCATAGCATCAGCAGAACCACGGAATTTTTCGTGATCTTCGCTTTCTAAAAACGACGCAGTGTCGATGGTGTCCATCATAATACCTTTGAAGCCTTTTTCCAGCAGCTCAGGGATAACGCCTTCTATTATTGTAGCACGCCACGAAGTATTGCGTACGTCGACAAGATAGTTCCCTTCCCAATAAGGATTCTCTTCGATGATAAAATCCTTGTCATAGACGTTCTTCCAATAGCTGCGGTATGTCTCGGCCTCTCCAAGGCTGACATATGCTATTAGTATCAGCTTAGATAAATCCTCTAAAGGAGGATGCTCGTCAGGGTCGAGGATAGCAAGGTCATAGACAGAAGCTTCTTCGGCATCGAGAGTATAATGCCCAGGATTGTAGTCTAGAAGGATAAACCATTGCTCTACATTATTGAGATTGTAAGAAGACATAAAACATCCATATAGTGTTAATAAAAAAGCCGAGGCAAAAATAATTCTTCGCATGATGTTGTCCGTTGATGTATTTTAATTGCTTTATAAGTTCTTTTTTTAAAAACTGCAATTATATTTTATAGCGCACACTTCAGGAGAAATTCCATGGTTAATGATGACGTTAAGCAACATGCCAAAGCAATAAAGAATATTAAGCATAGCGAAGTCTCTGAAGCTGAGAAGTTTATGGAGATAAGCGATAAAATCAACGAAGGCATGCTCGTAGAAGAGGTCCTTGATTATGCTTATGATAGCATGCGTTCTATAATAGAATACGACCGTATGTGTTTTGCTCTTGTCGACGACATGAAAATTGTACGAGCCATGTGGGCCAATAGTAATTATGATGAAATCAAACTCAACAAAGGATACGAAGCACCACTTGAAGGCAGTACGCTAGAAAAGCTCCTCGACAGCAAAGTACCAAGAATTATTAATAACCTTGAAGAGTATACAAAAGAACATCCCGGCTCTGAATCGACACAACTTATCATTGAAGAAGGAATAATGTCGAGCTTGACATGCCCTCTTGTAGCTTTGGGCAAACCCGTGGGCTTTCTCTTCTTCTCGAGTACGAAACCAGGAACATATCGTGATGCTCACGTTGAAATATTCATGCGCTTTGCTAAGCAGTTCTCGATGGTGGTGGAAAAAAGTATGCTGTATCAGAGCGAACTAGAAGCCAATGACCTGAAGAATAAATTCCTGGGGATAACAGCTCACGATTTAAGAAATCCCCTCGCTGTAGTGCAAGGATACCTCGAGTGTTTCCTCGACGGCATCGTCGGTGATGTGACAGAAGAGCAGCGCGATATCTTCGTTAAGATGTTCGAAGTCAGCAAAAGAATGCTTACAATGGTTAACAACCTCCTAGACATCAGCGCTATAGAGGCAGGGACGATAACGCTCGATAAAAAAGACGTCGATATTAAAGAGTACCTAGGAAATCTTCAAGAATATAACAACCTTATCGCGAAGAAGAAAGATATCGCTATAGAACTAAAACTCGATAGCCAGCTGAAAAATGCTAAACTCGACACAGACGCCATCAGCCAAGTGATAAATAACCTAGTTACCAACGCAATAAAATTCTCTACGAAGAATACAACGATAACAATAGAAGCAAAGAAAATCGGCGAAAAAATGCAAATAGCCGTTATCGACCAAGGACAGGGGATACCAGAAGATGAACAAGGCGGACTCTTCGGATATTTTAATAAGACGACAGTTAAAGCGACAAATAATGAGGCTGGAGCAGGACTAGGATTAGCTATCGTTAAAAAAATGGTAGAAGCCCACGGCGGTAAAGTTTCGATAGAAAGTAAAGTCGGCGAAGGCTCGACATTCTCCTTCGAAATACCGCTTTTCATTGAACAATGATCATTGAGCATTGATCAATGTAAAGGCTCCGTGGTAGAGAAATCCGGAGTGGTCCAAAACATGCCATTTTGGGGTAACAATTGATTCTACCATAGAGCTCATAAATAACTGATAGAAGAATTTCGGAATAGGATTTTTCACCACAGAGCCACAGAGAACACAGAGAGAAATGGGGCGGGCTAGGGGTTTCACCCCTAGAACCCCGAGAATTTTCTTTTTGGGGTTTGGGGGTCTGGGGGAGTA
>Ga0209361_1000093_pt1 | contig 105944 bp, 93 predicted proteins | sample SaaInlV_200m_DNA_3_FD_184657 | JGI IMG/M metagenome (GOLD analysis project Ga0209361, IMG submission 184657) | Marine microbial communities from expanding oxygen minimum zones in the Saanich Inlet - SI037_S4LV_200m_DNA (SPAdes) (version 2) | ecosystem: Environmental > Aquatic > Marine >... | reverse complement strand
ATTATGAACGCCCGCATCAAAGCCTAGATTATCGGGTACCCGCTGATGTTCATTTCAGCTAATCACCCGACTCGTTTATCCACCTTAACTTTGTCAATTTGTGGTCTTGACAATGGGGTTCACTATAATATATACTGTTTTTAGATTAACTTATTTCAATCAAAGGAGTATTAAAATGTCTTTCATGAATCAAGCAAATTGGGATCGTATTGCTCGCGTAGTTTTAGGAATTGTTCTCTTATACCTTGGCTTTGGCGGGGTTGTTGCAGGTGGTTTTGGTATCGTACTAAATATTATCGGTGTCATTGCCCTCGTCACTGGCTTAGCAGGTTGGTGCCCAATTTACGCTATTGCTAAATTCCGCACCAATAAAGAATAATCTTTTTTCAAAAAAACGATAAGAGAGCGGGCTTTATGCCCGCTCATCTTGTTTAACTGGTGCTAAGCACTTTCTTTATAAAGTTTTTTTGCCCCTCTGCCCTGCCGGGCATCTCCCCATTTTGAAAAACAAAAACGGAGAGAACCAGTAAAAGCAGTTTTTTTCTCTGAAAAAAACTGCTTTTAAAACCATACTCCTCCCCCAAATTCCAAGTGCATGGAATTTGGGGGAGGCTGGGTGGGGGCAAAGGCATTAAAAAAACGTGAATGCGTAATATAAATTATTTAACGGAGAGCAAGATGCAAATAGAAGCATTTGATCAGAAAGTAGCGAGTAATCCCCGTCCGCTTATCGTATATTTTTGGGCAACATGGTGTATGCCTTGTCGAACCATGTCCCCAGCTTTGAAAGAAATCAGCCAAGACTATCAAGGGCAAGTGGATTTACTGAAAATCAACGCAGATGAATCTCAGGAATTGGTCAAATCGTTAAAGATTTTTGGCATCCCCACCTTATTATTCTTTCAGAATGGGCAAGAAATCGGGCGTAAAACTGGTGCGCAAAACCCAGATACTTTAAGACAGTTCTTTGAAGCCGCTTTAGCAGGTGAAGCCCCGCGCACCCAAATCACTTCAAGTGATCGCTTTTTGCGCATCTTCACCGCCATCGCCTTGCTTATTCTTGGCATCACGACGAGCACATGGATTTTAATCGGCATCAGCGCTGTGGCTTTTTTCAGTGCAATCTACGACCGTTGCCCGCTTTGGCAAACTATCGCTCCTCGCATAAAAGCATTTTTATACTTATCCCTTATTATTTGATAAAACTTCCACAACTAAGGCTGAGCTTCAGCTCTAACCTTAAAACTAATTTCCTATCACCTATTCTTGCCTCATCCACCTCTTCACAGATTCTTCCGAGTGGCTATGATTTCCCATCGCCTCCAGCAGCGCGGTAGAATCGGCATCGTGTAATATTCCTTTGAGGTGTTCGCTGAAGATGAAACCTTCTTTATCAAAATGTTCTATCATTCGCAGCATGGGTTGATAATAGCCGCGCACATCCAGCAAGCCGACAGGTTTGCTATGTTCGCCGATTTGCTTCCAAGTGAGAGTCTCGAAGAGTTCATCAAGGGTGCCAAACCCACCGGGGAGGGCAATAAAGCCGTCTGCGAGTTCGTGCATCTGCGCTTTTCGGGCATGCATTGTAGGCTCCACTTCCATACGGGTGAGACCTTCTTGGGCGAGGGCTTCGGTATTCATACTGGGTATAATTACGCCAATAGCTTCGCCACCCTTTTCAATCACACCCTCTGCGACTGCGCCCATTAATCCCGTTTTACCGCCGCCGTAGATTAAACGGATATTATTCTTCGCCAATTCTGCGCCCATTTGACGGGCAGCAAGTAGATAGTCCGCGTGAACCGAATCTGATGATCCGCAGAAAACGCAAATTGAGTTGAGTTGATTCATCATTGATCTCCCTGCTCTTTCTCTTCTCGTTTAATTGTATAAGTATCGAAATCACGAGCGACATAGGAATTGGGGAAGATCGCACGTGCTTCGCGGATTACGTCTCTTTCACGGTATCTGCGGGATAGGTGAGTCAGGATCAATCTCTTGACCCCGGCTTGCTTCGCCAATTCAGCAGCTTGCCGCGCCGTTAGGTGCCCAAACTTACGCGCCATTTGAGCATCTTCGTCTATATAGGTTGATTCGATAACAAGTGTATCCAAGCCCCTGCAAACTTCGAGAAGGTTATTGGTTTTACCAGTATCCCCTGTAATTGCCAGGCTGGTGCCTTCCAAAAGGGGACCAAGCACATCGTCTGGTGCGATGCAAGTACCATTTTCGAGGGTGATGCTCTCGCCTTTGACCAAATCTCGGCGAACGGGACCAAATGGAACGCCGAGCGAATCCGCTTTATCCGCTAAAAAGGGGCGGTGAGATTTTTCTTCAAATTTATAGCCGAAACATCCCGGCCCACGATGGTCAACAGGAAAAGCGGTGACGCTGAAATCCTTGGCTTCAAAAATAACGCCCGGCTCAACCTCGCGCAGATGCAGCTTGGTTTGTGGTTTCTTGCCGCGCAAGACAACACCGTATAGTAGATCGTGAACACGATCAAGGGTATGACGCCCACCGTAAACCTCGAGCTCTTCGAGAGCTTCCCAGCGCATGAGCGTGGAAAGCAACCCGCCCAGCCCGAGAATGTGATCGAGATGCCCGTGGGTCAGCAGGACGCGGTTGAGACGTTTGAATCCAAGACCCGATTGCAAAATCTGACGTTGGGTTCCTTCGCCACAATCGACGAGAAAACGATACTCGTCATGTTTGACAATTTGCGCCGACAACCCACGTCGAATAGATGGGGCTGAGGCAGACGTTCCGAGAAAGATAATTTCGAACAAGATTTTTTCCTAACTAATAAAGACACAGGTTTTCTGTGTTTGGGTAAATAAAAATTCGGGGCTTATTGTACCTCGATTATGGGAAAGAAATTGACCTACATTTGTAGAAACCTATGCAGTAAACCATGCAGGCATCATCAAAGATATGTGACAAAAGGAACTATATAGAGGCCACTCCTTGTGTCATAATCCAATTGGTTGCGAGAAAAGCAGCCAACAATATAGCTATATCCTAGCTAAGGAGATTGTAATGAGTAAGTTTACTCGTGAAGAAGCTTTGGAATATCATCGTTTAAAAGGAAAACCTGGCAAAATTGCGGTCGTGCCCACAAAGCCGATGGATACCGCTCGTGAATTGAGCTTGGCATATTCGCCTGGCGTGGCTGTTCCGGTAGAAGATATCGCCGAGAATGCAGCAGATGCTTATGAATATACCTCGAAAGGAAATTTAGTCGCGGTTGTCAGCAATGGCACAGCGATTTTGGGATTGGGAAATCTGGGTCCATTGGCATCAAAACCTGTCATGGAAGGAAAAGGTGTTCTCTTCAAAAAATTTGCCGATGTGGATGTTTTTGATATCGAAGTTGATGAAACAGATGTTGAAGAAGTGATCAAAATCGTCAAGGCGATTGCCCCGACCTTTGGCGGCATTAACCTTGAAGATATTAAAGCCCCCGAATGTTTTGAAATTGAAACTAGACTTAAGAAAATGCTCGATATTCCTGTTTTTCATGATGACCAACACGGGACAGCCATTATTTCTTCGGCAGGTTTAATAAACGCCCTGGAAATTATTGATAAGAAAATAGAAGATATAAAAGTTGTTGTAAATGGTGCAGGGGCTTCAGCTATCTCGTGCAGTAAACTAGCAATTCGACTTGGTGTGAAGAAAGAAAATTTAATGATGCTCGATTCTCGCGGCGTTTTACACCATGAACGCGAAGGCTTGAATAAATATAAAAAAGAGTTTGTGCAAGAAACAGACAGACGCACCCTTGCAGATGCCGTGGTGGGCGCAGATGTTTTTTACGGTTTGTCAGTAGCAGGTGTTTTGAAGCCAGAAATGGTCAAAACAATGGCAAAAGATCCCATTATTTTTGCAATGGCAAACCCAACTCCAGAGATTATGCCCGAAGAAGCATTAGCCATTCGTCCTGATTGCATCATAGCCACCGGGCGTTCAGACTACCCGAATCAGGTCAATAACGTTTTGGGGTTTCCCTTTATTTTCCGCGGTGCATTGGATGTACGTGCGAGTGCAATCAATGAAGAGATGAAAATCGCGGCGGTCAAGGCTTTAGCCGAACTCGCCAAAGAAGACGTGCCCGACAGCGTCTTGCGTGCCTATAATAAAGAAGTGATGCAATTCGGGCGCGAGTATATTATCCCTGCCGCAATGGATCCGCGCGTATTGCTCTGGGAAGCCCCCGCAATCGCTCAAGCTGCAATGGATTCTGGCGTAGCTCGTAAAACGATTGATATCGAAGAATATAAAAAAGAATTGGCTTTCAGACAGGGCAAGGGTGCCCGTATGCACCACCTGATTATGAATAAAGCCAAATCTTCTGGCGGAACAAAGCGCATTGTCTTTGAAGAGGGTGAAGAGCCAAAAATTATTCGTGCTGCCGCTCGCGTAAAAGACGAGGGAATTGGCTTCCCAATTTTATTGGGAAATAAAGAACGAATTGAAACAAAAATCAAAGAATTAGCTCTTGATTTTGAGCCAAAAATCATTAACCCGCGTACTTGCGAGGAATGTGAAGGATACGCACAAGCCTATTTCAAGCTCCGTCAGCGCAAGGGTAGAACTTTGACAATGTCCAGAAAAGTAATGCGCTTCTCGAATGTTTTCGCACCAATGATGGTTTATATGGACGCGGCAGACGCAGTTGTTTCTGGGTTAACTTATGATTATCCCCAAGTAATCCGCCCCGCATTGAAAATTCACCACACAGCAGAAGGCACCGAACATGTTGCCGGGCTTTATATAATGATTGTTGATGGGCGTTCGTACATCTTTGCAGACACAACTATGAATATGGACCCCAGCGCAGAAGATTTGGTAGAGATAGCCTCTTTAGCGGCAGATTTTGCCAAAACAGTAGAAATTGCCCCGCGCGTAGCATTTCTTTCTTTCTCCAACTTTGGCTCCACGCCACACCCGCACTCGAAAAAAGTTGCCAAAGCCGTCAAATTGATGAAAGAAAAGCGTCCCGACCTAGCAGTAGATGGAGAGATGCAAGCCGACACCGCAGTCGTCGCCGATATTATCGACAAACGCTACCCCTTCAGCGATGTAAAAGATGCTAACGTGCTAATTTTCCCATCCCTCGATGCCGCAAATATCTCCTATAAATTGCTCTCGCGGCTAGGCAAAGCAAAAGCAATTGGACCCATCCTGGTTGGCATGGGTGCCCCCGTCCACGTTTTGCAAACAGGCGACGAAGTGAACGATATCGTAGAAATCGCCGCAGTCGCCGTGATGGATGCGATGAGCCGAGATTGATTTTTCCTGAACGATTTGAGATGGGCGGCAGGCAACTGTCGCCCATTTTTTTGCGTAACAAATGTAATTTGGGCTTGATACCGTTAAATTTTCTTTTTTCGCGTAGAGAGGCTTCTGCCATCAAAAAGAGTGAACTCGAACTCAACAATCCAAGACATGAACACGATATAATATATCCGATATAAGATTCTCGGATATATATGATGACTTATTTCTACTTCCTAAACAGGGAATCTCTGCTAATCTTTATTTGCGGCGGTTTTCACTTGTTTATTCTTTGAAAAAACTCTTTGGAGACTTATCTAAACCCACTCGACTAATTATGTCTCGTGACAAAAAGCTCACAATTTCGACCTAACAATAGATAAGGGATCATATTTTGAATTGCTGATACGTCCTGCTTTCCTTTGCCCTGCAAGCATGGGTAGGCTATAATAAAAATATATTAAGTTATATAAGAGCGTTTTCTTTCTCACACGCTCATGGAGAATAATTATGAAACTCACAAAAAAAATCTGGCTAACGACTATGCTCGTATTACTTTTGACTCTTAGCGCTTGCGGAGGTCAAACCGTAGCAGAGGCAGAAGCTGCAGCAGAGGACGCTGCGGCTGAAGTAGACCCAGTTGCCATCTTTACCTCTGCTGCAGCTACCGTTGCTGCACAACTCACAGAAACAGCTATTTCTTTTTCACCCACCCCAGCACCGGCAACAGCCACCCCAACTTCACTTCCTACTGCAACATTGGTTAATCTAAACCTAACCCCGCTACCAACTACCGCCATTGGAGCTGTGCCAACCCTGCCCTCTGGAGCACCACCAACCCTTCTCCCTGGAGCGCCAACCCTCATCCCCACTGCAACGCAAGTTGTATTCGGTACTACCCCTGAAGGTCCGATTTGTGATGCAATGATCTACGGAAGCCCTCTCGATGTTACCATCCCAGATGGTGCGACGATGGCTCCTGGCGAAGATTTCTATAAGATTTGGCGTATTCATAATGATGGCGTCTGTACTTGGGATGATGGTTATCAACTTGTCGTTGTCTCTGGTGCTTCTTCACTTGATGCTGCTAATCCTGCTTGGAAAGTTACAGCTCTTGTTGCTCCTGGCGGGGTAGTTGACGTTGGAGCTCATCTAACCGCCCCCTTGGCCATTGGTGAATATGAGACTTGCTTTCTCATGCAAAATGACCGCGGTGTTTATTTTGGTGGCTATCTTTGTGTAAAGGTCGTCGTCAAAGGAGATTAGTTCAAAAGCTATGGAGGTAGTATGAAAATAAACTTTCTCATTACAGCTTTCCTCACAGCAGTTTTACTAAGCGCATGTGGCACAAGTCTGCCTGCCTCCCCCTTGCCAGACGCCAACGTAATCTATACCTCCGCTGCGCAGACTGTGGTTGCAGAACTTACCCAAACAGCAGCGGCAAATACATCAACCCCAGAGGCGACGGCCACAGAGACACAAGCCGCTCAAACCGCGACCACTGTCCCAACATCGGCTTCTGCCATTGAAACACTTGCTCCAACGGCAACAATTGAGGCCCCTCCAACAATTATCGTAGAGGCTTCGCCCACCGACCAATTCTGCGACGATGCTATCTGGGTTGGTGATGTCAGTGTTCAGGACGGAACAGAAATGTCTGCCGAGCAAAACTTTGAAAAAACTTGGAGAATAAAAAATACAGGTACCTGCACATGGGGAGAAGGCTATCACTTGGTCTTTGGCTACGACGAAGAAATGAGTGGGCAAGCTCGCGCTCTTCCCGCAATTGTTTCCCCAGAAGAAACTGTTGAAGTGACCGTCGTTTTTAAAGCACCGCTCGCCACGGGCCAACACAAAAGCTATTGGCGAATGGCAAATACAGCCGGAGCCAATTTTGGCGAATTCTTCTACGTTGATATTGTCGTCCGGTAAATCCCCGCGAACGGGAAAATATTTGTAAAAAACCGTGTATCAAGAACTTACAAAGAAAATAAAAAAAGAAGCCATCAAGCAAGGTTTCATACTCGTTGGCATTACCATGCCCACTCCTCCGCCTCACATCTCAACCTATTTAGATTGGTTAGATGCGGGGCGGCATGCTTCTATGGGGTATTTAGCGGATGATCGTGCCCGAAAGCGCCGTGCCGACCCAAATTTAATCCTCCCCGAAGCAGAATCTATTCTAGTTCTTGCCGCTCCTTACCCTGACCCAAAACTTGCTGAGGCTTCCGAAAAAGATTCTCTACACGGACAAATCTCAGCTTACGCCTGGGAAGATGATTACCATATCACCCTCAAAGAAAAACTAAAAAACATCGTCACATTTATTGAAGCAGAAGTCGAGCATCCCATCCCCAACCGTTGGTATACAGATACAGGACCTATCCTGGAGAAAGATTTAGCCCAGCGTGCGGGGCTAGGCTGGATTGGCAAGAATACCTGCCTCATCAACCCACAACAGGGCTCATATTTTTTCATTGCTGAAATTTTGCTCGGTATCAAACTCCCCCCCGATGAGCCTTTCGTTGCTGACCGTTGCGGAAGCTGCACCCGCTGTCTCGATGCCTGCCCCACCCAAGCTATTCTCCCGAACCGTACTATTGATGCAAATCTCTGCATCTCCTATCTCACCATCGAAAATAAAGGTGAAATTTCCGAAGGACTACGCCCTAAACTTGATAATTTAATTTTTGGCTGTGATATCTGTCAAGACATTTGTCCGTGGAATAAGAAAAACACTAAATCTGACAACTCTCTGCCTAAAATAAACCCTCATCCCAATCTCATTAAAGAACTTTCACTCACTCCTCAAGAGTTTAATAAAAAATTCAAGAATAATCCCGTTAAACGCGCAAAAAGACGCGGCTATTTGCGTAATGTAGCGGTTGCTTTAGGCAACGCAGGTGACCCAGCCGCAATTCCTGCACTGGAACGTGCACTAGACGATATTGAGCCGCTCGTCCGTGACCACGCTAAATGGGCATTGAACAGGATTAAGTCAAAAGGAAAATAATGCTAAAGTTATTGCTCGCAAGCCAAAATTCGGGAAAGTTACGGGAGATGCAGTTTATCCTGCAAGATTTGCCCATCCAGATCATTTCCCCCACAGATATCAACATCCATCTTGATGTTAAAGAATCAGGGAAAACCTACGCTGAAAATGCCGCCCTGAAGGCAAAGGCTTTTGCAGAAGCAAGCGGATTGATGGCTCTCGGTGACGATTCTGGTTTGGAAGTGGATGCGCTAAATGGAGAACCTGGTCTCTACTCTGCCCGATACGCCCCCATCCCCGACGCGGATGATGGCGACCGACGCGATTTTCTGCTAAAAAACTTGCTTCCACACCCCCGCCCGTGGACAGCGCGTTTTCGCGCTACCATCGCAATTGCCCAGCCAAATGGAGAAATTTCTTATACAGAGGGAATTTGCGAAGGGGAAATCATCCCCGAAGAACGCGGCTCTGGCGGCTTTGGCTACGATCCAATTTTTTATCTCCCCGAGTTGGGATGCACAATGGCAGAGTTGGATGAGAAAGAAAAAAATCGCCTTAGCCACCGCGCAAAGGCGTTGGAAAAGGCGAAAGAGTTTTTAAGAGAATTAGTATAGAGAGCTCGTTGCTTGAGTGCTATAGCTTCTCCACAAAACGCTCAATAACCTCTGCAACATCGCGGGGTTTTTCAAGCATGACCATATGCCCTGCGCCTTCGATGAGGGCAAGTTCTGAGTTTGGGATATGTTCATCAAGCTGTTTTGAGTATTTTGGTGGGGTCATTTTATCTTCTGTGCCACAAAGAATCAGGGTGGAAACTTTGATTTCGGCAAGACCTTCCCTAGCGTTAAATTCGTTGCAGGCGATGAAGTCGCCATTTAAAACTGTAGGGCGGGTTTCCTGCATTCGTTGAGTGGCAAGTTCTTTTAGACGATCTGAGGCTTGAGATCCATAAGACAAATCAACAATTGTTTTGATTGCAAGAGGGAATGTCGCTTCGTTGGCGGTACTTTCTAAAATTGACGGAGCCACGCCTAAACGGCTTCCCCCGCCCAATATAACGAGGGCAAGCACACGGTCGGGAGCGTCTAAAGCAAGTTGAAGGGCAATTGCGCTGCCCATCGAGTGTCCGATGATGACGGCGGCTGGCAAGTTAATCGCATCCATAAAATCTTGCACGACTTGTACATACTCGGAGATGGTTTGCCGCCCGACTCCCTCTGATTTACCATGACCAGGCAAATCGAGCGCGGCGACTTGGAATCCATTTAGACGGCGAAGTTCGGGGGGAAAGTGAAGGTGGGAGCCACCTGCACCGTGGATAAGAATGATGGGCGTGTTTGTGGGGTCTTCACCCTCATGGGCAAAGGCTTCACCCGGATGGGAGAAGTAATACAGGCTTGCAGCGGTAGGCATGGGGAACCTCGTTTTAAGCTTTAGTTTTAAGCTTTAGCTTTCAGACTTCAGACATCAGAAAAACTGAAGTCTAAGGTCTGAAAGCTAAAGTCTATTTCGCTCGATGGAGACGGTCGGCAGCTTCTTCCGTGAGCGGAATGAAGACCTGCACATTTGTCCCTTTGTCGGGCGCAGAATCGATATGGAGCAGTCCGTTGATCAATTCGGTGCGTTCGTCGAGATTGACCATCCCCAAACTGCCGCGTTTTTCGTAATTTTTGGTAACGGCTTTTACATCGAAGCCTTTACCATTATCTTTGATTTCAAGAACGATGAGACCATGATCCAGATAGCGTAAACGAACGTCGATCAAACTTGCTTTGGCATGTTTACGAGCGTTGTTGACGGCTTCTTCTGCGAGGAAGAAAATAACGCCTTGTTTTCCCATCTCAAGATTTTCGATGAGTTTATCATCTACGTTAATTTGTACATTTTGCCCAAACGTTTCGTTCATTTTTTCTGCCATTGCTTCAAGAGCAGCACACAGCCCCTGTGATTCGAGCACGAGCGGGCGCAGGGTAAAGAGCATGTGGCGAATTTCTTTGGTCGTGCGGCGCGCTAAATCTTCGGCATTAATCAGTTCACCCTCAACTTTTTCAGGTGCACGGGTAAGCATCATACGGATCAAGTTAAGACGCATCGCAATTGCTGATATAGACTGTGTTGGGCCATCGTGCAAATCACGGGCAAGTTTCTTGCGTGCTTCTTCCTGCACTTCGATCATGCGCTCTTTCTCTTCGATCAGGTCTTGATATAGGCGCGCATTTTGAATGGCGATAACTGATTGTCGCCCAATTAGTTCGAGCATCTCTCGTCGTTCTACTGTGAAATATTCAGGGTCTGGATGGGAAAAAAGCAGCACCCCATAAACGGTAAACCCTGTGCGTAAAGGGACACAATAGCTGGATGTACAAGAACGCAAGGCAATTACGCGGCTTAGTTCAGGGTCGTAGCCCACATTTTGGGTAAGAACAGACTCTCCTTCTGTAATGGCTGTCCCCAAAACGCCTTCGGTGCCAGAAAAAATAAGCCGCTGATCTGCACTTGTATATCGTCGAGCAGATTTAACGATCAATTTATTTCCTACAAAGAGCAAAACTGCGCTCACCAACTGATCGCTAAAATCTTCATCTGCATCGGGGTGCATGGCTCTCACACTTAAATCAAGAGCTGATTCCAAGACACGTTTATAGCTAAGTGTCGCGTTGAGGGTCGTGGTGAGATCATAGATTGCACGAAGCCTTTCATTTTCTACTCTTTGCCGCTTTTTCTCTTTTTGCTCCTGGTTTTCCCGAAGGCGACGCAAACTATTGATCAGGCGATGACTTAAAAAACCAAATAAAACCCCCAAAGCCAAAGTGACGGCTGCACCAATTCCCCCCGCCATTAATGAGCCTGTTGGCATTTTAAAATTTGAGTAGGCAATCGTAATTGCTGCCATTATGCCAGCAGACAGCATACTCCCCAGAATTTCAAAATAAATCGCTCCACTTAAAATCGGGAGAAAAGCAACCCATAAAACCGCCCCTGTTAGCCCACCTTGTGTCCAAAAGAGAATACTGGCAAAAACAAGATCAACAAAAATAGACAATTGACGATGGTAGTTCAAACGAAAATTTAATCCCGCCATCACGCTCATGCTCAAATTCCAGAGAGCCAAAATAATCAGTGGCAAAAGAGAAATCAACTCGCTCCCCTTGCTCACGGTCACCGTCAATGCAAAAAGCGTCAGCCAGCGTAACGAGATTGCAAACCAGTCGGCAATATAGGGAGAGTCAAATTTTCGCATGAGCTTATGATACTCGAAAAAAGATAAATCTGTGTGAATTGGGAAAAGGCAATGACTTTAAAAGGCTTCTAAACTTCGTAGCCCATTTTTTTGAGGGATGTGCCGAATCGCTCTTGGATTTGGGCTTGCTGATCGTTTGTATACGCTTCTTTGTACCGACCAATTTTCCCTTTAAAAAAATGCAAACCCTGCTGCCCCGTATCCGCTTTGCCGGGGCGATACTCTTCGATGACTTTTTGATATTTTTCTTCACTCACGTCTACCCCCAGATAGCTGAGAAGATGATTTATCTCTGTATCGTAGTCTGTGAGCAAAGCTTCATAGCTGGTGATCAGGATGTTTTTCTCGCGCATCCAATCTTCCCAAATTTTGACGTAATCTGCCATAAAGCTGAGTGTTTCATCAAAATTCTTTAAACGAGAGAAGAAGTTCGGTCGTCCTTTCTCGATGGAGCGTTGACCATATTCATAGGCGGAGAGCATTGCATCGCGTGGGTCGCGGTAGATGTAGACAATCCGTAGCAAGCCCAAGGTAGCGAGCGTCCGTGACCAAGTTGTGGGTCCGGCATGCGCTTTGAGTACAAAATCACGTCCCATCAACGCCGGGATGCTGACCATCCCCAATCGCCTTAAAGATAAAACACCGATATTGACATTCACTTCGGTCAGAATATTTTGCAAACGAAATTTCTCACGGATTTCGCGGGCATCATCGTAGCCTGCCGCGTCCATGAGGTCGTGGATGATATTGTAGTGCCAGCCCGAGCCAGCGCGCGGCATGCCGACTGATAGAACGATCATGTTTGCTCCTGTGAGGCATGATGTATTATGCCCAGCACGATTCCAAAATTAACCCATAGCTCTGCCATGGCGAAGGAATCTTGCATGAAATAATAAATAACGATGGCAAACCAAGTATAAAGTCCGGCTATGGCGAGCGTTTTTTGCTTACGTTGAAAGGCTTCACCGATTTTGGCAAGGATGGAAAAGATAAAAGAGCCAAAGATGCTAAACCCAATGACGCCCGTCTCTATAAGAATACGCAAATAGAGATTTTTGGTATTGGGATAAAGTTGTGTGACAGGGCTAAGTTGCCGCGAAACTTCGGGGTTATTATACAGTGCCCAATCGGGATATTGTTGAAAAAGATAAAGCCCCGCGCTACCCAAGCCCGTCCCTAAAATGGGATATTGTGCATAAGCTTTTGCACCTGCCCAAAGATAGGTGAGCCGCCCCCCAGCATTGATTTGCACAAAATAATCAGAGAGAGAATTTGCTTCTACAGTCCAAAGGCGAGAAACATATTCTTGCTCGGTGATAAAAGATACGCCCCCCCACGCCATTGCAATGATGATGATAAATAAGATAGCGCGGGTAGCATAGTGAGTAAATTTTGAACCGCTAAGATGCCAAGAGCGCGAAGTTTTGAGTGTTTTTTCTCTTGGTGTTTTTAATACCTTCTTGGTGTTCTTCGCGTCTTGGCGGTTGTTCTTTTTGAATATAAAGAACCAACTAAAAGCACGCGAAATTGCTTTTCTTCCGCTAATGAGCAATGTTAGTCCTGTTGCGGCGATTCCGATCAGTAGCCCGCCACGTGAGAAGGTCAATAAGAGAGATGCGACTGCGCCAATGAAAAGAAGTGGTTCTAGCCACTTATATTTAGTAACTCGAAAGCGCGTAATGATAGAAGCAAAAAGCCACGGGAGATAAAGCGTCACGATTTGCCCTGCCAGCCACGAAGCTTCAAAGGCGAATCCTGAAACGCGGCGCACTTTTGTAAGTCCACGCACGGAGAAAATTTCTTGCCACGCGGAGACTTGTCCCTTTTTGAGCAGAGGCGTGTGGAGGGCTATTGCCTGCACGCCCACCCATAAAATGGTGATAAAAAGCCCCGCGTAGAGCCACTTTAGCGAGTGACGTAAATCATCTTCGTCACGGTGCATCCATAAAGCGGCAATAAAAAAAGATAGCCCAATCGCAAAGGTGAGAAAGGCACGTAGAGCACGCCCCCAATAATCATGAGTATATAAAGAGATCGGAGCCAGCAATGCGCCGCCGGCAGTTACAAGAATCGTGAAAGCAAAAAAGAGCAAAAGCGGGGGGAGCGTGTTACTCCACGGGAGCTTGATTTCTTTTCGCATTAAACGCAAAAACAAAACAAGATATAGCAACGCCAAAGGATAAAATGCCAATGGACGGACGTAGGTATGCTTGCTTAAAAAAGGAAAAAAACGAAAAGATGTAACAGGGAGGGTTAAGAGAACAAATCCCCACAGGAGGCGGGAGAGTTTTTCAAGGTTTATCCATGAAGACACACGAAGAAACACGAAAGTTTTCTTTGTGCTCTTTGTGTCTCTGTGGTGAGTATCTCTACTCATGCGCCTTCCCTGAGAACAAAATTCCCAACACGGAGAGGAAGAGCATCGTAATTGCGCCGAAGAAGATATATTCTCCGAGAGAAGATGTGCGCGTGATTGGCAAGGATTCTTTTTGGCTCAGCGAAGTCTGTACATAGGCACTAATGCCCAAAGATTCAGATTCTAATTGAGCAATATCTGCTTCTACGTCAACGAGTTCAACTTCACCATTTTCTAAAGCCACTTTCAAAGCATTCAACGCTAAGGCATTTCCCGCCCCTGCCTGCACTTTCTGATTAAAACTCTCAGCCCATAATATGACAATCTTCTCTGCGCGTTTTGCATCAGGATCATCGGCGTAAAAATGCCAGGCACCATCTTGAGGCTGGGATAATTGGAGACGCTCGTTGCGTAAACTTGCTATCGTTAAATTAGCAAATTCTTGCATAACGGCATCTACCGTTTCATCCGCCCACGCCACTTCGACCAACTTCCGCGATTCCCGTTCGAGGTAGTAAAAAAGCTCACGGTCGGGAATTTGCTCCCATGATTCTTCAAGATTGAAATCAACGACCACTGTCGCCTGTGCACGATAATCTGGAGGGAAGATGAAATAAGTCACCGCGCCAATCGCCGCGCCTAAAACTGAAAATAGTAGCCAAAATTTCCACGCGCGTATAAGGCGTAGAAAATCATTTAATGAGGGGGGAGATAAGAGCCAGTTCATAGTTTTGCCTTTTTTATCCACGAAGAAACACGAAACTCACGAAGTTTTTTGCGTGCGATGCCACGCATCGCTCGTAAATCTTAGTATTTCTTTGTGTGACTTTGTGGATTCTCTAAAGCCTTCTCAATCTTTTTTCTGCGCCGCCGATTCCACCACGGCGCAACCACCTTGCGGATGAGATGTTTTGCATTGATCACCGAGAAGAAAGAGCCACCTTCACGATAATGAACGCGCATCATTTCGTTCCAGCAATACTTATCGGCGGCGATGGATTTTGCATCACTGTGTAGGCGAAAATTTGCCCAAACTCGTCCAGGCAGGTAGCGCAACTCGCTAATTTTTGCCAAGCGCGTCCATAGATCATAATCCATTGCAAAGAAAAAACTGTCGTCTAGCGGGGCAACTTCTTTCCACAAATCCGCGCGCCAAAAGGAGGCTTGTTGGGGAATGTGAACATATCCCTGTTGCAGTTTTTTGAAATCTGTTTGAGTGGCATTGAAAACCCCAAATTTCTGTCCATTCTCGTCTATGAAATTGCACTCACCATAGACCAAACCTACATCAGGGTTTTCCATTAAAAAGGCAACCGCCTCACGCACTGCGCCCGGTTCATAGGTGTCGTCTGAATTGAGCCAGGCCAAAATCTGCCCGTTGGCACGTGCAAAACCTTTGTTGATCGCGTCCGTTTGCCCCTTATCTTTTTCAGAGACCCACCATGCCAATTTATCGGCGTAGCTCGCTATAATTTCTGCGCTGCCGTCTGTTGAGCCGCCATCCACAACGATATATTCGATATTGGGGTAGTCCTGCCCCAGCACCGAGTCGATGGTCGCGGCGATAAACGCCGACTGGTTAAAGGATGGGGTGATGATAGAAACCAGAGGCAAGCCCAAGTCCACGTTCGTTTCGGTTTTATTCGTCATAATCTAAACTTGTCGAGTGGACACTGATCGCATCCACGCCATAATAATCTACCGCTCCCCGATTGACCCAATGATTTGCGTCAACGTCAAATTCCTTGATTCCGGCCATCCCATCCATCGGCGGGAGGGATATATTCATCATACCACCATCTCTTTTAGATTGGATATACGCGTCGCGCGTGTCCCAGGCATTGGCGTACGCCTGAAACTTGGGAAGGGATTGGTAGGCTTGCCACGCCCCCCGCAGCGGATAGAGCGATGCGCCAATAAGCAACAGGGCAACGAGAAACTTCTTCTTGACCCCAAAAAACAGACCGAGCAACGCACCTTCGATAAATAATCCAAAAGTCAGCACCACGCGCGCCGGAAAGCGGACGCGGGCATCGGGATAAGAAAGTGCATAAGCACTGGGCGCAAAGCTCGCCGAGATAAGAGCAAAGGTGATGATGGGAACGATGATAAGCGAGAGCCACATGCCCTGTTTTTTTATCTCTCCCTTCATCGGGGAAAAAACCAGAAAACCAATAATTACCGTAAACGCACTCGGCAAAAGGAGGCTTTTGAAAGTATCAGTGATAAAACCATAGGGGAAAATCACAGATCTCTCTAAGAAAACGGGAATTGGCAAAGGCGGCGCGCTGGAACGAATGTCATTTGCTGGAGAAAGCGCCATCACCACCAGCGAGATGAGCGCGCCAAGCAATGCCGCGCCTAAAAGGATGAGAGCTCTTTTGCGATCAGTTTTTTTGCCCCAAATCCAGAAAGCCAATATAGCAATAGACAGAATGCCAATATGCAATGTTCCGACAGTCTCTGAAAGTCCGCCGATCAGAAAAGCCAGCGTTGCCACAAATAAAGCCAGAAAAGTAAGCGTACCTTTTGAATGTGGGCATCTTATAAAGAAAAGAAGAGCGGCAAAAAAATATACAAGAAAAACAAGAGGTGCAAAATATGTTTGCGACCCTGAGAGCCAATAAAGGGTTTGAAACCGATTAGGGGCTTGTAAAATACTAAGAAAAATCAATAAAGAGGCAAGAGAAAAAATCATCTTACGAGAAAATTCTACGCTTTTTATTTCTTTCAATTCAGTTAAGAACCAAATTAGCCCCAGGAGCCACAGAAAAATCATTAAGCCAGAAACCCATCTGATCCCGACTTCTTCTCCGAAAGAAAAAAACGACATCGTTGAATAACGATTTGAAACGTGGAGATATTTCTCTACGCTAATTTGCCAAAGATTTTTTCCGCTCTGAAGGAGATAGCTATGATAATAATCATCTGCCATTAAACGAGAAAAACTTCCCAGATACGCATAAATAGATAACGCGAGAAAACTCGCGATTCCTTGTAATAGGAGCGCGAGTTGAAAGAGATCCGTTTCTTTTATTTTTTTCCAGATTGTCATTGGGTTAAATTATAAACGTGACTATATAGCTACCGCAAATCGAAAATCAGATACCCCTCGCCTTCTGTATAAAGGGGGTAATTGGCAGTGAGATATTCGTGTAAATCTTCTTGTGCTTCCCATTCGTTAAAATCGGTGATTATAAAAAAAGAGCGGTCTTTGGCGTGTTTGTTAAAAACTTGAGTAAAATTTTGCGGATCACCACGTTTTTCTTGATACCATAAATCGCCTGCGGAGGGCCAGACTGTATTATTGAGCCAACCCCAATAATTGAGTCTGTAGCCATAATCTTCTGAGAGGGCGACTGTTTTTCCTTCACCGCGTAGTAAATCGCCAACTTCACGATAGCTTTGAGCAAGGGGGCGATAGTCTGTAGCGCGGAGGTCGGCACGAATTGTCCACGCGGCACCGAGCAGAGCAAGTGTCCACGTAGCGACAAAGATAAAGCGCGGTATCACACCTGTTGACAAGCGCGAGCGCAGCGTCCCGCTGATCATCTCCCCAAGAGGGGCTAAGGATAATGCGGCGACCGGGATAAAGGGCATTTGGTAATAATCGTGCGTTGAGAAGTGATAGTTAAAAATTAATCCGTAGAGGATATATCCGCCCCAGAGACCGTAGACAATCCCATTTTTCTTTTTAGGAAAAAGGAGCAAGCCAAGCAGGGCGAGTGCGATACCGAGATAGCCAATGACTTCATCGAGATTTAGCCCCCAGCGCAAATAAAAGGAGGGTGAAATGAGCAGGTCGGGGAAGAAACGCCCGCTGTAATTTTGGGAGGTGCCGCCGCTGAACGCCAAGCCGTTGACGTAATACGCGAGGGTCGGGAGCAGGGCGAGGGTGGCGATGCCCCAAACTTGGACGTTATTAAAGGCTTTTTTGAGCGACATTTTCTGGAGGACGGTGAGAAGTGCCGCGCCTGCAATAAAAAAGGCTGCTATCACTTTCATGAGGGTTGCCAAGCCACCAAAAAGCCCCGCTAAAATTGCCCATTTCCATTTTTTTTCATCTGACCAGCCCGCCAGTGCCCAAATAAATGCCGCGATGAAGGCGACCATGAGAGGGTCAGGTTGAAAACTTCGGCTGGCGTAAACGCTATAGGGGAGGTAGAGATAAAAAGAGGCGGTCAGGAGCGCGCCATCGGGCGAGACGAGACGGCGTGCAGCGAGAAAGAGAAAGGTGCCGCTGATAACCCAAATTATCGCTGTAATGATGCGTGGGAGGGCGAGGTCGGCTTCTCCTCGCTGTGTGTAAGCGATGACGGTCAGATATTCAAGAAATTCTGGTTCTAGTGTAATTTGTGTTTTCCACTGCTGGACAGCCATATCCCGTTGCCACTCGGGGATATTAGGCGCGATGCTTTCGTAATACATCCCACGGGCTTTAAGGGCAGAGAAGAGCTGGCGCGTGGGGTGAAAGTCGAGAGGCAGGTCATCGATGTCGATCATCCGTACCGCAAATGCGCCGATGAAGAGGGTGAGGGTGAAGAGCCAGTAAATGGGTTTGGGGATGTAGGATGTTTTTGAGTTCATAAAGATTTAACCGCTAAGACGCGAAGAGCGCGAAGATTGTAGTCTTTGGCAGATTTTATAAGTAGTTTTTAACACGAATTGCGCGAATAAGCGAATGACACAAACACTTTAATGTTTTTACTCTCGTTATTCGTCCATTCGCGACATTCGCGTTAAGTTTTTTTGCCGCATATTCACATAAAGCTCACGCACATATCCAAAGCCAAGCAAACTCAGAAAGGCGTAAAGAATTCTCTTCCAGCTTTTGAGGGCAGTTGGGGGATGATACTTAAAAGTACGTCCATAGGCTGCCAAGCCTGCTTTCATTTTACCTGCTTCAACCAGATAAAAGGCATCAAGATGATTTGCACCCGCCAGAATTTTCTTTTTTTGCTTGCGAAGGATATTCACCAGCAAAGGTTGAGTATGCATCCACTCAAGAATTTTGAAGGCTTCTTTGCCAAAGCGTTCGGCGTGAGCGATATTTTTCGCATCGTCGTGATAGCGGGCTTTGGCTAATGTTTCTGGTGTGTAAATCATTGGAGCGATTTGTGCCATCCGTAACCAGAGATGATGGTCGAGTAAGAAATGATAGTTTAAATCAAGATGCCCGGCCTGCTCTAAAATGCTGCGGCGCATAAAAACAGCAGGCTGGCTGATAATTTTGAAAGCGGCTAGATCATCTACTTTGTAGGGAGAAAAACGCTGTACGTTGATGGGGTTGCCTTCGCCGTCTATGGATAAAACATCACCATAGATAATGCCAGCATCGGGATTTTTCTCGAAGAGTTCGGCTACTTTCGCTAAAGTATCAGGGAGGTAAACATCATCTGAGTTGAGCCAGGCAATGATTTCGCCTGTTGCACGGGAGAAGCCTTTGTTAATGGCATCTGCTTGCCCTGCGTCTATTTCGGAGACCCACCACGTCAAATGCTCGGAATGTTTCTTTATGATTCCCACGCTCCCATCCGAGGAGGCTCCATCCACAATCATATACTCAACTTGTAGATAATTCTGCTCCAAAACAGAATTGATCGTTTCTTCCAAATAATCCGCTTGGTTGAAGGAGGGGGTGATAATAGAAAATTTCATTGTAAAGGAAAAACCTCGTAAAGATGATAATTCCCATAGCTTCGCAAGCCTTGTAGGGTGTCGAGGTCGAAGCGATAAGGCTCAGCAAATTTTTCTAGCATGGTATCCAGGTTTTCGCCATTCCATTCTTGAACGACCAAGAAAATACGCCCATACGTCTTTTTTCGATCGAAATAGTTTTCTGTTTCATTTCGAATAAGCATTTCGTATTCAAGGATAGGAGCCGATGTCGTATTGATTAAAATCAGGTCATCAGTGCGTAATTCTTCGTCCAAAAAATCTGCGATTGCTTGTGTATTACTTTTTCCTGCAAAATAACCAGGCAAATTAGGGATAAGTTGAGCCGTATATATAAAAGCAAGAAAAGACATTAGGCCTATGAAAACCCACTCAAAAGGGTTTTTTTTGATCTTCAATTTTCTAAATGCACCAACTATGCCAGCAGATGCAAAAATGAGTAAAGGAGCTATAGAAAATGACCAAATTCGAGGCCAGGAGTTTGGTCTTTTTAGCAAGATCACGGTAGTTATGCCAACAATAAAAGCAAGTTGCATAGGAATGCGATGATTAGCAAGTTTTTTATGAAAGAAAAACGCAAAGATGCTACCAAAAACTACTGCCCATATCATCCAAGATGGAATTGCTCTTGTCCAAACTTCCCATGTGTTCAGGAATTTTCCCCACATTCGATCAGGAAGTATCTCCCAAGGGACAGGGATAACAGAATTATTAGCAAAAAATTCATCTCGACTGAAAAGTAAAATTGGTAAATACAAAATGGTTGTCAGAAAAGCTGTTGAAAAACCAGAAATTAGCCAATAACGTAAAAAATCCCATTTTGATGTATAACTTCCACCAAAATCACCTATATAAGCAGAAAAAAGTAACCAAAAATATAAGATAAGAAAAGGGAAAAACATCGTTGGGATGGTAAAGAATCCCAAGCTAAAAATAATAACAAGAAGAAGCCAAGAGAATCTGTTTTTTTTGCGTCGAAGCTCGTTTCCTAAGATAAAAGCTAATAAGGTAAAAAAAGCAACTAAAATATATCCACGAATCAGGAATGAAAACTGTAGCAATGTAGGGAAAAATGCAACCATCAGTGCCGCGAGTGTTCCCGTTGCGGGGTTATAAAGGCGTTTCCCTAAAATATAGCTTGCTGGCACCATCAAAACCCCTACCGTTAAAGGCATTATACGCAAAACCCAGATTTCTTTTCCTCCCAAATGATAAACAAGATTAAGTAAAACACTTGAAAAAACATGATTATTCGGCAAATGATAATCACTTACTGTCTGAAAGAGACTGCCACGAATAAAAGCAAGATAAGTGTAAGCTTCGTCATGCGTAATGCTTAACCCAATTTTGGGAATACGGGCAATTATCGCAGCAAAAATAATAAATATAAGCAGAAAGGTATGTGTAGAGAAAGGTAAAAGCGACAAAACTTCTCTCGCAAAAGATTTTACGTCTTCCCAAAAATCAGCTGAAAAAGTTTTTATCATTATTTTCTCAAATCAATTAGAAGATAGCCATCGCCTTCTGCCGCGATTGGGTAAGTCTCTAAAATCTCGCGCAAGCCTGCCTGTTTTTCATATTGCCCGAAAGCCGTGATCAGGAAAAAATCTTTACCTTCTGTCAACCCTGCAAACTCTTTTTGCGCATCAATCCCGCCACCGCGCACCTTCATCAGCTCGGTATCAATGGGCCACAACGCGACCTTTCTCCAGCCGAGCGCCATCAGCCTGTAGCCATAATCTTGCGTCAGCGCGATGGTTTTACTCTCCGGTGGGATTGCTTCGCCGATGCTCTCCCAAAATGGAATTTCATGCTGATAATTTTCGGATACGAGAACTGAGCGCGCCACCCAAGCAGGATACGCAACCCCGAGCAGGATTATGCCAATCAGCAGGCTACGCCAGAAACGCCCTTGACCTTTGGCTTGCTCGGCGATTAATTGAGCAATTGGTGCGATCCCCAACGCGATGATCGGTATCAACTGAATATGATAATAACTGTGTGTATACATCTGAAAAGGCAGCGTTAGCCCATAAAGCAAATAGCCAATCCAAACTGAGACGAGAAGCGCACGCCCACGCGAAGGCAGGAGAAAAACCCCAATGATGCTCAAATAAATAATGGGCAGACCAAATAATGAGCCGATAAAGGTCATCCACTGTAGATAAAATTTGGTGCTGGAAAGAAGGTGAAGTAAATCAAGCGTCCAACTGATAAAGTATTCGCCAGAACGCTCACCAGAGCCGAGAATATAATAGCTAAAAGCAGGCAAGATCATGATGAGTGCCATTGCCCAAACTTGCGGAGATTTCCAAACTTTCTTCCAGCCATAAGCGAGTAAAACAGCTGTAATAACTGCTCCCGCAACAAAGAAAGCGATAACAATTTTGATGAGAGTGGCTAATCCGAGTAAGAGAGCGGCGAGGATTGCCCATTTCCATGTCTTTTCTTCTACCCAACGATAAAGCGCATAAAGCCCACTTACAAAGAGAGATGTCATTAATGGGTCAGGCTGAAAAGAACGGGAGGCCTGTACCGAGAAGGGTAAAATAAGATAAAAAGCGAGTGCAATTAACGCACCTTCATCGGATGTCATACGGCGAGCAAGGTCGAAGAGAGCGAGCCCCGCAAGGAGCCAGAATATGGTGTTAAGAATACGTGGGGTAGCAAAGCTCTCTCCGCCAGTCAGTTTGTAGCCGAGCGCGACCAAGCTTTCGATGATAGGTGGCTCAAAATCACCGACACGGTTGCTGAAGGTGGCGGCTAATTCTTTGAGTTGAGTATCTGCATCGGGGGAGAGTTGATAATAAATATCGCGTGCAACGAGGATATTGCGAAGTTGACGCGTGGAATGAAAGTCGAGGGGGGGATCGTTGAGATCTATCAGGCGCAGAATCCCGCCCAAGATCAGCAAGCAAGCCAAAATCAGGTGCGTTGCGGAAATTTTCTTAAAAAAGGCTGTCATAATCCACTTTGATAAAAATTGTTAATTTGCCGCCGATGGTCGCATCCAAAATTTCACGTCCGTCTTGCTCGTAGTTGATACGTGCCATCGCGTAGGCGACTTCGGACATATCCAAATCGGGGAGTTGCCAACGGAAACCTTTGCCAAAATAACGCGGGTCGAAATGATTCGGGTCATCGCCATCGGATGTGACGGTTTTATTGGCTTCACCCTTACTCTTGAAGCTGTGATCCACGCCGATTAGAATTGCCTGCTCGAAGCCCATATGATAGGCGAGCTGGAGACAGACGTTGGTAACGGTTGCCCCCTCCCAGAGACGGTAGCGGGCATCGTGGGCGAATTTTATGCCGTCGTAAGTTGTGTAGAGAAAATTTGGCGGGTTGGATGTTGAAGGTTGAAAGTATTTACGCGAACGCCAGGAGAAAAAGCGAGGCATATCGAGGGCGAGAAAATCATCTACGCATTGTTCGATGACTAGGTCGTTAACGGAGGCGAGGAAAGATGTCTGGAAGCCCCATTCTTCAAAGGCGAGATAGATGCGATTCATCCCAAAAGTGTATTCGCCTTTGAGCTTAGAGACATCTGTATCGCGCAAGCTGGGGCCATTACCGATGATGAAGCAGCGTTCGCCTTTGTATTTATCTTTGAGTTCACCGAGGGCGTCCATACTCTCTTTGCGCCAAGGGTGAAGGTAGGCGGCGGGTAGCTCAGGCAGATGGCGCGCGGTGATGACTGCATCACGGGCGAGATTCCAAAGGGGGGTGGGAATGAGGGATTTGAGGGTATTTTTCATTATTTAATCTTAGGGTGGTCTCGATACGAGCGACAGAAGCATGTCGCTCTACTCAACCAACGATCTTACTCTGTACTTAATCGTGCTGTTGCGCCACCGTCCACGACAAGGGCTTGACCGGTCATGAAGGAAGACTGCTCGTTATCTGCAAGGAAGTAGATCGCGTTGGCAATTTCTGCTGGTGTGCCAACTTTTCCGCTGACTGTTTTGCGAGCGAGATTTTCGAGACGCTCATTGATGCCACCATCGCCAACGTGGCCGCGTCCCAGTCCGTCACGGAGCATTTGGGTATCGACTGCACCGGGCAAAATGGCATTGACGCGGATCTCATCTGGCGCAAATTCTATTGCCATCGCGCGGGTCAGGGCGAGAAGTCCGCCTTTGCTGGCGGCGTAGGCGGCGATATTAGCAGAGGTTTGGATTGCGTGAACGGAAGAAACATTCACCACCGCTCCACCATTACGAGCTTTTAATAAAGGATGTGCCAATTTTACGCCCAGAAAAACGGAGCGCAAATTTGCTTCCATAACAGCATCCCATTCTTCGACGGAAGTCTCTAAAATTGGTTTAGCGATTTGCAATGCAGCATTGTTGACCAAAGCATCAAGACTATCCGTGAACTGCTGTGCTTGGGCAAAAATATCTTCCATCGCATCACCACTCGAAATATCAGATTGGATGAAAAGACCATCTTCGGGAAAATCATCACCAAAGGGAGAAATATCCACGCCGATGACGCGCCAGCCTTTGGACGCGAAGAGTTGAACTGTGGCGCGCCCGATGCCGCCAGATGCACCTGTGATGAGGATTGTTTTATTTGTCATTTTTCAAAGCACTCGAATCTATTTCAAGACCATCCAATAAATTTTTTATCGTATTCCAATGCACCCGCTCCCATGCTGCGGGGCTGGAGTTGGAGTTATGCGGAGCAAGCATGACATTGTCCATTTTCTTGAGGGGGCTATCTTCGGGCAAAGGCTCGACTTCAAAAACGTCCATTGCTGCGCCGCCAAGTTTACCCGCTTGCAATGCTTCAATCAATGCTATTTCGTCCACTATGGGACCGCGCGCAGTATTGATAAGAATAGCATTTTCTTTCATCTGCGCGAGCGTGAGCGCATTAATAAGGTGCTCACTGGTGGGGTTTAAATCGCAGTTTACTGAAAGAAAGTCTGAATTTGAAAGCAAAATATCAAGCGTTGTCAATTCAATACCTGATTCATTGATAAAAACATGGTCGATTTCGATAATATCTGTGCCTAGAACTTTCATCCCAAAGGTTTTGGCGCGGCGCGTGACGGCTTTGCCGATATTTCCGATTCCGATGATTCCCAGCGTGGATTCGCTGAGGGTCTTTCCGGGAATTTTCTTCCACTCGCCATTTTTCATGGCAGCATCCATCCACGGTTGGCGACGGGAGAATGCGAGAATATAGCCAAGAACTGAATCCGAGACAGGGGTGGTGAAGGCATTCTGTGTCCGCCCGATGATGATTCCATAACGGGAGCAAGCTAAGGCGTCGAGTGAATCGATTCCTGTGCCCCATTTCGAGATCACTTTTAGGCGCGGAGCACATGCTTCGATTACGCGAGCGGTGTATCGGTCATCTCCACAGATCGCGCCATCAAATTGACCGGCGTATTCCAGCAAATCAGATTCTTCCATTCGCTCTTCGACATTTGGGACAATTACTTTTAGACCATAGCTTTCCAGCACTGGCTGAAAACGGTCTAAAAATGGAATCATATAGGGGGCGGTGAGGAGGATCGTTTTCATTTTATTCACAGATTTTTTTCTCTATAAAAGTTTGCATTTCTTCATCATTTGCGGCGTCTGAAAGAAAATCGCAGGCCTGTTGTGCCATGAAGGCTTCTTCGCGAAGAATGCTGACATAGGGGCGCATTTTTTCTTTTTCACCCAGATGTGTATAGGCTTCGAGCAGAGGCATCCACTCAATGCTGTCTTCCGGATAGTAGCCGTCTTCAAGTGCCTTTTCCTGGAGTTTGATGACGCTTTCCCAATCACCTACTTGGCGGGCGAGAGAGGCTTTCTGATAATAATAGCACCACTTGTGGGAGGGTTCATTCCCAAAAACAACCTGAGGGGGTTCTGGGAAAGCGGAGTTTACCAAAACATTGTCAAGCTGCGAATGGGGGGCAACAACCATCGTCCGGTGAGAGTCATAAAGCGAAAGCTCTGGCGCATTCCCATCAATTATGCGAACACAACTATTCTTGGATGTTTGCGCAATGAAAAGCAAATCGTCAAAACCACGAGTCAGGATATTTCCCCTGCGTTCTGGTGTCTCAACACCCTTGCCAGTAATGATATTGAGTACTGCATCGTTGGTTAATACTGCTGCGGGCAATTTGATCTCTATTGGTGTCTGCTCTTGCTTTTCAGGATAATAGATCAGATTGGCAGGTCCCCACACAAAATAATCTTCTGAAATGCCAACGCCCGGATAAGATGCTATTAATGTCGTTCCTTCCTGAATATTTGGCGCACGCCAACTTACCTGCCACCAAAAATCACGAATAACTTCGGTTTCCTTTACCGCACGGATGGCGTTGGCATGATGTGTCATCACGGACACAGCCACAAGGAAGCCGACTAAGGCCATTCGTAGCGAACGCGAATAAAGCTGCTCAATGATTGCAGCCAGAAGAATGGCAACACCCACAGAAGCAGGTAAGGCATAACGTGAAAAACCTGGGAAGACGATGTGACGATTTACCAAAATGACAGGGAGTAGCCCCCCAATAATTGTCAATAACCCGAGCCAATATTCTTCTCGCATCCAACCGTGATTTGAAGTTGCTTCCCTTTCAACATCATCATCTTTCCCCCAATATAACCCAACAACCACGATCAAAACGACAAAAGCGGCCATCCCAAAACCGATCAAGGTGTCGCTCAAGCGCATTTGATAGGCGATCGTATATAAGGGGTAGCCCCAAGCCACCAATAATACGTTGATCATATCTTGGATCAAATGAACCAGCCACCAAAGCCCAACCAGAGGAGATGAAAATAATTGCCCAACCTGAGCACCAATATCTGTAGCGCGACGGTCAGTCTCGAAGATGAATAAACGCCAGATCAAAAAACCACCCGGCGCAGCGGCAAAAGGCAGCCAGCGAAGCAATGTTGTAGTAAAATTTTCTTTGAACGATTTACCTTTCCCTCTTAACACGAGCATAAGAACAATAGCCAAACGAAACACTTCCAAGCCAATAAAATACTCCATCTGACTTAGATAAGCCCAACCAAGCAAAATTGACCCAATTGTGAACAAAACACGCGTCTTTGGAGAGGGTGCCAAAATCGCTTTTACCGTTAATTCAATCGACAAAAGCGCAAGGAAAAGCCCCAAAATATGCGATTGAAAGTCAATCGCATTAACCTGTGAAAGAAAACCCGGATAAATTGTAAATAAAATAGAAGCAACTGTTGCAAAAAAGAAACGCTTGGGGAAAAGCATCCTCAAAGTGCCCAAAAGACTCATCCCACCGAGAAAACGAAATAAATAAGCAGTGATGTGATAAGGGAGTGGATCCATCCCAAATAAATTGTACAATGGGGCCATAAGAAGGGTGCGCCCAGGTCGGTCTATGCGCCAGATTTCATAAAAGGCTTTTACTCCCTGAACATGAGCATCGAACATCACATACCAATCATCGTTATAATATCCAAAACTAGCAACTTTTGGCAGGTAAACCAATGCCGAGACCAACAATAATAAAAATGATGCGCCCCAAAACTTCTTCTCTAGCTTCATTTTTGCTTCCTCTTCAAAATATCCGCAATTTCAAAATCGGATTCTTCGTCAATATCCACAGCTTCAATAGCAGGGATTTCAAACATCAGCGGATTTTTGCCAACACGATGATTGTACTGAATCAGATTTTCACGCGTAAATAAATAGATGCAGGAATTCTCTTCATAGACGGGAGGTAAGTCCTGCGTTTGGATGAGTTCTTCGGGATCATGATTGATGGCTTCTCCGTGACGATCGTATAAGCGGGTTTGCCACCGTGTTACCGAAAATAGCGAGTCGTGAGCAGGATGCCCTTCGAGAAATGCCCTAATCCCGGCAGATACCGTTTCAGCACGCAATAGCGGATTTGTGCTATGCGTCTGCAAATAAAAATCTGCATCCACTTGCTCGGTATCGTAGAGCAGGATGTCGTTCATCGGGCGGTCATCTTCCCGCAAATGCTCTGGGCGATTGATGATGACCACATCTGGGAAATGCTCACGCAAACCATCCATAATGGGTTGAGAATCCGTATCCACAACGATAATATCAATTTCGGGGACGGATTCCAATGTCTCAATAATATGATGAAAAAGCGGTTTTCCTGCCAATTCACGGTAATTTTTCCCCGGCACACGCTGAGAGTGATGTCGCATGGGGACAAGTGCAGCGATTTTTGTCATGGGAGAAAAGCCTCACATTTAAGTTTGTCTTGCACATCCTGAAGCACAGTTTCGGGAGCGTTTTCTTTGTCCATATTTTGCCATACTTGGCATAAATAAGGTCCCATTCGCTCAGAGATGAGATTTGCCCGAAAAGTTAGTTTTTTAGCTTTGAGCCAATCGCTTTCATGAGCAAATGCTTCTATAAATGGAATATATTCAACACCATGGTTTGGAAGCTCGTTCTTTTTTTCTGCTGCATCCCATAATTTTGTAACTTCTTGCCAATCTTCTTGTTGGCGAGCAAGGTCGGCTTTTTCGTAAAAATAGCATCTATTATGGGCTGGCTCTTTGCCAAAAATTGCTTCAAGTGGCAGAGCATCATCATTAGCTTTTATTCTGCTGATATTCGATGTAGGAAGAAACTCGTGCATTAACGGTGTTAGTAAACGATTGTCTTTATCTTCTGGTCGTAATACCCATAAGCATTGTAATTTTTCTGGCTCAAAAAGAATAGCAAAACTGTTTAGGCTACTTCCCCTAAAATCTGAGGCATATTTCTGATATTCTAAAGTGTTCCCTGCTCTAAAATCTTCCCATTTGCCAAGGCGTTCATTAGAGACATACAACCAATAGTTCATATCTGCTAAATTGTCGTTGCTTTGATATAAAGTATTAATAGCAAAAGAAGTAGGGTAAACACCCATAAAAAAAAGAAATTCACTATCTGCTAGAAGAGCTGTCTTAGATTCTATTTCAGGTGCACGCCAAAAAAGTTCCCAATAAAAACGGCTTTGTTTCTCCCAAGAAGCTTTATATTGAAAGGCCGTGCGCATATTCGTTCCAATAGCAAGAGAAATCATTATTCCTAAAATCAGGATGATATGACTTTCTTTACGGAAAAATTTATAGATAAGCCCGACCCAAACCATGCCTGCGCCAAAGAGCGATGCCATCGTGAAGCGGTCATTCCATAACGGATTGGATGTGTGTACTGTTTTCCCAACAGCCCAACCAGGCAAAACACCCAGAAGAACTGAAATTAGACCAAGAAGAATCATTCCTTTTGCCCAGTCATCGGGCTTTTTTTTCTTATTCTCTGGTTCTCTAAGTTTCGAGAAGTAAAGCACAAAAAATATCGTAAAAACCAGCACGTTACCCCAAACAATGAGATTTGAAATCCGTGAAAAAGAAAATAACGCAGGTTCAATGGTTCCGTACCAAGCAGTAATTAGGATTTCAGAAAAATCTTGCAACATCGTTTGAAATAAATATACGATCGTTTTTAAAGGCTCTTCAAATAGTTGATACAAAATAACAGGAGTATTGCGATCGTAGCTAAATGTTTCAGCAAAAGACAAACGAAAAGCAATATAAATACCAAGAATAAGAAGAAAAGGAAAACTCGTTTTGAGTGTACTTATTAAACGCTCTCGTAAAGATTTGTTTTTAAAGATTGCAAATATTAAAAAGGGTCTTAGAAACTCTAAACCGACAAAATACTCTAACATCAGCAAATGCGCTATCTCTAAAAGCAATGAAATAACCATCAGTATTGAAAAATAACGTGGATTATCAAGTGCCTTTAGCATCGCCCAGATAGAGAGCATATAGACCAAATACATTGCCCAATGAAGAGCAAACATTACAGACATAGGTTGAAGCAAAAAAGCAGGGTAAATTAAGAAAAACAAGGCAACGATAGCATTTCTTTTTTGCTCTTCTTTCCAAACTATATTCAAAATTTCCCAAAAGCTAAAAGCGATAAGGAAACGTAAAATCAATACACTAATATGCCACCCTGCTGGATTAACACCTAATATTTTAAAGAAAGGCGCGTAAACTAAAAAAGCAAAGGGGCGACTATCTGTAAACAAGAACTGTTTTAGCCCCTCAACCTCGCCTTGTGAAAAATAATAAATATGGTGCCAGTCGTCTTGATAAAATCCCAACCACGGGATTAGTAAACCAAAAGCCCACACAGTGGTTAAAAAAAAGAACCACGGAATGGTTTTCTCACTCAAACTAAAGTTTTTAAGGTCTTTCAATTTCATAAGTTAATTCTCAAAAATATATCCTGCTTTTTCTAAAGCATTTTTGGCAGTAGCTAAAACCTTAGATTTAACCAAAACATAATCTGTATCATAAGTTGAAAGTGCAAAAATGCTTATTTTTGCCTCAGCCAAGATACCAGAGATTTTAGCTAAAATCCCTGTGATCGCAAAATCAAGCGGACCCAATACTTTTATACAAGCCCAGCCATCTTCACTTTTCTCACTTGAGACAGAAAGATGAGCATCACAAACAATGGATAACTCCTCATTTGTTCGTGTAATTGAGAAGAAATCACCTTTCAACACACTCGTGGGAATATCCTGTTCTGGTGAGAAACGATGAATTGTATACTCTTCATCAAGTATTGCTAAGGTCAGTTTAGTTTTCATATTCTATCTTTTCAACAGCACGCGGCGCAGGCGTTTTCTCGGAGAGAATACCGGGTGGATAATAAAAGCCTTGATGGAGTTGGGCATCAATCTTACCCGAATAATTATAGCCCTGATACGTTCCCCAGTATTGCAAAAAACGAAACCAAAGAATACTTGCCCAATATTGTCTCAGCACATCTTCTCTTTTTGCTTCTAACAAATCAGAATAAGTGCTACTCAACCAAAGACGAATAAAGTTCCACAATGAGAAGGTGCTGTTCGGCAAAATCTGCTTCATCGCGATTGCTTCACGTCTATAGCGGTTATGGACTTGGGCAGGCTTCTCATCGTGGAGATGGATGATCTCTGCTTCGGCGGTGTAGGCAATGCCATAACCCTGCTCCATTGCCCAACTGCTCCATGCCAAATCTTCGAGACCCGTTAAGGCCTCGTTATATGGGTGTTGCTCCCAAAGCGATTTACGAATGGCGGCATTGGCATTATGTGAGTAGGGATGTCCTTGACGGGGCTGGGATATATCGGGGAAATATTGTTTGAAGAATTGATGTTCGGAATATTGATTGGTCACGCCGCCACGTTGTTTGCCATAGCTGACAGCAAGATTCTCATCATCAAATGGTTTTAGTAATTGCTCTAGCCAATCGGGATAAATAGGATAGCAATGTGCGCTAATATTGACAATGAATTCTCCCGTCGCGGCTTCTACGCCATAATTGAGCGAACGACCAAAGGTGAATTTTTCGGGCGTGATGTGGACGATTTTTGCTCGGTAGCTCTCAGCAATGGAGACAGTTTCATCGGTGGAGCCAGAATCTACGAGAATGATCTCGACGTCATTGAGATTTTGCTGCTTGATCCCCTCAAGCAAACGACCAATATCTTTGGCTTCGTTATAGGCGCGGATGACTACTGAGCAGTTCATGATGTAATCGGGGAATCGGGAGTTGGGAGTTGGGAATTGTCTTCCGCATCGTAGAGGGCTTCGTCTTCACGGATATTTTTGCCCTGTTTGCTGCGTTTCAAGTAGCCGATATAGCCGTTGATGAGTTGTGTCAGTTTTTCGCCATCTTCAGCTAATGAATCAAATAATGATTTTGGAATATAGTTTAACTCCACACACATAACCAGATGGATTAAGGTTTCTTCTAGTGAACCGCGTGCGATATAACAAAAGCGGATATTGTCTTGGTAGTGAAAACGTCCATAGCCTTCTGCTATATTTGCAGGGATACTATTTGCAGAACGCCTGATTTGCTGTGCCATGCTCCACTTTTCTTCCGCTGGAAATAACGGTACGACCTCACGATAAACGCGTAAAGCAAAACCTTTTGCTTTTATCCATGTATTCAAAGATGCCAAACTTTTAACACTCATCTACAACCAATTCCCAATTCACAATTCCCAATCTACCAATCCCCATCCTCTTCATAGCCCAATTTGATCAACAAGTCCCCAGCCACATCTTTGAAGATGCGTTTATGCTCATCGGTGAAATACTTCTTCCATTCGCCGGTTTTGCCAGAGCGGAAGGTGGGCGAGTTTTTGGGGTTGATGCTTTCTTCGAGTATGTCTATTGCTTTTTCACGCTCTATGGACAGATTTGGGATACGTTTGGCTACATGGTCAAAAACTTTACCCAAAGTAACACGGCGATTATGAATGAAGTCTTCAAAGTGAAGAGGTAGAACTTCGGGGCGATCGAGCCAATCGGTGTAGAAGGAAAAGCGTTCGGCGATGTTGGGGAATTCCACATCTGCTTCTGGGAGGCCGAGGATGCTGACGGTGAGGCGTTCTTCGAAGCTGTGCAATTCTTCGGCGTAATATTTATGATGATGGTGATCGGGCAGCATTTCGGCAATATAGAAAACGTGCGAGACGACGACATCACGGGGGTCGCGGTAGATAAAAAACGGGACAAATTTGGAGGAACAGACCCTCTCTACAACCGGCGGCCAAGCCAAGAGATGAGCTGCGGTCACATCCAATGGACGCAGAGAATCTAAATAGGCAATGGCTTCGTCCACACTGCGCTTGCGTCCGGTATCCCCATCATAAGCCGCAAAACTGACGGGGATATGGTGAGCGAAAGGCGCAAATTCGGAAAACCCGAGCAAGATTTGATTTAGCAGATGCGTGCCGCTTTTGGGAAAGGAGATGCCGAGCAGGATAGGCCAGTCATTCTCTGGGGCGGTCATTTCAGAAAAGCGAGGACGGCGCGCAGCAGTTTCGGCTCTGTAGGCGTAGATGCGCAGTTGGTCACGCAGTTTGGGGGGCAGGAGGGCTTTAAGTTTTTTGATTGTGGACATTTTTACTCTCTATCTATTGCAAAAGTTTAGTCGCTGGCAATTGTATCAGGTGTTCGAGATTCTTTCAGCGTTCAACAAAGTCGAAAACTTGTTGTATAATAAAAAAGATGTTGAGATTACTGTGAGATAGAGCAGGAGAATCGCATGAATGACTATGGTGACCGAAGAAAAGAAGCCCGAAAACTTGTGGTGACATTTACGCTGGTTTATGAATCAAAAAAGGGGAAATTATTAGGCTATTTGCGTGATCTAACGCTGAACGGCGCACAGGTAAGTGGAAATAAGGAATTGGATATCGGGACAGAGGTTTCCTTATATATTGAGCTTCCAAGCGATCTGCCGGGGGTAAGAGATGAGTATTTGTATATTGGCGCAAAGGTTGCACGGTGCATTACGGTAACAGAAGAGCCTGCCAGTTATGCAATCGGATTTGAGTTCACTAATTTGCAACCTGAGCAAATTGAAGTGATAGAAATACTTTTGAAGCGATACCATTTTCAGCATAAGTTGCATTAAGTTTCTATAACATAAAAAAACAGGCTGATGAGAGTTCTCATCAGCCTGTTTTTTCGTCTCTGCGTTTTGAGCGCCACTTAATGAATTCTGGCAAAAGAATAAAGAGCATCGCGGGGGTAGAGAGACAAATTGCCCCACCACAAAGACCGAAAAATAACTCTACAATGATCCATTCCCCGAACACATCACTCTGCCAAAAGTGGAGGCTCCCGTTTTCACGCAAGGCAAAAACATAATTTCGGCTCACCCACATTTCAACACGGCACTCTTCTATTTTCTCCGCAACACGCATAAGCGGCAAGCTCGGCGAGCAGGTTGTGTCTTTAACTTCTATAGGGTCAGGATTATCGTAGCGTACAGGATCGGGGATACTCTGCACCCTCATCCAGCAATCGGATATACAATTTTCGGCATCGGTATATTTGAATAACGTACCCGATTCGCTCTCCACCCATAATTGGTCACGTTCAATGGATATCAATTTGGCAACCGGCTCTGGTGAGGCTTCGATCTGTACCCACCCTGCACCAAACCAATCCCAAATAAAAGCGATGGCTGCTGAGAGTCCTAAAATCCCTCCGATAATTGTGATAAGAAAGGTGAGCGCAAATCGTTTTTTCATCAAGTTTTCCGATAGGTTTTAGAAAGGAGAAAGGTATCTAGCGACCTAATAATTTTGTATTTGAAGGTGGTTGAGTAGCTCGAAGCAGCGAAGAGCGTATCGAAACCACGTGCGTAGTTATTTATACGCACTTGTTGGTTTCGATACGCCGAAAAACATCGGCTACTCAACCAACGAGCACTTCTTTTATCAAACTATCAGGCAATTAGAATGTAGGGAAGGTTTATAGAATTCACTAATTCTTTATGATATGCTCTTATCAGAAGTTGATAAGGAGATAAATTATGAAACTCTCAACAGAGGAAACTCAATTCTTAAAAATCTTGGCCGATGGGCGCAAAAAAACATATGTACATATTATAAAGGGATTCGGTCAACCCCTGACACCTATGGCACCAACTTTCACCAATCGAATCGCAAAGCCTTTGCTCAAAAGTAAACTCATCAAAAAGGCTGGGGTTTTGAGAGATGGTTACAAAATTACGGATAAAGGACTTGCAACTCTAAAAGAATAAACTGTCTTTAACAACTTTTTACGCCAAATTTTCTTTCAATAGGAAATCCCCATTATCCAGCACCCCATCCAAAATCGTTTTAATAGTGGGGGAGTTTTCAGGCGATAATTTCTCTAAATCAAAATCCTGCAAAAGCGCATGAGATGTGCGTACGCCTGTTTCTAAGTATTCTCCAAAAGGCAGCGAAGAGAAATAGAGTTGATAATATAAAAATCGGCGAGCGTTGCGTTTGAACTCAGCGGGAACTTCAATACTTTCTGCATTCAACATTTCTTCAAGTTTCTCCCCATACGCCCCCATGCTTTGCGGAAAGAAAACGGTTGGGTATTGCGTGAAGCGCGCCTTCCCCGCACAGAGTACAGGCTCTCCCATAATAGAGGCTTCCATACCGATGGTTGAGTTGTAGATCATGGTGAATTTCGCGCGCTGGATTAATTCATAAGAGCTGAGAGTCTCGTGTGGTGGGACGAAGATGACGTTCGGCTCGTCGGCGGCGTGGCGGTCGGCGACCCAATTTGCCACCGTCTCAAGGCTGGCTTTGCGCAAGCGCATCTCGTCGGGGTGTGCGCGGATTATGAAGAGCGTTTCTCGATGCTTCTTGATAACATCCAAGACTGCATCGAGCCAGGTGAACATATCTTCAAAAACGGTGTTGGCGTGCGGCTGGCTGGTATCAAAGATGACATTGGTAAAGATCGGCACGATCTGCTTGAAGGTCGCTGCTTTTGCCAGAAACTCTTCGCCCAAACCTTTCATATTTTCCCAAAACTTCATCCCGGCCATTGTGAAATCGCCCTGAAAACGCTTGGAGAGATATTCGTCCAGACGGGCGTTTTGGGCATCGTTTAATTCAAATTCATCTGGGATGTGGAGAGGGTACGCGGTTGCTTCGCCTTCGGTGAAGAAAACAGTTTTTGGACGCAAGCCAACTTCGTGCGTGAGCGTGCGTATCCCGTGCTTGCGTGCCACGAATTTGGCAGTTGCTTCGGGATACATCTGACCGTTAAAAACAACCATAGCTCGAGGCTTTGACCGTTTAATTAACGCTTCAAATTCCTGAGCAATATTCCACGCTGAGCGGATATATTCACGGAGTAAGTAACGTGTCGGGTTATCATCGTTGAGATGATGACGACGCAGAATCCAACGTAAGCCCGGCAGACAGAGTTGCCCTAGCGGTATCTCGTTGAATTCGAAATCCATTAATTCGGGGAGTGTCAAGTTGAATAACGAGCGATCCAGTTTTTCATCCGCATTAAAAGAGAAGGTTTTTACATCCGCGCCGGTGTAGAGCGTCTTGGATTGGTAGACACAGGATGCGCAGGGCGGCTTTTGCTTGACGTTGTCGCGATTGGTACCAAGCACGCAGTGGGTCATCCCGGCGTTGCAGGCAAAAAACTGGACGGGGATGCCCTGCAAACGAAAAGCCCAGGAGGTGAGCAGATGAAATGCGCTGTTCCACGAGAGATCATCGACGCCGGAGGAAGCCTTGAAAAAAATGACGGGCGCGCCCTCAGCAGCGGGAACGGCTTTGGCAACACGGCGTGCCATCTTCCAAATTTGGAGGTTGTTTAGATGGCGGGTGAGGCGCCGTTGAATATTTTGTATGTAGAATTCGGTAAGGCGATTTTTCATAGACTGGAATTTTACTCTATCCCCTTCATTTTGTTTTGAATAAAAAGGGCAGATACAACAATCTGCCCTTGGTTGCTTTTCTTAACCAAAAATTCATTGGATAGGTTTTCTCAGTTCCTCCTCGGAGATGGGAAGAGGATGGAGATCGTGGGGAGGTAAGAGATAAATAATTTTCAACAATTGTCATAATGACCCTGCTAAAATGCACTGCGATTCGAAGAAGAACAAATTCACTTACGAATAAGTTTTTTTATGACGCTAGCTAGAAAAGAGAAAGGTTGGCGGTCTTCTTCTCCATATTTCGACAGCCAGGAAGCTGCTTCACTTCTAAAGTGCTGTCTCTGCCAATATGTCGTCGCATTTGTGTACATTACCAAGGCTGCTAAGATCCCCCCTACTAGCCAACTCGGTGAGCCATCACCTCCTACAAAACCAATTAAGCTACCACTGATAAAACCGTAAATACCTAATAACCGGCTAATCCATTTCTTCGGATCAAGGCCAATAAATATTACAAAATTTATAGGTATCAATGTGTCCATAATTTACTTCCTCCATCATAAAAAAATGGTGCACCATAGTGTCTCGTCGGATCTGTATAATTTATGGGGTTCTTTTGGATGTATGAGTATCTATTCCAGCTTTGGGAGTTGGCTGGGTTGGGTATGGTTGTATCCATTTGCGTGAAGTGGTTATGAGAAGTTCTTTACCAATCGTTACTTTCTTCGTATCCCAATCTCTCTAACAAATCCCCACTGATTTCCTTGAAAAGAGCTTTATTCTTTTCGCTGAAATGCTCATGCCATCCCCCCGTCTTCCCCGAACGGAAGGTGTGACTCTTCTTTGGATTGATCGCTTCAATGAGTATCCCCAGCGCCTTATCTCTCGGCGTTGGAATTTTATACCCCGTTTTCTCAACTTCATCGAGCATAGCAAGGAGCGTCTCGTTTCGATTATTAATCAAATCCTCAAAGCGGATGCACATCACCTGCAGCTGGTCGAGCCACTCAAAAACACCTTCATAACGCTGGCGCACGCTAACCATCTTTAGCTCATCTTGGTCGATACCCGTGATGGCGATTTTAAGCCGTGCATCAAAATCGGGCAGGGATTGATAGTATGCGTGCATCCCATGCTCTTTGTGCATATCAGTTGCAAAAAAAACTTGCGAAACGAGCATATCGCGTGGATCACGGTAGATGAAATAGTTTACACGCCCCTTGCGGCATAAAATTGCCAGATTCTCAGGAGAAGCCTCGACATAACCCCATCCGATAACAGAAGGATAGATGCTCATTAAATCTGTCCCGATTTCCCTGGCAGACCTACGTCCACCCTCTTTGCGGATGGTACGAACTGGTTCTGACGCCGTGTAAGCATAGGGCATGATCTTCGTAAACCCATTTAAAATTTGGAGCAGGAGATGCGATCCGCTTTTGGGTTTGGAGTTGCCAAAAATCGGAGGAGCATCTCCAAAAGACAATCTCCGCCAACGCAAAATAGCCTGAGCATATTTGCCCGGCTCACGGAGTTTTTTGCGGAGTTGATTTTGGATAGACATAAAAAAGATTCACCACAGAGAGCACAGAGATTCACAGAGATTTTTTAAGTTTTTCTCAGTGGTCTCTGTACTCTCTGTGGTAGAGTACTTAGCTTTATTTCACGCGGCGAAGTTTCTCGCGTGGTCCCATTTCACTCTCATAAACATGTTTGACGCCGTCTCCAAGTCCCTGCTCGGTAACGCGGATATATTTGACCAATTTTCTGAATCCGCCCGGTTCAACAGAAGCAGATTGGTCAGACCCCCACATCGAGCGGTCAACAGTAATATGACGCTCAACCATGCACGCACCCAAAGCGACAGCAACAGCCGAAGGCACTAAGCCAACTTCATGTCCTGAATAACCAATGGGGATATTGGGAAATTCTTTTTTCAGGGTTTCAATCATCTTCAAATTCAATTCATCTGGCGCACAGGGATAAGAAGAAGTCGAGTGCATCATCCCCAGATTCTCTTCGCCAACAACTTCAACGCCTTTGCGAATTTCTTCCATTGTAGACATACCCGTTGAGATAATAATCGGGCGTCCAGTTTCGCGAACTTTGCGCAAAAGCGGATAATCTGTTAATGAAGCAGAAGGCAATTTATAAGCGTGGGTGTCAAATTGCTCCATGAAATCTACAGAGCCTTCATCCCAAACCGAGACGAACCAATCAATCCCTTTTTCTTTGCAATAGCGGTCAATTTCGGTGTATTCTTCCACACCAAATTCCACTTTATAGCGATAATCGAGATAAGTGATATAGCCCCAAGGGGTCTGGCGCATTTTTGATTGCTGGTCTTTTGGGGTGCAAACTTCGGGGGTGCGTTTCTGAAATTTGATTGCATCCGCTTTAGCATTTACAGCCGCATCAATCATCTTTTTTGCGAGATCTAAATCGCCGTTATGGTTAATCCCAATTTCACCGATGATATAGGCGGGGTATCCATCGCCTACTAATTTGTTGCCAATTTTTATTTCACGTTTCATTTTTTTACTCCTTTTTTTTCACCATAGAGACACAAAGGAATTCTCTGTGTTCTTCGTGTCTTTGTGGTTAATCTGTTTTTCTGCTCAATATCAAATCACATAATTCCCGCACCGCGCCATAACCACCTTTTTTGCTTAGTACAAAATCAGCTTGGGCTAAAACTTCTGGCATAGCATCGGATACGGCGACTCCCCAGCCCACAAGCGGAAAAGCGGGGAGATCGTTCAAATCGTTGCCGACAAAGATAGTCTGGGACGGATCGAGCTTGCGTTTGGCTTGCTCTCGTTTAAGAATCCCTGTTTTGTCGTCAACACCTTGCACATAAGGAACGTCCATCTTTTTACAACGAGCCGCCACGACGGGATTTCTCTCTTTCGAGATGACAATTATTTCAATGCCCGCTTTCTTGAGCATGGCGATTCCAAAACCATCTCCACGGCTGGCGACCACTGATTCGATACCGGTTTCATCTGTCCAGACGCGGTTGTCTGTCAGCACCCCGTCGAAGTCGAGAAAAAGTGCACTAACGATATCAGGCATAAATCTGCGTGCGTCTCGGGGGGAGACGAAGTCCAAATCGCTGAATTTTACCAGCCATTCGTAACGTGCCCAATCCGAGAGATTATCAATATCCACTGTATATTTAGCATCGATGATGAGCGGGAAAATCTTCTCACCCGTCATAGATTTACCTTCCAAAATGGCGCGGGAGCGGATGGCATCGATATGCCCTGTTTGCCAAAAAATGGGCGGGAGGCTCTGGCGGGGCGCGTTGAATGGCTCGGCGATGCCATCCACATTGAGCAGATTTTGCATGGCGGCATTTTCACCATCGGGCAACCGCCACATCTTATGTGGATTTTGCCCCGCAGGCACAACGCCACGCACAGAATCTGCTTCAGGGCTATCAAGCAGGATGCGAATAGCATCATCCACGCAATCGGTGGGGCGAATCGGCGAAGTAGGGCGCAATTGCACGACCACATCTGGGTGATAATTCTCATTCTCAGCCAGCCATGCGAGGGCGTGCTCGAAAACGGGCAAGTCGGTGGTGTTATCTTCGGCAAAAACGGAGGGGCGCATAAAGGGCGTTTCCGCACCATATTCACGAGAGACGGCGGCGATTTCATCATCATCTGTGCTGACGATGACGCGCGTCACCAGCTCAGATTTTAGCCCGGCTGCAATGCTATAGGCAATCAGCGGGTAGCCCGCAAATTTGCGGATGTTTTTACGCGGGATGCCTTTAGAGCCGCCACGCGCGGGGATGATTGCTAAGATTTCTGTCATTTTTTTGTCCACGAATGCACACGAAGAAACACTAAGGTTTAAAGCGACGCTTTGCGTCGCGCACAAAAAAACTTCGTGCCTTTCGTGTTTCTTCGTGGATAATTATCTTACCAAGCCGTCCAGCCGCCATCGACGACCACGTTTGAGCCGGTCATATAGGATGATGCGGCCGAGGCTAGATAAAGAAGTGCGCCGTTCATTTCGTCTAGTTTTGCCATGCGTCCCATGATCGTTTTTGCGGCATAGTTTTTCGTAAACGTTTCGTCATGGTCGTTATACACGCCGCCGGGGGTGAGCGTATTCACGCGAATATCGGTCTCGGCGTAGTATGCCGCCAGATATTTTGTGAAGCCCATCACGCCCGCTTTTGTGGTCGTATAATACACCGGTTTAAACGCCACGCGCTTTCCATCTTTGAGATATATGCGCTGGTCGGGTCCGTTCAATCCGTAAGTCGAGCAGATATTGATGATGCTCCCTTTTCCTTGCTCTACCATCGGTTTTACGCAGGCTTGCGTCACCAAAAACATGCCGGTTAAGTTTACGTTTAGGGCATCATTCCATTGGTCAAGGGGATAATCTTCAAATGCGCCAGGGGCGATGCCTTTCTCTGCCGCGCTTGCGTCAAATTTGGGATCAAGAGCTGCACTGTTGACAAGGATGTCGAGACTCCCAAACTTTTTAAGCGTCTCAGACACCATCTCTTCGGCAGACTCTTTTCGGGTCACATCTAGCCCGAAACTTGCTGATTGATAGTCAGCATCTGCCAACCCCTGAGCAATTTTCTGAGCCGCGACTTCATCAATATCTGCGACTACGACATTCGCGCCCGCTTCAGCGAGAGTGCGCGAGAATTCCGCACCCAATAAACCAGAGCCGCCTGTCACGATGGCGGTTTTTCCTGTTAAATCAAATTTTTCTTGGATGGTCATAATTATTCCTGTGAGTTCTTGATATTATTGTACTTTCCTTGCAAGAAAAAATAGAGGAAAGTGCTTGAAAAGAAAATGGTGAGAAGTGCCGTTGAGTTTCGAGAAAGATAGATTGGCTTTACTTGGTTAAATTCATAAGGGTAAAGCGTAGACCAATAGGCGAGGGAGAGCATGATGATGAAGAGGGTGTAAATCGCTCTTCTCTTGGCAGAAGCGGGGCGAGGTAAATTATAAAGTAAGAGCATCATTGGAACGACAAGAATGGTGAGTTTATAATCGAAGCTCGCGGCGGGAATCATCAATGCGCCGATGGTGACTATCAAAAAAAGATAAGGGTTGAAGCCTTTTTGATTTTTTTTATAAAAATGAAAAATTATTGCAAGAATAATACCAATAAATAGAATAAGAAAATTTTTCTCGATTAATCCTGCATATTTTGTGGAGATTATCTGCGCTTCTTCGCTGAGAAAATAGCTGAACCCTGAAATGGATAAATCTTCGTATCTGGAGCTTTGCATATTGGCTCTTTTGAAAATTTGCTCCATAAAATCAGAAAAAAGTTTGTTGCCTAACACAAAAAGAAGGGAGAAATTGAGCATGGCTAAAGCTATAAATCTTTTAAGGTTGTTTTTTATATCTCGCCAATCTCGCACGAGCATGATGATAAAAATAATTGGATAGAGCTTTAATTGCACCCCTATTATAAAAAAAATATAGGCAAAATAGCGGTATTTATGTTGATAATGATAAATATAGATGGCTAAAAGTATAAAAAAGAAAGCAATTACGTTAAATTGCCCGCGCTCTAATTCAAATTGAAATCCGTAAGAAAAAAGTCCAACCACGCCCAAAAGCGCAAGAATACCATATTCTTTTTTGCGCAAAAAATATAAGGGAAGCCAAAAAACCGAGACCGCATAACTCAAAATCGTAATTAGCGTCAAAACTTTATAATAGGTGGGATAGCCCAAAATAATAAAGGGTGTAAAAAGAGCCAGCGCAAAAGGCGTATAAGGGACAATGCCATCGGCGTAGGGTGAAACGCCATCGGTTAGCCAAGTGTTGATATGGCTCACCGTCATTTCTACATCAAATCCGATATAAGGTGTCCAGGCATTGGGGATATATTTTTGAAAATACTGAATATGGGTTTCAGTAAGAAAAATCGGGGAGATGAAGAAGAGAATATATAGAAGCAAAAAAGTTGTAATGAGCCAAAAAATCATGGGTATTTCTAAAATTTTGCCAAATATATTGCTAAATTCTTTTTTCTCTGATTTTATTGTCTGCAATCCTACGCCAATAATGATGAAGGCTATGCCAATTTCTATGCTCAAAATTTGTGCGGCACCAAATATATTTCCAGCTTGCCCTGCGCCAAAAGAATCAGAAAATAAAGGGAAAAGGATAAAAAATATGCCGAGGGCTAGAAAAATCAGCGTGCTTTTCTTCATTTAAAAACCTATTTGCTGGGATGAGATGCACCGCGTCGCGCATGGTTTGGGCTTGTGTGCTGTGACCCAAATATTTACGCAGAGAGAATCTTTGTCGCGCGCCCCTACTCAACCTTGCGATACAAATTGCCTAAGCCTGATTTTTGGATTGGCTCTAGTCCTTCTGTCATCATCTCTAACCATGCCTGAAACTCAGGGATTTCAGCATAATCTGGGAAAAATATCGCTAAAGTATCATCGCCATTTCGAATACTTTCTGGTTGCTCATCCCAAAGCCGATATGCGGCACGCCCTGTCCAAAAAAAGACTGCGGGGGGTTGATTTGTGTAAATGTCAATATCTGCGGGCAAGTCACAAATTTGCGCCATCACCACTGATTCGCTCCAACGCCACGATGCAAATCCCGTTGCAGATTCTTGTAATACGGGAACCGTACGAATTTGGGCAATTAATGATGAGCCGATGAAAAAAAGTATAAGTCCAGACGCAAAAATGCGCGAGGCTATTTTACCTTGTTGATAGAGCCTGTGGATAAAATAGACCAAGATCACAAAAATCGCCAAATATACAGGGGATAGTATGCGATCGTTTAGTGGTGTTGCGGCATCAAAGAACGAGAGTGAAACGAGCAATGAGCTCATATAGCTAAAGATATATAGTATTGTAAGAAAAGAGATAATTTCTGGGGGACGATTTTCTTTTGCGTTGAGAAAGTATCTAATGCTTCGTGAAAGTAGCCAAAAGAGCAACACAAGGGCAATGCAAGAAAGAATAATGCCCAACAAAAGATAATTTTCAATCCAGTTTTGGTGAAGTTCTGGTAAAGAAATAAGAAAGGAGAAAAACTCAGCAAATCCACGCTGGATATTTTCAAGGCTGACAGGATGCCACTCGATGGCGCGATTTGTTGCTGTTCCGCTGATTAATTTATTGCGTAACATCCAGACAAGGATAGGTGGCAAAGTGCCAGCAAGGAAATAAGCTAAAGAAGTGAAACGCTTACGCCATGTAGGACGCAGAATAAAAATAGCGATGATAAATGTTGCGATTAATGAAAGTGCGGCGTAACGGGTGAGATAAGAAAGACCTGTTAGGGTGCCTGCAATTACGAGCCATTTGCTTTGCTTATTAGCAATCTCGCTAAATGCTCTATAAAAAGCCGAAAATGCCAACAAACTCACCAAAATATAAAGTGGTTCACTCAAGGCTTGGGCATGAAGGCGTAAAAGAGCCGTATTTGATAGAAATAAAATGGAAAGAAAAATGCCCACAAGTCGGGATTTGGTCATCTTATAGCCGAGCAAAGCCAATATCCCTGCATTTGCGCCAAAGACGAGAATGTTGAGAACACGCGCACTTCTGTAAGGATCAATTTTCAGGATAGTGCTAATTACAGCTAGACTAAATGAAAAGAAAGGAGGCCAATGCGTGATTGGTTCTAATCCCGTTGCAAGCCAGATGCGTGTGAATCCTTGCCCTGCTAACAAGGCGCGTGAGGCAGCAATGTAGGAGATGGCATCATCTGTCAGGCCGAGACCGTGCGGGGTGCTGATTGCCAGCAACCAAATCCCAGTCGCAGTGAGCAAGCCTAAAACAAGAGCGAATGCGGTTTTTCTATCCATAAAAAGAAAAACCTGACAGGTATACCCGCTCTGATGGGATTACAAATCCAGCTAGAGCAGGAAGAAAACCTGTCAGGTTTAGGGTAAATTAGTTATTTAGCAAGAAGCCTTGTTTTTCCAAATATCCAATCATTTTCTGGGCGTTTTCTTCAGGGGTAACTTTGTCGCCTGTAACGGTGATTTCGGGATTGATGGGTTCTTCGTAGGGGTCATCAACGCCGGTGAAACCTTTGATTTCGCCACTGCGAGCCATCGCGTAGAGACCTTTGACATCGCGAGTTTCGCAGACTTCGAGAGAAGTATCAACATGGGTCATGATGAAATTACCTTCGGGGACAAGTTTGCGGGCTTCATTGCGGGCGTTGCGATAAGGGCTGATTGCCGCACAAATCACATTGCCACCCTGACGAACAATTTCGCCAGCCACATAGCCGATGCGCATGATGTTGGTATCGCGGTCTTCGGCACTGAAGCCAAGACCTTTGGAAAGGTGCGTACGGACGACATCGCCATCGAGAACAGTGAGACGCTTTCCACGCTCGAGAAGCAAATCGGTAAGAGCGCGGGCGGTAGCAGATTTACCAGAGCCGCTTAAGCCTGTGAACCAGATACAGAAACCTTGCTCGTGTTTTGCGGGATATGATCCGCGCAAAATTTCGGCTGTTTCTGGACGAGTGAACCATTCGGGGAGCAATTCGCCTTTGGCGAGATAATCTTCACGAACTTGGGTGCCAGAGATGGTGAGTACTTTTGCGCCTTCGGGCGTTTTGCCAGCTTCTACATATTCTTTGGTTTCGGGCAGATAAACGAGCCACTTGAAAGGCACCATTTTTACGCCGAGTTCTTCTTCGTGCTCGCTGAGCATTTCTTGGGCATCAAAAGGACCATAAAAAGGCTTGCCCGTGCTATCGTTGCCAGGACCAGCGTGGTCGCGCCCAACAATGAGATGATTTGCACCATGATTTCTGCGGATGATGGCGTGAAGAAGTGCTTCACGGGGTCCAGCCATGCGCATTGCAAGGGGCAAAAGGCTCAAACGGGTGGATGTTTTATCGTAATAATTTTCAAGGAGGGCTTTATAAACACGAACACGGGTGTAATGATCTACATCACCAGGTTTGGTTAAGCCAACTACAGGGTGAATGAGCAAAGAGCCGCCAATTTGTTCAGCAGCACGTTTGGTCAATTCTTCGTGAACACGGTGCAAAGGGTTGCGGGTTTGGAAAGCGACTACGTTTTCGTGACCGAGTTCTTCTAAATCTGCGCGCACTTCGACGGGAGTGTTGCGAATATCTACGAAGTCATAGTATTTAGGCAAGTTGATAATTTTCAACTCGCCAGAAACACAAACTTTGCCCCAACGAGACATTTCAGAGACCATCGGGTGGCGTGCATCATTTGTGCCGTAGCTATAGCGAGCTTCTTTTTCTGCATCCCAAGTATAGACTTCTTCGAGTTTCATGATACCGATCAGGTCATTCAAAGAATTACGAATAACCAACTCTTCGCCAACAGCAGGTAATTCTGTGGGGTTAGCAGTTAGCGTGATAGGAAGTGGGAAAAGTGTGCCATCAATTAGACGCATATTTGCCAAGACATTTTCGTAATCTGCTTTGCCCATGAAACGATCAAGGGGTGAAAACGCACCAGTGGCGAGTAATTCCAAATCGTTCAACGCACGCGCCGAAATCTGAATAGCCTTCAAACCTTTTACACGCTTTATTAGCGCTTCGCGCTCTTCGCCAGTGGCGACCAAATTTACTAATTCGCCGCCATAAGGGGCGATCAACTTACTCTCAGACATTTTTTCTCCTAGCTGAATTTCTATATTCAGTAACTGAATTTTGCCAAACGCCGCAATTATACACGCTTTATTACTCCACGCAATAGACAGCATCTGTCAAAGCGCGCATTTCGGGGGTGAGTTCCGTCCTTTTCAGCATCTCACATACCTGCTGAAGTATAAATTCATCGTTGATGAAAGATTGGATTTCTTGGACTCGCTCCGCGTCTCCGAGCATTGCACTGGCTTGGATGAAAGGAAGCCATTCAACAGAATCTTTCGGAGCATACGTGTTTCGGCTTGCTTCCGTGTCGAGAGCAGCTACCTGCTCCCAATCGCCTTTTTGACGCGCCAATGTTGCTTTTTGGTAGATGTAGCACCAACGCTGAGCAGGTTCAGGTCCAAAGAGCGTTTTTGGGGGGATGTGGAATTCGGCACCCGTCAAAATATGCTCCGCTTCTGAAAACTCTCCGATTTTCATAATATCCGATCTTTCAGCAGAAGAATACTCAGGGTTGAACCCATCAATCACCTGCACACAAGAATCCTGTGTCGGCTGGGTCAAAATAAGGATATTACGCGCATTGGGATAGCTCTCAATACCCCTTCGCTCGCTAAATTGTTGTCGTTCACGTGCAATAATTTTTTCGATCGCTTCATTATTAAGAATGAAAGCATAAACCCCAGGTTGAACCACTTTTTCACTTGTTCCCTCAGGGTAATAAATTTGATTGGCAGGCCCCCAGATAAAATAATCTTCTTCGGTGCTAACGAGGGGGTAATTGACAAGTAACGTTGTTCGCTCACCAAGATGTGGTACACGCCAACTAACCTGCCACCAAAACTCATTCATCGAGGCTGTTTCTGCCGCAAATTTCTGCGTGTTAGCGAAATGTGTCATGCCAGCAATAACGAGCAAAAATGCAAAAAGTGTTTCTTTGAAGTATTTCAAATCCACCAAAAAGATCAGTGCAACCAAAACCATCACTGCTCCGAAAGACCCGGGCAAAGTATAGCGTGAGTAATGCGGAAAACTGACCTGCCGATTAACCATCACGACAGGGATCAGGCTGATGAGCAAACTAATTACCCCAACAAGAAGGGCTTCGCGTTGCCAAGAAGCTTCTTTTTTCTTTGAAAACAAAAGGGCATAAATGCCCCATAATACGAGACCCAGAAAAAGAATATTAATTGCATTCAGTAGCACAGGGTGAATTTGATAAAACTGTGATAATGGAATCGTCCACGCACCAAAAAGGGTTTTGAGAAAATCTTGAACTAAATTCCCTGCCCAAAGGGATAAGCTCTGGAGTGGGTCAGAGAGTAAACCAGAAAGTTGCTTGTCGGTATCAGTTGCCCCGCGCGCACTTGCAAAAAGAAAAAGCCGCCAATATAAAAAAGGGAACGATGCCAACAAAAATAGGATACTTTGCCAAATGATGCGCCAACTCTTCTGGATCCAATTTCCTTCTTTACGCCAAAGGATAATGAAAATAAGCAAAAACCGTAGGGCTTCGATGCCTATATAATATTCCATCAACCCCAAATAAATGCCTCCGAGAAATATGGAGAAAAGGTAAAAGAGGATTTTTTGCCTTTTTTTCTTTGAGAGAATAGCCTTCAAAGTTAGGGCAATGGATAATGGAGCAAAAGCCAAAGCTACTTGATGGGAAAGGTAATCAACGCCGTTCGGATGGGAAAGAAAGCCAGGGTATACCAGAAAAAACAGGGCCATCAAAAAAGTTGGGTGTTTCTCTTTTGGCCAAACAAGTCTTAGCGTCCATAAAAAGCTGATTCCGCTCAGTAACCTAAAGAAATAAGAAGCCAAGTTGTAATATAAGGGGTTTTCTCCAAATGCCCAATATGCTGGCATCATTAGAAAGGCGCGTAGAGGGCGATCTCCACTAAAAATGGTGTGGAAGATGGAAATGCCCTTCACCTTCGCCGCATACATCAAATACCAATCGTCGTGGGTGTAGCCTAATTTATTTACGAAGGGGAGGTATATGAGGGCAGAGACGAAAAAGAGCAAAGCTAATGAGAAAATTTTCTTAGAGATAAGGGGTTCTTTTAACTTTTTCATTTTATTACAAGGTTAGTTTCTGAATAGTTGTGAAGACCGTGCTTTTCTGCTCAACCTAAAATATATTGAGAAAATCTTTCGTATATTTATACCTTATCCGTTCATAAACCAGTGTGCGCCATAGAGATTGATGGCGATACTGGCAATAACCAGCAATTGAAAATGCCAAGGTGTTTTTTTCTTGAAGCCCACGGCGAGCAGAACCATAAGGGGGGTGAGAAAATCGAGAATATATCTGTAGCCAAATTGGTGCGCGCCTGTATTGTGATAAAGGCTGAGTAACCCGACCGTGAGGAAGACAGCTGTCCAAGAACCGATGATCCACCAGTCTTTTGAATAGCGGCGAAAGAGGTAAATGAGAGCAGGTGTGGTCAGAAAGATGCTCATTCCTGTTGCGGAGGGTTCGATGAGCCAGCGTCCATCTGGATTCCAGAATGGCAATTTAAAAAGCATTACTTGTAAGTTAGTGGGGATGAAGTGGGCAGAGAATGTACCCCATGTTTGGACATTATGAACAATTTCTGGTCCTGCGTTAACAGTGACGTAGCCAAAGTCAAAGAAGTTTTCAAAGCGGAGGTAATTATAGATGAGCAAGCCTATGATAGCTAAGCCGATAGAGGGGAGCGTTTTAGCTATCCATTGCACAGCTTCCTTGAGCGTTACTTCTCCATTTTCTTCTTTTTTTATTTGCATGGCTATTGCAAAATAGAAAGAAGAGGTCATTATTCCTGTTGGGCGGGCCATGATAGCAATGGCAATCAGTGCGCCAATAAGCCAGGCAGATCTTTTTCGAAGCGTGGCATAGGCTGCGAGGGCGAGAAATAAAAGTGTGAGAATTTGGCTAAAATACCAGCCGCGCCCGCTGATGCCCATCCAAAGGTGAGGGGTGCCAAAAAGAAACAAAGTGATGAGAATGAAAATGCTGCGCGTAGAAAGGGAAATCCATTTGCGGGCATTGAGTTCTTTTAGAATCAGAAATAAAAGCACGCCGTTTATTGCGCTAGCGACCATCGACAAATAACTTGTGCTGATATTTGCCGCCCCGACAAAATAAGCAAGGGGCATCATTAGAATAGCAGGTAGGGGCGGCATGGGGGCATACCAATTCCCCTTATAGAGAGTTAGGTCATGCGTATAAGGCGGGTTTTCTATGTAGAGTTTCCCTTGTATGAATTGCTCTGCAAGCAAATCGAAAAATGAATACTTAGTTTTGCCAACCCACCCGATCAGGGCGGCGAAATGGGCGTAGAGAAAAAAAATGATAATAAATAATCCGAAAACAGTCAATGCTTGATCCAAACGTGCAATCAGTTGAGAATTACTCTCTTCTTCTGACATAATCGCTCGTAAAAGGATAATGAAAAGGAGATTCGAAAAAAAGAGCCATCCAATAATGCTGCTTAAGCGTGCGCTAAAAGGTTCAAGAAAAGATAAAGGGCGAATAATTGGCGGGATAGAGAGCAACAAAAATGTGGCTGTAAATATCAAAACTGCATATAAGGTGACTATGATGCCGATATTGTATCTTACGATAAGGCCAGAAATTTTCGTTTTTAGTTTTTTCTGCCAACTCCCAAATTCAAATATTGAGAGAAGGATTATGCCGATATTGAAAAGTAGGAGAAACAGAAAAATGAGGGCTATCAATACTCGTGATGTTGATAATCCGAATATAAGTTGATTGTTTGGCTCTGAGCGCGGCAGAACGAAAATGACAAATAGAATCATCCCAACGATGGCATTTACCCCTAGAGAAATGGGGATGATGTTTTTTTCTTTTAGGTGAAATTTTCTGGAACGGAAAGACATGTGTTTTCCTTGATACGAATTGCGCGATACTTAAGGAGCACTAAAATCATAACGGTATACAGAGGCACCTTCTACATTATATTGCTCTTCTATGCTTCCGTATTGGTTCAAATATTCGACATAAAAAGTTTCCATATCACCTTCGCAGCCCCCACAATCAACAATATGAGAAAAGATGACCCAAACGCGGCTATGTCCGTTGAGTTTGTTGTTAACATGTTTATAAAATTGTGTAAGGGCTTGTGTATTGCCTAAATCCAGCCCAGTGATGATGCTTTCTCCTTCTAGTCCGTAAAAGGGGGCGTAATAATTAAAGGAAGGGCGTGCACCGTGATATATATAGACTATGTCATCTTCATTTCTGTTTTCGCTGACGTACGTCAAGACAGGTTTAATATGTGCTCCCAATCTCGGAGAAAGAAAATTATCAATGGCTCCATTTACAGGAGTCCAAGCTATGAATAGAACAAGAGCAAAATAAGTAATAATTGCTGCGTTGTGATTCCACTGATTAATAAATATGTAGATACGCCCAGCTCCCTCGGCGAGGAGCAAAATGATGATAGGGATTAAGAACAGAGCCAAACGCCCACGAATGGGATAGATTTGCATAGCGGAAGCTAGAGAAACGATGGAAACAGGGACAATGATGATGAGAGCCTTATACCAATCTTTAAAGAAATAAGATATAACCCCGATAATAATTAGCGCGGTAGAAAGCCAAAGAAGTTTTTCACTATCTAATCCCCAAGATGTACTCTGCAATAAGGATGTATAGGTTTTGATGAACCATCCCCAATCTTTCCATGGTGGGATGGGCATAAAGGCATTTCGCCAATAATGTTTCAACGATTCGTCTGCTGCTAGAGAGCGTAGCGAGATGAGATATGTGGAGCCGAAAGAAACTATCCACACGACACCCATGCCCAACATCCAGGAAAGACGTGTGTAGCTTTTTTTGAGAAACTTTTCAAGGGCAAGTACCAAGCCAATTCCTGCGGCGACAAAAGCCCCCGGATGAGATATCCAAATAAGAAAAAAGCCAACAACAGCAAGCATGATAATGTCTTTTTTCTTTGCATCTTCTCCAAGAGAACGAAAGGCTAGGTAAATCAATAAGACGACTGCCATAACATCGCTGGCGTATTGTTTTAGGTCAGAGGCGTAATATACCAAAGACCACGAAGTTGCGAAGATAAGCAAGAAAAGGTACCCGCCTACGCCAAGGTATTCTTTGGCAAGACGATAAGCAAGATAGGTTGCGAGCAAACCTGAAAGGATTGGGATAAGACGCAAAATATAATCTTCGTTCCCGAAAAGGAGGGTGAAGGTTTTTGTTATGAGCAAAAATCCGATCGGTGCGCCTTGATCGTAATCCAAAGGTTGGAGGAGTTCTGCAAAAGTACGATTAATGATATTAAGTGCGAGATTGGCTTCGTCGTGCCAAAGAGAGCGATTGGCGATATATTGTTGTAAACGAAAAATGACCCCCAAGGAGATCAGCGTCCACCAAATATAATCTGACTTGAGAAAGAATTTCAGCCGATTCCACAAAGAGCACATAGTATCCTATTTCTTCTTTTAAAAAAACATTTAAAATAGTCTCAGCAATTCCAAATTGGGACGAATTTGAGACAAGTATGCTCATCACGGAGTCATATTTGGAATTGCTAAAATTGCCTTCCTATAGTTTATATTGTACTCTAATCACGGCATAACCCTGCCACAATTTGTATGCAATACTCTTTTTTTTAGTAAAAAGAGATTGACTTGAGCCAATCTCTTTACTATCAAGGAAAATCTGTTTTTGCTCTTACCTTCCCCTTCTCTTCCTTTTCTTCTTTTCAGGAGATGGGGAGATCGCGGGGGCAATTTTATAATTTTCTGCCCATTTTTCAGCAAAGGGAACTTTCAGAACTTTATAGCGAACCAAGAGCATTATCACGCCAACAAGAGCCATCACTCCTGCAACAACGCGCGTGATGCTCGTATCCGTTCCGGGGATGCGAGGTTGATCGGGGCGGAAGGCTTCGAGGAGGACACGCCCGATCCCTGCGAGGATCAGCCATGCAGAAAAAGCTGTGCCTGGTTTATCTTTTTCAGGGTTACGACGGAGCCACCACAAGATCAATCCTGCGGCGAGGAAGTTCCAAATCATTTCGTAGGCAAAGGCTGGATGAAAACGTGTCGATTCTGGGAAAAGACTCATATCGCTGTATTGAGAGAGACGATGTGATGAATCAATCGGGATTCCCCACGAAAGTGTGGTCGGTTGCCCATAAAGTTCCTGATTAATGAAGTTGGCTGGGCGCGCAACGGCTTGCCCGATCAGAGCGGCTGGCGTGAGGGCATCGAGGAGTAACCAGAGATCAAGTTTGTGTTTTCTAGCATACCAATATAAAGCTGCCGCACCAAATAACAGCCCCCCGTAAAAGTGCAAGCCACCTTGAGGGATATTAAGTATCTGACCGGGATTCTCCATATAGTAGGGATTCCCGCCCAAGGTCGCGTTCGCCACGTACCAGAGACGCGCACCCAAAATCCCAACGGGAAGCAGGATGACAAGCGCATCCCAGAGATACTCTGCATTTTCTCCACGACGGGCCATCTCTTTTGATGCAACCCATGTTCCAGCTAGCGCACCAGACATGACAAGAACGCCATACCAGCGTAGTGCAAATTCTATACTACCGATATTGAATGAAAAGATAACAGGATCAATCATAAACACCTCTTTATTTTGAATGGGCGGATTATATCATCGCTTGCCTAGGGGATTTATGCTATGCCTTACTTTTTCCCCAGAATTTTCTCTAATTGGTCTTCTTTTTTCACGCGCATCCGAATAGCGATGGGAGCATCTAAAAAGCGTTGAATAGCACTTTCGATTAAGTCAGGGTTGTAATGGTCGCGATACATATCCAGTATTGTTACCCTTTCACCTTCATATTTTTCTACACGAACAGAGTCTCCGGTTTGGACGCTGCCGTCTTTTAACACACGGCAATAGAGACCGGGACGCTCTGCCTTACGAAATTTCTTTACAAACTGTGAGTCTTCCATACGGGCGGAAAAAGTTTTACACGGTATTCGCGGCGCGGATACTTCTAAACTGACTTCGCCGATATGTAGAATATCGCCAATGAAAAAATTCGCACTCTCAAGCTCGCTAATCGTTAGATTCTCGCCGAAGACGCCGGGAGAAAGCTCGCGTCCCAGTACCTTTCACCACCAATCATAATCAGTATCTCCATAAATATAGACAGCTTGGTCAACGCCACCATGATGTTTTTTGCTCATGATGACATCGCCTTCTAACCCCGATCTGCCAATTTCTACGCTTTTGTTAGTAGGGATTTTGAAAATGCCGGTTTTTTCTTTATAGAGTTTTCGTTGAACAGTTCCTGCTTTACCAATATTAACGCTAATGAGTTTCATTTATAACTCCGCTTATAATTTTAGAAAAAGATAGCCTTTTATGGAATAAGAATGGCTGTAAAGATGATACCCCAAAGCTATGAGTGTTGTTGAGATAGTGATTAGAAAGTAAGCGCCTAAGACATCTGCGAGTGAATTATTATTTTAGGACGAATGAAAAGAATAAACTCTTACCCTCCCCCCAAAACATCTTCCTTAGAACACTTTGGTTGATTTCACATAAAAAAGCACTCTGCGCAGAGTGCTTTTTTATGAATATGGGTTTCTAATTTGAGATTATTTTATTCACTTACATAGATTGTCTCAAAGGGAGAATCAATTTCACATACTACAATATTGTCAAAGGTATAAACAGAATTTGATCCATCAAACAAATGCACCTCCAATCCAATTGTTCCTGGCTCCATAAGTTGTGGGTCTGTATAAGAATTTTTCTTTTCACCATCAACCCATACTTCTGTTGTCTCACCAAAGGTGCTGATTTCAAAGAGGTACCACTGCTCTTCTTGGGGGCTAAAAGAGGAGCCGCTAACACTAAAGTGACCAACCTCATAATGCAAACGAGAGAGATCAAGCATAGCGGGGCCCCCATACTGAATAATATAACGCCAGTCGCCAGTTTCGGTCCCAGCATGGCGCCAGTTTAAGAAGGCATCATTATCATTGCCAACGATTTTTGTTCTTAGTCGCCAGACAGCATTGCTATAAGGTTCTAAACCCTCATAAAAGTAACTGTCGGTTGCGAAATTAGCGGCCTGAGAAGCAGTGAGAACAAAATTGCCAGGCTCATCCTCAACAAGTGCCCAACCATTCTGCGCATTGAATTCTAATGCAGCAGTAATATTGCTCCAGCCTTGAGCCTTGCCATCCTGGAAATCTTCGATGAGTAAAGGTTTTTCTCCTTGGGCACAGGCTTCTGAGGGCAATAGACCAAAAGGATCGCGCTCCAAAGTAAACTTAACTTCGTTAGCACCACGTTCAATGGTCTGAGATAATTCTCCTGAAAAATATCCCTGCCCCTGAACTGAAAGGGAAATCATTTCTTCGGGCAAATTCCCCCATGAAACCTGACCATTTTCATCACTAGATTGGGTTGCTTTTTCATCTTCTTCACCCAACTCAGCAAGCATAACAGAGGCACCTGAGATTGGATTACCGTCTGCATCTACTACCGTAAAAGTTAAATCATAAGGGATTGGCGTTGGTGTTGATGTTGGTAATGGCGTAGAAGTTGGCTCAGGAGTTGCTGTCCACGTCGAGGCAGTCATGGTTGCAATTTCTTCTGGTGAAGGTCCACACCCTGCAAGAAACACCATAACAAAGATAAGTAGAAAAAAAACAGTGTGATTAGGTTTCATTTTGTCCTCCTTGACAAATCTCTTTTTGGATAGCATATAAGCAGTAATGCTAATAGAGAGATCCCTCTATACTATTTAGTATACAGAATATAGAATTCAGATACAAGAGAAAAATGGGGAATTCCATTATAATCTTCCTCATGAACACCCTCTATCTTGTCGCCACCCCGATTGGTAATCTTGAAGATCTCTCCCCTCGCGCTGAGCGGATTTTGCGTGAAGCCCATCTCATCGCCGCGGAAGATACGCGCGTGACCGGGAAGTTGCTTGCCCACTTCAAGATCTCCACAGCCCAAACCAGCTATTACGAACATAATAAGCTCAAGAAACTCGACCGCGTTCTCACCGCATTGAATGAAGGTGACATCGCCCTTGTCTCGGATGCTGGAATGCCAGGGATCAACGATCCCGGTTATGAGTTGGTGAAGGCAGCCCTTGCGGCGGGACATGAAGTTAGCCCCATCCCAGGCGCATCCGCGCCGATAGCGGCCTTGGTTGCTTCGGGGCTGGCTACTGATTCTTTTCTCTATCTTGGCTATTTGCCGCGTAAAAGTAAAGAGCGACGGGATAAATTGGCAGAAGTAAAAAATCAACCCTATACGCTGATTTTCCTTGAATCACCACATCGGGTTTTGAAGGCCTTGGCTGATATTGAAGCGGTTTTGGGAAATCGTCAAATTGCAGTGGCGAGAGAGTTAACGAAGATGTATGAGGAGTTCTTTCGTGGTGATACGGTTTCGGCACGAGAGCATTTTGAAATTAACAAACCACGCGGGGAGTTTACTTTGGTGGTAGCAGGTAAAAAGCTGGAAGATGCTCAATGGACGGAAGCAAGCCTAAATATCGCGATCGATGCGGGGATCGCCGAAGGCGAGTCCCCATCCGCATTGGCAAAACGTTTGGCAAAAGAATCTGGCTGGGCAAGAAGAGATGTCTATAATCGCATTTCTCTGATAAAATAGCCCCCATAAATTATTCGAACTAAGGAGAAAAAATGTCTGAAAAAGAAGGTACGACTTTTCACAACGAAGATGCGATTTTTCGCATTGCGATGTGGTCAAATATTGTCGCATGGATTGGTTTGGTTTTATCGCTGTTAATGTTTGGAAGCACGATCTATAATATCACCTCAAATTGGGCGATGGTTTCACAATCTTTGCCCCCAGGATTTTTTGAGAAAGTAGCTGCATTTTCTGGTGTTTTCTCGGAGCCTGTACTTGGTGGTGTCTTTGTTTTTCTTGTTCTGCGTGGTCTTTCACAGGGTCTTTACCTTGCGATGGATTTCTATATGGACGACGAAGAAGGCGAAGAAGAGTAAACTGAGAAGAATTAAGTTAGCTTAATTTCATAAAAAAGCTGCCCGATAAAATATCGGGCAGCTTTTTTTGTTTTTAATCTATATATTTATTCCTGAGATGTGCGTTGCATCTGCTTTTAATACATTGCACATCGGGCAAGAGCCTTTAGAGATCCGAATAGAAATTTTTTAACACAAATTACGCGAATTTAGCGAATGTCACAAAAAAAATCTAAACTTCGTATTTTTCACCTTTTTCGCGCCTTTCGCGTTAATAAAGAGATTATGGAATAAATCTTATAACTCTCTCAAAAATTCCAACAGAACACGATTAAATCCATCAGGATGTTCAACGGGCGTAGCATGTCGTGAATCTTCGATAACGGCTACACGTGCGTTGGGCATCTTTTTTGCGTAGGCTTCTTTTTCCGATACAGGGGTGTAATCTTCATCGGCTGCGACAATCAAGGCCGAGCAGGCGATTTCACCCAAGCGATCCTCTACAGACCAACCTATCCCGGCATGAAAAGATGCCATATAAGAAGGCTTGTGATTCTTTGCCCAGCTTTCTACAAAATCGTTTAGCAGCCCTTTTTGCTCAGGCTTAATAAATATTTTTTCACCAAGCACTTCTCCTATTTTTCGCATACTGAAAAGCCTGAAAATAATGGCGCGCTGAATATACCCTTTCCAATCTTGCCAGGTTTTCATGCGCATATCTGCCCATGAGTTTACGATGGTCAGAGAATGCGTTCTTTCAGGGTAATCGACTGCAAATTGAAAAGCTATCCAGCCGCCCATCGAAAGCCCAACGATATGCGCTTCTGATACGCCCAAACCATCAAGCAAGGCTGCCAAATCTTTTGCAAAGAGCGGCACACTATAGGGGCCTTTTGCTTTTTCACTTTGCCCATGCCCACGCACATCGTAGACAATCGTTTGAAAATGCTCAGGGAAAAAAGCCTGCTGAAATTGCCAATCCCCGCTGCTGGAGCCAAGCCCATGCACAAAGACCAGTGCTTCGCCCTCGCCTGAAACTTCATAATAAGTGCTGGTATTTCCAGTCTGCATTTTCGGCATTATTTTTCTCCTTGCCACTCGGCGATCAATCGCTCAAAATAATCATCAAGATAGCGCAGGCGTTCGTCGGCGATGGCTCGGGCGGTGGGGGTGTGCATCCGCTCGGGCAGTTTTCTCAATTTGAAGAGATGCTCATGGTACGCGCTGTGTTTTTCGCCTTCAATTTTTTGCCAGCTTTCCAGAAATTTTGCCGAAGGTTTTTCATAAAAAGGCGTCCCCGCGATAGCGGCATAACCAATTACACGCGCTACACCCACTGCACCGATCGCATCCAATTTATCGGCGTCGAAGATGATCTTTGCCTCGAGCGTTTTAGGCTTTTCTGCCGGATTGCGGAATCTATGTGCCAAAATACAATGTTGGACAGCTTCGATTTTTTCCTGCTCCCAATCTTTTTCTTTAAGAACCGCCGCAGCGAACTTGGCCGAGGCTTGGTGATGTTCCAACCGGCCGGATTCTGAGCCCGGGTCGCTTCCCTGCGAATCGTGCAAAAGAGCAGCCGCACGGACAATTTCCAAATCTGCACCTTCAGCTTTGGCAAGGCGTTCGGCCATGCGGTAAACGCGCATGATATGGTCAAAATTATGAACGGCATCGGTCTCCTGATACCAAGTGCGGGCTTCTTCTATTTTTAGTTTCAAAAGGGTTTACCTGCCAACGCTGCTCCAATGATCCCTGCCTGATTAAAAGTTTCGGCGATGACGATCTCCGCCTGTACGTTTAAATAAGGCATGAACTTTTCATGCTTTTTACTCACGCCACCGCCTAAAATGATCAGGTCTGGCCAAACTAATTTTTCGAGATGATCCAAGTAGATATCGAGCCTTTTCCCCCATTTCTTCCATGATAGATTTTCCTGCTTTCGAATGGCATCAGACGCCATTAATTCAGCTTCTTCGCAGTCGATCTCAATATGCCCCAATTCTGTATTTGGCAGCAATATGCCATTTGTGAATATGGATGTGCCCAGCCCTGTACCGATAGTGACCAAGAGCACCACCCCCATACGATTTTGCCCTGCGCCAAAAGTCATTTCGGCTAATCCGGCAGCATCGGCATCATTGATCGCATTCACAGGGCAACCCGTAACTTCGCTAAAGAGCTTTGCGGCATCTGTGCCAATCCAACTGGTATGAACATTGGCGGCAGTCCGCGTCACGCCCTGCTGTACCACACTGGGAAATCCACAGCCAATAGGCCCTTCCCACTCGAAATATTTGGCGATCTCTGCCACTGTCTTTGCAACCGCTTTAGGTTTTGCTGGCTGCGGTGTCGGGATGCGGTAACGCTCCCTCAGCATTTCCCCTTTTTCAATATCTACGGGCGCGCCTTTGATGCCGCTCCCGCCAATGTCGATGCCTAGCACTTGCATTAACTCTCCTTATACTCTTTTGCAAGAGCAGTTTTTTGTTTTTCTTTGGTCTCTTTCCACAGGATACCCTTCTCTGTACCCGAAACTCTTTCTTCGTATTTACGGGAAGCTCGCTTGAGTACATTTTCCAGTTTGATGCCCTTTTCTTTTTCGAGCGCAAGAACGAGATTTAGATAATCCCAAAGCACATCGCCAAGCTCATCTTCGAGATAGGGCTTGCGGTCTTGGGCGATCTCTTCTGCAACTTCTTGTACTTCTTTTTTTATTTCTTCGATATAGGTGCTTGAGCCATTTGACCAAGGATTGGTTTGGTCAAAAAGGTTTTTTCTGTGAGCGATGTTTACGAGATTATCAAAGAATTTCATTGAAAATATCCCAACGCCAGCCGCAAGCGTTCTTCGATGTCTTTTGGGGCATCTTTGGGGATGGACTGAATCGCGGTTTGGGCTTCGACGACGCTGTATCCCAGCGCGGTGAGGGCAGCGAGCACTTCTCCATCGGTGTCGGACATGGAGGCAACTTGCTCGAGGGCATCGGTTGGTTTGAGTTTATCTTGAAGCGAGAGAACGATGCGTTGGGCAGTTTTCTTTCCCACGCCAGGGACGCGGTTAAGGATATCAAATTCTTCGTTGAAGACAGCTCTTTTAATGGTATCAAGTGAAAGGGAGGAGAGAATCGCCAATGCTAGTTTGGGTCCGACCCTGTTCACGCTCAGAAGAAGCGTATAGAGGTCACGGTCGCCTTGAGATTCAAATCCAAATAAAGACATGGCATCTTGGCGAATCACAAAATGGGTATAAAGAAAAATGCTCTCGCCCACATTCATCTGCTCACGCAAAGTAGCGGGGACGTGGACGCGCATCCCGACGCCGCCGACTTCGACGATAAGGGAGTCTTCTTCTTTGATGGTGATTTCACCGCGTAGGGTTGCGATCATATTTTGCTCCAGTTATGTGAAGACCCGAAAGGATTCAATTGTGCCGTGATAAAACAGATTTTACGCATTCAAAACTTTCTGATTATAAAAGCGTCCTAATAAAACCTTTCGGGTCTCATAACATTAGATTAAAAGTGCTGTGCCGATGCCAACCGCCAACATCATCAAAATGGCAAATAGTAAGGGTTTACGCAGGGCTTTGCCACCCATTGCGAGGGCGATGCCCCCCTTAACCGCAGTATTTGACATGGTAGCGAGGATGATGGCGAGGGCGGCTTTTGGCATTTCAATCACGCCCGTTTTGCTGAGTTCTGCCATCGAAAGGGTGATGGCATCTACATCGGCAACGCCAGAAATGATACTTGAAAGATAAAGCCCTGTATCGCCGAGATACATTTGTGCTGCTCGTGAAATGAGAAGGACAAGCCCGTATAGGAGACCAAATTTAATCGCTGAACCTAAATCGAAGGGGTTTGAAAATTCGACATCGGCTTTTTCGGCGGTGCGTTGGGAGAAAAAAAGGTAAAGACAATACGCTAAGCCAACCAGCCCGGACGCTGTGACTGGAATCCAGACCAGTTTTAGGAGAGGCTGATAGACAACGCCAACTTCAACAAGAACGCGGGCGAACATGACTGTCCAAGCGACTGTGATGGCGAGAGCAAAAGGTTTTGAGAGTTCGGGTTCTCGTTTGCTGCGCTCTGAAAAGCTCAAGGTAACGGCGGTGCTGGAAACCAAGCCGCCGAGAAAGCCGGTGATGCCAATTCCCTGTTCGGGACCGATTACTTTGATGGCAACATATCCCAAGAAACTAATGCCTGAAATAAAGACGACCATCAACCAGATTTTGAAGGGATTGAGCACATCAAAAGGAGGGGGCAGAAAACTCTCGTTGGGGAGCACTGGCAAAATGATGGCAGAGATCACAGCAAGTTGCAGCGCGGCGGAAAGATCTTCTCTCATCAGCGAGCGAGCAAAACGATCCGTTTCTAATTTTAGTGAGAGCAAAACGGTGGTTGCGATGCCTACAGCAAGAGCCAGCGTGAGGTAGCCCCAATAAGCTAAAGCTCCTGCGGTAATAGCGACCACAATGGCGACTTCGGTTGTTAGCCCCATCTGCCCTTTGCGGGCATCAACCAGATAGGCAGCTGTGATAAATGCGCCCAAAACGAGAATAATGCCGACAAAAGCCAGCGCAGAATCAAGCTCATCGGCAGCCATCGCGGCTAATGCACCAGCAAGCCCAAATAAGGCAAAGGTGCGCTCGCCAGCAATAATATTACGTTCAGAGCCACCGTGAGCAAATTCGCGTTGTAGTCCGATCAAAAATCCAATTGCTAAAGCCACCCCAAATCGTAGAAAAAGGTCTGCGTTTTCCATTCTTGGATTTCTCCTTCTATAGCAGAAACTCGGTTTTTCTTTTTCGCTTGGGATATTTTTTGCCAAAAATCATCCTCTTTCACGAAAAAGATTTTCTAGCCGATAAAAACCGAGTTTCTTAGCGTTTTATTTGTCAATCATATCTCTTTGTATGAATATGCGTAATTGCGACAGCCAGCGCATCCGCGGCATCGTCTGGACGAGGGATATCATCCAGCTCGAGGAGCATCCGTACCATCTCTTGGACTTGGCGTTTCCCTGCGCCTCCGTAACCTGCTACCGCTAATTTAATTTCGTTGGGGGTGTATTCAGCAGGCTCCATCCCCGCTTGGGCGAGGCCAAGCATTACCACCCCACGTGCCTGCCCCACTGCGATGGCGTTTGTCACATTCCGCTGAAAAAACAACTTCTCCACCGCGCAGCGTTCTGGCTGATGGAGAAGCAAAAGTTGTTTGAGTTCGTCGTAAATTGAGACAAGCCGTTCGTGAGCAGGCATTTTTGCTGGCGTTGTGATGACGCCATACGCAACCGCTTCAAGACTATCATCATCACGCTGACGGACAAAGCCGTAGCCAGTGGTCGCGGTGCCAGGGTCGATGCCGAGCACTAAACTCATATTTATGCCGCTTCGAGAGCAGCCATTGCCTCATCAGAGATGGTCATATTATGGTAAACGTTCTGCACATCATCCAGTTCTTCAAGGTTTTCAACCACCCTAAGCACCTGAAGGGTATCATCTACGTCCAATCCCATTTCCTGTTTGGGTTCCATGCGTAAGCCAGCATCATCGGGTTGAACATTCGCGACACTTAAGGCTTCACTAATATCTTTAAAGCTATTGACGGGCGCAATGATCTCGATCATATCACCGTCTTGGGTAACATCGTCTGCGCCAGCTTCAATGGCTAGTTCAAAAGCAGAGTCAAAGTCCATTTTCTCTTCGGAAAAATTGAAGAAAGTGATGCGGTCAAATTGCCACATAACAGAACCATTTTCACCGAGACTACCGCCTGCTTTATCTAATCCGTGTCGAATTTCAGCAACGGTACGATTTTTATTTTCGGTCAAACATTCTAAAATAACAGCCACACCTTTGGGCGCGTAACCCTCGTAGGTTACTTCGTCAAAGACAACGCCGTCTTTATTATCGCCTGTGCCACGCTTGATAGAGCGTTCGATATTATCTTTGGGCATATTGCCAGTTTTGGCTTTGTCTATCGCCAGACGCAGACGAAAATTCATTTCAGGGTCGCCGCCACCTTCTCGTGCGGCAATCACGATTTCACGGCTTAATTTAGTAAAGGCGGCTCCGCGCTTTGCATCAGCCAAACCTTTTTTACGTTTAATGGTCGACCATTTTGAGTGTCCAGACATGGGTATTTCTCCTTCTTTTTATCTTTGCCCCCATCCTAGCCTTCCCCCAAAGGGAGAAGGAATTATTCTCTCTTGGGGAGAGAGAATAAAGAGGGGCAGGTGAATGCTTGTTTTTTATTGGGTTCTCCCTATTATAACGGTGCGAAGGGGGTTTGTGAAGCAGCAGAGAGAATCGCTAGGGTTTACGCATGAAATTAAAACGGATATTTTTGGATCAGAGATTAGTATTTTTTCCTGTTTCGTGCGGGGCTAAAGCCACCTTCTTAGTTCATGGAAGTCCTAGCGGGCTGGAATCGAGTCGGATTTATTCGACTTTCATGCTCTGATGCAAGGGTTTATCTCGCCCCGAGCCGATTTGCAAAGAAAATCTTATTTCATGCGTAGGTCTTGAGATAACCGCTAATCTAGTGATTTTTCGCTAAAAATAAGGGCGCGATACTTTGCATCGCGCCCTTAAAAATACTTGTGTAAATTAGTGGTTATACCACCTTGCGTCCTTTCTTTCTCTCCGGTTTCCCCATCGCGGCATCCAAGGCTTGATGAATGGAACGTGCTTCAATAATTTGAATATCCTTTGTCCACGGTTCTGCTTTGCGGAGACGTTTTGGGACGATGGCAATTTTGAAGCCAAGTTTTGCGGCTTCTCGCAAGCGGAGGGGCATTTGCGAGGGCATTCTCAACTCACCTGCCAGCCCTAACTCGCCGATCAGAACCGCGTCTGCGCGGACGGGTTTATCACGCATAGAGGAGGCAATTGCTGCGGCAACGGCCAAGTCTGCAGCGGGTTCGTCTACTTTTAATCCGCTGACAATATTGACGAAAATATCTTGTTCCGAAAGATTAAGCCGCGCTCGCCGTGATAATACTGCTGCAATCAAGAGCAAACGATTGAAGTTGACTCCGTTTGGCGTGCGGCGGGCATTGCCAAAATTGGTTGGGCTGGTTAATCCCTGCACCTCCACTAAAAGCGGACGCGTGCCTTCCATTGTGACAGCCACAGATGAGCCGGGGGCATTCACCATTCTTTCTGCTAAAAATGCTTCTGAGGGATTGCTTACTTCGACCAATCCACGTTCGTGCATTTCAAAAACGCCTACTTCTGCGGTTGCACCAAAGCGATTTTTCACCGAGCGTAAAAGTCTATAGGCTTGGTAGCGGTCGCCTTCGAGGTGTAAAACGGTATCTACGATATGTTCTAATACGCGCGGACCGGCGATTGTGCCTTCTTTGGTGACGTGCCCGATGATGAAAACTGAAATCCCGCTGGTTTTTGCTAATTCACGTAATTGCGATGCACATTCTCGAACCTGTGTGACCGACCCAGCCGATGATTTTGATTCAGCGATATAAGTGGTCTGGATAGAATCTACAATAAGCAAGGTCGGTTTGACTTCGCGAACGTGCTCCATGATCGATCCCAGATTTGTTTCTGTGACAAGAAATAAATCTTTTGGAAGGGGAGCGGGAGTAGCATTTTGCTCCCCGGCATTATTTTGTGATGAGATGCGTGTTGCACGCATTTTTATCTGGCGCTCTGATTCTTCGCCAGAAACGTATAAAACGCGATGCTTATCCGCCATCCCCATGGTCATTTGCAGTAATAAAGTTGACTTCCCTATACCGGGATCACCTCCAATTAGCACAATTGATCCGGGTACGATTCCCCCGCCCAAAACACGGGCGAATTCGCCTATGGGTACATGGATGCGGTCTTCGGCACCTGTGTCAATATCCGGTAATCGACGCGGCTTCGAGCGTCCGCTTAATCCGCGTACAGGAGCACTTATATTTTCTTCATCACGCATGATCTCTTCGACCATGCTGCCGAAGGCTTCGCATTTGGGGCATTTGCCCATATATTTGGGCGATGTGCCGCCACATTCGTTACATACAAAACGGGTGAGTGTTTTTGCCATAATTTATTTCTCGTTTTTTGGGGATAAGTTATGTTCAAAGTATAACAGAAATTATGTTCTTTTTTTCAAACCTATACGCGCAAATATTATCAAAATCTTTTTCAACGCGAATTACACAAATTGACGAATGACACGAATAAAAACCGAATTTAAAAAAATTCGCTCATTCGTGTTTGAATTAAGAGACACTATTTTCTTGCTAACAACATCTACACGCTCGCTCCACGAACTCTAACGAGAAACTTATACCACCCAACTATAATAACCTCCTACTCACGGAGGTATTCTTATGGGTTTTCACAGTGCTGGCTGGTACGCCTATCTACGCTATGACGAAGATCAGGATCAACCGACAATTACGCGCGAATTGCTTTTGCGTGCTTGGGGAATAGCTAAACCTTATCGCTTGCAATCTCTGGGATTGCTTTTCACTATTTTGATGATTTCAGGAATCACGCTGATTTCCCCTTTATTATATAGAGACTTAATTGACAACGCCATACCCAATGGAGATTTTACGCGCCTAAATTGGCTCGCGTTGGGGATGATCGGCGTGCCGCTCATCAATGGCGTGATCGGCATTTTTCAACGCCGCCTAAACTCGCAAATTGGCGAAGGCGTTATCTACGATCTGCGCCGCGCCCTTTATAGCCATTTGCAGCGCATGTCTCTGCGATTTTTTACCCAAACCCGCACCGGCGAGTTGATGTCTCGGCTAAATAATGATGTCGTCGGCGCGCAGCGCGCCATCAGTAATACGATGGTTTCCATTATTTCAAATCTTGTTTCGCTGGTCGCCACGCTGGGGATTATGCTGGCACTTGAATGGCGACTGACTCTCTTGGGGCTCATCATCTTGCCCTTCTTCATTTTACCCGCTCGCAGGATCGGAAAAACGCTGCGGGGTCTCACCCGTCGGTCAATGGAAATGAATGCCGAGATGAATGCCACCATGAACGAGACTCTCAATATCAGCGGTGCTTTGCTGGTCAAATTATTTGGGCGCGAAAAAAGCGAGTTTGCCCGTTTCAGCCGAGATGGCGCATCCGTGCGCGATATTGGTATCCGCTCGGCAGTCGTCGGGCACTGGTTTTTCATGATCCTGAGTGTGGTCAGTGCGGTCGGCTCAGCTGTTGTCTTTTGGGTTGGCGGCCATCTCGTTTTGCAGGGCGCTTTCACCATCGGCACCATCGTCGCTTTCGGCACTTATCTCACGCAACTCTATGGCCCGCTGATGGCGCTCACCAACGCGCAGGTAGAAATTGCGCAGAGCATGGTCAGCTTTGAGCGCGTCTTTGAAGTGCTCGATATCCCCGTCGAAATTGACGAGAAAAAATCTGCTCAAGCACTCCAAAAAGTGGATGGCGAGATCGTTTTCGACAAGGTCTCTTTTGCCTACGAAGGCTTGGGCAAGGGCAATAAAATCGGATTGGATGAGATCGCGCGCTTCACTTGGGGGGGCAGCGAAGCCCATCTCAGAAAGCGTGGCAAGCAGAAGGATGAGAGCGATTCGCCCGCGACCTCAACAGGGTCGGCGCTTCAATGGGCATTACGAGACGTCAGCTTTAGTATAAAACCCGGTCAACTCGTCGCCCTCGTTGGCCCCAGCGGTGCAGGCAAATCTACGACCACCTATATGATTCCCCGCTTATACGACCCCACCGAAGGGATGATCCGCTTGGATGGAGAAAATATCCGCGATCTGAAACTCAATTCGCTGGCTGAAAATATCGGCATGGTCACGCAAGAGACTTATCTCTTCTACGATACGATCGGTGCCAATCTGCGCTATGCCTGCCCCGATGCAACTGCCGAAGAAGTTGTTGCGGCCTGCAAAACGGCTAATATTCACGACTTTATCGCTGGCTTAGAAGATGGTTACGATACCGTCGTTGGTGAACGCGGATACAGACTCAGCGGCGGTGAACGTCAACGTGTGGCGATAGCGCGCGTTGTGCTCAAAGACCCCCGCATCCTCGTGCTGGATGAAGCCACATCCCACCTTGATTCCCTCTCCGAAGAACTGATCCAGAACGCCCTGCAAGAAGTGATGAAGGGACGCAGCAGCCTTGTCATTGCACATCGTCTTTCCACGATCTTGGCAGCAGATAAAATTCTGGTCATGGAAGGTGGGCGTTTGGTCGAGCAAGGCACTCACGATGAATTACTCGCAAATAGCGGTTTATATAAAGAACTCTACGAAACGCAGTTTAAGACAGTTTGATAGCTAAATTATGCACTAAAAAAAGAGCCGCGCCAAGTAAAATTGGCGCGGCTCTTTTTCTTTTGACCGTAGACTGTGGACTATGGACGGTTTTTTTTTACGGTCAACCATCCACTGTCTATTGTCTTGGCTGCCACGTCTCCATAAGGGGAGCAAGCCCACCCCACGAAAGAAACGATGGGGTACACTCCGTTTCACGGGGCTAAAACACACGCGAAGCGGTACGTCATCCCATAAATCAGTATTCAGTTACCAGTGGGATTAAAAAGGAGACTTTCATTATGAAAGTCTCCTTCTGGCCTACTGAATACAGCCCTACTGATTACTGGATCAGTCCATGTGATCAATCATTGCCTGACCAAACTCGGAGCATTTGACTTTGGTTGCGCCATCCATGAGACGATCGAAATCGTAGGTGACGGTTTTGGCGGCGACTGCGCCTGTCATGCCTTTGAGGATCAGGTCGGCGACTTCGTGCCAGCCCATATAGCGGAACATCATCTCACCAGAGAGAATGACAGAGCCGGGGTTGACTTGGTCGAGGTCGGCGTATTTGGGGGCGGTGCCGTGTGTGGCTTCGAAGATTGCGCGACCGGTGACGTAGTTGATATTTGCACCGGGGGCGATGCCCATCCCGCCGATTTGGGCAGCGAGTGCGTCTGAAAGATAATCGCCGTTAAGGTTCATGGTGGCGAGCACATCAAATGATTTTGCGCGGGTAATGGTTTGCTGGAAAACGATATCGGCAATCGTATCGCGGATATTGAGCTTGGTTTTCCATTTTCCGTTGCCGTGCGTGTCCCAGAGAGCGAGAGCTTCTTCAACTTCGGCGAGAATTTCTTTTTGCTTGTCTGGAGCCATCATGTCGAAGCCCGGGTCAATTGCTTTGGCATTTTCTTCAACGGTCATATCAGGGTTGGATTCTTTGTTGCCTAAAATCCAGGTTTCGCGTTCGGTGACGATATCGTTACGGAATTCGCCTTTGGCGATTTCATAACCCCAAGCACGGAATGCGCCTTCAGTATATTTCATGATATTGCCTTTATGAACAAGGCTAACATCTTTGCGCTTATTTTCTAATGCCCATTGGATGGCAGCGCGCACGATGCGGGCAGTACCTTCTTGAGAAACGGGCTTGATGCTGATCCCGGCTGTGTCGGGGAAGCGGAATTTATCGTATTGTTCAGGGAAATTTTCTTTGAGCATACCCATAAATTTCTTGTTTTCGTCTGTGCCATACTCAAATTCTGCGCCGGTGTAAATATCTTCGGTATTTTCACGGAAGATGACCATATCTACATATTCGGGGTGCTTCACGGGGGAGGGGACACCTTCGATATATTGAACAGGGCGTTGGCAAACATAGAGATCGAGCATTTTACGCAAGGCAACATTCAAAGAACGGATGCCGCCACCGATGGGGGTCGTGAGGGGTCCTTTGATGCCGATCAGGTATTCGGTGAATGCTTCAATAGTTTCTTCAGGAAGCCATTCGCCACTCATATCGTGGGCTTTTTCGCCTGCGTAAACTTCCATCCAGTGAACTTTGCGTTTGCCGCCATAAGCTTTTTCTACAGCTGCATCAAAAACTGCTACAGAAGCCTTCCAGATGTCGCGCCCGGTACCATCACCTTCGATGAAGGGTAAAACGGGGTTATCAGGAACCTGCAATTCACCATCTTTCATCGTGATCTTTGCCCCATCTGCGGGGATTTTTATATTTTTATAAGCCATTTCTCTCTCCTTTGGATAATATTTTTTCTGTTATAGCTAACGAAAAATTATAGCAGGGCAGCATTTTGGCAGTCAGTGACGATTGTCCCTTAGGCATCATAATTTAGGCATGTTTTATTAAAATAAACCCAGTCTTGACAGCATTCATATTCTGGATATAATCAGCGTCAATATCATAAAGGCGATGAAGAGGACGAGTACACGTTGTACGACGGTTTAGAGAGCAGGCGATTGGTGAAAGCCCTGCCCGAAACGACAACGTCGAATGGCCCTCCGAGCTGTAAGGCGAAAGTTCTTCAAGAATAAGTAACCTGATCCGGACTGCCCACGTTATAGGGCTAGGGTATAAGCCAATAATTAGTGGCCGTACCTGAAAAGAGTGAAGCTGGCTTTTCCCCCGTGCGCATCACCGGGGATTTTTGTTTTTTATACTAAGCCGTTTAATCTGGGTGGCACCACGGACTCCGCGTTCGTCCCTATTTGGGATGAACGCGTTTTTATTTAACCCTCACCCAAAGGGAGAGGGAACTTTTAAGGAGAAGAAGATGAATACAGAGAGCAAGATCAAATTTGTTGATGAGCCGATAAAGGTAGCCAACCCGATGCAGAAAAAGCTCAAATTGGATGTAAACGAAACGCACGTGCGGAAAGCTGCTGAGGTGTTGGACGAAACTCTCCATAACGCGAAGCAAGCCCAACGTAAGGGCGTGGCGCGGATGGTCTTCATCCCATGAGCCTATTTGCCTATCTCAATTTTCATCCACCTTGAAGAGATATTTCATCGTCCAAAAAACTATTTACTAACTGACTAACCAACTAATAAGGAGAAACTCATGTCTGAACAAACCCGCTTTATCCTGAACGAATCTGATTTACCAAAACAATGGTACAACGTTTTAGCCGATAGCCCAGTGCCACCTGCGCCGGTGCTCAACCCGCAAACTTTAGAGCCGATCACGCCCGAATTTCTTTCAGTGCTCTTCCCGATGGAATTGATCATGCAGGAAATCAGCACGGATCGTTATATTGATATTCCTGAAGAAGTGCGTGAAATGTATAAATTATGGCGCCCTACCCCATTGATTCGTGCGCGGCGGCTGGAAAAAGCACTCGGTACACCTGCTCATATCTACTATAAATATGAAGGCGCATCTCCCTCTGGTAGTCACAAACCGAATACGGCTGTGGCGCAGGCTTTTTATAATAAGGCTGCCGGGGTAAAAGCGATGACGACTGAAACCGGTGCGGGGCAATGGGGATCGGCGCTTGCGATGGCCTGCAATTTCTTTGATCTCGATCTGGAAGTCTATATGGTCAAGGTCTCTTATGGTTTGAAACCTTATCGCCGGATCATGATGGAATCTTTCGGTGCAAAGGTTTTCCCCAGCCCCACCGATGCAACAAATTATGGTCGTTCGGTCTTGGAAGAAAACCCTGATAGCCCCGGCTCATTGGGAATTGCGATCTCAGAAGCGGTCGAGGTTGCGGCTATGTCTAATGGTGCCAAGAAATATGGTTTGGGCTCGGTGCTTAACCATGTCTTGACACACCAAAGCGTGATCGGTGAAGAAGCACTCAAGCAGATGGATATGGCAGATGAGTATCCAGATGTGGTCATCGGATGCGTGGGCGGCGGTTCTAATTTTGCCGGGATTGCCTATCCCTTCTTGCGCGAAAACCTGAAGAATGGACAGCGTACGCGTTTGCTGGCTGTTGAGCCAACCGCGACTCCTTCTTTGACAAAAGGCGAGTACGCATTTGATTATGGCGATACCGCAAAAATGGCTCCCGTCGTTAAGATGCACACATTAGGGCATGGCTTCGTTCCACCAACGATCCACGCAGGTGGATTGCGCTATCATGGTATGGCGCCCAGTTTGTCAGCATTATTCGATGCGGGTCTCGTGGATGCTGTGTCCGTTCACCAAAAGACAACTTTTGATGCCGCATTGCAATTTGCTCGTACAGAGGGCATTCTGGCTGCTCCAGAGAGCGCACATGCTATTCGTGCAGCAATTGATGAGGCGCTGGATGCCAAAGCGAAAGACGAGAAACGCGTAATCTTGTTCAATCTTTCTGGGCATGGTCATTTTGATCTGGCTTCCTATGAAACCTATTTGGCTGGTGAGCTGGAAGATTATGCCCACCCAGCAGAGGCAATCGAAAAAGCAACAGAAGAATTACCAGATATAGCTTAAGCTCAACCCTTGCCCCAATGCTCTGCGTTGGGCATTTTAAAAAAGTTGCAACTAGAAAAAAGCACAGCGAGAGTTTAGAACTCCCGCTGTGCTTTTTATGTTTTTAAAAGCCAGATCAGTGTAGTGATATTTCTTTATCAAAAACACCTAAGCTATAGAACTCTTTGCTTTAAATTCATGATCTTTTTGCCACTTAATCTATTTATCCAGAACGCAAAGAGTACAAGAAAAAGACTGGTTGAAATGGCACTAAAACCAAGAACGTTGAACATGGCTGACCATGAAAACTTATCCATAATAGTCCCAATACCAACTCCTGCCAAACTTGCACCTATGTTAAAGGCAAAGTCAATTAGCCCTGCTACAGTAGAGACCTCCTGACGATCACTTAATATCATCGGCAAAATAGTCGTAATGATGGTGTTCACCCCATACAAGATGCTACCCACCAAGACTAATAATGCCGCACTCATAAAGAGCGAAGTGGAAACTATCGGGAATAGAAATAAAAGACCGCTAACGAGAATGAAGGTAAGGGCTCCAAACAAAATTTCCTTGCAACATAAGGGCCCCGCCACAAGCCAGCTAATAGCAAGAGTCCCTATTGTTCCTGCAATAGGAAAAAGTATCGAAATGTTTGCGGCAATGCCGATGCCTAATCCATGTACATCAACAAAGTAAGTTGGCCCCCAAATAATCAGGGCAAAAAGGAGCATCCCGCCGGTAATAGCCGCCAAGACCAAAGGCCAGAAATGCTTTAGAACATGCAGCATATTGGAAGGAGAATCCTCTTGCAATTTAGATTGAGTCGTTTCTTCTACCAGCCACCTTGGGTCAATATCCTGTGGTGTATCCCGAACAAATTGGAACCAAGCCAAAGCAACCACACCCATCAGAACCCCTGGGATCCAAAAAGCAACCCGCCAACCAAAATTAGCGACTAGCCAGCCAGTCAATAGCCAGGTTAGCGCGTTACCAGCAACGAAGCTGGTAGCATAGATACCGGCGACTTTTCTTCGTTGCTCTGTAGAGTGCCAGGTAGCCAAGACCTTTAATATTGGTGCCCAACCTGTTGATTGAAAAAAGCCATTTAGCGTCCATGCAACCAGCATTAGGCTCCAAATGCCAACTGAGCCAAATAACACATTCATGGCGGTTGATAAAAGCATGCCACCAAAGACCAATAAGCGGGGGCTAATACGATCACCCAAATGCCCACTAATTAATTGACCGAAAGCATAGGATAGAAAGAATCCGCTGCCCAATATACCGATCTCTTGCGAGGAGAGGCTTAAGCTCTCTTGAAGATCCGGTATGGCAATAGAAAAATTGACGCGGCCCAAATAAAAGGAAGCATAAGTGAACCATCCCATACCAATAATACGCCATTGCCAACTTCTCAAATTCGTTTTTTGCGCGCTCAACTTTGTCATATATTTCCAGTGTAGAGCATTATCTACTTGGGCATGAAATTATTTACAACTCTTGTGTCGGTTTAGAGCTTATGTTCAGACAGCTTAATCACAGGCGGTGTTGCCCAAATCCCGGCAATTGCCAAGCCGAAGAGAATCACAGCAAAGCCAGCCAAAGAGATAAAGAAATCTCCACTTAAGTCATACGTGATTCCCATTATAAAAGGCCCAACGCTACTGCCCGCCACAGCCGCTGTCCAGACGCTGCCGCGAATCTTGCCAAGATGCTCGCGTCCAAAATAGCGTACCCAAACGGTATTCCCCAGACCGCCGAATAATCCCTGCGCCATCCCCAAAATGAGTGTATATACTAGAACAACAGAACCATCTGGGATGTAGATCAACGCGCCGATGGCGAGGCCATAGAATCCCATTGCACCGAAAGACATCCAACGGAGTTGAACGCGGTCGGCGATCATCCCACCAAAAATTTGGAAGATTGCTGAAACGACCATCAGAATCGTAAAACTGGCGGCGGCCTGTTCTTCTGTCAGGCCCTTGGCGGTGAATATCGGAAGCAAGTTGAAAGTGATCGCGGTGGCGATGGCTGCCCAGGCAAACCAGGAGAGAGTCAAAATCCAATAGGCTCGGGTACGCATCGCCTCTTTGAGATTGAACTCCTTCTCAGGGGCGTCAAGGTCTACAGATTCTGGGGAATTTGAAGAATCATCTCCGTCAATAGTCTGTCCAATTTCTTCAGGGCGATTGATATAGAAAAAGTAAATAATCGGAAGCAAGATAAGAAAAACGCTCGCCCCCGCCAGAATATACGTTTTTCGCCAGCCGACATTCCCGATCAGAGCGAGAATACTTATTGGAACGACACCGATCAACAGGTTAACGACTACGTTCTTAATTCCGGAAACCGTGCCCAGCGTGTTACGAAACCACATCGGGAGCATATTCACAGAGAGCAGCTCCAGAGCGCCTTGCCCTAACATTCTCAAAAAGAAAAAAGAGATGAAGAGCATCAAGAGACTGCTAACTTGCGAGATGAAAACACAAGCCAGGCTGAAGAGGGTGGCAATGATAAAGATCGTCTTGCGGATGCCGATCCTGTCTGCCCATTGCCCGATATACGTTTGGGGTAAAGAAGCCAGCACCGTGCCGAACATATAGGCTCCGGTGAGTTGGGTCAGGCTGAGATCAAGAGCCTCTCGCAAGGATGGGTTAAAAACCGAGACCATATAGGTTTGCCCCGGACTGGTGAAAAAAGCCGCCAGCGTAGAGATGGGCAAAATAATCCAACCGTAAAAGAAGTTGGTACGTTTGGCTAGCCAGTAATTGATTTTTGAATGCATCTTATGCTAAATGCTCCTTTATCTACCCGCCTGATTCTCATTAACATGCGGCAGAAAAGTATATCCCATAATCTCATCCACCCTTTAGGAAGAATGGGTATAATCATGCCACTTTATTTAACACGAGGAACTATGGCAAAAGATCGTTTTGGAAGAAATATTCACTACCTGCGCATCAGCCTGACCGACCATTGCAATCTGCGTTGCGTCTACTGTATGCCCGAAGACATGACCTTTAGGCCCAACGCGGAGTTGATGCAGGATGAGGAGATTCTGACCCTCACCCGCCTTTTTGCTACGCTGGGATTTGACAAAATCCGCTTGACGGGCGGAGAGCCAACTATCCGCAAAAATGTTGTGGATATCGTCCGCGGCATCTCGGCGACCGAAGGGATTCGCTCCGTGTCAATGACGACGAACGGCTTGCTTCTGTCACGATTGGCACAGCCTCTGTCTGACGCAGGTCTCGAGCGCGTCAATATCAGCATTGACACACTTGACCCTGAAAAGTTCAAAAGGCTGACACGCTGGGGCAAAGTGAACGAAGTATTAGAAGGGATTGAAGCCGCGGAAGAAGCCGGCCTGACTCCAGTCAAACTTAATGCCGTTGTCGTGACCGGTTATAACGAAAGCGATGTTGTTCCCCTTGCTGGGCTAACGGCTAAACACGCGTGGCAAGTCCGCTTTATTGAGATGATGCCCTTCGCCGGAGCGACGGAGTTTCAACTGACTCAAATGGTCACGGCTGCTCAGATACGGGAGCAAATTGAAGCTACGTATGGTCCGCTGGAAATCGTCAATGGCGGCAAACTGGATGGGGAGGCACGTCTCTTCCGTTTGCAAAATGGCCTTGGGGATATCGGATTCATCTCATCTGTCACCTCGCCTTTCTGCTCATCCTGCACGCGGGCGCGGCTCACATCTGACGGAGTTCTACGTTTATGTTTACTACGAGAAAATGAGATTGATCTGCTAACGCCCTTACGCGCAGGAGCAAACCTTGAAGAATTAAGAGCTCTCATCCTGGATGCCGTTTGGGATAAACCCTGGGGGCATGGATTGCAGGAGGGTGCAATCCCCTTGAACCGTGTGATGAGCGAGATTGGAGGGTAAATGATCGTATCGAAAAATGGCTATAAGGCAATTTTCTTTGACCTGGATGGGACATTGCGCCACTCTGTTCCGCTTGGCGCAGATGTTTACAGAGAAAAGGTGATCGAATTTGGCTTGCCAATTAGTGACGAGAAAAATCAGGAAGTGGGGTGCTGGGAACATCATTATTGGGCGCGCTCAGAAGAATTGATGCGGGATTCAAAAAAGTTTGATGAGGATGGGGAAGGTTTTTGGGAGAATTACGCCAATTTGCGTCTGGAAAAAATGGGGGCAAGCCCTACGCAGATCGAAGAATTTCGGCCTCGTATCTTTCAGTATTTCAACGAAGAGTATGAGCCCAAAAATTGGACGCCACCTGAGCTGCATCAGCTTTTGCCAGAATTTCGCTCAGCGGGATACACCTTGGGAGTACTTTCTAATCGCCGAAGTTCTTTCATGGACGTTTTGGAAGAATTGTCTCTTGATGGATATTTTGATGGTGTGATGTTCGCCGGGGAAGTTGGTTCGTGGAAACCAGACCCAAAAGTTTTTACACCCCTTCTGGAAAAATTTAACCTTGCACCAGAAGAAACGGTTTACGTAGGCGATAATTATTTTGCCGATGTGATTGGGGCGCGTAATGCAGGGCTTGTACCCGTTTTATACGACCCGAGAGATATTTTCCCTGAAGCAGATTGCGTGCGGATTACTTCGTTTATGGAGTTAGGCGATATTCTTTAAATTACGCAGTCGCCCCCTCTATCCTATCGGACATCTTCGCGAAGCATATCCGAAGGGATCCCCCCAAATTCTAAGTACAGAATTTAGGGGAGAACAAGACAATGATGTTTTCTTGAAATTTCTCCTAAAAAATACTCTCTTTTTCCAATCCCCCTAAATGCGAAGCATTTGGGGGGATGCCCGAATGGGCAGGGGGGCGAAATTCAAATTCCCCAAAGTTTTCAACTACTTCGTATAAATCTCTTCCTTCAACATTTTCCCTAACCGCGCAATGCCCTCTCGAATTACATCTGGTTCGGGGAAGGAAAAATTCAGGCGCATGGTATTTTTTCCGCCACCGTCGGTGTGGAAAACTGAACCAGGAACATAAGCAACATTTCTCTCCACTGCTTTTTCAAAAAGTTCCATTGCATCTAATCCTTCTGGGAGGGTGGCAAAGAGGAACATCCCGCCTTCGGGGCGCGTCCACTTCACCTCAGCGGGGAAGAGTTCTTCCATCGCCTCGATCATCGCATCGCGTCGTTCTTTATATGTAGCGCGAATAATCTCGACGTGTTCATCAATAAAGTCATTTTTACTGACCTCATAAACAGCCATTTGATTAAAGCTGGACGTATGCAAATCTGCGCCTTGTTTTGCTTGCACCAATCTGCGGATGACGCTTTCTGCGCCAATTGCCCACGCAATACGAATGCCGGGGGCAAGGAGTTTTGAGAAGGTGCTGAGATAAATTACATTCCCATCATAAGAACCACCATTTTGCCCACGATAGTCACTATCTACCACAGCGACAGGAGGGAGATGCTTGCCCTCGAATCGAATCTGCCCGTAGGGGTCATCTTCGATGATGGGCGTTCCATAATGATCGGCTAATCTCACCAGTTCCTGGCGGCGTTTTAAGCTCAAGGTCACGCCACTGGGATTTTGGAAATTCGGCAAAACATAAATGAATTTTGCCCCTTTGCGGAGAGCTTTTTCAAGCTCGGAAGTGATCATTCCATCTTCATCCATCGGGACAGATATATATTCCGCGCCGTAGGAGTTCCATGCCTGAAGTGCGCCAAGATAACTGGGGTTTTCAACAATGATCCTATCACCGCGATTGATGAAGAGACGCCCTACCAGATCGAGAGCCTGTTGTGATCCGGATGTAATAGAAATATTTGCTGGACCAACCCTCAAGCCATAACGCTCAGATCGTTTTGCTATCATTTCTCGCAAGGGGAGGTAGCCTTCCGTCGTGCCATATTGCAAGGCTTGTTCAGCACTTTCTGCCAGAACACGATTAGCAGCCTCCTGAAATTTTGTGACAGGGAAAACTTTTGGAGCAGGCAACCCACCTGCAAAAGAAATGACTTCTGGCTTTTGGGTCAGTTTTAAAATTTCACGAATAAACGAGGCTTTCATCGACTTCATGCGATGAGCGTAACGGTATTCCCAGGGTGTTTCCATTAAATCTCCTTATTTGTCTTATCCCCTCCCCTAAATTCTGCTTTTAGAATTTGGGGGAGGATGGGTGGGGGCAAAAAAAAGACCTGATAGGTTTACAGATACCCATCAGGTCTTTTTTTGTTTATTATTGCTTAAAGCACATAAAATACAAGATATTCATGATTTCATTATATCAGCCTGTAGATATTTATTAATCATTATTAGGGCTGATGAAAATCAGGAAAAAATCACTTTACTGTCACCCACACGCCAACGAATACCAGAAGCAAGCCCAATGCACGTGTGAGATCAAAAGGGTGGGGATGCGCGCCCAACAATCCGTAATGATCCAATATCACACCAATGAATAATTGCCCTGCAACAATCAGCACCACAGCGGGCGCAACGCCAACGCGCGGAACCATATAACTCATCGCGGCGATGACGATCAATCCCAACGCACCTGCCCCAAGCGCATACCAGGGAACCTCCCGCCAACGGGATAAATTTCTGCCCCCATAAAAAAGAAGGGGGATCAAAGCCGCTATTGCGCCGCCCATATGAATAATAAAGACGCTCTCTAAAACACCGATTTTCTGGCTGATCAAACTCGCAAGGGGTCCCTGTAAGCCAACAGCAAGACCGCCAATTAGCCCAAAGAGAATGATAAATCCTAAAGTGCCCATATCTACTCGTGGATGCTGCCGTCTGGCATGGTTGCACCTTTTAAGATGGCGTCAAAGAGAATCGCGTTTCGCAAGTCGGCATCTTTGAGATTTGCGCCCTCTAAATTAGCATCTTGCAAAACTGCCCCCTGAAAATTTGCCCCTTTCAGGTTGCAGCCGCGCAGGTCTGCACCTCGTAAATCAGAGCCCTCTAAATTGGCTTTTTCCAAACACGCTTCCTGTAAATCTGCCTTTCTCAAATCAGTAGCCAGCAGTTTTGCCTTCGTCAAATTTGCTTTTTTCAAATTTGCTTCCTTCATATTTACTTTATCAAAATCAACAGCACTCAAATTGGCCTCCTCGAGATCAGCTTTTTCAAAGATCGTTTTCTTGCAATACGCTTTTCGCAAATCAGCCCCTGAAAGATCCGTCTCCAAAAAAATCACATCTTTTAACCTTGCATCTCTCAAATTGCTCTTTTTGAAATTTGCTCGATAACAATCAGATCTGTTCAACATTGCCCAACGCAAATTTACCTCTTCTAAATTTGCGTTTTTCATTTTTGTTTCTCGCAATATAGCTCGTTTCAGCTTGGCTCCTCGTAAATTGGCCTCTTCCAAATTTGAACCGCTTATTTTGGCATCTATCAGATTAGCCTCTTCAAGATTTGCCCCCTCAAGATTTACCCCACTCAAATTTGCCTCAACCAACCACAGAGGCCCCGGCCTATTTAGTAAATCAAATAGTTGATAAGTTAGAAACTCAGTCATTTTTTGCTCCTCATTCAACGATGAATAGTATTATAGCAAAAAAAACGCACTTGGATAAGAAACCGCAACGCACGTGTAATTAATTTGCTTCCATTTAAAATCAGAATCTGAAACCAGACATCTTCTCGTTAAGTCTGCTCTACAGGCAAATTTTCTTCCAAAAACACATTTACCCTCTCCCAAAACTCCTCGTGAAAATGACAGTCGCTATGCCCCTTCTCAGGCACAATCCATAACTGTGTTTTTTCAGGATTCGCGGCGAGAAAATCATTCGCTTGTTCAAGGGGAATTATCTCATCATTTTCGCCATGAATCAGCATAATCTCCGCTTTAGCATTGGGAATATGAACAACAGGCGCAATTTTATTGAAATCAATTCCATGGCGTAAACGCATATACTCAAAGAGAAATGAGCCAACAAATTTTGGGATATGTCGCTCTTCAAATTGCGCAGTCATCACCTTGACTGGGTGCGAAAGCGCGCCAACGGTAATTGCAGCTTGAATCCGTTCATCTTGCCCGGCCGCGGCAACAGATGCCCCTCCACCAATCGACAAGCCGATCAAACCAATTGCTGATGAAGAAACTTTATCGCTCTTTAAAAGATAATCTACCGCATCAAGAATATCTTCCGTAAAAGTCCCGACCGTAGGAGAGTGCATCGTTAGGGTGCTGCTGCCGTGGTTGCGCGCATCAAAAACAAGCAGGTTATATCCCTGCGGATGCAATGCGCAAATATAAGGCATCATCCGCTGAACATTTCTGCTCCATCCGTGCACGAGAATCAAGGTTGGCGCAGATGCTTCGGAGGGAATCCACCAGCCATAAAGAGCGCCCCCATCTTTTGTCGGGATTTGAATCTCCTCGAAGGGAATCTCAAATTTAGCGGGTGTATCCCGATGTGGCTTTATTTTATACGCGTACATTTTTTCAATTCCTCGATCAAGAAGAAGGGCGAAGATAACGACAGAGACTGTAATCCAGAGGAGAGTCATTGGGGCTTATTTCCTTGATTCCATTATTTTGATAACTATACCATCGAAGACTTGATATACTTTGTTCGTGACGTTAGCAATTAGACAAAAAATAACCTATGGATAAATATTTCTCTCATAAAAACGATGAACGAGACTTTTGGAAATTCAGCATTTCCATATTAACACTGGTGGCTACTTTTGCCCTGTTTTCAACTTGGCAAGGGATGCTTGAAAAACCCGTTTTTATGCAATCTATTAAAGTTAAAGTATTTTTTATTTTTACGCTGATACCGCTTTTTTTGCTCAACATCTTGATCTGGAAAAAACAAAACCACAAAATATTTATCACGCTTGAGAAAAGGCTGAGTAAAAGAAAATTTATCCCATTTATTTTAAGTGCTTTTGCGCTAATTTCTTTTTTTATACTTTTAGTTGGCAATCAAGAGTTCAAGCCTCTCCTTGAACGATATTTTGTGCGTATTTTTTTCTTGCTGATTACGAGCTTATTTATTGCTAAACTTTTGCAAATTGCTACACACTCCTCTATATGGAGCACTTTCTCAATTTCTCTGCTAGGGACGGCATTAATTTGGCAAATTTTGGTGCTTTTTCCATATCCACTCAATTTCCCCTTTAGTCTGAATTGGTCTGAAACCAGTTGGTATTATTACGCATCATTTTTCTTTGACCGCAAACTTTACGGCGTTGATATTCCGTGGCCCTTTTTGGATATTGGTCGCCCACTTTTACTTTCCCTCGCTTATTTGCTTCCCCGCCCCTCATTAGCTCTAATGCGTTTATGGCAATTTTTTCTGTGGGTAGGTACTGCTTTTCTCGTCACTTGGCTTCTTTGGAGACGATTAAAACCGCTCTCAAAAACTTTTTCACTTATCTTTTTTCTTTGGGGCATTTTATGGGTATTGCTCGGCCCTGTATATATTCACCTATCACTCGCAGTTGCACTTATTTTATGGGGATTTGATAGCAAGAAACTTGGTAAAACCCTTTTCTGGGTTGGGATTGCATCTCTCTGGGCTGGGATACTAAGAATAAACTGGATACCTGTCCCGGTGATATTGGGATTGACTCTTTATCTTCTCGAAAAGCCACTCTCAGATAATGAAACTTGGTACCCTTATATTAGCCGCCCCTTGATAATAGGCATTGTCGGGCTTGCTTCTGCAATTACATCTTTTCTTCTCTATCTTAATATCTCTGGGCGTACAGATACGCGCATTGCGTCCAAGTTTTCAGCAGATTTTCTCTGGGAGCGTCTATTTCCTAACGCAACTTTGGCAACGGGTATTTTGCCCGGGGCTTTATTGGTTTCTGCGGGGTTGTTGGGCATTATTTATCTTTCATGGCGACAATTAAATTATCACTCATTACGCTTTTTTTTATTGACAACTATGTTGGCTATTTTATTTATAGGTGGGAGTTTTGCGAGCACTAAAATTGGCGGGGGAGATAATCTTCATAATCTAGACGCTTATCTCGTTATGTTGATGATTTGGGGCAGCTACGCATTTACGGGCAAGATAAAAAGCGAAAAAACGGAACCAAGCCCAAATTCACGTTTGTTTCGCTTCCTTTTGGTGGGGGTCTTTTTAACAACTGCTTCTTGGGAGATGCTTTCTACACCATCCTTATCCTCTCGCAATATCCCATTGGCAAATGAAGAACTTGTAGCGTTAAATGCCGTCGTCCAAGAAGCAGATGCAGAAGGAAAATCCGTTTTGTTTATTCACAATCGGCATTTGCTTACTTTTGATTTGATTGACCCGCTACCACTGGTGACAGAATATGAGCTAGAAGAGTTAACTGAAATTGCAATCTCTAATGATGCTATAAGGGCAGAAGAATTTCGTGATGCTTTGCGTGAAAAACGATATGGACTGATAGTAACGCGCATAGAAAACGGGGTTATTCAAGATAGCGATAGAGCCTTTGCAGCTGAGAATAATGCTTGGGTAGAGCAGATTTTCTTTCGGCTAGAAAATCAATATGAAAAGGTCTTGATTTTGCCTGAGAGCGGTGTTGCAGTTTATGCGCCTAAACCTTAGTGCTGCATATATTTGCTTTTGTGAATACTCTCGGTAGGCAGTTCAAATATAGATGAAGAAGTTTTTTTTCGTCCAATACCCAGTCGCCAAAACAATGCCCAAAAGGCAGTCCTTACACCTATTTTAAGTCGCATCCATGAAGTGTAGGCGGATATTCCTGTAGGGCGTTGAGAGCGCTCAGTGGGAATAGAAATACTGCGAATTTTTAACACGCCTATCATCGCCACAAGATGAGGATTTTTTACAGACATCGCGATAAGCTGGTTGATTACATCTCGCCTTAATGCCATAAAAAGACCTGCATCTGTGGGCAGACCTAGCAGAAAATGCAAACTCCATTTATATAAACGCGAAGTCAACAGGCGATGCCCTATTTGATATTTTCCTCTACGACCAGCAAAAACAACATCATAATTTTCACTGAGCTTGGCTAGCAATTTGGGAATAGCTTTTGGGGGATCTTGCAAATCAGCATCCATAATAATTGCTATCTCCCCCTGCGCATATCGCAAACCGACCAAAACAGCATTTTGTTGCCCAAGATTATTTGCCAATCCAATGACGGTAATACGATCATCTATAGCAACCAATTCTTTTAGAAATTCAAGTGAGTTTTCTGGGCAAGCATCGTCAACGAAGACAAACTCAATTTCAGATTCTAAGATATTAGATAATTGAGAATAAAGCCCTTGCAAGGTGTCTCTATTTTTATATACAGGCAGGATGATACTGACTTTTGGGCTTTGCATTGTTAAATATCACCCTTCACTTGAAAATGTTCTTTCCAAAATTGGAATGTAGATGCGAGACCCTCGTGCAGTGAAGTTGCTGGCTGCCAGCCGAGCATCTCTTCGGCTTTTGATATATCTGCCCGCCACTGCCTTGTGTCAAAATTTCGAGAGGGGAAAAGCCTTCTCTCTACTTTTATTTTTCTTTTTGCAATTTCTTCTATATATTTAAGAATATCCTCGTTAGCAGTTTGAATCCCAGAGCCGATATTGAAAATCTCGCCGCTATCAGTATTTGCTTCTGTGGCTTTCAAACAGGCATTAACAACATCATCCACATATACCCAGTCGTGGACGATGCCCCGTGATGTGAGAGAAATTGCTTCGCCTGTCAACGCAGCATGACAAAGACGCGGAACAAAGCGAATGGGTTGCTCCCAAGGTCCATAAACGGCATATAGCCTTAATATACTGATATGAAAATCATGTTCAGCAGCAAATTGCTTGCAAAGAAGTGTAGAGGCGGCTTTACCTACGCCACGAATACTGACGGGATTCATCGTACCACTTTCTTTATGGGCAGTATCACGCGACCCATATTCAGTAGAACTACCGATATGGGTAAAACGCTCTGTGCCTATTTTATGAGCAGCACTCAATAAGTGATGTGTTCCTAATACGCCTGTAGAAAGCATCTCGATTCGTTCTTTTTCTTTTTTTGCATGCCCTCCCGGAAAGGCAACATGAAAAATAATATCTGGTCGAATTTCAGAGATGCTCTTTTTTATAAAGTTGGCATTTACGAGATTACCTTTATACCAGGAGATTTCTTTTTCAAGGTCTTCTAGTCTCCAGAGATTAGTGGTAGGGCGTACAAGGACAGAAAGTTGCCCACCAAGCCTCAGCAACTTTCGGGTCAGGTTCGCTCCGACAAATCCTCCTGCTCCTGTCACTAAAATCTTTTTCTTTGAGAAAAAGCTCATTGCATCTCTCCGGTTTTAAATCCATCTTTCCATTCTTTTATAAAGGTATTCAATTCTTGTCTATCCGCTTCTATTTCTTCTGGGTTTCGTAATTTAGCATCGGATAAAGCCTGCAATATACGCGGTACTTCGACACCCATGTCTTTTTTTGCCATGTCTTTGGTGAAGGAACGGCGCAAGAATGTAAACTGAGCATTTAGACGAGCCATTTCTGCTATGAGCAATCGGCAGGGAATAGGTGAGCCGAGTTCTGGTGAAGTTAGTCCTGCAAAACCGAAGGGAATTGAAAAGTTCGAGCGAACTTTTTCAACTGTCCCATCACTTAAAGAAGTAAAAATATTATCAAGCTGTCGTTCAATGGCGAGGTCGTTTAACCCAAGATAAATACGTTTAAGGGGGAGTTTAGAAAGTTCATTTGTGTTTTTTACCGAATCACGTGTTTCTATGAGGATATTTAATGGGCAACGCCCATTGATGAAGTTGAGCGTATCTAATACTTCTTTTGGGGTACGTACCATGGGCAGAAAAATCTCATCTGCACCAGCATTAATGGCTAGATTAATTTCTTTTTCTGTCTCTTCGTGAAAGCCATTAACACGACAAATTATTATTTTCTCTGTACTACGCTTAGCGCGTTCTAAATCTTGGAGCGTATTATTATTGATTTGTGTGTCAAAGTTTTTCTGACGAGAGTTTTTATTTTTATTCTCCCAATCCACAATGAAGCCGTGCACACCCGCTTGGTCAGCTTTTTTTATAAAAGAAGTATCGGTTGAAAAAAGAAGAAATTCAAAAGTATCAGTGGACAATCTCATTGAAGAATAAATCCTTAAGCAGAAGAAAAAAAGAGTTTCTCTCTAACGAGGTTGGTGAATACTTTCTTCCCCGCAACGAGAAGCTCTTTTTAAATATGGAATATAGTGTTTATTTTACTCTAATAATCCTCGCATAAAGTTGAGAAAATGTTGCACATCGGCAAAGTTGCTGGCAATGCCAACGGAGATGCGGACTGCGCCTGATTCTTGCCCGTCGAAGCAGAGGGCGAAATCGTCGAAGCTGAGGCGTTGTTTATTACGCGGTTGAGAGAAGCAGGCGACGAGTTCAAATTCTTCGAGTTCGAGGGCAACTTCACCTGCGCCAGGGTTGCAGAAACAGCCTGTACGAAGAGAGATATTCAATTTATTGGCTTCTTCTTCTATATAACGATGGTCGAAGGCTACGCCATCTTTATTATAGAAATTTGCTGCAATCGTGCCTCCGCGCATTTCTGTATCCAAAGTCCCGTAGATGCGGGCGAGGGGTTCGCCGGTGCTATGTTTCATTTCTGAGAGATTGGATAAGAGCCAACCTGTAAGGCAGACTACGCGCTCGTGGATGGCATCGTAGCCGACTTCGGCGATGTGGCGCAGACCGATCTCAATGGCGGGAATATTCAAATAATCGACTGTGCCATCTTCAAAGGCGGCGTGCCCTTCTGCCATATAATGTGTGCTGGCTTGGACAGACGCGACTGTGATCGTTCCACCCGCAAACCAGGGGCGTTGAAGTTTGGACAATGCTTCTCGGCGGACGATTAACGCACCCAAACCTGTTGGGTAACCAAAAAGTTTATAAAACGAGAGCACGACAAAATCGGGGGTGAATCGGCTTAAATCCAATTGATTGGTTGGGACGAAGGCAGCCGCATCCAGGAGGACATCCCAGCCGTGAGATTTGGCATCCGCAATCAACTCGAGGGAATGCTGGATACCGGAAAAATTTGATTGGGCGGGGAAGGAAAAAAGATTATGCCCATTGGGACTGGTATTTTGCCACTCTTTTTCGAGTTGCTCGTGGGAGAGACGCAGCTCGGGCAATTCGACGGGGAGGTAAGTGACATTTGCACCGCGCGCATGGGCAAATTCGCGCAGACCGTTGACAGAATTATGATTGTCAAAGGCGAGCAAATAGCGACCCTTTTCATCAAAGGGATAGGATTCGCCGACTAATTTCAGCGCGCCGCTGGCATTGGCTGTGAAGATGACTTCGTACTCGGCAGGGTCAGCTTTGAAAAATTCGAGGACATAGGCCCGCGCAGAATCGACAAGCTTGGTGGCTGCCATCGAGGTGGGGTTTGTGGAATGGGGATTGCCAAAGACGTTGTTTTGTAGAATCTCCTGGTGCTTGGCGATCTGCGATTCGGCGTAGAGGCCGCCGCCAGTGTAGTCGAGATATATCTGACCAAGACGATCCAAGCGAGTGTAATCGTTGGCGCGGAGGGTATCCAGTTTTTCAGTGCTTTTATAGCTGGGGTAGGCTTCTAGAAATTTGGGAAATTCTTTTGAGTGGGACATGGGGGGACTCCTTTGGAATGGGTAAAAGATGATTCTGTTGCTTGCTTTGATAAATATTGCGTAATGATTTTGCTTCCAAATTACATTTTACGGAATACGCAATATTTCTAGGCAGTCGTTATTAGGATAATTGCAATCAGTGCGAGAATGATCCCGACCCATTGCAAAAACTGTAGCTTTTCTTTGAGAATTAGCCAAGCCAGAAAAACGGTCATGCCGGGATAAAGAGAACTGAGAATGGCAGAAACATCCATTCTGCCAACCTGCGCGGCGAGGATGAAGAAGAGATTTCCGCCAACATCGAATAGACCATTAATTGTTAACAGATGCCAATTCCCGGATTTTACTCGAAAGCTTTTTTGTTTAAAGAGTAAAAAGAGGGCTGTGGAAATTGTCCCGGAGGTGCGCGCAGCGATCAAGGGACCGAAGACCCATTCTTGGCTGGCTTCGTGGATCAGGACAAAATAAAGTCCAAAACCGATTCCGGCGAGGATGGGAAAAAGAAGATAGCGGTTTTTTCCTGTGGGATCACCTTCATCTTTTTCACGTGAAATCAAAACAACTGCGATAAGCGCCAGTCCAAAGGCAAATAAAATGATTGGCTGTGGCAACCCATCCATAAAACTACCGACGATGACTGGGATTATTGAACCAATTAATGCGGAAAGCGGCGCAGCGACGCTGATGCGCCCCTGTCGCATGGCTTCAAAAAAGGCGAGCAAAGCAAAATTGCCGACAACGCCGGCTGCGATGCTCCATTTTAACGTATGGTTATCAGGAAAAGGCTCATGAACAAAGGGCAGCGCAGCAAAGAGGAAGAGCAGCCCAATGGCTTCGCCATATAAAACCGCGCGATATGTGCCCACCTTGCGGGAGGCAACCCCACCAACAAAATCTCCTGTTCCCCACGAGAGGGCGGAGGCAAGACCTAAGAGAGATGCAAACATTTTGAGAAACCTGAGAAAGTTTTTGTATAGTGTTTTGTTAACCGCGAAGCAACGAAGAGCGCAAAGAAAAACTTAAGAAATTTTGTTCTGCAGACGTATTCAAACAGAGAGAGATTCTTTTCTTTGTTCTTATACCTTAATAGCTTGGCGTTCTTCGTACCTTTGCGGTGAAATTCTTTTGAAATCATTTAGATTTTCCCTGCTGCTTTAGCGCGTTCAATAATTTGCCGCGCGGATTTGATGAGGGGCATGTCAATCATTTTTCCTTCGAAGTCGATCACACCTGCGCCCTCTGCCTCGGCGATTTCGAAGGCGCCGAGAAGACGTTCGGCGTAGTCGATCTCTTTATCGGATGGGGAGAATGCTTCTTGCACGGGAGCAACTTGATTTGGGTGGATGATCTGCTTTCCCGTAAATCCCATTTGTGCCCCTTGCAGGGCATCGATCTTTAAGTTGACGACATCCTTAAAATTGACAAAAACAATATCAATGGCTTGCAGGTCGTTGGCGGCAGCGTGCAGGAGGATTTTACTACGCGCGTAAAGAATTTCCAGACCGCCGCGAGAACGGGTTGCGCCGATGCTGGCAGCGTAATCTTCTGCACCGAAGATGAGCGCATCCAAACGTGGATGGGTGGCGATCTCTTTGAGATTGATAAAGCCTTTCGCGCTCTCAATACCTGCCAAAATGCGGATGCTGTTAAGCTCCCAGCCTTGCGAGAGTTCCATCGCTTCGATTTGTTCGCTGAGCCATTCGAGCTGTGCGAGCATTTCTACTTTGGGGATGACTACACCATCAGGATGATGGATCAGCGTCGCGGAGAGATCGTCCGCTTCGAAACCCGTCCCAAAACCGTTGATACGGATCAGCTTTTCGGCATGACCAAAACCGAGTTCTTGCAACGCTTTGGCGATGACTTCGCGGGCTTTTCCCTTGCGATTGTAGGCAGTAGCATCTTCCATATCCATGCAGATGCAATCCACACCGAGGGAGATGGCTTTTTCAATTTTTGGGCGAGAGTCGCCGGGCATGTAGAGGAGGGCACGTCTTGATTTCATAATTATTTATCCTAAATCATCCCCATAATATATAAAACTACACTTGAGATAACACCGACTAAAAAGAAAAAATATCCGTATTTGATGTAATTAAATTTAGTCTTTTTCAAATATTGTCCTGAAAAGGATATCTCCCGTACCTGTACTTCATAAGTTCGGTTATGGTCATTCATCACGTTTTCCATATGTTCAAGATATTCATCGTAAGGGACTGATGTGTAATGCCCAAAAAAGAGGGTATTGAAATTTGAATCTTTGGTGCTTATTTTTTGCTTGCGAGAAAGACTCATGCTGGGCGTAACAGCCAGTAGGGCAGCTACGATTGAAAAAAGCAAAAACATGATCAAAATAATAATAGGCAATCTCATTGAAGGTTTTGTAAGTTGTGTGAGAGCAATTGTTATAAGAACAGAGGAAATACTGAGTAAGATATTTGCCTTGATATCAGCCATTTGGCTAAGAGCTACCAGCTCGCTACGCGTATCACGTAGCATATAGTCAACTTGTGATCGAGGCTTTTTTATTTGCATGGAATTTTCCTTATAAAGATTCTAGCCACATGACACTTTCGTTTTTTAAGGTGGTTGAGTAACTCCGAATGCTTTTTCGGGGTGTATCGAAACCACAAAACAGGCACTTTCCGGGTAAATATTGGTTTACCCTGAAGGGCATAATAATCGATACGGCGAAAAGCACCGCCTACTCAACCAACGGACGTTCTTTTTAACAAACTGTCATGTAGCTAGTAAAGATTTAGCGTTTTCGTTGAGAAGCTGTCAAAAAAGTCTGTCGAAGACCCGAAAGGTTTCCTGCGAACGCATGCTGAAAAGGCTTCTGCTCAGCAAAACCATCTTTTGGGAACGCATTCAAGAGAAAACCTTTCGGGTCTAAATCAAAAAAACTTTTTGGACAGTCTCCGAGATATTTTAGCACGGGAGCAAGGAATCAGTAGCAAGTTGGCTTGGCTTTTCAGGGTGGGGATAGTAAACTTGTGGCGACGATGATTACTGTGAGCTAAAACTAACTCCACACGGGAATTATTCCCCGTGTGGAGGCTGAAAAGCTTAAACACGAATGCCGCTACGCTATATGCGAATTTACGAATGACACGAATATTTTTAAAAATTCGCGAAATTCGCTAATTCGTGTCATTCGCGTTGAAAAGATGAAGGAAAACCCATGCAAAAAAAACACATTCCTCTCCTCCTAATAATCCTGCTCCTCCTCACCCTCTGCCTTCTTTTAAACCAAAACACCCTCATCGACCTCCTCCGCACCCCAACACCCACCTCCACAAATACCTTTACCCCTACCCCGACCAGCACTGCAACTCAAACCCCAACCCCAACATTTACACCAACAGCCACCTTTACAAACACCCCTACTTCTACTCCCACATCCACGCCCACCCCAACCTGGGGCGAACTCGATGACGACGGCGACGGTGTGTTAAACTACGCCGACAACTGCCCCAACAAATACGCCGAAACCAGCAATGGCTGCCCGCAAAATAATGGAGGCGATGGCAATGGAACAAGCCCTCCTGTAATTGACGATGACCAGTAAATCAAACAAGAAATTATCCCTAAATAATCATTTCTAAGGAAAACCCTATGACTCAAAAAAACTACACCAACCGCAGCTACCTCGACGCCCTATCAAAGAAAGTCCTCATCTTTGACGGCGCAATGGGAACCAGCATCCAGAACCAAAATTTGACCGCCGAGCATTTTGGCGGCGAGAAATATGTTGGATGCAACGACTATCTTGTCCTGACCTACCCCGAAGCCGTCGAGAAAGTGCATCGCTCTTTCTTCGATGTCGGCGTGGATGTGGTCGAGACCGACACCTTCCGCTCAAATCGGCTGACGCTCGATGAATATGGGCTGGGCGATAAAACCTATGAAATGAATTTTGCGGCAGCATCGTTGGCACGCAAAATTGCGGATGAGTATTCATCCGTTGACGTAGGGGCGCAGCATGCTGCGCCCCTACGTCAACCAAGATTCGTCGCAGGCTCAATGGGCCCCACAGGCAAACTCCCCTCCGCCGACGACCCCGATCTCTCGGATGTCGGCTACGATGATCTCGCCGAGCTTTTCCGTGAGCAGGCAATCGGTCTGCTCGAAGGCGGCGTAGATTTACTCCTCATCGAAACATCGCAGGATATTCTCGAAGTCAAAGCCGCCATCGAAGGCATCCAAAAGGCTTTCGCCGAGACAAAGATTATTGTCCCGCTCCAAGCCCAAATCACGCTCGATACGACGGGCAGGATGCTCTTCGGCACCGACATCGCGGCTGCGCTATCCATCCTCGAGGGGCTGCCCATCGACGTCATCGGCATGAACTGCTCCACCGGTCCCGAGCATATGCGCGAGCCAATCGCTTTTCTCGGCGAGAACGCCCCGCTCCCCATTTCTTGCATCCCCAACGCCGGAATGCCGATGAATGTGGATGGCGAAGCGGTCTATCACCTTGAGCCTGAAAACTTTGCCAACGACCTTTACGAATTTGTTGAGAAAAATAATATCTCAGTGGTGGGGGGATGCTGTGGAACGACACCGGCGCATTTATCAGCATTAGTGGAAAAGATGCGAGGTATCGCCCATCCACAACGTCCGGATCGCTCTACCCCTCGGCTTGCTTCCGGAATCCGAGCATTTGATATGCGTCAAGAGCCTGCGCCCTTCATCGTTGGGGAGCGTTGTAACGCCCAGGGTAGCCGAAAGTTCAAACGTCTGCTCCTCGCCGAAGATTGGGATGCCGTGCTGGAAATTGCCCGTGCCCAAGTGGATTATGGCTCGCACGCCCTCGATATTTCTGTCGCTGTCACCGAAAATGACGACGAAGTCGGGCTGATGCAAACAGTGGCACGCAAATTAGTAACCGCTGGTATTGACGTGCCCCTCGTCTTCGACACCACCGATTTAGCTGTGATGGAAGCGGGCTTAAAAGTTGCCCCCGGACGCTCGATGATTAACTCCACCCATCTCGAAAGCGGACGTGAAAAAGCCGATAAAGTTTTTGCGCTGGCAAGAAAACACAACGCCGCTGTGATGGTCTTAACCATTGACGAAGAAGGCATGGCAAAAACTGCCGAACGAAAACTGGACGTGGCTAAACGAATTTACAATATTGCCGTCAACGAACACGGTTTGCAACCGAGCGATTTGGTTTTTGATGCCCTCACTTTCACCCTCGCCACCGGCGAAGCGGAATATATTAATTCGGCAAACGATACGATTGAAGGCATCAAACTAATTAAGGCTGAATTTCCCGAAGTTTTCACTTCGTTGGGTGTGAGCAATGTCTCCTTTGGTTTGAGCAAAGTTGCTCGCCACGTTATTAACTCTGCCTTTCTCTATCACTGCGTTCAGGCCGGTTTGGATATGGCAATTGTCAACCCAGCAACGACTCCACCTTATGCAGAAATCCCCGACAACGAGCGTGAGTTGGTCGAAGATTTGATTTTCAATCGAAGACCAGACGCACTTCAACTCGTAATCGAATACTTCGATGGGCGAACAGCGACAGTTTTAGATTCTACATTTGACCCCACCGAAGGGATGAGCCTTGCCGAACGTCTGCATTGGCGCATTGTGCATCGTCAGCCCGCACAGGTTGGTGATTCGCTGAGCGTGGAGAATGACGTAGACAAAATTATTGCAGGTGAAATCGTAGAAGAAATTACAGAGAAAAAGCACGATGAAGCCATCCACGCCCTTAACACCACCCTCCTTCCTGCTATGAAAGAAGTTGGTGATAAATTCGGCGCAGGTGAGTTGATCTTGCCCTTTGTCCTGCAATCAGCCGAAGTAATGAAAAAAGCTGTTGCACGTTTAGAGCAATATCTTGAGCGCGCAGAAGGAACATCAAAAGGCAAGCTCGTTCTTGCGACCGTGTACGGCGATGTACACGACATCGGCAAAAATCTCGTCAAGACAATTTTGAGCAACAACGGCTTTGAAGTCGTCGATTTGGGTAAACAAGTCCCGGCTGAGACGATTATCAATGCTGCCATTGAGCAAAACGCCGATGCGATTGGACTCTCTGCACTGCTGGTGAGTACATCCAAGCAGATGCCATTAATTGTGAATGAGTTGCATCGACGTGGGGCAAATATCCCTGTGATGTTAGGGGGGGCGGCGATTAATCGACGTTTTGGGATGCGAATCAACAAGACCGATGATGACGAGCAATATGACGCAGGTGCGTTCTATTGCAAAGATGCTTTTGAAGGTCTTGAGACAATGGAAGCCTTGCAAAATGCTGATGCAAAACCAGCGTTGATGGAGAAGCTCCAAGCCCAAGTCATGCGCGAGATTGAGCGGTCTTCTAAAGCGGTTTCCAAGCCAAAAGCAAGCAAACGCTCAGAGATTGTGCCAAATCCTATTTCACTTCCCTCCAAATTAGGCGCGCAAGTCGTTAAGGATATGCCTTTAGAAATGGTCTTCGAGCATCTCTATAAAAAGGAACTTTTCAGGCTGTCATGGGGTGCAAAGAACACACGCGGTGAAGAATGGACAAAACTTGAATCTGAGTTTGAGACGCGGCTGGTAAAAATGAAAAAGGACGCGCTGAAAACGGGCTGGCTAAAACCGCAAGGCGTATATGGCTTCTTCCCCTGCCAAGCAGATGGAGATGAGTTGGTGATTTTCAACCCAGAAAATACGACAAATACGCTAACTCACTTTAGTTTCCCGCGCCAAGCAAAGAAGAAAAATCTTTGTCTCGCCGATTATTTTGCCCCTGTTGGCTCCGAAAAAATGGACGTGGTCGCTTTTCAGGTCGTCACGGTTGGGCAAGAAGCCACTGAAAAATTTGACGCTCTGCAAGATGCCGCCGATTACTCGGAAGGCTATTTTGTGCATGGTTTGGCTGTCCAGACGGCTGAAGCAACCGCAAATTATTTGCACGCGCATATTCAGCGTGAGATGGGCATCCCTGCCAGTCAGGGAAAACGCTACTCATGGGGTTATCCCGCTATCCCCGATTTGGATGACCACAAAAAGGTCTTTGAGCTGCTACCCGTTGAAGAAGCGCTTGGCATGACCTTAAGCGCAGCTTATCAGTTAATTCCTGAGCAATCTACCGCGGCGATTGTGGTGCATCATATAGATGCGAGTTATTTCACGGTCGGTGAGAGTAGAACAGAGCAGTTGAGTAAATAAATCTGGTAAAGAAAAAGAGAGTTGAGCCAAAGCATGAAAAATACTGCTTTCATAAAACTGTTTTCAATACAGAATACTTTAATTGCTTTTCTTTTGGGCTTAATTATCTTAGTTCAGCTATCATCTCTAATCCCATCCACCCATTCTGCAGGACGAGATAGCGGGATTTTTCTATATATTGGAAATTTAATTCTCGATGGTAAAGTTCCTTATATTGACGCATGGGAAAATAAAGGACCACTTGTTTTTTATATTAATGCTTTGGGATTGCTTTTAGGAGCTGGCTCAAGATGGGGTGTATGGGGTATTGAATTTTTCTTCCTGTTTTTTACAGCCCTCGCGGGCTACAAATTATTCAAAAAAGCTTTTGGGTTGCTTCCTGCTATATTTGGCATAGTAATATGGGTGCTATCTATGAGTAAGGTACAACAAGGAGGGAATCTTACAGAGCAATATTCCCTTTTGTTTAGTTTTATTGGAATTGCTTGCTATTTATGGGGAATTGGAAAACCACAGATGCGGCGTTTTGATTTCTTCTTGGGTTTATCATTCGGTCTAAATTTTCTTTTGCGCCCAAATAATGTTGGCGTACAACTTGCTATCATTTTTTCATTTTTTGCTTTCTCTATCTTAGAATCTAATTGGAAACTTTTTTTTCAACGAATTATATATATATCGCTAGGAAGTTTTTTAATCATATTGCCAGCACTCCTATATTTTGCAAGCGTTAATGCTCTTGACGAGTTATTCAAAATCGTTTTTATCTTCAACTTCCAATATAGTAGCGAATTTAGTGTTGCTCAAATACTTAGAGGCTTCATACAAGGTTGCTCATATTTTAATTTTTGGATAATCAGCCTTTCCCTTATTGGGTACTTATGGATGCTAGTAAAGTTTATCCGCAGATCTGATAAGAAGAGTATAGATGCCAAATTTCATTTTGCTATATTTTTATATTGGCCTTTTGAAATTATCTTGAGTTCGTTTTCCGGCAGAAACTATCCGCATTATTTCATTACATGGACACCAATTATTGGCATACTGAGTGCCTATGGCTTCAAAGAAATTCTAGAGCGTTTTACTATAAAATTAGAAAGGCACCACACTATTATTTTGAGCATAAGTGTATTGGCAATATCTGTGCTAGCTCAACATAATCTAGCAAGTTATGCTCCTGTTTTATCTTCACTCTCACAAGGAGTTTCTTTAAAATCTACTGAATATACTCACCCAGTTGCAATATATATTCAAGAAAACACCCAACCCAATGATAGAGTTCTCGTATGGGGATTTAGACCCATAATCAATTTCATGTCAGAGCGTGAGGCGCCAGCAGCATATCTACCTTACCCAGCCATGCATGTACGTTCTCAAGAATCTTATGAGTGGGCGGAGCAATACTACAACCAATTGCTTGTAAATAAACCCTCATTAATCGTTGATATGACTGACATATCAATCGATGAGATGCCATCATTAAATCCTGAGATACGAAAAAGGCAAATTAAAGAATCTGCTGAATGGATTATCGCTCATAACCTAGAAGATGTATTAAGCTTTTTTGATAATAATTATACGTACCATGCTAGCGTCACCGGACACACAATACTCAGACTTCGTGATATAAAACCGTAGTGAACATGATTTCATGGTTGCTAAGCAACTCAATTATCAGGTCCAGAATGACCTTTTGAGCGACTATCTGCGTGTTATTTATAAAACTTAGCCGGTTCCCTCCTGAACAAACAACAGTGGCGATTGTTTTGTATCATAAGGACTAAGTTGTTCTAGAATAGTGTGGATGAATTTACTCTATACAGTACTTAATTAGGAAGAGAAGAAGAGAAATGAAACAAATTGGATTAAAGAATACTGGTATATGGGCAAAAGAAGACGGTAGTCGATGGAAAAAATATGTATATGCTTTGATTGCCGCCGAAATTTCAACAACTACAGAATTTTGTGATGAATGTATACAAATAGCACCAAAACAACATGATACCGGATTGTTATTTGAAGCCATTAGAGCTAAAACCAAGTCTCTCGTAGATAATATAGATGAAATTAGAAACCATCGTTCTGAGAAAGAAAAACGATATGCATTTCTAATAAATGGTAATTTCAACTATTTATCAGATATCCAACGACAATTACAAAAGCTTTATAAAAAACTGTCTAGACATTCTCGCCTCTTTATCGTTGTCTATAATCCTTTTATAGGGTTTTTCTATAGTTTAGCAAGCTGGCTAAGCATTCGCAAAGCCCCTAAACCAGATGTGTATCTGACCGAAAAAGACCTACATACATTTGCTAAACTCGCCAATTATGAAGTTGTTCGGATCAGGCCCTCTATTTTTCTTCCCTTTTACATTCCCATTATATCAAATTTTATTAATAGTTTTTTTCCTATACTCCCTTTCATAAGAAAGTTTGCTCTAGTTTGGCTAGTTGTATTACGCCCCATTCTTTCAGAAGAAACCGTGCCATCCTTGTCCATTATTATTCCTGCATGTAATGAAAGCGGAAATATTGATGCCGTGATAAAAAGAATTCCTGAATTTCCAAAGGCAGATATTGAGATTATCTTTATTGAAGGAAACTCGACCGACGATACTTGGGAATGTATTCAGAGCGAAGTGAAAACGCCAAACAAATCCTTCAGAATAAGGGCATTTAAACAGCCTGGTAAAGGAAAAAACGATGCCGTCCGAGTTGGTTTTGATAATGCTAAAGGAGAACTTGTTACAATTCTAGATGCAGACCTGACAACTCCCCCCGAGATGCTCCCCCTTTTTTATCAAGCTTATAATCAAGGATTAGGGGATTTTATTAACGGAAGTCGACTTGTTTATCCTATGGAAAATGAAGCTATGCGTTCTCTAAACTATATGGGAAATATATTTTTTAGCAAGATCTTATCGTGGGTGTTGGGGCTTCCAATTAGCGATTCTTTGTGTGGTACCAAACTTTACCCCCTTTTGGATTACAAGAGATTTATTCTCTGGCGTGAAAAGTTTGGCGATTTTGATCCATTTGGAGATTTTGAAATGCTTTTCGCTGCATCTGAATTAGCACTTGGTGTGATAGATATTCCTGTTCAATATCGTGCTCGCACATATGGAAAAACGAAAATCAATCGTCTTCAAGATGGGTTAGAGCTTTCGCGTATGGCAGTGATTGGTTTTTTTCGTGTTTTATTAGGCAAAAGAAAATGACAGATTTTGAAGGTTGCAAACGAGTAAAAATCTTGGTGGTACTTAATAATAAATGACAGTTTGTTATTGCACAAATAAATATCAAAATTTGTACATGGAGATATCGGAGCTTGCGGTTTTTTCTTTATTTTATCTGTAAACTTCAAGTAAATCCGTATAAATACATTAAACTCTTATTGTAGAACATTCTCTAATTATTGTTCACACAAAACCGGAAAATAACGATGCGAAAACATATTGAAGCTTTTTTATTAAGCCCAGCATACCCTCTCTTGCTGAGTGTTTCTCCGATTCTAACTTTATATGCTAACAATATATATCAGGTTAGCTTTTCAGTTTTACTGAGGCCAGTCCTATTCTCCCTGCTTATCGGTGTGCTACTTTTTCTGGCAATGCAATTTTTTTTTCAAGAGTGGCACAAATCAGCTTTTTTTGCCACTATAGTAATTTTCTTTCTGGGAACTTACGGGCATATTAAAAACTTTCTGGATGCTAAAAAAATACAGGGTGCGCCTATTTATATTTTAGGTGGAGGATTACTTACAATCTTCTTTTTCATTTTCTTGAATAAAAAATATAGGAACAAACTCAATTACGCCAGCCTTGCCCCCGGCATAAATTTGATGGCAATTATTTTTCTTTTATTTCCTCTATTAAAAACAATTCAATATAATGTCGCCAGGAATATAGCATTTGCTCCTCAAGCCAATACCTTTGAGCAACTAGATATTTCTAATTTAGAGACCCTTCCTGATATTTACTATATTATTCCCGATAGCTATGGGAGTTCAGATACTTTGAAGGAAATATATAGTTATGACAATAATCAATTTATTACTGAATTAGAAAAATTAGATTTTTTTGTGGCAAAGTGCAGTCAAAGTAATTACCCCACCACTGTTTTATCATTAGCCTCCTCTCTAAATATGGATTATATTTCAAATTTAAGTGAGCATTTTAAACCGGATGAACGAGATATCTTATACTTATTTGCTGCAATGAGAAAAAATGCTGTCATGGATATTCTAAGTACGGCAGGTTATAAAAGAGTGGCATTCGCTACCGGATTTCCTTGGGGAGAAATGAAAAATGCCGATGTTTTTCTCTCACCTCCATCGGGTGCAGTCAATGAATTTGAAATCATGTATCTTCAAACAACTGCAGGGCAACTTTTAGATGATTTAGAGTTGGTAGATTTAGATAATTTAAACGCAGAGAGATATAGAGAAAGAACGCGTCTAGTTTTTGACAGTTTGCCCGAGATAGCAACAATCTCTGAACCAAAATTTGTTTTTATACATCTCATGCTTCCTCATCCCCCCTTTGGGTTTGATGAAAAAGGCAATAATATCAATCCTGCTCAAGTTAATACGCCAGAGGGGTACAGTAATCAGGCAGCTTATTTCGGCAAAGAAATTATTAAAAATATAGAAATAATTTTAAAGCAATCCAAAACACCTCCAATTATTATTATTCAAGGAGATCATGGCCCCTGGACTGCACGCCCTGACTGGAGATTGAGCATTCTAAATGCCTATTATTTCCCTGAACACACGGATGTGCTTTATCCCAAAATCACCCCCGTGAACACCTTCCGCCTAGTGCTAAATGAATACTTGGGAGCAAATTATGATCTACTCCCAGACAACAGCTATAATGTAAAAGTACCTTATATTTACGATTTCACTCTTGTTGAAAATACCTGTAAAGAATAATGGGAAAAATAAAACATTCCGAATACCTCCCGCTCGTTATCCTCTTAGCCGCTAGTCTCCTCATCGGCATCCTCACCATCCACGACTATGGCGAAAGTTGGGATGAGTACAATTTCTATAACTACGCCGAAGAATCTTTCTCTGCCTATTCAGGACTCTTCCAGTCCGACTACAAACTCGAGTTCCACGACCCAACTTTGCGCTATTACGGGGCGGGCTTTTTCATGCTCATCATCCAAACCGCCAAACTCTTCCCCAATTGGTATATATCGGATGTCGGGCATCTATTAACATTTCTCGTTTTTCAAATCGGGATTATCCTCATCTACCTTCTATCTCGACGTTGGATGAAAAGCCGCGCCGCACTTGGCCTGAGCTTGCTTTTTGCAAGTCAACCTGTTTTTTGGGGACACGCATTTATCAACGCCCGTGATATCCCCTTCATGGTCGGGTTCATCGCAACCATCTACTTTGGCTTGCAGATGAGTGATACGTTAATCGCCCTCCCCAAAAGAGAATCTCCTCCTAAAGTGGATCCAACCCCCATCATCCGTGCAGACTGGACAAAACTCTCGAAACCTTTACGTATTACACTCCCCATCATCAGCATACTCGGATTCATTGCCCTGTTCGTCTTCTCTATCTTTCTCTCCAGCTATTGGCTAGAGCAGGGACTCCCCAACACCGACACAAGTAGCGCACGCGACCTAGATTTATACCTGCGTCCGCTTTTAGCAAAGTTTTGGGCAGTAATGAGCTTTTTTGCTCTAAATACTATATTCTTTACAGCGCTCTACCTGCCCTTTATGCCCCAACTTAAAAAATATCTTTGGGATGTAGAGTTGCGTCCCGTTTACAAATTGCTAAAATCCCTTTTATCAAATAAAAACTTGCTCATTGCCTCCCTCGTTCTGGGCTTAACGGTCGGAATCCGTATTATGGGCTTTGCTGCGGCAGGTTTAGTTGGCGTATTACATCTTCTTCGTACTAACGAAAAATCGTCATTGCGAGGCAGTACTACCGCGGAAGCAATCTCCCGCGCAGTCAAAGAAAGATTCCCCACATTATTAGTTTATGCACTCCTTGCCTTCCCCATCGTCTATATTACGTGGCCCTATTTATGGGAGGAACCCATTTTACGCCTCGCGATCACTCTAAAAGTGATGATGAACTTCCCATGGCCCGGCAAAGTTTTATATGGCGGCAATTTGTTTGCTGGCAATATGCTCCCATCGGATTATTTGCCAAGATTGCTTTCTTATCAATTAACAGAAATTTTATTATTTTTATTGGCAATCGGATTCCTTGTTGCGCTCTATCAACTTTTTCAGCGTACAAAATACAGAGAAATGATTTTATTATCTGCACTCTGGTTTTTATTACCTCTTGGAGCTGCAATTGTTTCTAGGCCTTATCTATATGATAATTTCAGACAAATTCTTTTTACTTTACCGCCTTTATTTTTGATCGCTGGCTTAGGATTAGAGTTTATCTTTAATAAAGTCCGTAAGCCAATTTTCCAAAATATTCTTTTATTTGCGCTCATCATCCCTGGTATTTTGGCGGGGATCAAATGGCATCCCTACGAATATATTTACTATAATAGTTTGGCTGGTGGAAGAGAAGGCGCATTTCGGCAATATGAGACGGATTACTGGGGAACGTCTTTTCGTGAAACAGCAAGCTATTTAAACGAAAATGCGGAAGAAAACGCCGATATTGTGGTTTGGGGACCTGCAACAGTTTTATGGCGCTATGTTCGTCCTGACCTGAATATTTACGATGCTCGTCAGGATGATTCGCCAGAAAAAAACTTTTACGCGGTCATTTCTTCTCGTGTAAATAATGATTTATTCATTTATCCTGATATTGAAGCTGAATATATTCTTGAAAAAAACGGTGTTATCTTGGCAGTTGTGAAGTATATTGAATAGCAGACACTTGGTCTTTTCACTCCTCTGCCCATTAAACGGAAGCAAGTTCAAATCACGTGCGAAGCGGTACTTCATCCAATAAAAAGGATTTATGATGAGCGTTATCACCATTATCACGCCAGTTTATAACGATTGGGATGCCTTTGCGCTGTTGGTTGCTGAGATTGATGCGGTGGCGGGCGAAAATAATTTTAGGGCAAAAATTATCGCGGTAAATGATGGTTCGGTGAGTGTTCCTGAGATGAGTTTTTGGGGGGAGAATCTCGCGGGGATCGAAATTATGCATCTCTCACGCAATTTGGGGCATCAGCGGTCGATTGCAGTGGGGCTTTCGGCGTTGAATAAACGGGGAAATGTTGACGCGCCAATCATCGTAATGGATTGTGATGGCGAGGATAGACCAGCCGATATCCCGCGTCTTTTGGCAGAGTATGACTTGCATCCAGATGAGATTATCTTTGCCCAACGTGCAAGACGTTCGGAAGGATTCTTTTTTAAGATTTTTTATAAGCTCTTTAAATTGATTTTTAGGGGGCTAACAGGAAGCGGAATTTCTTTTGGTAATTTTTCGTTAATCCCTCCCGAAAAACTGGAACAAATCGTTTATTTTCAAGAGATTTGGAATCATTTTGCGGCAGGGATCATGCACTCTAACTTGAAGCGGCGAACGATCCCGACCGATAGGGGAAAACGCTATGCGGGGAAGTCTCATATGAATTTGGTCTCGCTGGTTTTGCATGGCTTGAGTGCGATTTCGGTTTATACAGAGATCGTCTATATTCGGCTGATATTTTTATCGTTTTTCGTAATTTTTTTGGATATAATCGGCTTTCTTATTTTGCTCTATATTAAGTACTTCACACTTTTGGCGATTCCCGGTTGGGGGACAAGTGTGGCAATTGGGTTGGTACTGATCATGCTCCAAGCGATCCTTTTTCTGACAATATTATCCTTCGCGATTCTGGGATATCGCAGTATGAAGATGTTTATCCCGGCAATTGATTTTGAAGATTATTTACGGAAAACAGAGCGAGTTGTTTGAATACCTATCCCTCCTTAAAAACTTATCTCAACGCTCCGCGTTGTTAGAAGGAAAATAAATGTCAGAAGAAAATTATATCGGCGACGAGTTGGAAGTTTTTGCAAAAGCAGATAATTGGAAGAGCTATTTTTCTCGTTTTATCACGCCGCATTTAGGAGAAAAAGTTTTAGAAGTTGGTGCAGGGATTGGTGCAACGACAGAAATTTTCTGCGACAAAGAATATAAAAGTTGGCTTTGCCTGGAGCCAGATGCCACGCTTCTTTCAGAGATTGATGCAAAGATAAAAAAAGAAGAATTACCAAGTTTTTGTGAAACTAAAAAGGGTCTTGTCGCTAATTTAGAAAAGGATGCCTTTTTTGATTCCATTATTTATATTGATGTATTAGAGCATATAGAAAATGACTACGAAGAGTTAATTCAAGCTAGTCAGCATTTGAAAGAGGGTGGAAAAATTATCGTTTTATCTCCCGCTTATCAAAGTCTATATAGCCCTTTCGATAAAGCGATTGGGCATTTTAGGCGATATGATAGAGCCAGCATTTCTGCTATCACGCCGCCTGATACTAAAATTATCAAAAGTATCTATCTCGACGCTGTGGGCGTTTTTCTCTCCTTTGCCAATCGGCTATTTTTAAGGCAAAATAATCCCACTGATCAACAAATCCAATTTTGGGATAAGGTCATTATTCCCATTTCAAGACTTTTTGACCCCATCATTGGCTACAGCGCAGGGCGTTCTATTCTCTGCGTCTGGGAAAAAATGAAATGAAGAAAAAATCTATAAAAACCAAGAGATTATTAATGGGTAAAAGCGATAAATATGAAAAAATCCTACTCATACTTTGGTTTGCTTTAAATATAGTTATAGGTGTTTTCATCATGCAAGATTTTGGCATGAGCGTTGATGAAAGGAACCATTTTTTATATGCCGAATCTTCGATAAAGGCTTATGCATCCTTTTTCGGACAATTATATGAGCCAGCTTATGGACCCGGAAACTTGCCTTATTATGGACCAGCTCTGCTTATTTTTAGCTATTTCCCTATACATTTTTTAACGACAATCTTTCCTGATATTTTGCCAAGTGATTTTTGGCATTTTTCCTATTTTATAGTATTTCAGTTATCTGGCTTCTCTCTTTATTTATTGACAAAACGTTGGTTCAAGCAATGGACTGCGTGGAGTGTTTTAATTCTTTTCACCACGCAACCCTTATTATGGGGGCACGCATTTATTAACCCAAAAGATATTCCCTTTACGTTTTTCTTTATCTTCAGCATCCTAACAGGATTATGGATGGTTGATGCCAATGGAGGGGAAACTCCTACCTTTTCGCTTAAGGAATATCATCTCTGGTTTTTAAGAACATGGAATCAAGTTCTCCCTGAAAAAAGAAAAAACTTCTCTTTCTGGATTAAAATTAACGGTGTTTTTCTGATATTTATTTGGACATTTTCTTCAAAAATCCTTGAAGCTATTATCCGTTTCTTCTATAACGCGCCTGAATCTTCATGGGCAAATAATATCTTTACACAGCAAGCGGGGCAATCAGGCATAGTTTCAGTAGAAAACTATATTCATAAAGCGCAGGCTCTTTTCTTGCGTGCTGAATATCTCTTTTTATTTCTCAACTTTCTCATTGTTGGTTTTATCTTAAGTCGTCTGCTTTCACAAAACTTTACGCAAATAAATTTAAAAGAATGGGTAGATAAAAAGAATTTTAAAGAAAGAATTCATATTGCTCTAAGAGAACTTAAAAAAGAAAAACTTACTCTTATTTCTTCAAGACTTATGGCACAATCTTCGTGTTAAGAAAATATTATTTGCAGGTATTATTCTTGGCATTACTACCTCCGTACGCGTACTTGGACCTTTAGCAGGGCTGATAGTAATACTTTATATCCTTATCAAAGAAGGAGATAAGAAGCTTTCTACTATTCTTGCTTATTTTGCTTGGACAGGTTTTACTTCTTATCTCACTTGGCCCTTCCTCTGGAGAGCTCCTCTCAAACATTATTTTGATAGCCTAACATTGATGTCAAAATTTCCCTGGAAAGGAACTACGCTTTTCATGGGCACTTCTTATCACGCAAGTGATATTCCCAGATCATATCTGCCAACTATGATGGGAATCCAGTTTACAGAAACCATAGTCATTCTGGTTTTAATAGGCTTTGTGCTCTTACTCAAAAAGCTTTTTAAAAAAGAAAGCCCTGTTGATTTCCTGCTCTTCTTTTTCTTCGGCTTTTTCCTTGTGTTTAGTGCGCTCATTATCCTTCGCTCTCCCCTTTATGATAATTTTAGACAAGTTTTATTCATCACACCCGCGCTATTCATGCTCGTAGCAATCGCTCTCGAAAAGCTTTTTGAGCGCATCAGAAAAAATTGGACACGAGCCATCGTCATTATTTTATTAGCCCTCCCCGGTATATATCAGGGCGTTCAACTACATCCCTACGAATATACTTACTATAATGCCTTTGTTGGTGATCCAAGAGGAGCCTTTCGGCGTTTTGAAACAGATTATTGGCGCACTTCTTATCGGGAGTTGGCAGATGTGCTTAATCCCATTGCCGAAAATAATGCCCGAGTAGGTGTCACGGGGCTTCAGTCTTTTAAATTTTATGCTCGCCCAGACCCGAATTTAATCAAAATAAATGGCGATGAATTTAAAGAGAACGGAGGTTACGCAGTCCTAACTTCTCGATGGGATTATGATAAAGCTTATGCTGAGGCTACTATTTTAGCAAGTGTCGAACGGCAAGGTGTAATTTTTTCAGTTTTGAAATATGTAGATAAAAAAATACCCTGACACTTTTTTCAAAAACTGCCAGATGGGATCAACAACTCTAATTTGGGTGATGAATTACGCGAATGCTCCTGACCCTAAACTTGCGGATTGCCCCCGAGCGTTGTGCTGATAAACGACGATAGTTCGATTAAAGCAGTACTGTGATAAGTATGAGTGACGAGTGAAAGCTAGACACCACCACCCTAAGCCTCAGACACTACAAACGCGAGAGTCGGACAGTGCAGTTGAGTAAGTAGGAAACTAGAGAGTAAGATAGTATCTTGCTACCTTAATATATTAAAAGGTTCTTTTATGAGTACAAAATTTCTTGAATTAATATCCAGCAATAAAACCCTCATCACCGATGGCGCAATGGGAACCATGTTGCACAGCCACGGCGTAGACTTTACCCAGTGCTTTGATGAATTGAATCTGAGCAATCCAGCAGCAGTGGCTGATGTGCATCGTAAATATATCGAAGCTGGCGCGGAGATGATTCTAACCAATACTTTTGGAGCCAATCCTTATAAACTCAGCAAATACGGCCTAGGTGATAAATTGGCTGAGATTAATAAAGCTGGTGTGGAATTAGCGCGCCGCGCGGTAGCGGCATCCTTCAAGGATGTTTTTGTAGCTGGTGATGTTGGCCCGCTGGGCATACGTATTGCGCCCTATGGACGAGTCTCTCTTGAAGAGACTCGCGCTGCCTTTGCCAAACAGATCTCAGCGCTAGCTGAGGCAGGCGCAGACCTGATCGTGATCGAAACAATTAGTGACTTATACGAGATGAAAGAAGCGGTTCGAGCAGCAAAACAGAGTTGCAAACTCCCTGTGATTTCTTCAATAACATTCACCCGTGATGATCGCACGCTATTGGGAGATAATCCTACCAAGGTGGCACAAATCTTGGCGGAAGAAGGCGCAGATGTAATTGGCGTCAATTGCTCTGGGGGACCTTCGCAGTTACTACGCATTCTGGGAAAGATGCGCGAAGCTGCGCCACAGGCACGGTTTTGGGTGAAACCAAATGCTGGTTGGCCAGAGCAGGTTGGCGGGCGTATTATGTATCCTGCCGATGCAGAATACTTTGGTGATTACGCGCTCTCATTTTGTCAGATGGGCGCCAGCATCATTGGCGGTTGCTGCGGGACAACGCCCGCGCATATCGCATCTATGCGTGCCGCATTAGATAAATATCCCGAGAGTTGCAAATTGCCTGAAGTTGAGATTCTAGCGTCCGGAAGCAGCGAGCAAGTTGAGGTCGTGGATGAAGTGCCTTCCAGATTTGCGCAACGCCTGGCAGATAAAAAATTCTCAGTTGCAGTGGAAATGAGTCCCCCGCGCGGCTTATCCACACATAAATTGCTAGCTGGTGCTTCTCTCTTGGCCGACTCAGGCGCGAACGTAATCAATGTTGCGGATAGCCCAATGGCACGCATGAGAATGTCCGCATGGGCAGTATGTGATGTAGTCAAACGCCAGGTGGGTGTGGACACCACGCTGCATTTCCCAACGCGCGGACGCAACCTGCTGCGTGTACAAGGTGATCTACTTGCCGCGCACGCACTTGGCATTCGTAATATTTTTGTGGTCATGGGAGACCCTACTTCTATTGGTGATTACCCCGAAGCAATGGATGACTACGATCTGGTACCCTCTGGTTTGATCAAACTCATCAAGCAGGGATTTAACACGGGTGTAGATCATTCTGGCACAAGTATCGGGCAGCCGACCAATTTCTTTGTTGGTGCAGCGTTAAATCTACGCCCTTCTAACCCAGAGCGCGAAATCCGCAACCTGCATCGCAAGGTGAGCAATGGCGCAGATTTTTTCTTGACACAACCCAACTATCGCGCAGATGATGGGCCAAAATTACTCGAGCTATATGAAGCAAAGCATGGTCCGTTTAATATTCCCATAATGGCAGGTATTCTGCCTTTGGTGAGTGAAAGACATGCCAGTTTTTTACATAATGAAGTGCCGGGGATTTTTATCCCAGACGAAGCCATTCAGCGTATCAAAGCCGCCGGAGATGAGGGCGCACGTGTAGGCGTAGAACTAGCGGTCGAGTTGATAGAGCAAATGAAAGGTTGGGTTGCAGGCATTTATATGATGCCTCAATTCCATCGCTATGATATGGCAGCAGAGATCACAGAAGCCGTAAGCAAGGTTTAGGAGAGATCAAAGTGAAGGGACACCAGAGCACCATTAATCTACTATGACAAGCTCTTTTTCTTTTCCTTTCGCATTGCTGGAGAGATAGCTTTGTGCTAGACTTTATTTAGATTGTCTGAACAGCCTCTTTATAAGTAAATAGAGCATAGGAAAAAAACATGTCTGAAAAAATCTTGATCATTGATGATGACATTGATACACTTCGTTTAATTGATTTAGCACTCAAAAAAGAAGGGTATCAGATTGTTACTGCAAATAATGGGCAAGAAGGCTTGCTTAAGATGAGCAGGGAAACACCAGATCTAATTCTTCTGGATATAATGATGCCGGAAATGGATGGCTACGAAGTTGCGCGTCGTTTACGCCAAAAACCTGAAACTTCGAAGATTCCCATCCTTATGTTCTCAGCAAAATCTCAAGTGGATGATAAGGTAAAAGGCTTTGAATCTGGAGCAGATGGTTATTTAACCAAGCCCACACATCCGACAGAGCTTCAGACTCATATTAAGGAACTGCTTTCACGCTCCGTAAAAATAGAAGAAAATGAAACACTACCAAAAGATCAACGTGAGACTAGACCATCACAAGGCAAACCTGCGGCTACCCTAGGCATAATCAGCGACCGTTTCTCAGATTGGTTCACAGATAAGCCATCGGATAAGGCTAAGTAAAAACCGAACCAGATTTGAACCTGAATACGTTGGGTCGCTGGTTCGAATCCAGCCAGGCCCACAAATAGGCTTTTTTAATGCCAAGCTGTATGGTATATATGACTTTTTTATTGGGTATCTTGTGAGTACTAAAACACTTTAGTTTGAACAACGAGAATTTGGTTATTTTGTCTATGTCTAATTGGGTGAACAAAAAAGGAACTATCATACTGTGGGAAAAAATTATGTTAAGATTCAGGAGCTCTAAAGTAGTTTTGTATTGGCTTTATATATCGGCTATTTTTTTGATACTAATTGTCGCTGTAACTAGCTATTATTTGAACATACCTATTTCTCACTTCACTCGTGACCCATTGGCTATTACTGGAGGCCACCCATTTCTTGGCTTTATCTCAAACATTGGGGTCATACTGTGGAGCTTCTCAGTAGCCATCTGCTTCTTTTCTTATGTACTACTAAAAACTAGTAAAAAGCCCCATGATGTTCTTAGATATATTATGTTTGGAGGATTTATAAGTTTAGTTCTGCTCCTTGATGATTTATTTATGCTTCATGAAAATATATACCCAAAATATTTTGGGGTTAGTGAGAAAATCACTTTTATACTTTATGGAGTGCTAGTCTTATTTTATTTAGTAAAATTCAGAAAAATAATCATAGAAACGGATTTCATTTTTTTATTATTGGCTTTGTTTTTCTCTATGCTTTCTATACTAGTTGATCTGTTACCAGACTCTTTACTTCTTTGGCATCACTTGTATGAAGATGGATCAAAATTCTTCGGTGTAGTTAGTTGGTTTGGTTACCAATTTTTGGCTTGTTTTCAAGAAGTACAATCAGTTGATTACATCATTCAAAAAAAGGAAAAAATGTAGCCGCACTGATGCGGGCTTGAATACGTTAGGTCACTGGTTCGAATTCAACAGAAAAACACTAAAAAAAGAGCCTTTCTAATGAACTGCACCCCAAAAGGTGGACAGGTAATAAAAAGAGCCTAGTGAGTTAGTCGAACAGACTCCTTCGTTGTGAAGGGGTCTGTTTTGTTTTCAATTGTATCCTTTCATAGTTGTAAAAGTAGATATATTCCTCA
>Ga0209361_1000088_pt1 | contig 109470 bp, 96 predicted proteins | sample SaaInlV_200m_DNA_3_FD_184657 | JGI IMG/M metagenome (GOLD analysis project Ga0209361, IMG submission 184657) | Marine microbial communities from expanding oxygen minimum zones in the Saanich Inlet - SI037_S4LV_200m_DNA (SPAdes) (version 2) | ecosystem: Environmental > Aquatic > Marine >... | reverse complement strand
ATAACGAATAACGGCGGCGCTGTACGTATCGAGCAAGGTAGCATCACATTCAACAACGAAGTGCTGACGAGCAGCGACATCACAACAGGCGGTAACCTGGTATTGACAGGTACTGTCACGGCAAGCACCACCGTTAAGCTTCACGCTATGGGTAACATCCAAGGTGCCAGCGCGACGGGTAATGACGTCGTCGGCGTAGGTGATTGTGAGATAATAACCTTCAACGGCGCTATAGGTCAATACGATGGACAGCCAGGAACGTCAGGATATATTCCTGTAGAAATAAACATAACAGGTAGCATGTATGTATACGCTTCTCAGGAAAGTGAGCCTATAGGCGTTGCTATCGATGGAAATGTCATTAGCGAAGAAGTCCTTAGCGCATATGATGACTATGTTTCTACAGGACTAGTGCTCTTCAACGGAAGAGTACAAGGCGGTGAAAGAATAATGGACTTCCAAAGATCTAGACTCGCCAAGTGGTTCAAGAGCTCTTCACCAGCAATAGCACTGAAGAGTAACGATCCTACACTCTTTGGCGCCGACGTCGTAAGAAGTATGCTCGATGATTCGTGGTTCGAACCAACACCAGAATTATGGACCAAAGACCGCGACTTCGTTAGAAGATAAAAAACTCACAACAACAAAAAGCAGAACGTCTATTTAGGCGTTCTGCTTTTTTCATTGTTCATTGATCATTGATCATTGATCAATGCTTCTATCCGCTATCGAAGCACTGATAACTGATAACTGGTCACTGGTCACTGGTCACTGATTTCGCTATTCTTTTGATGAGCATCTCACGAGAAAACATCTCAGTGAATGTTACCATATCGATAAGATCTTCGTCGAGGGGAGCGCCATGAAGAACGTGTTCTTTGACATTCTCGATGATGGTAGTAGTAGACACCCCAGGAGTATATGGTACCATCCTGAAGATTCCCATATGGCGGACGTCGCCGTAGTATTTCTCGGTATTCTCTTCACTATAGTCGTCGCCATGGACGACGAGGTCGATGGAATGCTTTTCGATAAACCATAGTGGTATGCCTCTCATAGGACACGAGGGGACAACTTCTGATACCAATGACGACGTCTTAACGGCGGCAACGCGTTCGTCTAGCGTCATAATAGGGAGTCGTTTGTATGGGGCAGCGTCTTCGTCTGAGCTGAGACCTACAATGAGCTCGATACTATGCCCTGGAAACTCTTCCTTGGTGCAATCGATAGCCTGCCGGAAGAAATTTTTGTGCCCACCATGAAAGAGGTCGGCGATCATATCGACATATACGCGTATAGGCTTGTCGTCATCGACAACATCACCACCAAAAAGCATCAGCGGCATAAGAAGCATTGCAACAAGAAGTTTCTTAATCATCATGATCATCATATTTTTTTTCGCCACATATGAAATAAGACTTTCAACCACAGAGGACACAAAGAACACAGAGAGTAATAGAACATGGCCGGGGGGTATAAACTGTGAACTGTAATTGGTAAACTAAAGTATTACCTATGTTGGTGAACTGGACCGCCTTATTCCTCTCTGTGTCCTCTGTGGTAGAAAATTCCTATTATTCTTTCTTTGTGGTTAGCTCTTTGTGGTTCAATGCATCATAGAACCATCCTTTTGATGCCGTTTTTAATAAGGGTTTCATTGAAATTTATGAGAAGACCCACTTTTTTCTTTGCAAGCTTCAGATATGTCAAAAGTTGTGCTTCGTGGATTGGTTTTATTGTTTCCACGGCCTTTAGTTCGACGATAACCTCATCTTCTATAATGAGATCGATGCGAAGCCCCGACTCCAAGGCATGGTTTTTATAATGGATAGGACAGCGTACTTGTCGTTGAAATGGAATTTTGCGACGATGAAGCTCATATGCGAGACATTCTTCGTATACCGTTTCGAGTAGTCCTGGACCGAGTTCTTTGTGGACGTCGATGGCAGCACCTATAATATCTCGTGTCAGAGTTTCTTCGCTATAAAGTGTTGATGTCATATTCTTCCTTCCTTTCGGGGGTCTGGGGGAGGATTCCCCAGCAATTGTCTTTTCTTCTCTGTGTCCTCTGTGTCCTCTGTGGTAGAAAATTCCTATTCTTCTTTCTCTGTGGTTAGCTCTTTGTCTCCAAAGCTGAAACACGCTCAACGAGTTTTTTGATGTTCCTAAGTAGAACTTGCTGACGTTGATGCTCTCTCAAAGGAATAGCTGGGATGCCACCATACTTCCCTGGAGATTTCAACGATTTGAAGACGACGCTGCGCGCCGCTACCATGATGTTGTCGCCGATAGATAGATGTCCGACGACGCCTGCCTGACCGCCAAGGACGACATTCTTTCCTGTCGTCACTGACCCAGAGATGCCAACCTGTGCGACGAGGAGGTTGTCGGTGCCAATATGTACGCCGTGGGCGATCTGTACGAGGTTGTCGATCTTGGTGCCACGACATATGACGGTGTCTTCAAAGCGCGCCCTGTCGATGGTGGAGTTGGCGCCAACCTCGACGTCGTCTTCGATGACGACACAACCATGCTGAATAAGTTTGGTATGTTTGCCGTCGCTGCCAGTGTCGTATCCATATCCGCAAGAGCCTATTACAGCGCCCTGCTGGACTATTACCCTATCACCAAGGCGACAACGTTCCCTGATACTAGCATGCGGATGTAACTTACACCCTTCGCCAAGAGTCGTCCCAATACCGATATAACAGTGTGACCCTATCGTCGTGCCAACACCGATGACGGCGTCTTTGTCGATGACAACATAAGGCCCCAACGAAACATTTTCGCCGAGGGTAGCAGTCTCATGGACGACGGCAGTGCTATGGACGCCGACGAAACCCGAAGGCTCTTCAGGACGTAGAATGTCGAGGAGCTTCTGGAAGGCTAGGCTAGGATTGTCAGATATAAGATATCTCTTTCCTTCAAACTTATCAGCACTCTTGTCGATGAAGATGACGCCAGCAGAACTGTCGCGTGCAGCACCAGAATACGAGGCATTGGCGAGGAATGACGCCTCGCTGTCAGTAGCAACAGAAAGGTCGGCGACGCTGGTGATAGCATGGCTGCCGTCACCGACGAGCTCACAAGCCGTAACTTCTGCAATCTCTGCGAGGGTCAATTTTATCATCATACCTTCCTTTTTATAGCGTATAGGAATAGCGTATAGCGTTTAGTAAAAGAATTGATCATTGATCATTGATCACTGATCATTGATTTTAAGCGCTTCTTCGATGATGCTGTCGAGGTCTTCGGCACTATTATCGTCGATGTCTTCAACGTTGACATCTTCGATGTATGATTCTTCAACAGTTTCTTCTTCAAAACTTGCGTTTATTTCAGCGAAGTCTTTGTCCATCTCGGCGATTACTAGAGACGTGATGTCAAGGTCTGACGAGAAGAAAAAACAGCTGTCTTCATTGACGACGACTTTAAAGCTTCTTTCGGCAGCGACCTTCTTAGCAGCACGGTTTACGCTTTCTTGCGTAGTCTGTATAAGTTTGTAGTTCGCCTGGTTGAGCATCTGGTAGTATTGATTCTGGTCGCGAGAAAATTTCTCGTTTAAGGCGTTGAATTCCATTTCCAGACCTTTCTGCGTCTCAGGAGACAGACTGTCGATGTAGTCGCCGTCGTTGAGGTTGTCAGCGAGGGCGTTTATCTCTTTCTCAGTGACTTCTAAAGAAGATATCGTCTGCTGCTTGAGTTCGTCGAAAGTATCTTGTCCCTGCTTGCCGAGCTTCGAATGCTCGATGCATAGCCTGAAGTCTACGACGCCGATATCACTGAAAGCGTTTCCTGCTGTGTTGGCTTCTAGAGCGAACCCTAAGCATATCATCATAATAAAAAGGGTGAAAACGATAAGATGTTTCATGGATGTAATCTCCTTGTTGTTGTCCTATATTAGTTTAAAATTGTGCCCCGATGTTTAAGAAGAACCTGCGTTCGTCGGCCTTCTCTTTCGGGTTTAAAGGTATGCCATAGCCCAGAGAAATAGTAGGTGCTCCAGGGAATAGCGCGATATTAAAACCTGCGCCACACGATGTCCTTAGCGTGCTTATATGGTATTCTTTGTCGCTGACATCGCCAGCATCGAAGAAGGCGAAGACGCCAAGCTTATCGAAGACAGGATACATGTATTCGCAAGACAGCAGCATAAGGGAGATACCTCCCTGAGCAGTGGCTCCGCTGCGTTTAGGCCCTATGGAATAGTCGCGGTATCCGCGGATGTTGTCCTCGCCACCAAGAAGAAGACGCTCGCTAATAGGAAGCTCGTTGCCTTTGGTGCCGATAGGCTGGATGAAGTTGAGGTTCATCCTGTATTTCATCACACCACGACGCCAAAGAGGATGGTATAGCTTGTTGTCATATTTCATCGTGCAGAACGAATAACTTCCGCCTAATCCTGTATAGTCGACGGCAAGGCGTGACCTGAAACCATTGGTAGGCTTGTAAGGGCTGTTGGTGGAGTCGTAGATCATAAGACCGCCAAGGGTAGAAGTAACACCACCCTGAAGAAGGTCCCTCCATTCATCGGAATTTTTGTCGATGTCGTTGTTCTTGACCTTAACGTCGGTGTCTTTCAAACGGTAGTTGGTGCCGAAGGTAAGGTATTGGTTTACTGTATAGTATGCGTTCACCCCGAAGCTCGTAGCGTCTATATCGTAATCATCGGAAAAATACCTTTTGTTGCTCCTAGCAACGTCGAAGCCTACAGTCCATGCCGTGTCCATAAAGAAAGGCTTCGTCCATGAAAGAAGATACGATCTCTGTTTTTTTCCGATATTGACCTTTCCATGGGCGTATTCCCCGCCACCACGGAGAGACGCTCTGTCTTTGCTGAAAATATTAGCAAGGCCGTCGATGTTGAAGTTCTTTTCAAGAACGTCGAGAGCGACGAATAAACTGTCGGCAGTGCTGAAGCCCATAGCGAAACTTATGCTTCCCGTGCTGCTCTCTTCGACTTCTATGACCACATCGCGGTATTGTGGCCCTAAGGGGTTCTCATCATGGGGGTTCGCAGGGTATATGTTTACGTTGGAGAAATACCCTATATTAAGGAGGCGCTCTTCGGTCTTCTCAAGTTTTGTGATATTGAAAACCTCGCCAGGAGTGAGAAGCGTCTCGTGTAGGATGACTTTGTTCTTGGTGACGTCATTGCCGGCGATCTTTATCAGCCCTATACGGTATTGTAGCCCTTCTTCTATGGTGAAGTGTACGGAATACTCCGAAGCGCTCTCATGGAGGCGCGGCTGTGGAGCGGCATAAGATTCGATATAACCGTGACGGCCATAAGCCTCGGTCAGGATACTGACAGTCTCGCGGACTTTGTTCGGAGAATATGTGTCGCCTTCAGCGATAGGAAGCATCTTGGCGATGGCTTCGTCGTCGAAGATGTTATTCCCCGAGAATGTTATCTTTGAAAAGGTATATTCCTCGCCTTTGTCGATGGTGATGTCGAAGATAAGGCGCTTGTTCTTGCTCTCCTGTAAATCTATAACAACAGTAGCATCGGCATATCCGAGATTTTGGAAGTAGCTGTAGATGGTAAGCCTGTCGACCTCAGCAAGGTCTTCGTTATAAGTGCCACGACCCGAAAGCCAGCTGGTAAAAAGATTGTGCTTCTTGGTTCCTACCATATCGAGAAGGGCGCCTTCTTCTTCAGAAGAGACACCGTGGAATGTTATGCTCTTGATAACTCCAGAGCGTCCTTCGTCGACGTCGATGGTGATGTCGACTTCGTTGGTGTCGTCATCGACGTCGAGAGAATACGATAGCTTGGCTTCGAAGAAGCCTTTCTTGGTATATATCTGCTTGAGCTTGTGGAAGGCCTTGCCGAAAGCTTCACGGTCGTAAGTGCTGAGGGCTTTTATGCCAAGCTCTTTACCAAGACGTGACTTCTTTATACTCTTTACACCTTCCCACGTTATCGTGCGGATAATAGGTCGTGGCCATATGCTCAGCGTGATATCAAGGTCGCCACTATCATCGATGACGATGGAAGGCTCGATACGGTCGTATTCGTCGGCGAGAGTCTTGAGGTCGGCGTCGAAGTCTAACGGCGAAAAAGGCAAGCCTTCTTTCGTTAGCATACGCGCCTTTATAGCATGTACGTCGAAGGATATTTCCTTGTCGCCATGATATTCTACGGCGATGTCATCGACGACTTTGTCGTCATAACGCTGAAGATGTTGGGAATGTAATCCTCCGGAGACGAAGATCGCTGCAATAAAAATAAGTGTCGAAAAAATACGTGTCATTACAATAGGTATATGGTTGTAGCATAAAATGGATAGTCAGTGTAGTAAAACCAAACCATTTTTGCAACAAATAAGTTCGGAGCTCGGAGTAGGACCTTGAATGCCTTCTCCGAACTCCGAACTATGAACCCTGAACTCTGAACTAATAGCTACTATTTAAGAAGCGCCTTTCTGCTGAGCTTTATCTTGCCAGAGCGGTTGTCGACATCAAGAACCTTGACGCTGATAGTGTCGCCTTCCTTGACGATGTCGGTAACCTTGTCGACGCGTGACGTGTCAAGCTCGGAAATATGACATAGCCCTTCTTTTCCTGGGAGGATCTCAACGAAAGCACCGAAGTCTACGGTAGACTTAACAAGACCTTCATAGGTCTTTCCGATCTCGGCTTCGGCGATTAGACCTTTGACGATCTCTTTTGCCCTCTCCATCATAGCAGCGTCGCTGCTGGAAATGCTTACCTTGCCGTCGTCGTCGATGTTCATCTCAACACCAGTCTCTTCAACAATGGCGCGTATCTGCTTGCCGCCAGGGCCTATTACAGTACCGATCTTCTTAGGAGGGATCTCAATGATCTCAATACGTGGAGCGTAGCTAGAAAGCTCTTTGTTATAAGCAGGGCACGCATCGAGCATCTTCCCAAGGATATGAACGCGGCCTTCCTTAGCTTGGTTTAGAGCTGCCTTCATGATGTCATAGGTGATGCCATCGATTTTTATGTCCATCTGGAACGCTGTGATGCCTTCGCCGTCGCCAGTGATCTTAAAGTCCATATCGCCTAAAGCATCTTCGGCGCCGAGAATGTCGGACAACACCGCAAACTTCTCGCCTTCGAGGATTAGTCCCATGGCAATACCAGAGACAGGACGCTTTATCGGTACGCCAGCATTCATCATAGCAAGGCAACTTCCACATACCGACGCCATCGACGAAGAACCATTGGACTCCGTGATGTTAGACTCTAGCCTTATAACATAAGGGAAGTCAGTATCAGAAGGTAACGCTGCAGAAAGAGCACGCTCGGCAAGCTTGCCGTGGCCTATCTCACGACGGCTGGCAAAACCTGCACGCCCTACTTCTCCGACGGAGAAAGGCGGGAAGAAATACTGTAGATAGAACTTATAGTGGCTGTCCTGGTCGAGGTCTTCGAAACGCTGAGCCATACGCTCTCCACCGAGAGTACATACCGCTACGGCTTGTGTCTCACCACGAGTGAAAAGACAGCTGCCATGAGTCCTTGGAAGATAGTTTGTCTCGATGTCAATGAATCTGACGTCTTTGGTGCCACGACCGTCAGGACGTACACCCTTTTCGAGGATCAAAGAACGCATGTTCTCCGCCGTCAGCTGCTTGAAGGCTTTGCCGATGTCAGCTTTGTTATGAGCAGGGGACTCGACACCTTCAGGGATAAGCTCTTCAATGATACGCTCTTTCAAAGAAGAAAGCGCTTCGTCACGCTCTTGCTTGGTGGTGATCGCTGAAGCTTTGACAATCTCTTCGCCAGCAGAAGACCTTACAGCAGCAAGAGTCTCTTCAGGAAGGACGCGTAATGTTGCAGTAGCCTTAGGGACGCCTACCTCTTCGCGCCACTCTTTAAGAGCACGACATATTAGCTTGATAGATTCGTGACCTTTATCAAGAGCTTCCAAAACTTGCTCTTCAGTGAGGAAGTCACAGAAACCTTCGATCATAAGGATGCCTTCTTCAGTTCCGGCAAGGACGAGGTCTAATGAAGACTCTTTCTGCTGCTGGATAGAAGGGTTTATAAGGTATTCGCCGTCGATAAGACCAACACGAACAGCACCAACAGGCTTAAGAAGAGGGATGTCAGATATCGTTAACGCCGCAGAAGCTGCACAGATTCCTAAGACATCAGTAGAATTTACTGTGTCATAAGACCATACATAAGTAAGAAGCTGTACCTCATTATGGTACCCTTTAGGGAATAAAGGACGTAAAGGACGGTCCGTAAGACGCGATACCAAAATCTCTCTCTGCGAAGGACGGCCTTCACGTTTCATAAAGCCACCAAGAGACTTTCCTGCAGAAGAAAACTTCTCCTGGTAGTCGACGCGTAGCGGTAGGAAGTCTATGCCTTCACTAGGTTCTTTCGATGCACATGCCGAGCTGAAGACAACGGTGTCTTCGACTTTTACAAGGACAGCGCCATTAGCTTGTTTTGCAACTTTTCCTGTTTCGAATGTTAATTCTTTGCCGCCGATAGTGACGGAAATACTCTTGCGTTTCATATAGAACTCCATAAGTAAAAATAATAAATAATATGAGAATCTTCGAGAGAAGATATAGATAGAAGCCAGAAAGAAACCTTTAAAAACTGCAGATTAAAAATTTATCTCTGAATTCTATAGCTACCGCCTTCGATATTCTCCGTTAATAAAAAAAAAGGCGGCTATTGCCGCCTATTATCGTATCTTGCTCTACTTCCTAAGCTGCAGACGCCCGATAAGCCCCTGATACCGCTTGGTGTCGGTAGAGTTCAAGTAGTCGAGAAGCTTACGTCGCTGCCCGACGAGTTTCAGCAAAGCTAAACGCGATGCATGATCTTTAGGTGAACGCTTCAGATGCTCCGTAAGTTCGGTAATCCTTTCGGTAAGAATAGCAATCTGAACGTCTGCCGAGCCAGTATCTTTCTCGTGCAACTGAAACTTCTTGGTTATTTCTTCTTTTGTTCCTTTATCCAGAGACATTATAAGCGATCTCCCTTTTTTTTGGTTGTTCATTGTCATTTATTTCGCAAGTACATCTATTATACCATAGCACCTATTAAGTAAGCAAGGGATACCTTGGGATACATGAAAAATAGGTGATTTTGCATAAAAATATGACATTGCTCTATTATAACAGAAAAAGGAGAAAATATGAACGAAAATACAGACCTCGACAAGAAATTCATGAGAGAAGCGCTAAAAGAGGCGAACAAAGCTTTCAAAGCAGAAGAAGTCCCCGTAGGTGCCGTACTTGTCCACGATAATAAAATCATAGCACGGGGACATAACCAGGTGGAGATGCTCCACGATGCTACCGCACACGCCGAGATGCTATGTATCACAGCAGGAGCATCGGTGATAGAAAACTGGAGACTCAACGATACAACACTGTATTGTACGCTAGAACCTTGTATAATGTGTGCCGGGGCGATGCTCCTCGCTCGCGTAGGAACGCTAGTATGGGGTGCTCCCGACATCAGACACGGCGCAAACGGCAGCTTCGTCGATATCTTCAAAGAAAAACACCCAATGCATACCATAAAAATACGCTCGGGAGTCCTCGCAGACGAATCCGCCGCCCTCATGGTCGATTTCTTCAAAAAAGCTCGAACCTCGAAATAGGATTTTTCACCACAGAGCACACAGAGCACACAGAGAGGAATAAGAATATGGCTGGGGGAGTCCCCCAGACCCCAGCTGAAAAGGAAAAAGAACAACAGAAGGCATACAACATGACGTCAACACTTTATAACAAAGAAACACTAACGCGTGATATCATAGGCGCCGCAATCGATGTCCACAAAGAACTTGGCCCTGGATTACTCGAAACGATATACGAAGAATGCCTTGCATACGAACTTAATCGTCGCAAAATACCATTCCAACGACAAGTACAATGCCCTATCCATTATAAAAACCATATCTTGTCATCAGGACTCCGCGTCGATCTCATTATAGAAGATGAGGTTATCGTTGAATTGAAGGCTGTGGAAACAATAAAACCAATCCACGAAGCACAACTGTTGACATATATGAAGCTCGCAAAGAAAAAAGTAAGACTTCTCATTAATTTCAACGAAATGCTTCTTAAAAACGGCATAAAAAGAATGGTTCTTTGAATATGCCCATAGAACCACGAGGATTTTAAAAAGTTTATAGTTCAATATTCACAGTTTATCGCTCAAAAACGGGGGTCTGGGGGAGTATTCCCCAGCCAGATTGTTTTCTTTCTCTGTGTCCTCTGTGTTCTCTGTGGTAGAAAATCCTATTCTGAAATTCTTCTATCCGTTATTTATGATTTCTATGGTAGAATCCTATTCCGAACGCTGAACTCATCTGCGTTCAGATATCTTTTTCATTCTCTTACGCTCTCGGCGCGACAACGAGCCTTCACCATCTTTCGAGATCTTCTCAAGCATGGCGTCCATGAAAACTTCGTCTTTGTCGATCTCTTCGCCGGTAGAGAAGTCTACGATAGTACCTTTCTTCCCTTTTCTCGGAAACGAAGGCAGCATCCTCCTTATTATGTTGGCAGTCTTTTTGCCATTACGGTGTAGTGATGTCTCGAAGTTGCGGAACCTTAAAAAAGGACTCCTGAAGTCGAAGGCTACAATACCATAAACATATCCGACGATAATGCCGACAGCGACAGAGGCCAAGGTGACGAACTGCATCTGCGAGACGCTTATAAGAAGATACACCCCAAGAAGCCCAGTTATAAGCCATTTCACCTTTATAGGTATTATAAAGAACAAAAGGATCTCAGCCTCAGGGAAAATAAGCATCCACATGATAAGGACTGCATATATCGAAGGCGTACACCCCGCAAGGAAGATACTGCTGCCGGTGAGCGCCATGACTCCCCACGCAATAATGGCAGCGATGACGCCGCTAGAGAAATATAAGACAAGAAATGACCGCGCTCCTATCCTCTCAAGAACGCGCGCACCAACGAATCCTAATATCAGCATATTAAACAGTAGGTGTATGATAAATCCTAGCGATATCCCATAAGACGCAGGATGGATGAGCATATACGACAACGGCTGCCATAACATATAACGGTCTAATCCCCACAACGAAAGACTCAGCAACCTTTGCGGAGCAAAAACAGGGAAATAATAGACGATAATAGGGTCGAGAAATGCCGATATTACACTTATCGCTACAGTGAAGATGATAAGCTTCTTAAGAATAGAAGGGAACGCCGCCCCCTCAAGATGATACGATCGTTGATATGTCATAGATACTCCTTCGGTAGATATACAGCTATGGTGAAGCAAAAAAGAAATTTATTCAACAATAATCAAAAACCCTTGTTTTTTATCGGAGAAGAATGTATCGTTGTAAGTCTTATAGATATCGATATCCGGAGAAAAAAGATATATTATGAAGAAAAAAACACACCCTAAGTATCAACAAGTTCTTTTCGTCGACTCTTCGACGGGATATAAGTTCCTATGCGGTACGACACTACAACCTAAAGAAAAAGAAGAATTCGAAGGCAAAGAATACCCAGTATTCCGCGTTCCTGTGTCGTCGTCGTCACACCCATTCTTCACGGGAGACCAGAAATTCGTCGACTCCGAAGGACGTATTGACAAGTTTAAGAAGCGCTACGGAAAAACATCGTCTCGCAAGAAGAAAACAGAAGAAGTTCAAGAAGAAAAGTAAAAGCTTAGCACTCAGGGCTGATACCAATGGCATGAAATAAACTCGCAAATTGGCTCCAAGATTTTTGCGCAGAACATCGCGCGGAGATCGCAGTAAACATTTGTGTGTTAGCAAGATCGAGCGTGATGTTCTGCGTAAAAAGATAGAGATGGATTTGCAGGTATATTTTATGGAGTTGGTATTATGAAGGAGAAGATACAACGCCTTCTCGGCCGCTGTGCTGAGGTCGAAGAGATCTTGGGAGACCCCGAGGTCTTCAGCGACAATAAACGTTACAAAGCCCTTACTCAAGAACACTCCTATCTTTCCGATATAAAAGACCTGTGGGAACAGATAGAAAGTGAGACGAAAGGCCTCGCCGACAACAAAGAACTTGCCAAAAGCGAAGAAGACGAAGAATTCCTCGATATCATCAACGAAGATATCACTACACTAGAATCTTCTCTAGGAATTCTTAACCATAAGCTCGAAACCCTGCTCGTCCCACCAGACCCCCACGACAATAACAACACCATCTTAGAATTTCGCGCCGGAACCGGCGGCGATGAAGCAGCGATATTCGTTGGAGACTGCGTGCGGATGTATATGCTATACGCCGACAAACAGAAATGGAAATACGAGCAGCTGTCATGCTCTCCGTCAGAAGCCGGCGGATATAAAGAATATGTCATGGTATTTTCAGGGAAAGGCGTCCACAGGAAACTTCAATACGAAGGAGGCACACACCGCGTGCAGCGCGTCCCAGAAACAGAGACACAAGGACGCGTCCATACTTCTGCGATAACGGTAGCTATAATGCTAGAACCCGACGAAGAAGATGATATCGTCATCGACGAGAAAGACCTGCGTATCGACACCATGAGAGCTTCAGGCGCCGGCGGCCAACACGTCAACACCACAGACTCCGCAGTAAGGATAACACATATCCCTACAGGCATCGTTTCCGGATGCAAAGAAGAGAAAAGCCAGCATAAAAATAAAGATAAGGCTATGCGCCTACTAAAAGCTAAACTCCTCGATGCCGAAAGAGAGAAGCAACACAAGGAACGCTCTAACGCACGCTCACAACAGATAGGCTCCGGCGACAGGTCAGAAAGAATCCGTACCTACAATTTCTCGCAAAATCGTATCACCGACCATAGAATAAACCTCACGAAATATAACCTCGAAAATGTTATGAATGGCGATCTCGACGATTTCGTCGACGCCCTCGTCAGCCACTTCCACCAGAAAAGACTGCAGAGTGAAGAATGAAGACGGTACAACAGGTCCTCGACCTCACAATATCATACCTCGAAGATAATAATATCAACCACCCACGACGCCACGCAGAAGAAATTCTCGCAGCAGCACTCGATATGAAACGCCTCGACATATATATGAACTTCGATAGACCACTGTCCGATGAAGAGCTGAAACATTGCCGTGCAACGCTGACACGATGCGGCAAAGGCGAACCCATCGACCATATACGAGGATCAGTGGAATTCTACGGAACGACAATCGCCGTAAATAGCGACGTCCTTATCCCAAGACCAGAGACGGAACTCCTCGTCGACGCCATAGCAAAAATCATAGAAAATGAAGACCTCGAAGGTAAAACACTAATCGATATGTGCTGCGGATCAGGATGTATAGGGATAGCGCTGAAGAAAAAGTTTCCAAAACTCGACGTCATACTCTCCGACAAAGAGCCAAAAGCCTTAGAAATGGCAAAGAAAAATGCCGCAAATAATGACGTAGCAGTCGCACTATGCGAAGGCGATCTTACTGAAGCCTTAGGCGATATAAAAGCCGATTATCTCGTATGTAACCCGCCATACGTCACAGAAGAAGAATATAACAACCTCGACAGAGGAGTCCGCGATTACGAGCCAAAATCCGCTCTGGTAGCAGGACGCACAGGGCTGGAATATTACGAACGCCTAGAACAAGAACTTCCAAATATCTTAAAACCCAAAGCACTGATATGGCTGGAAATCGGCGCCGGACAAGGAAAACACCTCGAAAATATCTTCGGGAGCACTAAATGGCATGGCGCAATTTCTTCAAAAGACCTCTCCGGTAACGATAGATTCTTCACAGCACAAAAAGCGTAGTTATACCAATTAATTCTTTTCTTTTTATATCGTTTAGATATAAGATATTAGTTTTTAATCAATCTAAAAGGTTTTATTTATGGGCCCTATACTACCTGCAGTAAATGAAGAATTAATAAAATATTTCACAGACCACTTTGATTGGGGCCTTGTTAGGCAAAGGATCACCAAAGATTATATTACTTCATTAAGAGAAAATTTTTTTTCCGACAGAATATCCGACTGCTTGGAAGCTATAGAAGAGCTTGATGGATTTGTGAGATGCCGGGAACTTGACGACGAACTTCGTCAAAAAGCTATTTACGTATTACGTGCAGCTGTTTTTTCCAGCTCTAGCACCGAAATAGTTCGTGTGGGGGCTCTAGCTTTTTATGAGCTTCTTGATACTTTGCGTGAGATTGTGAGCGATGCGGAGCGTGGCGACGGACTTCGTCAAGAAGCTATGTATTCATTAAATTTCTTTGCTTCTAAAGATTCCTTTCTCGAAAACGAAGACCTTCGTGAGAGTGCTCTAACAGTGCTTGGTGGGCTTATCGATGCTTTGTGTGAGATTGTGAGAATAAGTGGGCGTGACAGCTACATTTGCATTATTGCTATTTTGTCATTAGGTTTCATTGTTTCTTCAGACAACATAGTTCATAGAACAAGGGCACTAGAAAAGCTTGATGGCTTTGTGAGGTGTAAGTCTCTTGGCCCCAATCTTCGCAGAAAGGCTAGTAAGGAATTAAATAGTTATATTTCTTCCACTTCTGACAGCGAAGAAGCTCGTGCGCAGGCACTAGCAGTGCTTTGTGGGCTTATCGATACTTTTGGTGAGATTGTGATGGGTGATATTTTGACGGGTGAGGGTGGTGAAGTTTTTTTTCGTCAAGAGGCTATTTTGGGATTAAAACGGGTTGTTCGTTACGGTGAAAAGACTGATAGAACGAGGGCTCTAAAAAAGCTTGTTGGATTCTTGAGATCCAAAGAGCCTTACTCCATCCTTCTCGGCACCGCTTCGAATGCATTATATACCGCCACTCATTCTGACAAATATTTTGTCAGCGAAGAAGCTCGCAGGCAGACTCTTGTGGAGCTTGTTGGACTTGCCGATATTTATTATGCTGAGGCTGAGGTGGATAGTGATCTTAGCGACTTTTTTCATGATAATACTTTTTTGGTATTAAAGTATTTTGCTTCTTCTGACAGCGAGGTCGTCAGCGAAGATGTTAAAAAAATAGCTATAGAAAAGTTAAGAGTTTACAAACAACCCAGAGTTATAACTTTAGAGGAGCTGTATGCAAGATTAAATCCCTGACTAGTCCGCGTTTCCGTGGTAAAATCCTAATCCTATCCTATACGCTCTACGCTCTTACTATACGTTAATTTTTGCCATTCGCTCTTCCTATACGCTATAAAAAGCTCCGAACTCATTAATCACTGATAATTGATATTAATTCTCTTGAAAAAGAAAGCTTTTCATAGTAGAATGTCTTCTTTGTATTTGTAGGATTTGAAAAGGTTCGATGTTTGGAGCTGTAACAGAGAAATTCGGGAGTGTATTTGCTGCAATAGCAGGGAAAAATAAGCTGTCCGAAGATAATATCACCGACGCCGTAAGACAGGTGCGCCTCGCGCTCCTCGAAGCCGACGTCAACTACAGCGTGACGAAGAACTTCATAAAAAGAGTTAAAGAAAAAGCTCTCGGCGATGCCGTTATGAAGTCCGTTAAGCCCGGCGAACAGTTTATAAAAGTCGTCCACGACGAACTCGTCGCACTGATGGGCGGCGAAGAGCCGACGATCGACGTTAAAGGCAAGCCGGCAGTGATGATGGTCTGCGGATTGCAAGGGTCTGGAAAGACGACACAATGTGCGAAAATAGCACATATGCTACAAGGCGACGAGTATAAGAAGAGACCGCTATTAGTAGCATGCGACCTGCAACGGCCCGCCGCTGTAGAACAGCTGAAAACACTAGGGAAACACGTCGGTATCGACGTCTTCGCTATAGAAGGACAGAAGAAACCAGTAAAGGTCGCCAAAGAAGCAGTAGCATACGCCAAGAAAAATGGCCACGACGTCGTTATCGTCGACACCGCAGGAAGGCTGCACGTCGATGAAGAGCTTATGGAAGAACTCGCCGCAATAAAAAAGGCGATAACACCTAACGAGGTGCTGTTCGTCGCTAACGCAGCAACAGGACAAGACGCCGTAACGACAGCAGCAGAGTTCGACGCCCGTGTAGAGATGACCGGAACGATACTCACCATGCTCGACGGGAATACCCGCGGCGGAGCAGCAATATCGATAACAGAGGTGACAAAAAAACCTCTTAAATTCGAAGGCATAGGCGAAAACGTCGAAGACCTGCAGATCTTTAACCCAGAGTCGATGGCCGACCGTATCCTTGGTATGGGCGACACAATAAACCTAGTAAAGAAAGCTCAACAGCACTTTGACGAGAAAGAATCAGGGAAACTCGAGGAGAAACTTCGTAAGGCGACATTCACCTACGAAGATTACCTCAAGCAGATACAGACCGTAAAGAAAATGGGGTCGCTGAAAAGTATTATGAAGATGCTTCCAGGAATGGGAGCGATGAAAGATGTAGATATACCAGAAGATGAGTTCCGAAAAGTCGAAGCGATGATCCTCGCTATGACAAAAGAAGAACGACGCGGGAAGGTAGACCTCGGAATTAGTAGAAGACGACGCGTTGCACGTGGCAGCGGCACGAAAATAGACGACATAAATAGATTGAGAAAGTCGTTTAAAAGAGCGAAACAATTTTTTAAGAATATGCCACATAATATGAAACAATTAGAAAAAAAGATGGGAGGAGCTGTATAATGGCTTTGAAAATCAGAATGCGTAGACAGGGAAGAAGAAATCGTCCGTTTTATCGCATAGTAGTAGCAAACTCGGAATCACCACGCGACGGAAGACACGTCGAGGTGATAGGATGGTATAATCCTATCGAAAAAGAAGATGATAAAATCCTCTCTATCGATGTCGAACGCGTAAAACATTGGCTGGAAGCAGGAGCACAGCCTACAGAGAAGGTAGAACACCTTATCGCTAAAGTAGCACCAGAGGTTATCAAAGAGCGTAAGCAGAAAGCTGTAGCACGCCGCGAGACCCTTAGAGCTAAACGTAAGGCGCGCAAGAGTAAAACAACAGCGTAGAACTCTACGCAGTATTTGTGGGGCGGAACGATGCAGATCGATATCGTATCACTGTTCCCGGAGTACTTCGCCGGGCCCTTCGATGAGAGTATGATAAAACGTGCTCGCAATAATGGTATCCTCGATATTCGACATACCAATATTCGCGATTATGCCGATAATAAACATAACCGCGTCGATGATAGACCCTACGGCGGAGGACCAGGGATGGTCCTTATGGCGAAACCCGTCGTCGAGGCAGTGAGAAGTGTTAAAACACCAGAAAGTACGGTGATATACCTCTCGCCACAAGGGAAGACGCTGACACCAGCGATGGCACGTGAACTCTCCACAAAAGAACACCTCGTGTTTCTGTGTGGACACTACGAAGGTATCGACGAAAGAGCACTCGGCGCCATCGTCGACGAAGAGATAAGCATTGGAGACTACGTCGTAACAAGCGGATGCCCAGCGGCTATCGTCGTTATCGACGCTATGGCACGGTATATCCCGGGATTTCTCGGCGATGAAGATTCTGCAGAAGAAGATTCTTTCGAAAACGGAATCCTCGACTGCCCACATTATACGAGGCCGCCAGAGTTCGAAGGGAATAACGTCCCAGAAGTCCTCCTCAGCGGCAACCATAAAGACATAGAAAAGTGGAGACACGAAGAAGCACTAAAAAAAACAAAAACAGTGCGTCCGGACCTCACAGAAAAGAGATAATATAGGAGAAAATAACAATGAAAAATATATTAATAGAATCTATAGAGAAAGAACAGCTTCGTGATGATATCCCAGAATTTAACGTCGGAGATACCATAAGCGTACATTACCGTATCATAGAAGGCGCTAAAGAACGTAAGCAGATCTTCACAGGTACAGTAATAGCACGTAAAGGTAGAGGGCTTTCGGAGACAGTGTCTATCCACCGTATCGCCTACGGCGAAGGCATGGAGAGATTATTCCTCATCAATAGCCCACGTATCGCGAAAATCGAAGTCACACGTAAAGGTAAAGTGCGTAGAAGTAAACTTTATCACCTACGTGGTTCATACGGTAAAGCATCGAAAGTTAAAGGCCTCATGGAAGGACGTCGCAAGAAAACAACGACGAAAAAAGATGAAGCCGTAGAGGCAGTATCAGTAGAAGAAACTACTGTTGATGCCAAAGAATAATAAGCGTTACGACGAACTCTCACAATATGAGCGCGACGCTGAACGGCAAGGATATAACATCATCGCCGGCGTCGACGAAGCAGGACGAGGGCCTCTGGCAGGCCCTGTCGTTGCTGCAGCCTGTATAATACCCCCACAACACTACATCGAAGGGCTCGACGACTCAAAGAAGCTGTCGCCAAAAAAACGTAAAGCCCTATACGATCTCCTCATCGCAAACCCAAATATCTCCTACGGCGTCGGTATAATAGAACCCGAAATCATCGACGAAATAAATATCTTCCAAGCAACAATATTGGCGATGATCAACGCCGTCGATGCCCTAAAAATACCACCACAATATATCCTCGTCGACGGTCTCTCCCTTCCACACAAAACAATACCTACACAGAAGATAATAAAAGGCGACACGCTGTCATACTCAATAGCAGCAGCATCGATAATCGCTAAAGAAACGCGCGACAACATAATGCTCGAATACCATAAACAATACCCACAATACTCCTTCGATAAACATAAAGGATACCCAACAAAAACACACGTCGCATGCCTACACGAATACGGCCCCACACCAATACACCGCATGACATTTAAGGGGCTCCGCGCCCCTTAAAAAACCCGCGCCAAAGGCGGTATCCGCCTCTGGACTCCCCAAGTAGGCGACAAAGTGCTACTGCACTTTGCTGCCAAAGTTATCCGCTAAATGGATTGCCAAAGGCCGTTATTGCTAGTATAGCATGCAGCGCCACTGAGATGATAAATACCCACCAGTAATAGCAGTGGTATCTGTAGAAACGCATATAAAGTTTTGACTTGCTGAGCTTTTCAATTCTTAATCCTAAGATGCACCTGCAAGAAAATAGAATCACGATAAGAGAAAAAATGTTCACCCATCCTAATATGTAAGCGGCCTTAGCCGCTATTAAAAAGTCTGTTGTCATATTATTGTACCACCATTGTTCCTGCCATTGCACTATGTCCTGAGCCGCAAAAGACATTGCACCTAAATGGGAATGTCCCTACTTTATCAGCAACGAATTCTATCGTTACTGGCTCGTCAGGGTTTAACCGTTCATTAATATTGAAAGAAGGCAATGAAAAACTATGGGCGACATCGGTACTCGTTACTGTTATCCTTACAGTATCGCCTTTATTTACCTCTATTATCTCAGGAACGAACTCCCATTGTTTCGCTATCATGGAGAATTCCTTAACAATACCTTGTCCTTCCGATATATCTTCGGAAGCTATAACATTTTCTAGATAGTCATTTTCTGGGAAAGGTACTGGCGATGGTGGCACTGTTTCTTGCTGCTGCGAACAACCCAAAATAAAAATTAAACCTATTCCTAAAAAAACCGAATATATTCTGCTCATAGATATTACCTCTTCCTAGAGATAACCTTTTCGCTAAATAATTATCTACCTAAAATTTGATGCTTCTCATCTCCATCGTTTCCGATTGTGATGATGGCAGAGACAAAGCAAAAAGCGAAGACAGTTTCTGTCTTCGCTTTTTGCTTTGTCGTGGGTTTACAAAGGGATATTTCCCTTTGTCGCGGGAGGTGTGGAGGGCGCGGAGCTCCTCCACTAAGAGGTGCACAGCACCTTTTGCGTGGTGTGTGGCAGCGCTCCACAAGCGTTGCTTATGCTGTTTTGGTATGCTATGGAGATATCGAAGGTAGAGGTTTTTTCGCCGAGGATTTCGTTGATGGTGGTGAGGGCCTTCTCGGGGGAGTTGCATTCGTCGGAAAGGTGCGCAAGGTGTACGTGTTTCAGGTCTTCGTGGTAGACGTCTAGGAGTAGGTTGCCACAGGCTTCGTTGGAGAGGTGTCCGCTACGGCTTAGGACGCGCTGTTTGTATATGAAAGGCCGCGGTGAGGCATGGACCATGTCAGGGTCGTGGTTCGCTTCGATATAAAGATAGTCGCAGTTTTGCAGGCGGTTTTTTACTAACGAAGAAGCGAAGCCGAGGTCAGTACAGAACCCTATCTTGATGTCGTTGGTGGTTATCGTGAAGCCTACAGGGTCGACGGTGTCGTGCTGTATGCTGAAGGGATGGATCTCAAGGTCGCGGAATTCGAAGGTGTCGCCGGTGGTGAATATCGTGAACTTCGCAACGGCGCTGAACATGTCGCAGATGCTTCGTGCCGTGTCGCTGTTGGCAAAAACAGGGATGCCCATGCGATATGCCATAATACGAAGGCCTTTGACATGGTCGCCGTGTTCGTGGGTGATAAGAATGGCATCGAGGTCGGCAATGTCGACGCCGATCTCAGCAAGACGAGCTTTCGTGGCTTTTCCGCTTAAGCCCGCATCGATGAGGATCTTAGAGTTCTCGGTGCCGAGGAATACGCTGTTGCCTTTAGAGCCCGATGCAAGGGGACAAAATCCTATCATAATACCTTCCGTTTTCAGTGATATATAATGTATATGAAAGCCGAAAAACACGCCATATAAAAGTTAGGAATAGGACTTTTACCACAGAGCCACGGAGGACACAGAGAGGAAGAAACAGGTCCAGTTCACCAACATAGGTAACACTTTATCAAAGAAATTTCTGTAGTTGACTATAAAAATGATGTAAGCTATATTTTGTTGCAACAGGAGATAATTGTATATATGACGAAGAAAGAGGTGGTATTACAGCATCGCGAGATGAAGAAAGCCAAGCAGAAGCTTGCTGTTGCCGATGCTTTTATCAAGCAGCTTGAGACTTCGAAGTTCGAGGACGTCATTATTAAGGAAGTATGTGTTGCCGCCGAGATTTCCGAGGGGACGTTTTACAATTATTTCCCTAAGAAGTCAGACGTCATCTTTTATTATAGAGAGATATCTTTCGTTAAGATAATAGCACACCTTAAAGGTCTAGGCTCGCGATACAGCGCTTTGCAGCGTATCAATACTATCTTCGACGTTCTTGCTGAAGGTGTTTCTAATGCTAATGTCTTATACGAGCTGAGTTCTTTGTTTATCAGGAACTATGAGAGGCGTCAGAAGAGGACGCTTACCCCCGCAGAGGTATGTTATATCGCCCCTGAGGTGTCGTATGACGATATCATCGCTGCGGAGTCGCTACACGGCGTTTTCTGTGGGCTTCTTCGTGATGCTAAGAAGAATGAAGAGTTGCCTCCGAGGGCTTCTGTTGACGATGCGGCGTTGTCTTTGAATGTTATAATGGCGGGAGTTCCTATGTCTATTGAAGAGGGGCGTTTTGCCATGTTGAAAAAATATTATCAGAAGCAGTTAAAATTATTATGGAAAGCATTAAAAAAATGAAGATATTGAAATTGTTTAGCGTTGTACTTATTTTCTTAGTAGCAACGACAGCGATATACGCCGAGGAAGAAAAGGATATTGTTTCTCTTGACGTTGAGACGGCTATAATTTTTGCGTTAGACGCCAGCGAGGCGTTACGCATAAAAGATAACGACATCGCCAAGAAAGACTCCCAGCATTCCGAGGCGTGTTCTATGTTGTATCCTAGCGTCGATGGCTCTGTGGCATGGCAGAAGCACTACCTGTATCCTAACATCTCCTCCACAGCATCAGTAAGAGACTATACTTTCAGCGCTGGCGTCACCGCTACGCAGATAATAACGACGTTTGGGAAGGTGTCAGCGGCGATAGGCGCTGCGGAGAAAGGCAAAGAGGTGACGGTATTCGTCCGTGAAGGCGTTAAGAACGACATAATATATGCTACGAAGGTAATGTATTTCAATGCGTACTTCGCGAAGAGGACCCTCGACCTCGTTCAGGAGTCGTACCACCGCGCTTCGCAGAACAATGACATCCTGAAAAAACGCTCCGAGAAAGGCCGCGTTTCTAAGCATGACAACATAAAGATTATGGCAGACCTCGCAGCACGCGTTCCCGTAGTGAACAACGCCAACGCGGAATTTTCGTCGGCGATGGAGACACTGAAGACACATCTCGACGTCGGAAAAGGTAGCGAGATGGAGTTCCTCGAAGGATACCGTTATGACAATGGCGACATCGACAAAGAATCCCTGTATAATGCTCTGGATACGTCATATCCTACGCTTAAAGCTTTGTATGAGACGATTTCGTTGTATGAAGAAGCAGTGAAAGGCAAGGAAGCAGAATACCTTCCTACGGTGTCGGCGTTTGTCAGCCTGAAGCATGCCGGAAACAGCAGCAAATATTATATCGTAGGAGATATGGGGAACTATGGCGATGTTGGTGTTAGCGTTTCTATACCGATATTTTCGGGAGGAAAAAGGAAGCAGCAGCTTTCGCAGGCACGTCTCGACAAAGAGAATGCCGTCCTTTCTGCGCAGAAGATGCGCAAAGACCTTACTCTTGAGCTTGAAAAGTCTATAATAGAATATGAGGAGCTCCTGAAGAGTATACCTTCTAACGAGCAGGCAGTACACCTCGCAGAAGAGACGTTTATCCTTAGCCAAGACCTCTTCGCATCAGGGCAGATATCAGTGACAGACCTCAACGACGCCGAGTTTATGCTCACAAACCAGAAATTAAAAAGCGAGATGACGCTATTCAAAGTCAGCGTCCTACGCGCAAAGATAGAGATGTTTACAGGAGCCGCCGATGATTATATCCGATAAGAAAAGATTTTTTGTTTACCTCGCCCTAGCAATAACGTTCGTTATTCTCGTCATTATAAAGATGCAGACGATAACGACAGGGCGAGAAAAAGAGATAACAAGCTCTTTCGACGAGTGGGAACGCCATGGTAAGCCCGTCGTCGTTGAAGAAGTCGTTAGGAAAGACACTAATATGTATATGAAGGTAACGGTGACGCCAGATACAGAAGGGACGCTCGTAGGGTATGTTCCCAAAAGCATGCAGCGTGATATCGTCGCTGGACAGGACGTCTTACTCGAAGGGTCTGTTAAAGGCACCGTCAGCGCCGTCGGCGATGATATCGATATGGATACAGGGATGTATTCCGTGACGATAACATATGAAGGCGCTAAGAGACTCCCTGGGCGGCGATATATCGCAGATATAACGATAGAAATCCTAGAAGATAGTATATGTATCCCCAACGAGGTTACAGAGACGGTAGACGGTAAAGTGCTAGTATGGGTCGTCGATGACGGCATAGCAGAAAGACGTGCTATAACAGTAGGAGGCCGTAACGGCTACGGCGCAGAAATTCTAGGAGGCCTCGACATCGGAGAATTCCTCGTAGTAGAAGGGTTCTCGAAGCTCGACGATGGTGATAATGTCAATATACAACAACAGAGATAGCTATGATAAAATTTTTCGTTAAAAACCCTATTACTACGATAATGTTCGTTTCGATATTCATCGTCCTAGGAATCGTAGCAGCATATAACTTGCGTATCGAAAGGACGCCGAAGATCGACTTCCCAATAGTGACGGTTTCGGTGATATATCCCGGAGCGACACCGCTGGAGATGGAGACGTCGGTGATCAACAAGATAGAAGACGCTATCGCCGAACTCTCAGAGATAAAGAATATACAAAGTCAGTCGCACGATAACTTCGGATATGTCTTTGTTGAGTTCCTGCTGTCTTCAGATATAAACATTAAGTTCATCGAAGTAAAAGACAAAGTAGAAGCTCTCCTCAACGACCTTCCTACTGAGATGATGAAGCCCGTCATAGAGAAATTCGACCCACTCGTTGAGTCTGTGATGGACCTCGTTGTTATGAGCGATACCAGAGACGAAAGGGCTTTGTACGAGTTCGTCGACAAGAAACTTGTCGACCAGTTCTCTTCGATAAAAGGCGTAGCAAATATAGGCCTTTACGGCGGAGAAGAAAGGCAGATACACGTAGACCTCGATCCTTTCCTTATGCAGAAGAACTATGTCGACATCCGCGACGTCATCGCCAGCGTAAAAGCTAAAAATAAAAATATTCCAGGAGGCCTTCTTGAAAAAGGGGACTATTCCCTAAACCTACGTTTCATCGGAGAGTTCGAAGATATCACCGAAATTTCCGAGATGCTTATCGTCTCGAGAGACGGCGGCGCCGTAGCACTTAAAGATATAGCAACAGTATATGACGGCGCTAAGAAGGTGGCAACACGAGCACGGCATAACGGAGAGAACTCTGTAGGGATGTCTTTGAAGAAAGTCTCCGACGGCAACGCTATAGAGATCGCCAAAGAAGTTCATAAGAAGCTCGCAAAACTCGAAGGCATCATCCCCGAAGATATAACGATAACAGTGTCGTCAGATACAACGACGTTTATCGTAGAAGAAACAACAGATACAGAATGGGCTATCATCCTCGGAATAATTTTGACGATAGTGATACTATATTTCTTCACAGGAAGCGCAATTACGACATTTATCGCCTCGATAGTTATCCCTATATCAATAGTGTCGGCGATATTCCTCGTAGACGTCTCGGGTTTCACGATAAACTTCCTGACGCTGCTAGCTATAGCGACAGCACTAGGGACGCTTATCGCCAACGCCATAGTAATAATAGAAAACTGCTTGAAACACGTACAGAAAGGCGAAGACCCCGTCGATGCCGTAATAGCTGCGACGAAAGAAGTGTCGGTAGCGATATTCGCCTCTACAGGGACGAACCTCGTCGTCTTCGCGCCAATAGCTTTCATGGGAGGTATCGTCGGACAGTTTATGCGCTCTTTCGGCCTTACCGTGATATATGTAACGATATTCTCCTTGATAGTGTCTTTTACGCTGACGCCGATGCTGTGTGGACTTCTGCTTCGCAAGAAAACAACGACGAAGAAAAAACGTTGGAATCCTCTATATCTCTTCGTGAATATCACAGACCGCTGTGTGCAGTGGCTTCAGAAGGAATACCATATCATCTTCAAGGTGATGTTCCGTTATCATAAGACCGTTGTCGTCGCAGTAGTTTGTATACTCTTATCGATAAAAATCGTAGTACCATATATCGGAAGCGATTTCCAGCCAAGCTCCGACGAAGATATGATCGTCGTCTCTATAGAGATGCCCCAAGGGTCTACACTAGAACGTACCCTCGATGTAGTTAAAAACGTCGAAGATAAAGTCTCCAAAATCGCAGAAGTTACATCGTACCTGTCGTATGTCGGTAAAAGCGGCGTCGAGAATGGCGAGGTCGTAGTAAACCTAGAGCCTTCGGAAGAACGTGAAAGAAGCGATATGGATGTCATCGATGAACTCGTACCCTTCGTCGCTATGATCCCCGACGCTAATATAGCGATAAAACGTGGGATGTCGTCGATGCATGGCAGCGACGTCTCCATCGACATCTACGGCGACGATATCGATGAGCTCCTAGCAAAAAGCGCTATGATGAAAGAATATATGGAAGATAGCGGATTCTTTAGGTCCGTAACATCGTCGTATAAGACGCCAAAAAACGAGATACGCTTCATCCCAGACCAAAAGCTTCTCCTTGAAAGCGGACTCCGTGGCATTGAAATCGGTAGCGTAATAAGAGCGTCGATATATGGCGACGATACAAATAGCTACAAAGAAGCTGGCGAAGACTATACTATCAACGTGAAACTCGACGACAGATACCTCGAAGATTTCGACGACATCGAACAGATAACGATAATATCACGGAAAGGCCTGAGCCCTATAACGGAGCTAGGAGACCTTGTAAGGCGTAAGGCGATGCCGATGATACAACACCGCGAAGGACAGCGTATCATACAGCTAAACGGTGACCTCGCAAAGTCTACAGCAGGATACGTTATGACGGTGCTCGACGAAGAGTTCTCTGCAATGACGTTCGACGAAGGATACGGATATCGTTATGTCGGGAACGCTGAAATGCAGGACGAATCGTCAAGAGAGATAACGAAGGCGTTTATCCTCGCCGTCATCATGACGTATATGCTCCTAAGCGCTATAATGAACTCGCTGATATATCCTATCCCTATAGCATTGTCGGTGGCGACGTCGTTCTCAGGGGTTTTCTACGCGCTGTTTTTCATGGGAGAGACGATAAATATTGCGTCGATGCTAGGGATGGTGATGCTCGTAGGGCTCGTCGTCAATAACTCCATACTACTACTAGACTATACGCTAATAAAAATAAAAGAGGGGACTCCCGTCATAGATGCCTTGTGGTATGGCGTAGAACAACGTTTCAAGCCGATAATAATGACGTCGATAGCGATAATACTAGGAGTCGTCCCACAACTGTGGTCGGTGATGCTCACCAAGTCGTCGATGGCAACAGTGATGATCGGCGGGATGATAGCATCGGTGATATTCACCTTCCTCTTCACACCAATAGCTTTCTGGTACGCATATAGAGTGAAAACATTCTTCATGAAAAAATCAGCCGAGCCGAAATCGGCTGAGTAGTTCGGAATAGGACTTTACCACGGAGATCACAGAGGAATCACAGAGTTTTCACGGAGAGCGCCCACTGCGCAGAGCGCGCAGCGGACGCACTTCTCATCATTGCCTGCGGCAGGCAATGATGAACATAAATATTGTCATGTTCAGGTGATATATTCCCCAAATGTAAAATGTACTAAAATCTATTAAAGTAGTAGATTTTTTAGGCGGTATATGTTTTTAAAAAATAAAACAGCAATACTATGTAGTCTTTTTTTTATTGCATTAAAACTGGTTATAAGTTATAATATAGGCTTAAATTTAATTTAAATGAGGTTTAGTATGAGAATTGAAGCATTTAGAGAATCGGTGAAGGATCTTTCTGAAAATAAATTAAGAGATCGCTATCTGAAAATTAAGGAGAGTAAAGAGTTTAGGACTGAATCGCTTATCGGGCTTGAAGCAGGATTGGCGGTTGTTACCGCGATTGCGTTGAAAAGCTTTGCGGTTTTATCTGGTACTTTTGCGATAGTATGCGCTTTAAATGTAGGCGTAGTAATCGGCGTTCTTCTCAAAAATCGTGCAGATGCGCGTAAGGAAAAAATAATAGAAGATGTTCTTAAGGACAAAGGAAGGCAGATAGAGTTCAAATGGGATAGATTTAGAATTTTGTCGGGTTGGTCTTCACAAATTACGGATATACAAGCGCAAGCATAATAAAAACATCCTCAAAATCAGTTGGTTATTAAGACGAACGTTGATCGAGGTTCGGAATAGGATTTTACCACAGAGATCACAGAGGAACCACAGAGTTTTCACGGAGAGCGCCCACTGCGCAGAGCGCGCAGCGGACGCACTTCTCATCATTGTCTGTGGCAGACAATGATGTACTGACCTTGTACTACATCACTTCCATGCTCGAATGATCGCTGATGATTCATGTGGCTTCATAACATGAGTATTAAATAAATAGTCGATTGTCTTGCGGCTTGTTGTAATGTTTACTTCTGTAACACTCGCTTCCGAAAAACCTAATTTCGTCATAATTTCTTTTTTTGTCTTATCATGATCTTGCATAAAGCTAGAATAACGCTCGTCGCCAGAAGGAAGAAGCGGAGGATGTGGCGGGTGTTCTGAGGCTTTTTCTAGCAAAAACTCTGCTTGTTGCTTGAAAGCATCCTCAAACGCCGATTCTATCTCTTCCCTATGAAGCGTATCAATAACGGTGTCTCCAGGCTCTGCAGGCTTGTAAAAGTCACAAAATCCCTCGAGAGGGTCTAGCGCCATGCGATACTCTTCTTTATGACCACTAGCGAGTGCCTTTATATTCCGCTGCCTTACGCGTTCTCCCAAAATATGAAATGGGCAATAGGCCAAGCCTATTTTTAGTGGAGCATAGTTGTTTTTTTCTACCATGCGCGCTAAGAACGCCTCTTCATCATAAGGATCAAAAATGACCGACGTCCCTTCTCTTGATTGTTCAATAACAGCCTCATCCATTTTTCTTGTGTACTCTTCTTCACGCTTGATATCATATTTTTCCTTTTTTGCCGCTTTCAAGGCTTCTTGTGCATCTTTTAGCACTTCTTTTGTAATGTCCGGCTTCCAACGCACTCTATTAGCAAATAGTGCACAAGCAATATCTTGGTGTTCCATTGCTTGAGCCATACGAGAATATAGTTCTGGAGTCTGATTTCGAACCAAATTAGCATCTCGTGATGCCGGGTCCATCATCGTTTTAAGCTCACCGAGAGCTTCTTTAGCGTCCCTTAGCGTCTCTTCCGAAATATCAGGCTTCCAATGCGGTTCAAGGCCTATTCTTATCGCACGGCCAATATCTACAGGCTCTGTTGCCAAAATTATTTTCGCGTATAGTTCTGGAAACTCTGCTCGCGCTGTTTCCGCGTCTTGTAATGGAAAGTCTATGTCCATGCCAGATTCTTCCCATTCAGGAGCTTCCTTCCTTAGCTGGCGTATTATCGATGACTTCCCCGCTGTAGAGTTCCCCAAAAGAACAAATATCTTTCCTTCACTATATTGGCGCAAATGTTGAAGGGCGTATTTTTCTGCTTCAAGTGATCGGCGAAGCTGATGGGAAATGATTGCCTGAAAAATGGTGGCAATTTTTTTTACAGGCGCTTGTTGTATAATCCTTGGATTATAACGTACTATTTGCTGATCACCCATTTTGCCAGTTTTTGATTGGCGGGATGGTGTCGACCCTGGTCTAGTTATACCTTGTCCTTCTATTTCTGGTATTGGCATTGCTTAACCTCCACTTATATAAATGCGCTTATCGTATATAATCGTGATTTTAAAGAGAAAGTCAAGTGAAGTTTATTAAGAGTTCGGAGCTCGGAATAGGATTTTACCACGGAGATCGCAGAGGACGCACAGAGTTTTTCACAGAGAGCGCCCACTGCGCAGAGCGCGCAGCGGGCACACTTCTCATCATTGCCTGTGGCAGGCAATGATGAATATAGATATTCCCCAAATGTCAAAATGTACTAAAATCTACTAAATTAGTAGATAATTGGGCGAAAATGCCCGCTTTTCATGCGAAATTCTTCGTAAAATGTGTCAAAACCTACTAATTTTAGTAAAATTAGTAGATTCTTTGATATGGTCAACATAAAGGTAATCACCGAGGCGATACAAGAGCTTAAAGATCAAATTCGTGAAGAGGCAGAAAAAAGCAAAAAATTTCGGCAAGGGCTGATGACCTTTGATCCCGAGTTGAATATTCGTCAATCGGCGTTACTTTTTCATGCTATGAAGCATCCTTCTGAGGTTTTTTCTATAAAGGCTCACCAGACGACAAATCATATATCTTATCAGACGGCAAGGACAGACCTTCTAGAGCTGGCAGATAAGGGATATCTGAAACAAATCAAAAAAGGAAAAACCTTTTATTTCATATCTGCCGATAATTGAAATGTCAAAATCTACTAAAAGCTACTAAATTAGTAGATAAATCGTCGCGGATATATGGTGACAAGACGACGAAATAAAAAGTAACATGTTTCATATTAAAAAAGAGTAATAAAATTTTTATTACGCTCTTGAGTGCTTCTGAGCCGTTTTTTAAAAATATCGATCGACACTTTTTCCTTTATCATAATGTGATTAATAGCATAATCTCTGCTTCGCACAAAATAATCGGAGCTTGCTATGAAATGGTTTATTTCTCTATTGTTCTTCTGTAATTGTTATGCTGCTGACCCCAATACAATTCTCGACAATGTCAACATCTCCACTGGCTCCATTAACTACAAACAAACGGATCTCGTTGTCGATGCTATCGAACCCTTGATCATCGAACATTCATATCAAGGCACTGAAAAAGCTGATGTCTTCTTCCCCCACCTTAAAGCAAAGATAGGATTAAGCTCGAATAACATAGAATTTTTCGCTTGTGAACCTAGCGGTCTTGCCCTTTATTATCTATGGAATCGCTCAGCATCGTTTGATTGCTGTCCACAAAATATCCCAGGCTTAACAAACACTTCAGAAAATAATCTTTCAGCACGGAATAATCCTCTCAATAATTGCGCTACTTTTAATCCTGGTGGCCATTCAGTGCGCGTTACTTTGCCTGACGGAGGATTCCGAGCATATCGCCTAAACTCAGATTCCTGCACTGAGAGAGACCTTCATTTAACGATGGAAGTATTGCCAAACGGCAATCAGCGGCACTATGAATATGATGGACAGAGGCGTCTCGCCCGCGTTAGCACAAAAAACTGTTCGGGAGCGATAGAATATGCATGGGCGAAATTTTCGTATGATGGTGACGACGTCGTTGTCGATACTAGCGACGGTCAGCAAGCCACCTATCACTTTATAAAACACAAACACAAAGTTTTTTTAGATACCGTTTCTATCCCAGAACGGCCGAAAATACAGATATCTTATCACGAAGGTAAAGAAAGCCTTTTACCTCAAGAAATCTCTGTTGATGGTCAGCCTGTCTTTCATGTCGATTACAACCCCGGAGAAACACGCATTTCGTCGATGGAGCTTTTCATCGAAAAAGACAAACCCTCTGTACCATTCCGCACTTTCTCCTATCAAGATGGCAAGACCGAAAGTCGTGACGCTGCGGGGATGCTCACAACACACCATTTCGACAAAGATTCTCGCCTTGCTAAGGTCGATAATTATAAAGAAAACGACGAGCTTTTTTCTAGCCAGCATTTAACGTGGGAAGGCGCTAATCTTAAAGAAAAGGCGCTTTTTTCTGCCTCCGGGGATTGTATTTTCTCTCGTGAGTTTTCCTATGACGATCTTGGTAATGTTACCGAAGACATCTTTCATGACGATTCCTTAGATACCACATACAGCAAAAGTTTTTCTTATTCTTCCGATGGCAGAAACATGCTTCTCAAAGAAACCGAAGACTCCGGGCTTATATCAACTTTCGAATATCTTCAAGGAACCGATCTGATTTCAAAGAAACTTATCGCCGGCCCCGAAGGCACCTTCCAGCGCTATTTTTTTGTATATGACGACAACAATCTATGCGTCGCTGAAATCTCCGACGACGGCGATGCCAAAGGCATCGATGATTTTAGTGGCGTCTCCGAGCGTAAAATATGTAGAATTTCCCGCTCGGAAGAAAACTTTCTACCCATAACCATCCAAGAACTGTATTGGGATGGCAAAGAAATTCCTTTGTCGACGCGGAAAATTTCTTACAACACCGAAAATAAAGTTGTCCGTGAAGATGTTTACGATAGCGATGGCATATTTTTATATTCACTCCATACGGATTATGACTCTCGAGGAAACATATCCAGGAAAACAGATCCGCTAGGGCGTGAGAGCTTATATGAATATGATGACTTTGGACGCTTGATCTTCGAACAAAAAGCAGGAAAACCATTTTCAAGACGCTACTACTACGATCTCGCTGGAAGGTGTATCTTCTCCGAAGAATATGATATGGAAGGAGACAGACGTGCGGTGTCGACGCATTACGACACTCAAGGGCGTCCGATTTCTATTACTGACGAACATGGTAATATAACAGAAAACACCTATGATGCTTTCGGTAATTGTATTGAAACAAGAGCCCCTGACATCCTTGATGAAAATGGAAACATATATTCTCCAGTCCTTAAAAATGCTTTCGACGAGCAGGGTAACGCCATAAAGTTATATGGCGCTGATAACAGTGTTGTCGAGACGAGTTTCAATGCCCTCGGTGGCCCTATAACAATAAACCATCCTGATGGCACCGTCACCAGAAACACCTATCTTCCTAATGGTTTGCGAGAAAAAACTATTACTGACGATGGCTTGGAAACACGTTTTACCTATGATATCCTTCAACATGTTATCGCACAAGAAACCTTCTCTCCCGAAGGCATTTGTCTTGTTCGTGAAAGCTGGGAATACAATACTTTTCACATGCTGTCGCATACAGACATCGAAGGACAAAAAACAGTATACTCCTATGACCGTGCAGGAAGGAAGACAGCAGAACAGTGTGGAGATCATCGCTTACAATTCTCTTATGATTCCAGAGGATATCTACTGTCGACTTTTGATGTTTCTAGCGGAATAACGCATACACAGAGTACCGACTTGGCAGGAAGAAAGACCGAAGAATGGATAGAGCAGCCTAATGGCAACGTCGAAGACCATACGATATTTCATAACACATATTATGATAAAATCTTCCGTGTCGTTCGTGGCGACGCTGTCGACGAAGTCGAATATGATGGACGCGGAAGGAAAGTCTTACATATCGACCCTCTTGGCGCTAAAACAACGACCTCATACGAAGACAACTACTGCAACGGTTTGGGACAAAACGTTCTGCGTACGACAACGACGATGCCTAATGGTATGAGCCTCGTTGAAACCTATGACACCCTGTCTCGCGTAATAAAGATAGAAAAGAAAGACCTCGAAAAACAGGTTCTTCACAAAGAAGAGCTTTTTTACGACCGTTCTAGTAATATGGCTATGTCTGTCGTCACGATTTTCAAGGATGATGCGCCGCCTAGGACAATTTCTACGTGCTTTGTCTATGATAGTATGCATAGGCTTATTTCTAAAACAGAGGCAGACCAAAGGACGACGTCATATTCTTATGATTCTATAGGGCGTGAAATCTTACGTAAGAAGCCTGACGGCGTAGAGATTATGTCTTCATACGACTATCTTGGTAGGGTGACGGAACTACGTTCGTCTGATGGTTCGGTACAATATCGTTATTCCTATGACGAAGGCATGCAGCCGACGCGTATAGAAGATATTGTTGCAGGAACAACGCATCATTGTTCTTACGACAAAGAGGGAAATCTCATCTTCGAAGCAAACGGATGCGGTCTTGTCCTTCAGTGGACGTACGATGCTGTGGGGCGTCCATTATCGCTAAAACTTCCCGACGATACCCTCATAGAGTATTCTTATGAAGGCTCTCATCTGTCGGAGGTCTCACGGCCGACATATTCCCACAGATATCTTTCTTTCAACGAACATGGCCACATCGCCGAAGAGCAGCTTATCGGTGATATGGGCGCTAAGAGCACTTCATATGACATTCTTGACCGCCCGTTCTTACAACGCTCGTCATCTCATGAAATTTCACAGACATTCAACCTCAACGGTGAAATCGAAACGGTTACTTCTTCGTTGATAGGTTTCAAGGACTATGAACACAACCTTCTTTCGTTTCTTGTTAAGGAAGACGAAGAAGAGTATCAATACGATTCTATTGGGAACCCTGCGGAGATCCCTGTCGACGACCTCAACCAGCTTCAGAGGGAGGATCTTTCCTATGATTTGAACGGGAACCTCCTTACGAGAGAAGACCTGTCTTTCAGCTACGACGCTTTAGACCGCCTTGCCACGATAGCAGGTCCTAATGATACCATAACATATACTTACGACCCTTTTGGTCGTATGCAGTCTAAGACAACGAGCGAAGGGGTGATATATTTCATCTGCGATCACGATTCGGAGATCGGCGCTGTCGATGCAGAAGGCACTATCATACAACTTCGCGTCCTTGGTGATGGCATTAACAGTGAAAGTGGTGCTGCTGTTGCTCTTGAGCTTCGTGGAGAGGTTTATGTTCCAGTCCATGATCTTAGAGGAAACTTAATCGCTCTGTCCTCTCTCGATGAAAAAGATGTAGTGCAGACGTATGATATGAATGCTTATGGGCAATGTGATATATCCGACCCACTGTCGCCGTGGCGTTTTTCTTCCAAACGCCATGAAGAGGGAGGCCTAGTTTGTTTCAGACATCGTTTCTATGATACTACTCTAAAGCGCTGGCTTACTCCAGACCCTGCAGGGAATATTGATGGCTCAAACCGCTATGGTTATGTCCTCAGCAATCCCGTCAACCGCCTCGACCAGTGGGGGCTTTATGAAACTCCTATTTGTATTGAATCTCCATATGTTGGAGCCGCAAGCTTCCGAGTCACTTTTTCATTCGATATGAGCTCTATGATGAATGCAGGTACATTTGAAGAGCAGGTTAGTTCTTTAGGCCTTGTTATGCAACATCTCATAGTCAACAATGATGATGTACACTACCTGCGTAGCAGCGCTACAGAAATTGCTCAAGCAAAGTCATATGAACTACAAAAGTTTTTCTCTGCGGCCTTGGAATTCTCAAATGAAGGCGAGATTCTCTTGACGTCTTTAACCAACGGTATTGGTAATAAACCACACGATTTTACATCATCGATTAAAAGTGTAAATAATATTTTTCATAACGACGTGTTCATGATGGGGCTCTTCAACGCAACAGAAGGTCTTAAAACGGATCTAAACAGGGTGTTCGTTGAAGGTCAGGGATATGATACTCCGATAGTCATTATGATGAGAACGGAAATTCTTTTTAATGCACGTCTGTGTGAGAGAGTGGGAGATAACACCTATTTTTTAAAAATCCTCCACAGCGAAGCAGGCTTGATATACTGCAATGCTTTTAATGGGATGACTCTCGAACAGCAAAATCTTGTCAAAAAACATGCTTTGGTTGCTGCTTTTGGCCCTGCCGAGCCAGTTCCCAGATCTTCCGCTTATGAAGCGATAAACATATATTCTGAGAAAGACAATATTACAGGGGGCGCCGGTAGAAACAAAGATCCTAATGACTATGATATTCGTTTCGTTGAATGTATTTCATCGTGGTCTGAACATAATTTGCTTGGCTATGCAGATCATGCGTATCTTGGGTCGACATATCAAGAAGCTACTAGTGATATGATAAAACATTTTGATGCTAAATATAAGTTTTATCGCTATAATAAATAAAAAAGGTTTTTCTATGAAATATTTACTGCTTTCCTTATGTTGTTCTTTATTATTTTTAACGCTCTATGCGAGTGATAATTCCTATTTTGGTCGTGATCCCGAGCATTATAAAGAAGGTAATAAGCTCATCAACGAGATGTTTAGAGAGTATGCAGAGCGTGTATGCAAGCAATATGATTTGAAGTGCGAAGGCGACATGGGGGGCTTCCCGGGGCAGATTCAATCTCTCGGCGGAGTATTTGGCGTCAAGCGGCTACTTGCTGTGGATGAATTGCGCATTCTCATCCTTAAACTTCTTGCAGACTTTCAAGATACTATAAACAGAAATGAAAAAATCAGACCATTTCTCGCAGAATATCCATTTGCTGCCGATCGCATCACTATTATGCTAAGAATTTACGATGGAAATAAAAGACCGTCACCTGATGAAATTTCTCTTGCTTTTTCATCTCGAGATCATATTTCATATTGCTATTCTGATCCAAAGAAATCTATTTTCGAGGATAAAAAAATCCAAGAACCATTCGAAGAGGCATGTGAAAAGGCTGGCATCGATGTTGCGACGATATCCCCGATATATTCATTATATGATGATACAGGCCGCTTTCTTAAAACGGAAAAAAATGATAACCCCACTACCAAAAAGAAATAAGACGAAATCATGAAATATTTACTGTTGTTCCTGTGTTTATTCTTTTCGTCCCATATGCTTTATGCAAACGATGAATATTATCATTTTCGCACACCAGATAATCGTCAGGAGAGCGATAAAGTTATCAACGAAATTTATGAGGAATGTGTAGAACGCCTATGCGAAAAATATCATTTACTGTATCTAGCAGACCTATATCACTTTCCTGAAAAAATAGACTTCTTAGGCGGGGCATTCGGCATGAAGCGCATGATTTCCGTTGATGAATTGCGGCCTCTTGTACTAGCGTTACTTGCAGATTTTCAAGAGGCGATAAACAACAACGAAAAAATCAGGCCGCTCCTCGTTGAATATCCATTTCCAGCGGATCGTATCACTATTATGATAGGTCTTTGTGACGGGGACAAACTACCTCCTCATGATGAAGTTTCCAATGCTACTTCAGAGAAGGGTTTTCTTTGCTACAGGTTTAGCGATTTAATCAAAATAGTTCAAGGGAAGGAAGAAATCAAAGAATCCCTTGAAGAGGCGTGTGAAAAGGCTGGTATAGACCCTGCGACCATATCTCCGATATATTCGCTATATGATGATACAGGCCGCTTTCTCAAAAGTGAAAAAAACGACAATCCCACTACCCAAAAGGAATAAGGTGAACTTATGAAATATTTACTGTTATGTCTACCACTTTTATTTTCAACGCTCTATGCCGATAAATATGCTGATTATGAAGCCTTTAGTAAGAAGGGTGATGCCGCTATGAAGGAAATCGAGGAAGCGTTTGCCAGAGCAGATGGTGATATTGAAGCTTTTTGTAAGGAGGGCATAGGGGCTATGGATGAGATGCACAAAGAGTTTGAAGAAATAGAAGAGAGAGCAAAAGCTTATTACAAAGATGCCGACATAGATATTAATGAATTCTACAAAAAATTTACAGAGCATGTTTATAAAAAATATGAAATGAAATCCGAGAGCAATATAGAAGAATATTTTAAAGAAACGGGCAAGCTTGGCTCATACTTTAGAACGAACCGCCTATTTACAGTAGAGGAATTGAGGATGCTTATTCTCAATCTTATTGCAGATTTTAAAGATGCTAATGAAGCGTTCAAACAATATCCTGGGAAACCCACATATTTTGCGGAGTTTATTTCTTTTCTCATAATCTTTAACGATGATGAGAATGCTTCTCGTTATGATTGTGTTCCATTAGTTTTTCTGTGCAACGGCAATATCATGTACTTTGATTTAGAAGAAGATGACGAAATAAAAAGTGAAGAATTTCTTGAAGAGGCTTGTGAAAAAGCGAATATTGATGTTGCGACGATCTTTCCTATATCTCCGCAAGATGTTGTTTTGCCAGAGCCATTAAAATGATATGGTCAGGCCGAACATTCAGACATTCGGGGAGCTGATAATCCAGACACGACAGTATCCCTGTTCGTCATTGCCTGCCACAGGCAATGGCGAGAAGCGTGTTCGCTGCGCGCTCTGCGCAGTGGGCACTCTCTGTGTAACTCTGTGTCTCTCCGCTCCCTCTGTGGTAAAAATCCTATTCCCGTGGTAAAGCCATACTCTTCTATCGCAAATCGCAGGGCTGGCCCATTTCATCATAAGCTTCAATATCGCCGGTTTCAAGATCGAAATACCACGCATGTATTGAGAGCGTTTTTGCTGCAACACGCTCGGCAATCCAAGGGAAGGTTTTGAGGTTTTTTAACGACAACAGCAACGATTCCTTTTCGCAATGGCGTGCCTGTTCTTCTATAGAGTCGTTGGGATATTGTTCTACAACATGTTCTTTGGCAGGCTTGGCGATATCCATCCATGTATCGATAAAGCTTGAGGGGTCTTTATCATCGGGAGCTTCGAACAAAGAACGTATTCCTCCGCAATGGCTATGTCCCAAAATAATGATATCGCTTATCTTTAAAACCTTCACACCGTATTCCAAGGCAGCACTGGTGCCATGATGATGGAGATCGCTTTCGAATGGAGGAATCAAGTTGGCGATATTACGTACGACGAAGATATCGCCAGGATCACATTCTGTTAAAATAGCGGGATCAACGCGCGAATCGCAACACGCTACAATCAAAACCTTGGGGTTCTGTCCCTCATGGAATAAGTTTTCAGATAGAGGCTTCTCTTCGAAGTTTTTTTTGCGAAAACGCTCATATCCTTCGATAAGCGGTGTTATAGCAGAATCATTATCAGACATAGCGCTCTCCTAATTGTTATTGTAATGGGCAAGGCCGAACATTCGGGGAGCTGATAACCCAGACACGACAGTATCCCTGTTCATTATTGTCTGCCACAGACAATGATGAGAAGCGTGTTCGCTGCGCGCTCTGCGCAGTGGGCACTCTCCGTGAAAACTCTGTGATCTCTGTGTCCTCTGTGGTAAAAAATCCTACTCCTTTTCTACGCTCTCTTCTACGCCGCTATCAGCGAGGACATTAGCGAGGACTTTCCGTGGTCTGCTTCCGTCGGCGGGGCCTACGATGTTATTTTCTTCCATCACGTCCATTAGGCTTGCTGCTCGTGCGTATCCGATCTTTAGTTTGCGTTGCAGGAATGTCGTTGATGCCGTTCCTGCGGCTTTAACAGTCTCTACGGCGTCGTAATATAGGCTATCGAGTTCGGCGTCGTTGCTGCTGAGTAGGGCTTCGGTGAAGTGGCTAGCTTTTTCTTTGAAAGATTTTATCAGGTAGTTAGTAGGTGCTTGTTTTGTTACGAATTCTATTACTTTTGCGATATCTTCGTCGTGGACGAGCGGACCTTGTGCGCGCGTTAATGCTGAGGTGTCTGGTGGAAGGAAAAGCATATCGCCATTACCGAGGAGTGCTTCTGCGCCGGTCTCGTCGAGAATTATCTGGCTGTTTATCCTGCTAGCGACTTTGAACGCTATCTTTGCGGGGAAGTTCGCCTTTATCAGCCCTGTTATTATCTCTCGCGAAGGACGCTGTGTTGCTATTATCACGTGTATCCCTACGGCGCGGGCCATCTGTGCAAGGCGTGCTATTGGCATCTCGATATCGTTGCTAGAGATCATCATAAGGTCGGCGAGCTCGTCGATGATACAGACGATGTAGTGCATCTTCTTCGGTATCGTTATTTCCAGGGAATCTTCGAATTCAGCATTGGCGGGTCTGTGGTTGAAGGAGGCGAGGTTTCTTACGCCTACCTGTCTGAACACTTCGTAGCGCCATTCCATCTCTTTAACCATCCATTTCAGCGCGGTACATGCTTCGTGTGGTTCTGTTATTACTGGTGCCACCATATGTGGGATATTGCTGTATGGTGTGAGTTCTATCTTCTTGGGGTCGATCATCACGAGTTTTATCTCGTCGGGTTTGAAGTTCATCAGTATCGTCATTATTATGCCGTTCATACATACCGATTTCCCTGAACCTGTAGCGCCAGCGATGATGAGGTGTGGCATCTTCGTAAGGTCGCTGTTTATCGAGGCTCCGCTGACGGACTTCCCAAGGAGTAGAGGGATCTTAGCCTTTTTTGATTGCTGACGGTATGCTGCGAGCATGTCTTTGAAAGACACTTCTTGCGGAGAGGCATTGGGGATCTCTATGCCGACGGCGGCCTTCCCAGGGATTGGTGCGATTATGCGTATCGACCGCGCACGAAGGTTTAGGGCGATGTCGTTGGCAAGGGCTTTGATCTTCTGGACTTTTACGCCGACGGCAGGGTGTACTTCGAAAGATGTTATCGTAGGGCCACAGTTTATCTGTCCGACTTTCGCTTCGATGCCGAAGCTTAGCATCGTCTCTTCGAGGACTTCTGCCTGCTGTCTTAGGCCTTTCTTCAAGACTGACTGGTCGCCTTTCTTGGCGTCGGAGATTAATGATATAGGGGGCAGCTTGTAGTTGCTGTAGTCGTATTCTTTTGATTCTTCGTCTTCGACGACGTCGACATTTTCTACCTTCTGTGTTGGTAGTGTAGCGGTGATTGCACTCTTTGGAGGCTCGGGGATAGGCTCTTCTTCGAGAGGGAGGTCGTCATACTCTTCTTCTTCGAAGGTGTCGATGGCGATGTCGTTGGAGGTGTTTAGGGGGATCTTTTTCTTGAAACGAAACTTAGGGATTGTGATCTTTATAGAGCGTAGTGATTCCCAGGCTTTCTTACAGAGCGCCCACGTTGCTATTCCTAGCTTTTTGCAAGACCATAATATTCCGTTCCACATCACGATGAATGGCGCCATTAGGCTGGTATGTGTCATAAGGAGCAGTGATGTTAATGTCGTCGTAGAGAATATCAACGCCGTACCGACGTTGCTTAAGATACGCTGTAGGTTGATGACAGGAAGGTCGCGGAAGATGTAGTAGAAAGGTACGCCACCGAGGTTGTAGCGTGTCGCCGTGTATGAAAAAGCCTGTGGACGTGGGATTTTCTGCGAATACACCATACCGTCGAACCATAGTGTTGCCTGTGGGTATGCTTCGGCGACGAGGTTTAGAAGTATGCATGCCGATGACAGCAAGATACCAAAATAACATGTCTTTATGCCGAGCCTAGCGATAGGTCTATTGATAAGAAGGTGTATGCCTACCCATGCCAGAAAGATGTTGATGATATAGCTTCCCAAGCCGAAAAGATACTGCGACACCCAAGCAACGGTATAGCCCATAAGGCCTAGCCAGTTGGAAGAGTCGTTGCCATCGGTGAAACTCAAAAGACTCAATAGCAGTATGGCGTCGAGAGTTAAGACGATAAGGCCTTTTACCTCATGGTGAGGGTGTAGAACCTTCTCGTTGTTATATTTCTTGCTTTTCTTTTTATTCTTATTTTTTTTGTTCATGGTGATATAGGATTAAAATTTTAACCATATTATGGGCATGGTTCATTTTCGTTCTAGGGTCAGGCCTGCGTCTTTGCATTTTCCTTCGGAGAAACGCAAAGATGACAGGCCAGACCCGTCGAATCTTTTGAACCATGCCAATAATATGTCACTATACATTCGCAATAAAAACAATGCCAGAAAAAAGGAGAGATAATGCCCGATGACGGGACAAAAGAAGGGCGATCGATGGGGCTCGAACCCACGACCCCCGGAATCACAATCCGGTGCTCTAACCAACTGAGCTACGATCGCCACATTACTATCGTAAAACGAAACACTACTGTACTCCAAAACACCACTTTCCGTCAATATATTCGTTATTAAGTATGACATTGATAGAGACCTATTGTTTCTGAATATATATCATCGCCATCGTTTCGATGGTGATGACGGCGAAGGCAAAGCAAAAAATACAGGCGTCTCGCCTGTGGGTTTTGCTTTGCCGCGGGTTTACAAAGGGCGCGCGCCCTTTGTCGCGGGTGGCGGGGCGCGGAGCTCCGCCACTAAATAAATTGCCATTGTTGTTTTGTTGTTTCGGTGGTGTCGTAGGAGATTATGGCGATGATAGCGATGAGGCATAGGTATACGGTGAAGAGCGTTGGTGAGATCGCCTGTGTCCTTATTGCGAAGTTCATCGTCGCTGGCACTGCCACGGCGAAGTCTATGATTGCGGCGGTGTAGACGTCTATTGCCGAGAAGAACATCGCGGCGACGGCGGGGATGACGAGGTCGATGAGCATGGTGACAAGTAGTGCTGCTATTGCGATGCTTACCAGGAACGGAAAGAATATATTGAAAAGGATTCCTAGCAGCGGGAATTTATGGAAATATAGTAGCATCATCGGCGCCGAGACAATATGTACGGCGATTGTTACGGCGCACGCCTTTTTTAGGAACGCGACGACGAGATACCCCCACTGCTCATACCATGGAAGCTTCTTCATGGCACCTAGCGGCCTTGTTGCTGAGATATTTCCGAGGAGAGCTTCGATAGGAGGGTATAGCGATACTATCGCTATCGTTGCCAGGAAGCTGAACTGGAATCCCAGGTTCATACATAGCAGGGGACTTACCGACAGTATCGCTAGCATCGCGATGCCTATGGTATTTAGGGCATATGTCGGCCTGCCGACGAGGACGCCGATTATTGTTATCACTGCAGAAAGCCATGCTCGTTGTATCGAAGGCGAGCATCCTATGAAGACGAAGTAGCTGCTGAGAAGCGCTATTAGTATATACGACGACACGCGCAAAGAGAAAAAAGCTTTAAGCATGAGGGCGAGAAGCGCCGCTATTATCGCGAAGTGGAAGCCTGATATCGCCATGATATGCTGGAGGCCTAGACGCCCCAGCTGAAACAGCGTGCTTCTGTCGTGGTATTCTCCAGTGGCAAGGCCCGCAAGGAAAGAAGCGCTACGATGGCGCGAAAGCTTTCTTGTGAGGTATGACGTTACAGCACCTTTTGCGCGAAGACGGTATTCCGCCATACTCCAGCTGTGTGGGACGGGATACCATTTTCCTTGAAGGTCGGGCTTTAGTCGATATACCATGCCTTCGGTTGCGGAGATCGTGGCGTCGAGGATATATCTCCTGTCGGCAGAAAGGCGCTGCTTTCCTTTGCTGATATACATGATATAAGGGACATTCCTGGCGATGATGTTGTCATCAGCGACGAAAGAACGCACAGCGCCACGATATACCCACGCCTCGCCGAAGTGGCTCTTCGACAGCGTGATAGAAGATATGTCGATATGTGCCTTGCCGGTGACACCGTCGTCGTCGACGACAGGGAAATCATATACGATAAAGGCTACGAAGAATGAAACGATGCCAAGAATGGCAGCAAACATAATACGTGTGCGGTTCTCCTTTCCTACATCGAAAATTTTCTTGGAGAAATATGGGGCGATGATAAGGATGATAGGGACGACGAGCGCCCACTGCCATGAAAAGGCGCTGCGGAACCCGAGAAACACTCCTATGCCATACAACAACGCCGGATGCTTTGCTAGGAACGAAGAATATCTCCTGCAACATTCCGACAGAGAAGGGAAAAACCGTGACGATGAAAACATAAAAACGACGATATTAGAAGAGCGTCTTTGTTGGCAATGTGAAAAATATTATTAGGAAGGAACTGGTGGAGCAGAATCTGGCCGGGGTTGTTGTTGTGTGACATCAAGCGACGCGCTACGTTTTCTTTTATGTCGTTTTCCGGCTCGTCTTGTTGGCGATTGTTCTGGTGTTAGACTTGTTTTTTCCAGCTCAAAAAATTTTAGATTAGAAAGATCCTCAACTTCTTCGACACTGACTTCATAATCTGTATATTTAGCTCCACTTCTTAATTCTTCGTTGGGAATAAGGAATGCTTTAGTTTCTTTAACTCTGCTACCTTCTGTAACGCTATAAACTTTAAAAAAATGTGTGGGGATGGCGGGCCCATCGTCCCCCAAGGTTTTATGAAGATGTAAGGTGTCTCCGTGAATTTCCGTTTTTTTATGAAAGAGCGTTCCTGTGTAGATATGGATCACATTATTTAGTGTGAGCTCTTTGGATATTGAATTTTCGAGATCGTGCCAAACCCCAGTATTGAGAGATAGAACTTGAGGAGCGATATTCAACGTTGAAAATGTTTCAATGTATCTTTCTTCTGTACATTTATTATGGCTGGCTTTCGCGAGGTGTCCAAGACTAAGAAGAGGGCTTTCTCTAATTTTTTCAACGATGCTGCTACGAGAATCGGTTAACTCTTTGGCGTCATAAAATATGGTCGGGGCTTCTTTACGGTTTTTTACCTCTCCATGGGTTGATGACCAAGTTAATCTTTCGCCTACACAGACAGGGACTCTGTAGCGGTTGTCGTAAACCACACGATACCCCGTTTTTTGGAAAACATGTAGAAAGCTTGGTAGAGAATATCTAATCTCAGGGAATCTTTCATTTAAGACGTGCGGAAAAGAGCTGCTTTGGGAAGATTGTACTGGCGTTAGAGATGATAAGCCATGGGAAACATCCTCTTTTTTTTCTGGAGAGGGAAATTTTGTAGCGGTAGTGCTTATAACTATAGCACGTGATGTCATAATCCTACGTAAAGTAAAAGCGGTGTATTCATGTAAATTAGCTTCCGCTATATATGAAAGAGTTGTATCAAGAGTGGCTACTGTTTCTTGATCTTCTCGAGAAAGTGCAATGATTTTAGAATTGGTTTCTAGTAAAAGAAAATCTGGGCTAGAAATTGTTCCGTCGATTGTTGAGAATGACATCGTTATTGAAATTGTTATATTCTTCTATACTGTAGTATAAAAACCCATATATTTTCAAAGTCTTTTATCAGACCTTCGACGCAAGAGGTAGACAGCGATGGTGATGATATGATATAAAATATTATACTATATACACGATATAAAAGCTTATGATAGAGATAACCTCGGCTACAGCATTTACGTTCTACTTGGCGCTTACTCTTGGCGTGGTTTTTGGGTTGGTGTTATATCATCATTTTAAGAAGAAAGACAACACAACGTTGCCTTTTGAGAAGAACCTTATAGTCTGTGAATATTGTCGTTATACTTATCTTGAAGAGATTACTGTAGAACTGACGAAATGCCCGCAGTGTCATTCATTAAATAAAGCCAACACTCCTTCGGAATAGAGCTCTGAGATGATATCATCGGCGTCGTCTTCGATTTCGAAGGTGATATTGACAATGCCTTCAGTGACGACGTCTTCGACGTCGAAGACCATCGTTTCGATGATATTACGCGCTATGGCGTTGATGCTGTGCGACGGTGCCTTTTCTATGGCGTCGCTCCAGAAGACCTTTCCTTTCTTATTTTCTACGGCGACGGCATACGATACCGTATAGTATGAGGTGTCGCCATGGCGTAAAGAGCGCGACCTTATCGTTGCAAGGCCATCGTCGATGACGGCACACGATGCCAAGGTCCCGGAGACGGCCACGGTGACGGGAGAATATTCTGTGGCATAGGCGAAATCTTCATGAGAAGGCATCTCGGCGATATGTTCCGTCTGCCAGAATATCCCTTCGACGAGGGTGTCTTCTTTGTTATGTTTCGTCGCCATAGTGATGGTCGATACCGGTATCGGCGGAGCTTCAGGGACAGAAGCTTCGGGTTCGGAGATATGCCGTGGAAGGAGGCCTCCAGCGTCGATGCTTACTGACGACGTGCTTCCCGTGACGGCGATGGCGTCGCTCATATCGGCACCGACGGTGATAGGACGGTGTATGACCTCGACGTCGGCAGAAGCCATACTTACCTTGAAGATGACGAGAGCAAGGACGTGGAAGAGAATAGCCGCGGCGAAGGCGCGCATTGTGTCGGTGGTAAAGAAACGGTTTCTTTTTCCCATCGTTATAGCGATGCCTTTGCCGTCATGCTTTTTCTCTATGGTCAGCATATTCAAAAACCCTGCGCGGTAGTTTCGAGGGCTTTGTCTGAAGACCTATATACAAGGCGTACCTTGGTGCCACACTCTTGCGCGGCGGAGAACATCCTAAGGAAAGGGCCATATTCTACGCTTTTGTCGACGCTAAGAACGATGGTAGGCTCGACGCCAGGGTTCTGCTTCTTGGTGACGGCGACCTCATTTATAAGCGAGGCTTTGAGTCCTACTAGGCTGGTGATGTCTTTGCGGGGGCCGAGGTATATGACGTTCTGGGCGTCCATGACAACGATTATCTGGCTGGTCATCGGTGTCGAAGTCCTATCGAGTTCAGGGTTTTCGACGTTTAGGGATTTCAACGGCAAGATGTCGGAGGTTACAATGAAAAATACTAGCATCAAGAATATGACGTCGACGAGCGGCGTCAGATCGATAAAGCTTCTGGATTTCTTTAGCGTCGTCTTAAATTTCATAGTCTTCACGCTGGTTGACGAGAACGTCGACGATAGTTGATGACGTCGTCTGCACTTCCAAGACGAACCGGTCTACGCGGCTTACAAGGTAGTTGTAGGCGACGAAGGTTGGTATTGCGACGACGAGGCCTGCGGCGGTGGTGACGAGGGCGTATTCCATCGCTTCGCCGATATTCGTCGTCGAGATATCCATAAGCCCGGAAAGGCGCATCTCTCCGAATGCCCTTATAAACCCAAGCACCGTCCCAAGAAGTCCTATCAGCGGTGCGATGTGTGCTATTATCGAGAGGATCCTGGTGTTTTTTTCTAGGAGGGCGATCTCGAGCATGCCAGTGACTTCCATAGCATCTTCGATCTCGTCTTGTTTTCTGTTGTGCCTCATAAGCCCTGACCGCACGATGTTTGACAAAGGGCCTCCAGTGTTTTCACACGACGCTATTGCTTCGACATAGTTGCCGTAACGGAGGCTCTTCCTGAGGTCTATCACGAAGGCATTGGTGTCGATCTCAGACCTCTTAAGGAGAAGCATCCTCTCGATGAATATGGCGAAACTCACCACAGAACATCCGAAGATAAGGACGAGTATGAGGTTCCAGTTTGCTATTGTGCTGATATGTTTCCATATCTCTGTAAATGCTATAGTATCAAAAGAAAACATAGTCTTGCTCCAACTTTTCTTGTGCTAACGTTCCCCACACGCCCCCGGAAAGGGCTGTGACTTCTAATTGTTTAAGGGCGAGCTCACGGCGTCCCTGAATTTCGTAGACCTCTGCACGAAGATACATCGCTTTGATGCGCAGCGGCGAGATGACGTCTTCGTTGATGACTTTCGACAGCATAAGCATCGCAGTATCATATTGCTCTAAGGCGCGGTAACACGCGCTCTGCTGTATCCACAGGTCGAGGTTCTGCTCGTCGCTGAGGACTCTGTCTTGGGCGGCCTCTTCGGCGCGAAGCAAAAACTTTATCGCAAGGTCGTAGTCGTTGTGTGCCTCCATGGCAAGGCGTCCCTGTTCGTACCACGCCCTCGAGAGGTAATATCCTCGCGATATCTTCGCCGAAGAGTAATGGCCTAGCAACGACGACAAGGCCTTCTCCGCAGAGGAATAATCTTTCATCTTGATATATGCAATGGCGAGGCTGTATTCGCTCTCTTCACGAAGGCGAGGGAAAGGCCTCTCGCCGGTGAGCGATCGCATGATATCGTCATCGCCATCAAAGACTCGGACGATGTCGTTAAGGATCTTCGCAGCACTTTCGAGGTAAAGACGTCGTGCTGCACCTTCGGTATCATCGGCGATGATCATCTTAATCAAAGCATTTTCTAAGATGGCACGGTATCGTATCGTCGCGAAATATTCCAGAGCATCGTCGGTGATGACGCCACTGTCGTAACACGTTTCGAAGGCGTCAGAGGCCTTCTCGAAAGAAGAAATAGCAGCTTTGTAGTCGCTAGCACGGACGATTTCGTCGTTGTCGTCGTAGTGGACGACTTTGTTGTCGAGGCCTATTAGGTAATATGCTACGATGAGGTGTGGCGTTGTGGGGAAGAGATCTTCCATAGCATATATATGTTCTAGAGCGTCGACATTGCTGCGAAGGTATTCCGCGAAAGAATAGTAAGAAAAATATGCCTCTGAGGCATGAGAGCTCGAAGGATAACATTCGAAGGCGGTACGCCGGTATTTTTTTACGATGTCATCGTCGCTATGTTGCCAGTCGGCAGCCTCTCCAGCCCAGAACCATGCATCGCCAGCAAGAGAAGATGAAGGGTAGCGCTTTGCAAGGACAAGGAAGGTCTTCTCGGCATCTTCATGGGCGCCGCTGTGGAAATAGTGTGTGCCAAGAAGACTCAACGCCATAGGAGCAAAAGCACTGTCTGGGTATTCTGCGACGGTACGCTCGAGAGCATCGACGACAAGAGAACTCGATGCCTCCGCATCCTCAAGATGGTATGCTACGAAACCTTGAAGATATAGAACCTCGTCGCGGCAATCAATAGCATCGAAGAGGTCGGCGCTGGAGACAAGACGCTCGAGAGCTTCAGCGGCAGAAAGGCGCGTCGCGCTAGTGCCACGAGAGAAATTCGCCTGCGCAAGGTATTTCAAGGCAAGGGCGGCTTTTTCTTTGTCGCTGTCGACGAGGATGTCGTACGCCTTGCCAAAAGCCTCTATGGCGTCGTCACAGAGATTATGCCACGAAGACCCGCCTTCGAGGTATTCTTTGAAGTCGTTGAGACCCCGGTAATACCAGCCTAAGCCGTATAATGGCGATGCCGAAAAACTGTCGTCGGTAAGGCTGCGATATATATCGGCACGGGCATTGTATGACTTCGCCGCCTCACCACGGAGAAGCAAAGCCTCGGCAGCAGTATCTCGAGAAAGAAAAAGACCGTCGTGGGATAGAATCTCCTCGATACGGGCGCTGTCGCTTTCATCGCCGAGAAGATCTTTACGGAGAAGGTATATCCTCGCAAGAGCAAGGTATGCGCGTTCGTCGCCATTGTGGGCGGCGAGCTTCTCGAAAACCTCTATGGCATTGCTGAGCGACACAGAACGCGTTGTGATATCGTCGTTGCCCTCTTCCCCGAGCTTAAGATAACACCACCCTATATTATAAAGGGCGTTGGAATGCCAGTCGGCAAGCTCGTAGTTTCGATGTGGGACGGCACTGCTGTACCACTCTACAGCTTCAGAATACCTGCCGCTTCTGAACGCTATCTCGCCAAGGATATACGACGCTTCATAGCTAAGAGCGTCGCGGGAGGGAAGGACTTCAAGCAAAGCCTCTAAAACCTCGACGGCATTGTCGGGGTTGCGATCGATAAGGTGTATCCTCGCAAGGTATATCTGCGCACGATGATAGTATCCGTTGTCGCCGCCTTCAGAATATTTTATATTGCGAAGATGACGCCTTGAGAATGTCATCTTGCCGAGTTTGTAATATGAGAAACCAAGAAGCCACTGAGCTTTGTCATAGTTGAGAAGAGCTTCACGAGGACCAAGGTTTAGGTACGACACTAATACCGATACGGCTTGTGCATAGTCGCCACGATGATGATACGCGCTGCCCTGTAATAACAACGCCTTAGCATGGTACTGCTCGTCAGAAAAATCTGCGCGGGCAATGACGTCAAGAGCATCGCGATACTCGTCGGAAAGATAATATGACTCCGCAAGAAGATACCGTACCATGTCATAGAAAGCATGTTTTTTGGAAGACTCCACCGAAACATCGAGAGAGCCTAAAACTTTATTGTATATAAGAGCAGCGTCGGAATAAAGGCCCGCACTAGAAAAGCGATGCGCACGAAGAAGATCTTCGTCGTATGAAGAAACGCCGCTGTCAGCTATTACCGCTGACAACGCTGATAATGACAAAACCACAAAAAAACATGTCTTCCGCAAAAAAACCATATAACGAAGATCCTTTGATTACAAAACACCTTATAACAACATTTCAAATAAAATGCACTTTTCTATGAAAAATTATAAAATCACCGAAAAACAGCGATAAAACCCGGAATTTCAGGTAAAAATTAAAGAAAATGCTATATTTTTAAAAAAAATGTTGCACAATATATTCAAAAGGGATTATTTAATAAATAAATTGTTTGATAAAGTTATCAAACCTAAAATGCACCAACTCTAAAAGGAGGAGTTTAAATAATGGCATTATCAACAACAATAAAAAAGCTTAAGGACCTTCTTGTAAAGGCCGTGGCTGATTTGGAAAAAGCCGACAACGGTAATAAGGCTGCTTCACAGCGTGTCCGTACAGGCACTGTTAAGCTCGAAAAGATAGCAAAGCTCTATCGCAAAGAGTCTATCAAAGAAGAAAAGAAGCCGGGCAAGAAGAAAAAAAAGAAGGCTCCAGCTAAGAAGAAAAAAGCAGTAAAGAAAAAAGTAGCAAAGAAAAAAGCTCCAGCTAAGAAGAAAAAAGTTGTAAAGAAAAAAGCTCCAGCTAAGAAGAAAGTCGTAAAGAAAAAAGCTCCAGCTAAGAAGAAAAAAGTAGTAAAGAAAAAAGCTCCAGCTAAGAAGAAGAAAGTTGTAAAGAAAAAAGCTCCAGCTAAAAAGAAGAAAGTCATAAAGAAAAAAGCTCCAGCTAAGAAGAAGAAAGTCGTAAAGAAAAAAGCTCCAGCTAAGAAGAAAGTAGTAAAGAAAAAAGCTCCAGCTAAGAAGAAAGTCGTAAAGAAAAAAGTTGTAAAGAAGAAAAAAGTAGTAAAGAAAAAAGCTACAGCTAAACTTCCAAAGAAAAAGAAGAAGTAAAGCAATAATTTTCTTTAGCAGATAAAAGATAAGGGAGGCGATGCCTCCCTTTTTTTTGTGTGCAGTTTTTTCGATAACAGTCTATAATATATGCCATGGGACGCAGAAAAAAAAAAGAAGCCATTATTGATATCGTCGCTTTTTCCGGCAAAGGAAATGGCTTGGGATATTATATCAATGTCCGCAACGAAGAATGTCCTGTAGAAGTCCGCGGCGCTGTTCCTGGCGACGTCGTCAAGGTTGTCTTGGCTCGTAGGGTAAAGAGGCGATATATCTCCAGTGTAGAAGAATTTATCACGATGTCACCGGAAAGAGAGCCTCTACGATGTAAACACGCAGGCGTGTGCGGCGGCTGTAGCATGCAGCATGTGCCATATCATCGACAGACAAACCACAAAGAATCCGCCGTCCGTGAGCTTTTTTCTGGATATTCTGATACCGCAGTTTTCCATGACATCATTCCATGTGAAGATCCATGGTATTACCGTAATAGGATGGACTTCTCGTTTTCACAGGACGCCGCAGGAGAGAAATTCGCCGGACTTATGATGCCTATGGCGAAGGCGCGCGTTGTCGATATCGAAGAATGCTATATCACAAGCAGATGGTGTGTCGAGGCCCTAGACGCCGTACGGCAGTGGTGGAAAAACTCCGACCTAGAGGCATATTACCACCCAAAAGATAAAGGAACGCTTCGAGAAGTGATGTTCCGCGAAGGAAAAAATACCGGCGACAGGATGGCTGTCCTTACCGTCTCAGGGAACCCCGACTATGCCCTCGTTCATGATGATATCGCCGCCTTCGTCGAGGCTATACGCGCCTCTTGCGAAGATGAAAACCACAAAGTCAGCATCTTCATACGCATACAACAGCTCGTTGCTGGAAAACCAACAGAATTCTATGAGATGCACCTATATGGCCCTGAATACGTCCGTGAGATCCTTGACGTCGGAGACAGGGGAGCGATAACGGTTAACATCAGCCCAGCAGCGTTTTTTCAGCCAAACACCATCCAGACCGAGAAACTGTATGCCCTAGCCCTAGAACACGCCGATATCACCGAAGAAGACGTCGTATACGACCTATACTGCGGCACTGGAACGATAGGGCTATGTGTGTCGAAAGCTGCCAAAAAAGTCGTCGGCATAGAACTTTCCCCTGAAGCCGTTCTCGATGCTCGTGAGAATATCAAAGACAATAACATAGAAAATATGGAAGTGATACAAGGCGATGTCGGAACAGCCTTGGCAGACGTCGACGACAATGTCGATGTCGTCATCGTAGACCCTCCGCGTTCAGGCCTCGATGAAGATGCCATCGCCAATATCTTACGGCTACGCCCAAAAAAAATCGTCTACATCTCATGCAATCCAAAAACACAGGCAAAGAACGTCGCCGATATCGTTGCAGAAGGGTATTCATTGACGTCAATACAGCCCATAGACCAGTTCCCCCATACACCACATATTGAGAATATAGTAATAGCGGACAGGAAAAACATTGATCATTGATCATTGATCATTGAGCATTGAGCATTGATCATTGTGCGTTGGCGCGGCGTTTTTTTGGAGTCTTGCGACGCGTTCTCTTCTTGATGCCTTGTCGACCATTGGCGATCTCGTGTAGATTCTGTATGGCGATGAATGCCGAAGGGTCTTCACGATATACCACCTTCTTAAGCTCGGCGAGCTGAAGACGCTCGACAACGACGTATATTATCTCACGGTTTTTATTAGAAAAACCACCCCTACCATACATTATAGTAAGACCGAGGCCAAGTTCGTGGATTAGAGCGTCGGAGATGACTTTTACCTTGCTAGAGATGATGTTTACCGACTTCGTCTCCTCAAGGCCTACAATGACGGTGTCCATCACCTTCATAGCAACGAAATAGGTCATAAGAGATAAAAAAGGAGGACGCCAGCTGCGGAAGACGATTCCTGCCAATGCGAAGATAAGGAGGTTTATGGCGAAGACAACCTGTCCTACAGTGAAACCTTTTCGGCTGTTAGCAATGATTCCTAAGATCTCAGTGCCGTCGAGACACCCACCCATCCTGATGATAAGGCCGAGGCCAGCGCCGAGAGAGACGCCACCGAGGATTACGATCTCAAGGGCGTCGCCTCCAACAAAAGGCGCTTTGCCATGGAGAAAGAAAAGAAAACCCGCGAACATCAATACCGCTGCGATCATATGTATGACGAAGGTCTTGCTGATGTTCTTATATGCGAGATATAAAAAGGGCATATTTAGAAGAAGAAGAAAATATGGGATGAATTGCTGTCCGAAAAGCTTGCCGAAAATCATGGCAATACCAACGATACCGCCGTCAATAAGATCGTTGGGAACGAATATTATCTCTATAGATATCGCCGCTAATAAAGCCCCAAGAGCTGTAAAAATTACAGAATAAAAATATGTCGTAAACGACTTCCCGGTAGTGATACGCGATTTTGTTGCCATAATATAGCCCTCCTAATCTTCACAGGAAAATACACCACGAGAAGACATTTGTACAGAAAATTCTTTCGGAAATAAAACATTATTACCCATAATCATGGATACAGCGATATGAATAATGAACAGGTGATTTCTATACGCTATACGCTATAACTATACGCTATAACTATACGCTATAAAAAGATCGCGGGAGACGAGAATCGAACTCGCAACTTCCGGCGTGACAGGCCGGTGCTCTAACCAATTGAACTACTCCCGCTAAGGAAAATTTTTTGGGCGCAACAGGACTTGAACCTATGACCGCCTGTGTGTAAAACAGGAGCTCTACCAACTGAGCTATGCGCCCTTAAAATAAGAATAGACTGTAACAAAAATCCTAATTTTAACAAAGGAAAAACGTATGTAACACGAGATTTTTTTAGGGGAAAGAAAAAGGCCTCCGTCATACTGATGCTGGAGACCTTGTATATACTATATTTTTTCTGAAGATATCGTTATGCGATGTTCAACGATTCGCCGAGCTTCTTAGCATGGGAGAATGCATAGGTTTTGACACAGGATGTGACGAAGCCCTTTATCCCAGTAAGATTCTCTATAGAAGCCAAGAGAGTGAGGAAATCATCCATAGGAGGGTTGGAGAACTCAGCGATGACACCAGAAGTTATGATGTTGACGAGTTCGTTCATCTCAGGAGATTGCTCAGAAAGCTCTTTCTCAATGTTAGTGTCGCACATCTCGGTAGCGAGCTTTTTAGGTGTGGCATTGTGGTCTTCGGTAAGAGTTTTACCAATTTCCATTATGATAGCCTTTATAGCAGAAGAAACGAGGTATTCTTCGGATATAGACTTTTCTTGTTCTGTAGAAGGCATAAAAAAACTCCTTTTTATATGGTAAGGTTTGTGGCCTCGGGTTTTATAAGTGATATGTCTTACTTATAATACATATACCATACGAATGTTTTTTGTGAATCTTAATCTTAAATATTTATATTTTTTTTGAAGTGCTATGCGATAGCCTTCTTAATAATGGTATCGACATAGCAAGAACCCACGCAATAGCGGCGAAACAAAGGCCTCCGAAAAAAACGTCGCTGAACCAGTGAGACCCAGCAATAATGCGAGGCAACGCAAGGAACGTATACAATATAGTGCTGACTATAGCGACAGGACGACGAAAATGCGACCACGAAAAGAAAGATACTATAAACAGCGACGTCGCATGGTCGGCAGGGAAGCTGTTATATGAAAAGACCTTGTTATTAAGGTACGGGAAGATAGAAAGGTCGACGGAAACAGGAAGCACAAGCGAAGGGCTCTGACGGGAGAGGCGTAATATCTTGAGACACAACGTTTTATTGACGAAGACCTGGATAGCAGCGATGTACAGCAGCAAAAACAGCAGTTGTTGTAGGCGTTGACGTCGCGATACCTCGCCCTTGATGATGCAATGTGCAAGATATACACCGACGGCGATGCCTTCGAACATCCAGTCGGCATATCGAGAGTTAAGCCAAGCGAAGAATTTCTGCATGCCAACGTGTCCTACAAGAGAGCCGTTGAGAGATAAGAAAACATTTCTGTCGATATAATCCCATATGCTGCGCGTAATAGGGACAAACCACGATGCCACGAAGATGGCTATGATGATAAAAAAGATATATAAGCGCTTGTTATTCATGATATTTTTTTTGTTTCTTTCGCCACGCCAATGTTATTTCTTCTAAAAACACAGCATCATTGTCTGGCTGCATTTTAAGAAGAGACTCCTTGCTGTCTGCATCGTCGTGGAATAAAAATACTACTATGCCTTTAAGCTTGTTGATACGGATACGTCGCGACATATTCCCCGGGAAAAGACGGAGCACCTCATGGAGAAAGAGTATCACATCATCATGGTCTTTATGATATGGCGTCGATGAGAAAGCACGGCGTATGTCGTGGAATATCCACGGATTCATAAGCGCCCCTCTTCCCACCATGATACCATCACACCAAGAAGCTTCTACCATAGCAACAGCATCACTATTATATATAATGTCACCATTACCAACAACAGGTATCGACACCGATGCCTTCGCAATAACAAGACGCTCCCAGTGCGACGGCAAAGAGTATCCTTCTTTTTTCGTCCGTGGATGGACGATTATGAAGCTGGCGCCGCTGTCTTCGGCAGCATGAAGGTTTTCTTTGAAGAGGACATCGTCGTTGAAGCCGGCACGCATCTTTATCGAGACGGGGATCTCTACAGCATTGACGACAGCATTGGCGATGTTATAGAGCTTCGTAGGGTCTTTTAGGATCACAGACCCAGCGTTTCTGCCGACGACAGTATTAGAAGGACATCCTACATTGATGTCGATACGCGGAGCGCCACGACCCTCAAGCTCTGCGGCCATAGAGGCCATAAGGACAGCATCGCCGCCCATGATCTGTGCAGCACAAGGTATGTCGCCGAGCTGATGAGCATCGTATTTCTTTGCGAGGCTCTTAACATGGGCGTTGCTAGGGACGCGCATAAACGGTGTCGTCGCTTCGTCGTAGCCGCCGAAGACCTTGGTAAACGCTTTCCTGAACGATATATCGCCAAGACCTTCCATCGGCGCCAGGAAAAGCCTAGGACAGCGCCCGTCAGGCCTCCAATAAGAATGCGTCATTGCTTTTCCCCGCGGAGCATATGCCTCTTGGACCCAAAGCCACCGGCCTTTTCGACGTCAAAGCCTGCTAATGATAAACCTTCACGGATACAACGCGCACAGGTGAACGTCGCAAAGGTTCCGCCGGCTTTCGTTGTTGTCCCTACTTTATTTAAAACAGCGTCTGACCACATCTCGGGGTTTTTCGCCGGAGAAAAACCGTCGAGGAACCACGCATCAACGCTGCCGGCTTCGATGATATCGAAACTTTCAAGGACGTCGCCGAAGAATAGCGTCAGCGTAACATTGTTCTCGAAGGCGATGTCACACACGCCAGTCTCGGGAGTGTCGGGATAAAGTTCTAACAGCGGACCGGCATTAGCGATTTCAGGGATAGAACTATATACCTTCGCAAGGTTTTTCTTGCTGAGAGGGAACCTTTCTGCAGAGATATATCGCAGCGAAGCATCTCCAGGAGCGATGTCCTTCCACAGATTATAGGCACCGAGAAAGTTTAGCCCAGATCCAAAACCCGTCTCAGCTATTGTGAAGGTAGAACACTGCTTCCAGCGTTTATGAAGGTCGTTGCCTTTCAAAAAGACGTGCTCCGTCTCGGCAAGGCAGTCTCCAGCAGAGAAATATATGTCGTCGAAGAAAGCTGAACGTGGAGCACCATCGTCGCTCCATATTATGTCATCGTTGTTATAATCCATAATTCTATAAAAAACCCATGATTTTAGCTTTTAGATAAAGAGATAAAGACTTTCCATCAACAACGACACCTTCTTTGATGGCAGACTCGAATTCTTCGGGAGACATAATGACAACCTCTATTATCTCCTCTTCAGGGCCTTCGAGCTTCTTGGGAGATAACTCCTCGGCGATAAAATCATACTCTTTGTGGTTACAATATCCCGGAGAAGGAAAATGATACCCAAGAGACGTCCATTTCTTCGCCTCATAGCCGACCTCTTCGCAGATCTCCCGCTTCGCACAGTCGAGAGGGGACTCTCCTTCTTTGTCCATAGTACCAGCAGGGAACTCAAGGACGATGTCATCGACACCAGCGCGATATTGCTTCGTGATGATAAGCTTGCCTTCGGCAGTGATAGGCATGAAAACAACAGAACCGCGATGCTCTACGATAGTACGTGTTACAGTGACATCTCCTGGCTGCAACACAGAATATTCCGCGACGTTGAAGACTTTCGTCTCCAAGATCTTCTTCTGTGCCAACATAATAAAATCTTCTGCTTTCATAGCAATAACCTCATTTTTAAGATGTAATGATCAACGATTTAGGATAAATTTTCAATGAAAATTGACAATTCGCATTATATTAGGTATCGTATAGTAAATAGCGGATAGGAATAGCGTATAGCGGATAGGGATAGTTTTGTCTCCGAACTCCGAACTCTGAACTCTGAACTAATAAATTAGGAGATTATTATGTTAAGAAGTATGACAGCATATGGACGCGGTGACGTCACCAGTGAAGCAGGACGCTTCGTTGTAGAGATGAGTTCCGTCAACCGCAGACATCTCGATGTCAAAGTTTCGATGCCTCGCGAGCTACAACGTTTTGAAATAGACGTCAGGAAACATGTCGCAAGATCAACTTCGCGGGGGAGCGTCAGCGTGTATATCACAGCATACTACGATGATAAATCACCAAGGTCTGTAGTAGCAAACATGCCGCTGGTGCGACAGCTTCGCGATGCATGGTCAGCGATAAACGAAGAGCTGGGATATGAAAAAAAAGGCGTTAACCCAAAGCTTCTCCTCGAAGAGCAAGGCGTTCTTCTATATGACGATGATATCGCCGACGAAGAAAGCTACCGCTCGGCGGTCCTTGCCGCCGTCGATAAAGCACTAGAAGGCTTCGTTTCAATGAAAAATGCCGAAGGCTCGGCCCTCAACGACGACATCGTCGCAAGGATAGAAACTCTAGAGAAAACTGTCAGCGCCATAGAAAGCAATAGCACAGGAGCGACAGAAGCGTTCCGCGAGAAACTTCTCGCCAGGATAGAAGAAGTCGTCGCCGGCACCACAGAAAACGAAGAAAGAATACTCCGAGAAGTAGCGATATACGCCGAAAAGCTCGATATCACCGAAGAGATAACACGCTTAAGGTCGAGTATAGCACAGTTTAACGGCATGCTCTCAGAGAAAAAAGACTCCGTGGGAAAGACTATAGAATTCCTCGTCCAAGAGCTAAACAGAGAGATTAACACCATAAGCTCCAAAGCGTCGAGTGCCGAAATAGCAAAACTCGTCGTCATAGCAAAAAGCGAGCTAGAGAAAATCCGTGAACAAATACAAAACGTAGAGTAGCCAAAAAAAAATGAAAGAAGCAAAAAAGTTTTTTTTGATGTTGATAGGCTTCCTCGCGTGTTTTTACCTTCCTGTGGAGTGGCTAACTTTTAGAAACCCTATCTTTGAATCTTTGGCATTGGTGAAATGGTACGCCAGAGAGCATGTCTTGCTGTGCCTTGTCCCCGCATTTTTTATCGCAGGAGCGATTTCAACGTTCGTTAGCAAAGCTTCAGTAATAAAATATTTTGGCGTAAAGGCAAATAAAATTCTTGCCTACAGCGTAGCTGCAGTTTCCGGTACTATTTTGGCAGTCTGTTCTTGTACAGTGCTTCCTTTATTTTCAGGGATATATAAAAGAGGTGCTGGATTAGGCCCAGCTATAGCCTTTCTTTATTCAGGTCCAGCGATAAACGTTTTAGCGATTATTATGACAGCACGTATCCTAGGCTTTCAGCTAGGATTGGCAAGAGCGGTTGGAGCAATACTTTTTAGCGTTGTTATCGGGTTGATGATGCACTTGATATTTAATAAAGAAGAGAGAGAAAGAAGAGAAAAAGGAGAAATTCTTTCTGTAGAAGAAAAAAAAGGGAGAACATTGACGCAAGATTTTTTGTATTTCTTTTCAATGATAGGTTTTTTGGTTTTTGTTAATTGGGCAAAACCACAGAATGATGATAAGGACTTATGGGCATTGATCTTCAATATTAAATGGTTTGTTTCTTTGGGGTTCCTGGTAGCGCTTTTTGCGATTATTGCAAAATGGTTTAAGAAGGATGAATTAAAAGGATGGACACAGGCTTCATGGAAGTTTGCAAAACAAATTATACCACTATTAATTGTAGGCGTATTTATCGCTGGATTGCTTTTAGGAAGGCCTGGACATGAAGGGCTTATCCCTTCTTCTTTAATATATAAAGCCGTGGGAGGAAACTCTTTAATGGCGAACTTCTTCGCTTCTGTTGTTGGAGCCTTTATGTATTTTGCGACTTTAACAGAAGTGCCAATTTTACAAGGACTAATCGGTGCAGGCATGGGAAAAGGGCCGGCTTTGGCGTTATTGCTCGCAGGGCCAGCATTGAGTTTACCAAATATGTTGGTTATACGTGGTGTTTTAGGGACAAAAAAAACAATGACTTATGTTAGCTTGGTTATTGTTATGGCGACAATAAGCGGGATAATATTCGGAAGTATCGTAGGATAAAAAAACAGGAAATATTTATAAAAAAAGGATAGTTATAATTTATGGCATATAAATTATTAGGAAATAAAGACCGTGGCGCGGCGTTCGTCGTAAGCGGACCAGCAGGGACAGGAAAAAATACCCTCGTCGATAGACTCATCGCAGAATTCCCATGCGTAGTAGAAAGCGTGTCGTGTACAACACGAGACCCGCGTCCCAACGAAGTCCCCGGAGAACACTATAACTTCCTCAGCAAGGCAGATTTCGAAGAAAAAATCCTCCACGGAGAATTTCTGGAATATGCCGAGGTCTTCGGGAACTACTACGGAACACTGGCAAGCACAGTAGAAAAAAAACGTGACGAAGGAAAGCACGTCTTCCTGGTCATCGACGTCCAAGGGGCGATGAACCTAAGAAAAGGCTTCGTAGCAACGTTTATCTTTATAGCTCCACCTTCACTAGAAGAATTGCGCCGCCGCCTTACAGAACGCGACACCGAACCACAAGAAAAAATAGAACAACGGCTCTCTATGGCAGACGGAGAGATGAGCAAAATCCCTGAATACGACTACGTTGTCGTTAACGACGACGTAGATATAGCATACGATACACTTAAAAGTATCGTCATAGCAGAAGAACATAAAGTTTGAATTATAAAGGGCGAAATGGTAAACTCCCTTTAACAACTGACCTTATGCGCCACTTTCACTTTATTGGCTTGCTACAAGGGCGATCTGCTGCGTATTTCTCCTCGCCCAGCTCTATTTGAGCTTGGCTCGTCGAAATATTTGCATCTCATCCCTTTCGCTATGCCACTAAAGCAAAATTGGCGCGTAACATCAGTTAGTAAAAAATAATAATTAGAGGGATCTATGGGACTAAAAAATCAATTGACAGTAGAAAAACTTAGAAAGAAGTTCAAAAGCTCTTTCGACCTGGTAAGCTATTCGATAAAACTTACAAAAAATATCATAGATACAGGGCGACGTCCGCGCGTCACAATAAAAAGTGACAACCCAGCACGTATCGCACTAGAAGAAATAGCAGCAGGAGTAGATACCTTCGAAGAAGTCGTAGAAGAACAAGCCGACGAAATGATACTAGCACAACAAGGACTAGAGTCAGTAAAAGCAGCTATAAATGATGACGACACAGATACCGAAGAAGACGACACCGAAGAAGATACTCTCGAAGACGAAAAACTCGACGAAGACGAAGAAATCTTAGACGACACCGAAGACGACATCGAAGACGACAAAGAATAACACCACATCACACAAGAGGGAAGCCCGATGCGAAAGAAAATACTTGTAACATCGGCGCTGCCTTACGCCAATGGTCCACTACACTTCGGGCATATAGCTGGAGCATACCTCCCCGGTGACACATATTCCCGATTCCAACGCCTTCAAGGTAACGACGTAAAATATTTCTGCGGATCAGACGAATACGGCGTAGCAATAACGATGAGCGCCGACATCGCAGGAAGAACACCACAAGAACACGTCGATATATACCACGAAGTCAATAAGAAATTCTTCGAGACACTGAACTTTTCCTTCGACCACTACTCGCGAACAACAACATCACACCACAAAGAACCTTCACAACAATATTTCCTCGACCTCCTAGAAAACGGATATATCGAGAAAAAAGAGACGGAACAACTATACTCCGAAGAAGAAAAAAAATTCCTCGCCGATAGATACGTCGTAGGAATATGCCCGAAATGTCAATACGATAACGCCCGCGGCGACGAATGCCAGAAATGCGGCATGGCTTACGACGCTACAGACCTCATAGAACCACGCTCTAAAATAAAAGGAACACCGCTGACGCTTAAAAAGACAACGCACTGGTTCCTCATGCTCGATAAATTCAAAGATAAACTCCTCACATGGCTAGAGACAAAAAATTGGAAACCCAACGTAGTGAAATTCGTAGAGCACTATATCGAAGACCTAAGACCTCGAGCGATAACACGTGACTCAAAATGGGGGATACCAGTGCCTCTCGACGATGCCGAAGGGAAAGTCCTGTACGTATGGTTCGACGCTCCAATAGGCTATATATCGTCGTCAATGGAATGGGCAGAAAAACAAGGAAAACCCGACCTTTGGAAAGAATATTGGTGCGACCCAGACACCAAACTCGTCCAATTTATAGGAAAAGATAACATCCCTTTCCACGCCGTGATATTCCCGGCAATGACGATGGGACAAAATCAAGATTATAAAATCGTAGACGAACTCCCAGCGAACGAATTCTATAACCTCGAAGGGAAGAAGTTCAGCAAATCTGAAGGATGGTATGTCGACCTCGAAGATTTCTTCACGAAATATACGCCAGACCAAATACGCTACACAATAGCATCTAACGCTCCAGAGACCTCAGACTCGGAGTTTTGCTGGAAAGCCTTTCAGATGCATTGCAACGCTGAACTCCTAGGAAAATACGGTAACTTCGCAAACAGAACCCTCGTCTTCGCAAAGAAAAATTGCTCCTCCGCCGTCCCAAAAACACACACCCTCACAACCATAGACGAAGAATTCCTCGCCGGAATAAAAAACCTCGCAGACAAAGCCGCTAACCACTACGAAACCTTCAGCATCAGAAAAGCCAGCCAAACAATAATGGAGCTAGCACAACTCGGTAACGTGTACTTCGACACAAAAAAACCGTGGGTCTCCGCAAAAGAAGGCGACACACAATCCCTAGAAACAGCGATAGCATGCTGTATAGAATGCCTCAAAACCCTCGCCATAATATCCTCGCCAATAATACCCACAGCAGCACAGAAGCTCTGGGAACTCCTCGGATATACCACACCCCTAGCAGAACAAAACTGGAACTCCGCCATATCAACCACCGCACCACCAAAACAACAACTCCCACAACCCTCAATCCTCTTCAACAGAATCGAAGATGAACAAATCGACGCCGAGCTCTCAAACTTAGTGTCAAGCTAGGTAATGTCAAGGGTGCGCGGAGCGCCCTTGACATTGCTGTTAGATTTCGTTTTTTAGGAGGGCATAGAAGTCATCTTTTGATAGCTTTTCATGCCATGGAGTATGTCCGCAGTCGTTTAGTAAGATGAATTTAAAATTTTGTAGTGTTCTTGATAGCGGGGTTTTGACGCCTTCGTAAGGATGTGGGTCATAGTCGCCATGGATGGCGACGACGGGACATCGGACTTTTTCGCTGTAGCGCAATAATTCTCCGCTACTTCTTAGCAGACTAGCTTCTTTATTAACTTTTTTATAGATGTCAGGCTGGAATTCAAGGCATGTATTATCATGAGGAATTGGTTGGTATGAATCTGTTATAGAAATCAGACGTAAAATAGCGCTGGATGTCAGTTCTTTGCTGTCGTCTTCTGGATTATTCATTGAAGACAGTAAAGAGCTTAATTTTTCTTGATTCTCTTTGTCTAGACGAGACATCCTTGTTTTCATGATGTTGGCGGCGTATTTCGCTTCAAAAGGGCTGCTTCCTACAAGGATGAGTTTTTTGACATATTCGGGATGGCGGGCAGTAAAAATAAATGACAGCATAGCTCCCCACGACCAACCAATTAAAGTTACGGGTTTTTTTGCATTTTCGTCCAAAGACGATTTCAGCTCTTCTACTTGGCCGTTGATGCTATTTTTCGTCTGTAGAGGCTCTAGGACGCCGTAGTCCGAAGATAGTTCCTTGGCGACAGGAGACATCTGTCCTGGCGCTCCTGGACCGCCGTGGACAACAACAACATTATAAGGTGCTTTTCCGTATTTTCTAGGATTTTCCATTGTCTTTTAGATGTTATGTTTCATTTTGTTGCAAAGTATCTATAAAATAAAAAAACTTTCAAGGCCGAGTCTGAGGACAGTTATTGTTGCCGAATGATATAATTGAGGTTTTTAAGAGCAGCTTTAAGTGCTGCTGTAATCCTTTCAAAGTTTTTGTTGCCGTCGTAAGGACTAGCGATAAAATTAAGACAACGAGAACAGCATTCTTTTTCATCTACAAACACAGAATTTAAAGTGATCAACCCTTCGCTATGGTAATTGAGCAAAGCAGAAAACTGTTCGAAGCTTTTTCCTGTAGTGCTGATAAGAAGTAGCGCTCTTTCAATATCGTACAAATTTCTACAAGAATAGTGATGAGAAGAATGTAGAGCTGGAACAACGACCACGACGTCACAAGAAACGGGTGTAATATTGTTTTGATTGAAGGGCTCCAAAAGATGTCTCCTAAATAAATGTCTGGTCAATGAAAATTATTGCAAAACTATAATTTGTCTGTACTAATAATTCAAGGAAAAGTGGACGGAAAAGGGGTATGGCCTTTTTCTTTTACGCCAGACTCCATTATGACCCCATTATTAATTTCTCATCGCCATCGTTTCGATGTTAATCAAGCAGAACCTGATACTTGTTAGCGAGCTTATATTTTCGTGCTTTATTTGAAGGGTCGACAATTTTTAAAAAACCGCATTCGGTCCATTTTTTGCACAGCGCTGAATTCGTTCTTGGCTTGAAGCCAAAGATTTCGCCTATCTGTCTGCTGGTAATGATGTCATGTTCTTTAAACAAATCCAGGGCTTTCCGCTGTTTTGGCTCTAACGTTCGCATCAAATCAGAATAATCGCTTTCTCCTTTGTTTTGTGCCTTTGTCATCTGTGCGATGACTTTTTCAAAAGCGTAAGCCATGCCTCCGCAGAAATAATCAATCCAACCGGTAATATCAGACTCTGCGCGGCCGAGATAATAATTATGTGATGGGCCAATACTTATTGCATGATAGTATGAGAGAAGGTTTTTAGCATAATATTCTTCTAGAGAATATAGGCCCTTTAGATCATAGCCTCCTAGATGTAAGATTAAAGTCGTTAATAATCTAGCTGTTCGCCCGTTTCCATCATAATATGGATGTATCGTAGCAAATTGGTAATGAACTATAGCGGCAATAATTGGAATAGGCAATTCGTCATTTTCTTTAATCCAAGACACCATGTTGCGCATCAACCCAGACACGTCTTTGGATTCGGGAGGCATATAAACAATTGTTCCCGTCCCGCTATCTTTAATAACGTTTTGGCCTTCGCGATAAGGTGTCGGTTTTACCTTTGAGCGTCCATTACTCATAGCAAGAGAGTGCAATGTCTGTATAACTTTTTCTGTTACAGGATGATTTTGTGCAACATACTGTTCCAATTGAGCAAGTGCTGCATAATATCCTTTAACTTCACGTTCGTCACGCTCACGACCAGGAAAATGACCTTTATGTTCTATAACATTTTTAACTTCATTAGGCTGTAGGCGATTACCTTCAATCATAGTAGAATAATGAGTAGTTAATAGTTTGGTTGTTTCGCGTAGCGATGATAACACCGTGGGCGTTAGCGGCAAAAAGACTGCTTTTTCTTTGCATGCTTCAATACGCATTAAATGCTTTGCGATTGTTGTTGTGATGGTATAGGTGGGCTTGAAATTTGTCGGCATATTATACGCTCCATGGCGGCTTTATCTATATATCTTATTATACCGATAATTTGCCGATAAATCAAGCAAAATATGCCGATAACCTCAATTTCTTTCTAAAAACAGCCAAATTGACATAAATTCCAGTATTTAGCCGAACATTTGAGATGATAATATAGTGCAATAATTCTCATCGCCATCGCTTAGCGATGGTGATGACGGCGAAGACAAAGCAAAAGGGTGCAGGCGTTGCGCCTGTGCTCTTTTGCTTTGTCGCGGGGATGCAAGGGGACTTGTTCCCTTGCCGCGGGTGGCGGGGCGCGGAGCTCCGCCATTAATTACGAGAGGGCATGGAGGAGTCCTGTGTGGCGTTGTTTTACGTCATCGTTTCTTACGGCGGTGGAGAGTGCTTTTGTTGTGCCGACAAGGACGACGAGTTTTTTTCCGCGTGTTACTCCTGTGTATAGGAGGTTTCTGCAGAGCATTTTGTAGTGTGTTGTATGTACTGGCATTATTATGCAGGGGCATTCGCTGCCTTGGTATTTATGTACGGAGACGGCGTAAGCGTGGAGTAGTTCATCGAGTTCTGCGAAGGTATATTCTATATCTTTTCCGTCGAATTCTACTATAACGTGTTGTTCTGCGGTGTCGACATCTTTTATTTGTCCGATATCACCGTTGAAGACCTCTTTGTTGTAGTTGTTACGGATCTGCATGATTTTATCTCCGACGAGGAAGTCTTTCCCTCCGCGGCTTATTCCGTGTCCGCGTGGGTTCATAATTTTCTGCAGTGCGATATTTAGGTTTTCGGTGCCGATGATGCCGCGTTTCATGGGCGTTAACACTTGTATGTCGTTTAGCGGAGACAGCCCGTAGCGTTTCGGCAGTCTTTTTGTTATGAGGCCCACGATGGTGCTAAGAACATCTTCAGGGCGGAATTTTTCTATGAAGAAGAAGTCGCTGTCGTGTGAGGTGTTGAGTTCTGGCAGGACGCCCATATTTATTCTGTGTGCATTTGTTACGATATGCGACCCTGCTGCTTGCCGGAATATTTCTGTCAGTGTCGTTGTGGGGATTTTCATTGAGAGGATCATATCTTTCAGGACATTTCCGGGTCCTATGCTTGGAAGCTGGTTGATATCTCCTACGAAGATTACGCGTGCCCTATCGGGGACGGATTTTAGCAGGTGGTACATCAGTGTTGTGTCGATCATACTTGCTTCGTCGACGATTAGAAGGTCGCAGTTTAGGGGGTTGCTATGATTTTTTTTGAAACCCATTATCGAGAAATCATATTCCAGCAGGCTATGTATCGTTGATGCTTTTGCTCCTGTTATCTCTTCGAGTCTTTTCGCTGCGCGTCCTGTCGGTGCTGCTAGGAGGATATCGTCGGTGAGCTTCTGGTATATCATCAAGATAGCTTTTGTTATCGTGCTTTTCCCTGTACCCGGACCTCCTGTTATTATCTGTACTTTCGACGTCATAGCTTGTGCTACGGCATCTTTTTGGTGGCTTGCGAGGTCGAACGAAAGCTCGCCTTCGACCCATTCTACAGCTTTTGTTATATCGATGTTACGCAGCATCGTCGGGGCGTAGCGTATCCTTGTTACATGGTTCGATACCCCGCTTTCGGCGACGTGTAGCCCTTTAAGCCATATGAATGCGATATTATCGCCGCCGTAGGGCATATGCCCTGTGACGATACGCTGCTCTTTCTCTAGAAGGCCTATCTGGAAACGTATCGCTTGCTCGTCGACGCCTAGGATTTCTGCTGCCCTGACGACGAAATCATCGACGGGATAGCATACATGGCCGTTGCTTGAAAGTTCGCTGAGGACATGCTCTATGCCGGCTTCTATCCTATGTGCGGAGTCGTGTGGGATGTCCATATTTTTCGCTATGGTGTCTGCCGTCTGGAATCCTATTCCTCTGATGTCTCTTGCGAGGAGGTATGGGTTGGTGTTGACTTTTTCTATGCAGTCTTCGCCGTATTTCCTATATATCTTCTGTGCATATATCGGGCTGACGCCGTACGACTGCAGAAAAACCATGACGTCCCTGACGGCTTTCTGCTCGTTCCAATGTTCACGTATAGTATCGACGCGCTTTGGTCCTATTCCGGGAACGCCGAGAAGCCTCTCTGGCGAGTCTTCTATTATGTCTAGGGCGTCGGCGCCGAAGGCTTTTACTATCTTCTTGGCATATACTGGGCCGATGCCCCTGATAAGCCCTGAGGCGAGGTATTTCTCTATGCCTACGACGGTAGAAGGCGCGGCGGTGTGGTATTCTTTTACCTGAAATTGTCCGCCATGGACGGGATCGACCTTCCAATTCCCTGAACACGACACCGTCTCGCCGGGCTGTATTCCCGGCATGGTACCGACTATACATGTAAGGTCGTATTTCCGTGGCTCTTTTAGGCGCGCTACAGTGAAACCATTTTCGTAGTTGCTGTATACTATCTTCTCAATATATCCGTATAGCTGTTCCATAAAGTTCTTTTGTCCAGGAAAATCGTTGATAATAATATCGACGATTCTATACCGTATACAAACAAAAAGCGAGGAATTTCCTACTATGAAGATGATAACGTGTGCTGTCGCTGCAATAGCGATGCTTTTCTTATGCCAAAGCTGCTCGAAAAAGACGGATCAAAATATTATAGTAGAGCATATCGAAGATGTATCGCGTGATGTCGACTGGTCGACGATGGAGACGGTGACGATATCTTTCAACGAATATACCGAAGGGCTTTCAGGAGTAATATTACGAAAGGGGATGCCTTATAAGCTAGAACTTGAAAACCATAGCCTAAAAGCTCACAATATCGTTGGCAGCGATTTCTTCGCAGCGATAATGCCGTGGAAGATAGAGACCATCGACGGAGAAATCAACGTCGCAGAATTCAACACTTTCCAGATATACCCCGGCAGATGTATCGACCTCTTCTTCGTGCCAACAAAAACCGGCGACTACACAATATCATATAATACCACAGACGATGACGCGCAACAGGGCACTATAACAATACAGTGACCAGTGAAATGCGGCTATGCCGCATAGTTCTGAGTTATGAGTTCATAGTTCAGAGCAGAGCCTCGGATTCCTTCTCCGAACCCCGAACCCCGAACCCCGAACTCCCGAACTCCCGAACTCTGAACTTACAGTAGATATTTAATTTCCTTATCGGTATATTTTCATAAAACCCAAAAAAATGAGGGATTGTTTATGAAGGCTAAGAGAGAAACGTGGAAGTCAAGCGCTGGTTTTATTTTTGCGGCGATGGGGTCTGCCGTTGGCATTGCTAATATTTGCATATTCCCATGTCTTGTTGGCGCTAATGGCGGTGCTGCTTTTATTGCGGTATATCTTATATCTCTGCTACTTATAGGGTTCCCAGTGTTTATTTCTGAGATAACACTCGGAAGAAAGACTCATAGAAACCCAGCGGGAGCCTTCAAAGAAGTCGGCAAGACGAAACTATGGTCGCGGGCAGGACTCCTTACTGTTGTCACCGGTCTTATCGTTACAGCATTCTATAGCGTTTTGGCAGGATGGGTCTTGGGATATTTTGTCGAGGCAATCGCCGGGCGTCTTCATATTATGACGACTATCGAAGAGACATCGTTTTTCTATAACACGCTGATGAGCAAACCGTTATGGGCTTTGGCGTTCCACTTTATCTTCATCGTGATATGTGGTGCAGTATTATATGGTGGCGTACGACATGGCATAGAGCGAGGTAGCAAATTTATGATGCCTATACTTATTGTAATCCTTCTGTTTCTTGTGGTGCGCGGGCTTATGCTTCCCGGCGCAGGGAAGGGGCTGAGGTATCTTTTCTCTCCAGACTGGAGCCTGCTAACACCAACGGCTATATTGCTCGCTCTCGGGCAGGCGTTCTTCACGCTGAGTCTCGGGCAGGGGACGATGGTGACATATGGTAGCTACCTCACCAAGAAAGATAGTATCCCTTCTGTTGCCATCCCTGTTGCTCTTGGCGATACTGCAATATCATTATGTGCCGCTATTGTTGTCTTCACGACGGTGTTCTCAGTAGGAATGGAACCGTCACAAGGTCTTGGCCTTATCTTCCAGACGCTACCAATAGTCTTCGGACAGCTGCCAGGAGGCTATCTCCTCGCGGTGGTGTTCTTCCTCTTCGTTACTCTGGCGGCGGTTACGTCGGAAATTTCTGCGATGGAACCCGTCATAGCGTATCTCGTCGATGAAAGACAGTGGCGACGACACTCTGCCGTAGCAGCATGTACCGTAGGAGGCTTCCTCTTGGGGATACCTTGTGCGTTGTCGTATAGCATACTGAAAGGCGTCACGCTGTCGGGCGTAAATATCATGGATGCCGTCATGTTTATCACTGAGGGAGCCCTTATCCCAGCAGGAGGCTTCTTCGCTGTAATCCTTGTTGGATGGGTATGGCGTCAGCGTAAAGCTCTTAGGAATCTCCGTGAAGGTTCTTCGGGTTTCTTCGACAAAAATATATGGTTCAGAAGGTATTTGTGGCTTTGCATAAAATACGTCGCACCTGTATTAATAATAGTTGTGTTTTTGAATAGGATATTTGGATAGGAGAGAGCCTTTATGCCCGAAAACGTTATAGAGTCTTCGCTGTGTAAAGAAGATGCAAATTTCGAGGTGCCCTTACGCCCCAGCACGCTAAAAGAGTTCGCTGGACAAGACGCCATCCGTGAACGTCTCGATGTCGTCATCGGCGCTGCGCGCCAGCGTGGCGAAGCCATCAGCCATTGTCTTTTTAGTGGCCCTCCAGGGCTAGGAAAAACTACGCTGGCGAACATCCTCGCAAACGCTATAGATTGTGATATCATCGTAACATCGGGGCCCGTCCTCGAGAAGGCCGGAGACCTCGCCGGAATGCTTACAAACCTAAAAAAAGGCGATATCCTCTTCATCGACGAGATACATCGTCTCAACAGGGTAATCGAAGAATATCTGTATTCCGCTATGGAAGATTACTGTCTAGACCTTGTCATCGATAGCGGTCCCGCAGCGCGTAGCGTACAGCTTAAACTCGAACAGTTCACCCTAGTCGGCGCTACAACGCGGGCAGGAGCGTTGTCAGGGCCTCTAAGGTCGCGGTTTCCTATGACGTTCAGACTCGACTTCTATAGCCCAGACGTCCTTAAAACAATATTACTGCGGTCGGCGAAGCTCTTAGGCGTCACCATCGACGATATTTCGGCATGGGAGATAGCAGCACGGTCGCGGGGGACGCCACGCATCGCAAACAACCTACTTCGGTGGGTTAGAGACTACGCACAGATGAAAGCTGACAACATCATCACCGAAGACGTCGTAAAAAAAGCCCTTGAAATGATAGCCATTGACGAAGAAGGCTTTGGGGAGATGGACAAGAAAATCCTGGAGATCATCATCGACCATCACAATGGCGGTCCTGTGGGCTTGGGGACGATAGCAACAGCTATCGGCGAGGAAAAAGTTACTATCGAAGAGATGTATGAGCCATACCTAATAATGAAAGGTTTCCTACGAAGAACGTCGCGGGGACGTGAGGTGACGACGCTAGCATATGAACATTTAGGCAAGAAGCACGATTTTCTATTGTGAAGTTATAAGGTAATAGGGTAAAAAGATAGAAGTTATATAAACCTGATTGACTCCCTATCCTTTGTCATAGGTTTTTTGCAGTGGTACAGATACGAAGATGAAAGACGAGCGAATGTTAAAACATTTGCGAGGATAGAAGCAAAGTAGATGTGTTGCTGCAAAAAGAAATATGGCAAAGCAAGATAAGGACAAACGAATAAATAAAAATAACAAGAAATAGCAAAGGCTTAAAATATTTATCTTTACGTAGTTATTTTCTGTCTGAGCTTTTTTTAAAAAAAAGGTTATGTTTCCTATAGCATTCATAGTGTCAGGCAATCTGGCTCATTTTACTCCTCGCTAATAGTTACAACTATTAGCTTGTCGTGCACTGAGCCATCTTACCTAACTCTATGGCGCTAAAGGAAAGATATGGGTCAAATCAGGTTTAAAATTATTGTATATATTCAGCAGCTTTAGGAGGAAAAAATCGTGATCTTAAGAACCCTTATCATGGTAATGGCTTTGCTAACATCATCGACAGCGATGCAGGCAGGCGTATGGGACACAATAAAGAACGTAAAGAATCTATGGGACATCGATAAGAATATCGAAGAACCTACAGTCAAAGTCCTTATCGCCGACAGGTCCCAGGGCTCTTTCGTTGAAATTAAAGGCGGTTATAATATCTATAACCCTAAAAACGGCCACCGTATAAGCACACGCTTCTTCGGGAAACAGCAGTATGTTCAGCCACTGACACGCGGCATTAAATGGGGAGAGGAATTCCCAGGAATATACCAGCTGAAACTTATCCCCGATGACCAAGAAACACAGATATACGTCGATGGCATACAATATAAAGGCATTGTAGAAATCTACCAGATAGGTGATAAGCTTAGCGTTATCAATGAAGTTCCTGTCGAAGACTATCTCAAATCAACACTAGCCAATTCTTTCGAAGAAGATACTAAAGAAGAAGTCATGGCAGCTATAGTTATAGCAGCACGAACAGAAGCATGTTACCACGCCGCTCACGGACGTGACGCTTTCTGGCATGTCACAGCAAGCGACGTAGGATACTACGGATATGGCGTAACACGACAAGATAACGGCGTCGATGATATCGTCAATAAGACAAAGAACTTCGTCATGAAGCGCTACAACAATGAAAATGCCGACAACTATTTTGCAGCACGCTGGACGAAACATAGCGCTGGTAAGACGATACCATTCCATGTGATGTATCGCCGTGATATGGGAGCACCACTCGATGGTGTAGAGGTCCCTATCGCCGCCGCTAACAGAGAAGAAACAATATGGACGTATTCCGTCTCGAAACGTGAGTTTGCCGAAAAGGCCGACGTCGCAGAAAAAGCCCTTCTAGAAGTTTATAGCGACGCCTTCTCTAGCAAAATCTATAGCGTACGACTACAAGACGAAAGGGGAATCCGTGACGTAACATTCTTCGAACTTCAGGATATCCTAGGCAAAAATAACATCCTTAGCAGCGACTTTACCGTATCATCGACAGAAGGAACTATAACCTTCACAGGATATGGCGAAGGAGCAGGGGTGGGGATATGCCTATATACCGCAGAAGTCCTTGCAGAAAAAGGAATGAATGCATCGCAGATATTGTCGATGTTCTTCTCCGACGCTACAATACACGAAGCGGCATAATACACGAAGCAGCATAATGCTAAAAGCCTCGAAGTAAAAACTTCGGGGCTTTTTTTTTATCGTAACATCTTCTATAATAGCTCCATAATAATTACGGAGATAACATGGAAGATCCATATTCATTGAAGTCGTATCATTACGACCTTCCCCAAGAACTCATAGCACAACACCCTTGCTCGCCACGTGACGCCTGTAGGCTCATGGTAGTAGAACGCAATACAGGAAAGCTATGGGAGATGCCTTTCCACGAGCTTACAAACTTCCTCGATACCGGCGATAGACTAGTCTTCAACGATACAAAAGTCGTGCCAGCACGACTCCTCGGAAAACGCACAAGCGGTGGCAATGCCGAGATCTTCTTAGTGAAAAATCGCAAAGGTACTACATGGGAAGTCCTCGCTAAACCAGGAAAAAAACTACGCCCAGGAGCAATAGTTACGTTCCAGGAAGGATTGTCTTGTGAGATAATAGAAAATATCGACGACGGAATGAAACTCGTAAGGTTCTCATGCAAAGAAGAAGATTTCGAAGATATCGTCGCCAAAATAGGACATATGCCGCTGCCACACTATATCAGCCGCGATGGAAAAGACCCCCACGACGTTGGAGATTATCAGACGATATATGCCGAAAACCCCGGCGCTGTTGCAGCACCGACAGCAGGACTGCACTTTTCTGAGGAGATGTTCGGCGCCCTCGACGACAAAGGAATTAAAAAAGCTATGGTGACGCTACACGTAGGCATGGGAACCTTCCGCCCTGTCATCGTCGATGACATCCGTTCCCACGATATGCACTCCGAGCGATATCATATCACCACAAACACAGCATCGTTTCTCAATACACATAATTCTGATGCTAAGACGATATGCGTAGGAACAACATGCTGCAGGACGTTAGAAGCTGCCGCCGACGAAGAGGGGAATGTCGTCGCTGGTGATGGCGATACCAATATCTTCATATACCCAGGATATCAATTTCGTTATGTCACAGGGATGCTTACAAATTTCCACCTTCCAGGATCAAGCTTGCTGATGCTCGTCTCAGCGTTCGCAGGACACGACCTAATAAAAGAAGCATATAACAAGGCGATACACGACAAATTCCGCTTCTATTCCTACGGCGATGCTATGCTTATTTTGTAAAAAGGTTAATTTCTCTTTGGAAATAAACATATTGTTTGTATATAACGGAATTATATGAATTATATGAATTATATGTGAATGCCAGAACTTATCCTTTCTCTCTATAGATAAAAGGGTTTGCAATAATGTTGGCATTATGCACAATGAAGAAGATTTGTAATAATAAGGGCTTGTTTTAGGGAAGAAAAAGCCCGCAAAAAATAAAGACAATAAGTAAGGAGAAAACCATGTCATTTGAAAACGCACAAGAGAACCTAAAAGAATTCGGTAAAGAGCTCGGCCTCGAAGGCCTAGAATTCGACGAAAACAACACCTGTATTCTCGGCATCGACGATGACTTCTCGATGCATATAACTTTCGAGCCAAACTCCGATAGAATGTACCTATATTCTCCTATCATCGACGGTCTTCCCGCCGATACGAAAATAAAACTTAAGCTTTATGAAAAGCTCCTCGAAGGCTCAATGCTCGGTGGGCAAATGGCTGGTGGCGGAATCGGCGTTGCTGTCAACGAAGAACTTGTCCTTATGCATTGCACCCTAGACATGGCACATGCCATAGCTTCGGCGCTTAGAGCATTCGCACCATTATACGTCGAGACAATAGAAAAATGGCGCAAAGTCGCACTCGATATCTCCGAAGGTCGCGAGCCCGAAGAAGTTGGAATAACAGCACCAGGCGCTGTAGCAGGCGGAGCAGCACCAGGCGGTGGCAAGCCTTCTGCAGGAGGCCTTGGCGGAGGACACCCAGGTATCAAAATCTAAGAAGCCGAAAACCTCAGAATTATAAAAAAGAGAAGCCTTCCTAAAGAAAGGCTTCTCTTTTTTTGTCTCTTTTGTGTATAAAGCTTAAGTAACAATAGTTCTCTAACCATAAAAAAAAGGGTTTCATATTATGAATATACTACAAATAGCAGGGCGTCTTGGTGCCGATCCAGAATCACGCTTTACATCTTCAGGACAGAAAGTCACAACATTGCGCGTAGCATGCAACGTCCGTAAAGGCGGTAACGAAGATACTATGTGGTGGAGAGTGACAATATGGGGAGATCGCTTCGATAAACTAGTGTCATATCTTAAAAAAGGTAGCGCTATTATCGTTACAGGTACTATGCAAAAACCCGACGTCTATCAAGATCGTAACGGCGACTGGAAACCTTCTCTCGATATGACAGCAGAAATGATATCGTTCAGCCCATTCGGACGTAGTGATAAAAGTGACGAAAATGCCGATACCGCTTCTAAAGACGCTTCAGTAGAAGAAACAAAAGGTAATGATGAGCAGGCCGCTGCACCAGCAGCTACTGACGATAACCTTCCGTTCTAATAATGCTCAATGATAAAAAGATACCGGTGGGGGTCCTCGGAGCAACAGGGATGGTAGGACAGAAGCTCTTGCAGCTTCTCGAAAACCATCCGTGGTTCGACGTCGTCGCTATGGCAGCATCGGGGAAATCATGCGGAAAACAATACCGCGATGCCGTCACCTGGAAGATGCCTACACCAATACCACCTTCCATCGCAGAGACTATTATCAGACCATGCTCGCCGGAGATGCCTTGCTCGATAGTGTTCTCGGCATTAGACGCCACTATCGCTGGCGATATCGAAGAACAGTTTGCTCATGCAGGGCATATCGTTATCTCCAACGCCAAAAATCATAGAACCGACAGCGACGTTCCATTGCTCATCCCAGAAGTCAACGCCTGTCATCTCGACATCGTAGAACGGCAGCATTACAGCGGGATGATAATAACAAACCCCAATTGTGCGACGATAGGACTAACGATGGCGCTCAAACCTCTAGATGATGCCTTCGGCGTCGAGTCCGTCGATGTCGTTACCATGCAGGCGACATCAGGAGCAGGAGCCGCCGGCGACGACCTCGATATCGACGATAATATCATACCGCATATCGACGGCGAAGAAGAAAAGATACAAGAAGAGCCAAAAAAAATCCTAGGAACATATCACGAGGGGATAATCATCCCAAGTGATATCATTATAAATGCACAATGCAACCGCGTAAATGTCAGCGACGGACACCTCGCATGCGTCTCGGTGAAACTCAAAGAAAAAACAACAATAGAAGCCATCATAGAAGCGTGGGAACGCTTCCCACAGCATCTTAATACACCAACAGCGCCAGCAAAACCCGTCGTATATCTTCATGAAAAAGACCACCCACAGCCCAAAATACACCGCACAATGGAAAACGGTATGGCAGTGACAATAGGACGACTTAAAACATCACAGACTTTCGACTACTCGTTCGTCGTGCTCTCACATAATACCGTCAGAGGAGCAGCAGGAGGAGCTATCCTCAGCGCTGAAGCCATTGTCAATAAAATCTGGCACGGTTCAAAATTCGACGGGTCTGGCTTGCATCTTTGCGTTTCTCCGAAGGAAAATGCAAAGACGCAAGCCTGACCCTAGAATAAAAATGAACCATGCCTAAAATCTTCGCCGAAGACAAAGAAGTTTTCTGCGCAAAAGCCTTAACGTAAAGATAATACAGAATTCTTAGAAAATTCTCGTTAAGTTTACAAACTATTCTTCCGATACTACTTCTATATGGTAACAACCAACAATGTGAAGTAATATGAATAGTAAGCAAAAAACATTAATTTCTAAGAAGACTAATAAAAGTAAAAAAACAGGGCTTATGCAGGATAAAAAACGACAGACTGCCGAAGGATGGAGACGCAAACGTATAGTAAAGCATAAGAATTAGCATAAGTTTCTTAGTCCTTGTAAGAAAAGAGCATGTGCGTTATAACTAGGTATAACCGATACGGTAATATCCCTACGTAATTCGGCAAATGTAAAATATTATTTATAAAAGGATTATATGCTCTCTAGTATCACAAAAAAAAATAAAATAAACCTCGACGACTACAACTATCAAAGAGATATCGAGAATAGACTTCTTATGTCGCATTTCTCCGTCTTTGAAGTTGAAGTCCTAGAAGAAATTATCAACGGCTCTATAACGATGAAAATCAGCGATCTTACCGATGCGCTTGATGTCTCCGTTGATACTATCATGCCAATCATCGAAGACCTTAAAACAACAGGACTCTTCGTCGTCAAAGACGATAAGATCGTTGTAAATAAAGAACTTCGCAAATACTACGAATTTCAGATAGAGAAATTCGACGATGACTTCAGACCAGATATGGAGTTCTTACAAGACCTTCACAGTAAAGTCCCTATCCATGTTTTGCCGGTATGGTATTCCATACCACGGACGTCAGACAACATCTTTAAATCTTTGATAGAGCGTTATCTCCTTACTCCTAGCATATATCAGCGATATCTTGGAGAACTAAATTTTACCGACCCCACCGTCTCCGGAATCGTCGAAGATGTTTTCTCTTCTCCAGATAAAAGAGTTTTCTCTTCAGAGCTGCGTGAGCGATATTCACTGTCACTAGAACAATTCGAAGAGCATATGCTGCACCTGGAATTTAATATCGTATGCTGCCTAGTATATATTCGCGTGGGAAAAGAATGGAAAGAAATAGTAACGCCATTCTACGAATGGAAAGAACTGCTATCTTCACGTAAAGAAAGAATACCAACGACAATCGTCGATGGTGTTGTCAAAACAAGAGATAATGATTTCGCATTCCTAGAAGACATGGAAAAAGTAATAGCAGCAGTAAAAAAAGATCCAATAACACTAGAAGAAGACGCCCCAACAGAAGACACCGTGAAAACCCTGATGCTACGATGTGATATCGTCGAGAACATTAATGACAAATGGAAGAAATATTTCAAGGAGATGGTCGATAAGCTCCTAATACTAAAGCTCGTCAAGAGAAATAAAGACACCATAACACTCTGTGAAGGTACAGAAGAATGGCTGGCAATGAGCCTCGAAGAGCAGGGATGCTACCTTCTTAAAAATCGACGCAATACTTTCGTCACCGTTGACATCGACAAAAAACTCTATGCCGACAAAAATCAACGACACCTTGAAAGAAGCCTAGCAGCAGTGGCCGACCTCGGATGGATATACTTCGATGATTTTATAGCAAGCATGGAAGAATCAATAGGAACAACAGACAGTGTCATGCTAAAACGTCGAGGACGCCGCTGGAAATATACTTTTCCGCACTATACCGCTAAAGAACAAGATTTTATAAGGGCGGCGATACAAGAAAAACTCTTCGAAGTAGGATTCGTGGCAACAGGAACGCATAACGATAAACCATGCCTGCGCGTCACGACTTTCGGAAAAAGCTGTATCGTTAAAACGTAACTGATGTTACGCGCTAATCTTGCTTTAGTGGTGTAGCGAAAGGGGCAAGATGTAAGTACTTCCGACGAAGCAAGCTCCGAAGAGCTGGGTGAGGAGGAATACGTAGCAGATTGTTCCTTGCAGCACACCAATAAAGTGAGAGTGGCGCGTAAGGTCAGAACGTAATTGTAAAAAATACTTTATCTTTGATACCTTAGCATATTAAGGAGGAGCTTCTGCGTCGATATGAAATTGGCGTATTAGTTAATTTTATTATGACAAAGATTGAAACTTCTGAGAACTTCGGATTGAGACACCTTGGACACTTCATCAGCAAAATCCCTGATGACCTCGACCCTGAGGTGTGTAAAAGAATTATCAATGGAATGAACGCCAATAAGTTGTATACTGTTTTGTCCGAAGAGCAAATCGACGCCTCTGTTGCAGTCACTGAAATTTGTAAGCTGGCGAGTGAATTCCGTACCATTATGCATGAGCAGAATAAATGGATTACGAATACACAGAAATCCCGCCTTAATGCCGCCTTTAGAAGTGTGATGGTCGATATAGAAGCTATCGTAAAAAGACATAAACATGATGGCGCGCTAGCAGCGAAAAAGAAGCCACAAGGGTGGATTTCACGTGGAAAGAATATCGTAATTGTTAAGACGTTGAAGACATATCGCCACCTGAAAGATTGTCTTATCAGTGAAGATCACAACAATGAGACGCTAGAAGATATCCTTGTTTCTGTTAAGAATGTAATGAAAACTATCGATCGTGATGAGCCTTCTATCGAAGACACAAAAAATGTCACCCCAAAAAAGAGCGCAGAGAGCGATACTCAGAATATAGAAGGAATTGTTACAACAGAAGGTGTCGGTTTTGACGAGGATGACGGCGATGATGATTTTTTTGACGCCCTAGACGTTCCTTACGAAAAACTTGATAAAGAGCAGAAAAGGCTGCTTGAAGAAGAATGGGCATATTCCTTGCAAGCCGAGCTGAAGAAGGCTCAGGAAAAAGAACCTGAAAGTATGTCTGAAAAAGATCCCGTTACTGATGGCATTGCGATGAGCAAAGAAGAAGATGATGCGCTTTGTGAAATATTCATATCCAAGGCATTGGAAGAAATAGACGGAATAATGAGCGAAGAGACCTTGACGGAAAAAGAACCAAAAACTTCGACGCTAAGAAAAGCTGAAGAACCTGACAGCGCGAAGATCTCTTTAGGAAAGAAAATAGCGAAAGCTGCTGGCGCGGTGGTCTCTTTAGGGAAAAAGATAGTGAAAGCCCCAGGTGATGCAGTAGCGAAAGGTGTAGAAGCTGCTGTGCAGAAGAAAGTCAAAAACGTTGCAGAGAATTATACCCCAGATAAATTCTTCGGGGAGGAGTCTTTCGAAGATTTTATCGGAGGAATGCTTTCTGACTCCATCTCTTCTTCAATAATAAAACCAGAAAAACTTGTACAGAAATATACGAAAAGACTAGGAAAAAACCTAAGCTATATCGTCAGAGAACAGAATATACAGCGCTTTGGTATCAGGGTGCTAACAACAATGTCTAGCGGACTTAGAATCGTAAACGACGGAAGCGATGAAGAGATGTTAAATCCTGACGAAATTCTCCAGGGGCTGGGAATTGATAAGACGTTCAAAGAATACAAAAAATATGTACAAGAGGCGTTCATCAAAAGAGCTGCTGCGTTGCTTACAAACAATGAAGAAAAGGCTTCTAAAGAAGAAATGAACGTTGGAGAAAAAATCTTCACTTTTATAAAAGATAAATTCTACGAATTCACTAGGAAAATATTAAAGATCTTCGTGCGTGTCGCACTAAAAACTATATTGCCCGTCCTGCCAAGAATTATGGGTCACGGGAATAAAGAAGGGGATGATACAGAACAACAGCCGGCGCCATTTTCGAAAAGACTTCTTAATCATTTCTTAAAGCGTATGGGTATAACAGAAACTCTCGCACAGGCACAAGCACAGTCAGACGTAGTTTTTTATTACACTCTAGACCAGGTTTCTGAAGAGATGATTGATATTGTTCAAGAAGCTAGCGCCAAAGAACGCAAAGGAGAAGGTACAGACGTTTCCGGTAAAGAACCAACAGAGTTATACGAAGATATGCAGGATGCTGTTGCTAGCATCTCGGAAGAGGTAGCCACCTTCACAGCGGAGAAAGGGAAAGGCCTGCAGAATGTCATGCTAAGAGCCCTTGCACAGAAAAGTCATGGGGTGATCAGAGCATTGGTAGGGAGACAAGGGAGCGAGAAAAAGTTCGATATCGCGACGCCTGCAGCAAAGATAGTCATCCCAGCATGGCGAGAATGGATTACTGCCGATTTTGAGGACGAAGGCTATATACCGCATATAGACGAAAGACCTATTGGTGGATAGAGTTGATTTTGCTGTTGACATTTGTAACACCGTCCCTTATCGTTATCCGTTGAATATATCAATTTTTAAGGATAATATATATTATGAAGTTTGTTATCTCCAAAGAAGAACTCAACGGTCTTATCGGCCATATACAAAACGTTGTAACACAAAAGGCTACGATACCGATATTGTCGAATATCCTCATCGAAGCGTCAGGCAGTGAGCTCGTCATCACAGCAACAGACCTCACCGTAGGAGTTCGATGCCGTACAGAAGCTAAAGTTTTCGAAGAAGGAGCAACGACATTGCCGGCGAAGAAGTTCGCACAACTTATCCGTGAAATAACAGCGCCGCATATTGAATTCTCGTCGACTTCCGATGACGTTTCTAAGATAACAGCAGGATCGTCACATTTTAACCTCCACGGCATAAATAAAGGAGAATTCCCCGTCCTTCCCGATATGTCTGGAGCAGCACAGTTTAAGATCAAAGGAGAAAAACTCCAAGATGCGCTTTTCCGTACGGCATTTGCCGTCTCTCGCGAAGACCATAGGCCTATACTCACCGGCGTCTTGATGAGTATCGACAATGGCACCGTAGCATTTATCGGTACCGATGGCAAAAGACTCGCTAAGATAGAACAGAATATCGATATCGATGAAAGCGTCTCAGGACAGTATGTCATACCGCTTAAGGCCGTCGAAGAGATATTGAAAATCTCCGGCGATGATGATGCTATAGTGTATGTCATGGAAGATAAGATCGCTATCGACACCAATAAAAGCACCATCATCACAAAATTGTTGTCGGGAAGCTACCCAGACGTCAGCCGTGTCATCCCCGAAGAGTCTGATATCAGCGTCACACTACACCGCGAAGAATTAACAAGCCTGCTTAGACAGATATCACTGTTTACACCAGACAATAACCACTCAGTACGGTTTGTCTTCTCAGATGGAAACCTTCAGCTTGCAATAAATAACGCAGAAATAGGGACGGCTAAGGTTAATATGCCCGTCAACTACGATGGCGAAGCACTGCAGGTAGCATTCAATCCGGCGTTTTTCCTGGACATCCTACGCCACAGCAAAGACGAGACAGTGAACATAGGACTCACCGACGCCTTTAACCCAGGAGTGATCACCGATACCTCGTCGGCACTGTGCGTTATCATGCCAATGCGCCTCCACGAAGAATAATAATGTTTCTTGAATGGATACGCCTTAGAAATTTCCGCAACTATAAAGATGAGCGCATTACCTTCTACAACGGTGTCAACGGTATTGTAGGCGCTAATGCACAAGGTAAGACGAATATCCTAGAAGCAATATATCTCCTAATAACAGGTCGTTCATTTCGTACAAATGTCCTCGCAGACATGGTTCGCGATGGAGAAGAAAGCTTCTTCATAGAAGCAGGGTTTTATAAAGACGGAGTGCAGCAAAAACTTTCCATGATGTCCGACGGCAAAAAACGCCATATACGACATAACGATACTCCTTGTACAACAGCAACGAACATCCTTGGAATCCTGAGAGGCGTTATTTTCGTCCCAGAAGATAACGATATCATACGTGGCGGCCCTGCAATGCGCCGACGCTTTCTAGACATCCATATAGCACAAGTCGACGCAATATACGTCAACACCCTGATACGATACAACCGCGCTATGAAGCAGAGAAATACACTGCTAAAGGCACAGAAAATAGAAACAATAGACAGCTGGGAAGAGAGCATGGCTGCCGACGCGGAATATATCGTAACACGTAGACGACAGGCGATCAATATCCTGCAACGTTACAGTAAAGAAGCTTACAGCATGCTTAGCGGCGGAATAGAGACGATGTCATTGCAATATAAAACTCCAGCACCGCCGACATCACTAAAAGAATATTACCTCGCATGCTATAACGAAAATCGTAACAAAGAGATGCTATACGGCTGTACATCGATAGGGCCACACCGCGATGATATCACTATAACGATAGACGACAGAGATGCAAGACACTTCGCCAGCGAAGGCCAGCAGCGTTGCTGCGTAGCGGCATTACGTCTAGCAGAATGGTATACTCTCCGTGACGAATCTCACGATATCCCATTCATGGCTATCGACGACCTAGGGATAAGCCTCGATGAACAGCGACGTAAAAACTTCTACGCCATCCTAAACAACCTCGGACAGGTGTTCCTCACATCAACAGAAGATTTAAACGCCTCAGGTGCTATGACACTACACGTCGATAACGGCAGCATCGTCCAAGAAACCTGTTGCACGTGAGACGAAAGCATAGTATAATAAGCTCCATATATATAACTGACCTTACGCGCTACTCTCACTTTATTGGCGTGCTGCAAGGAACAATCTGTTATGCATTTCTCCTCACCCAGCTCTTCGGAGCTTGGTTCGTCGGAAATACTTGCATCTTGTCCCTTTCGCTACACCACTAAAGCAAGATTAGCGAGTAACATCAGTATATAAGGCGTCTTTTTGTGTGAGGGATGTTTTTCAAATATCCGCTTGCAAAAGGAAAAAGAGCCTTCGGAATCTTTTTTATCCATCTGCTACACCTTCCGCGGCACGCGAAAGGTGTAGCAGATGTAAAACAGGAGTCCAGAGGAAACTTCGTTTCCTTTGGCGGGGGAGTTTGAGGGGGCAGCGTCCCTCTCAAAAAAAAGAGCGAGACTATGGCAGATTTAGTATCAAATAGAAGAGCATATCACGACTATGAGATCGTCGAGACGTATGAAGCAGGGATTGTCCTGCAGGGTACGGAGATAAAGTCGTTGCGCGACCACGGTGGCAGCCTGCAAGAGGCTTATGTCAAAGTTATCGGCAATGAGCTGTGGCTCATCGGTGCAAATATCGCACTATATCGCTTCGGGAATATCAACAACCACGAAGAGCGCCGCGATAGGAAGCTTCTGATGCATAGCAGAGAGATCTCGCGTCTTAAAGCCGCCATAAAAGAAAAAGGCTTCACGCTCGTTCCACTGGCTATGTACCTAAAAAAGGGAAGGGTCAAACTCAAAATCGGCAGAGGAAAAGGGAAAAAGAAAGCCGACAAGCGCGCTGCCATAAAAGAACGCGACGAAAAACGCACCCTTCAACGAGCACTCAAAAATCATTGATCAATGTTCAATGCTCAATGATATTTGTGGCTATATTTTTCAATATCATGTATTAATATATTTTTGATAAAATCGCGATGAGGAATATAGCATGAAGAAAAAACTATGGCTTATGGCAATGACGCTGCTGATAGCAGTAGGGGTGTATTATTTCCTTCCAGACACATGCCCCGAAGCGGCAAAAAGGACGGCGTTTGTCTTCACAGTAGCGGCACTTTTCTGGGCGCTAGAAATCATACCGCATTATGGCACCTCGCTAGTAGTCGTTCTCCTCCTTATTGTCCTCATCGGCAGGGAAGGCGGCGTCCTTGACCTCGATAGGTCGGGATATAGAATGTTCCTCGTACCATTCTCAAGCCCAGTAATAATGCTTTTCTTCGGAGGCTTCGCCCTGGCGCGAGCACTAAGGAAATATCACGTCGATAGCTATATCGCCGATAGAGTGCTTTCATTATGCGGCGACCACCCATACCGCGTCCTTTTGGGAATAATGCTATTGACCGCAGTGCTTTCAATGTGGACGTCGAACACTGCAACAACAGCGATAATGCTCGGAATAATAGCACCGTTTGTCGCTACGCTAAAAGAAGGAGAACCTTTCTGTAAAGGCTTAATCCTCAGCGTTCCCTTCGCAGCGAATATCGGAGGGATAGGGACGCCAATAGGTACTCCACCAAATGTCATCGTCCTCGGTAACCTCGCCGAAGCGGGGATAGAAGTAAGCTTCATAGAGTGGATGATGATAGGCGTTCCACTGGCAGTAGTACTCCTGGGCTTGGTATACATCGTCCTTAGATTTTTCTATCCGCTAAAAGATAAAGAGACGAGATTCGTCCTAGAAAAACACGAAGAACTACCCCAAGGAGCCATAAAAGTCTTCGTGATCTTCGGAATAACAGTAACGCTATGGCTCACGACAAAGATCCACGGACTCCATGAATCCGTGACAGCATTAATCGCCGTCGCTATGCTTATAGCGACAGGACTTCTCGACCGCGACGATATGAAAAAGTTCGACTGGGATGTCCTTGTCCTTATGTGGGGAGGCCTAGCACTAGGAGCAGGAATACAGGCGTCAGGACTGGCAACATGGCTAGTAGACCAGCCGCTTATGGGACTTCGAGGGATGACGCTGATAATCTCCTTTAGCGTCATAGCGCTAGCGCTTTCATCTTTTATGAGCCATACCGCCGCAGCGACGCTTATCATACCAATCGCTATGAGTATACCTACGAAGAACCCTATATACCTCGCCATCGCTATAGGGCTGGCATGTTCTTTCGCTATGGCTTTCCCAATATCTACACCACCAAATGCTTTGGCTTTCGCAGGAGGGAAAATAACGACAAAAGATATGATGAAGCCCGGAACGATAATATCTTTGGTGTCGCTGGCGATAATGCTCTTCAGCTTTAAGTTTCTGGTGAACTTAGTGTTCGGTCTCTGAAACAAAGAAGTCTTCGGTGCGCTTGCAGCTCTTGAAGTATAGCGTCGCCACGGCACATAACGCCCCACACAGAGCCATCACATAGACGGGAGATGTCAAAGAACATACCATGCTGCCGATAAGAGGGACAACACATCCTCGCAATCCTATGGCAAAGACATTAGCAGTGCTGTATATAGAGCTGTCTTCATTATGAGAGAATACAGGACCCGACATGTTCCAGCTGAGCTCGCTGCCAGCCTGCATAGTGCCATACATAAGAAAGGCGACATAAAGGAAGGCTATGTTATACGACGATATGATGATAAACAAAGAAAACACTACAGCGAACAAGGTGACATGGCTGCTGAAGAAATAGATGTTCACCTTGCCAAAATGCTTCACCCACAAAGGCGTCGTTATTAGGAACCCTATCCCTTTACATGCCGATATCGCTATAAGCATCTTAGTATATGACAGGTTTAAGGTGTCGACGAAAAACAACGGCAATGCTGGCTGCATGATCATAATGCCAGCACCGCCTAGCATAAAGCCAATCTGGAAGTTGAAAAAATCACGACGCTTTCTCAATAGAGAGACTATCTGTTTTATGGGCTTGAGCAGCTCATGCTTCCAAGATATTTTAAGTGCATCCTTGGTGACGATATCAGTAGTGACCTCCATAGGTATGCGGAAAAGAAACAACGTCGAAACCGTACCCAAGATGGCCGACGCAGTGAATATCCACTTCCAATAACTCGTGTAGTCGTCGAGAAGCCAGCCGAGGCATAATGGGAAAATAGCGCCAGCAAGGTAGTCAAGGGCAGAGCCTAAAGCAAAAGTTTTGTTGCGAGAGCTCTTGTTGATGTTTAACTTGATGATCTCCATCCACGCAGGGATGATGCCGCGGATGAACATAGCATGGATGCTGAAAGCCGCTATGAAAAACCATAGATTACGAAAATATGGGAAAAATAGAAAAGGAAGATACTTAAGAATATTAGCCCATACCAGGTTGGAAAGAAGACGGTCTTTACGGTTGCTGACAGATATACTCCAATATGGCGCTAAAAGGGCTACAGTAGGTTTCAAAACTATCAATAGGGTGACATGGAAGGGTGAGGCGCCAAGCTCTTTATATAAGATGATAGGAAGTAAGTTGAACATAACCCAGAAGGGCATATTCAATACCTTTGACCATAAAAATGCAGAACAAGTTTGTTTGTGAGCCATCTCTCTTATTTTTCTTCGCTATAAATTTTTTCTAACATCTTCGCCAGACGATATCCAGCCAAAGCTATCTGCCGCAACGACGCTTCTTCTCCTCGACGGAGATATTCTGCTGAAGGCTCGCCATCATAAGCGATATCTTGATGCGCCACCTCAGTAGCAATACGATAAGCCTCTTCGCTCCATATAGCAGGGTCTGTGTCGTCGTAGCTAGAGAAGCCATCGAGGGGATAGGTGGTCATAATCTGTTGCGCTATGTTTTCTATCTGCTCGGCATCTTCTTCGTTAAGAGGACGATGATATAGCTCTTTTTGGGCAGCGCTACACGCCGAATCCCACAGGGCATGTAAATTTTCCGCCCAAGAGCGCTTTATTTTGAAGTGGTTACCGCCTTTGTCGCCATAAGGAAACTGCTCGCTATAGCGAGTGCAACAGTGCAAAGGCTGATGTACGTCGCCAACGCAATGAATAAGAAATCTGAGCATGATGCTCTTATTCCATTCGCTTGCATTTGGGTCGGTAAGAGCTTCTCTTGCACTGTCGATGCCGGTAACAACATTGCTGCTCTTGAAGACCTCCATAAGGCGTGATACGTCTTCCTGCGATAAGATATCATCGGGGTCGTAAGGCAAGGTGATGAAATGCCATGAACGCCCCAAGGGGACAATATCATCGGCGAAACACGCAGAGGTGACGAAAGTGCTGGATTCTGGGAAATCATCATGGAAATAGCCGAGCTGCTGTTCTACGCGTTTTACCACATCGTCAGAACAGCACTCTTTGGCGATCTGCGCTATAAGCATATGACCGGTGTCATACCAACCATAACCTAAGGTTCCATAGGCAAAAGAACCCAAAAACATGAACGATAAAATAAAGATTTTTGCTTTTGAAAACATATTGAGCTCATCCTAACGAGGTATAAAAAAACAAAAAAACGCCAAAAGGCGATAAAACCTCTTGGCGTATCATTATAATGTATAGAGAAATAATGTTCTACGAAAAAAACGCCTCTAAAATCTCTTGAAAAGCGAACTCGTTATGAATCTCTTGATTGAAAACATTTAGCATGTTAATGAATTCTTGATTGCCTTTCCTTACAGCAAAGCTATATTGATCGTTCTTAAGATATCCGGGAACTATAGAAAGATTGCCGCCAGACTTGCCTTCGCTGTTTAAAATCCATAGCTTAAGAAAAGATTCGTCGTGAACCATGATATGTGCCCTGCCAGTAGACACTGCAGCAGCAGATTCTTCGTTGCTATCATATCGTTGGATTTGTGCCTTAGGGAAAAAATGTTTCATGGCCTTGTCGGAGGATTTTCCTCTCGTCACGGCGATGGTGATGTTGTCATCATAGCCGCTCTCAGCAAGACGCTTCATGATTTCATCGTATGAAGCAACACCGTCAAGACCGAGCTGTGCTGCTTTTTCATTGTTGAGCATTATTGAAATCCCTGTATAAAAATACGGATCGCAAAAACCTATGAACTTGGTCCTATAGAATACCTGGCTCATCGCTGCCATGATAATATCGATATCACAATCCTGGAGCATGGGAATTAATTCCCCAAAAGAATTGGGGACGACGATCTCAAGCTCAACGCTAAGCTTTCTGGCAAGACGCTTCGCAATCTCAATGTCAATGCCAGCACGCTCGCCAGCATCATCGATAAATGAAAACGGACTGAATAAAGGATTAACACCTACCTTTATTACGCCGGTACTGTTGATACGTGATAATGTCTCAGAATCTCCAGTGACAATGTCTTTGCAATGTAAAGACATCGGCATGATAATTGTCGATAAGATCGTGAATATCATAAATATGCGAGATATAAAATTGTTCATGACATACTCCTATGTATCATGTTAAAGAGGTAATACTTTTTTATAGCCCTAAAAAGCTTTTAAAACAAATAATTTCGTGACACAACTAAAATTCCTTGGCATGAAATCACAAAATATTGTAATATCAATGATTAATATTCCGGATTAGCTCAGTTGGTAGAGCAGTTGACTGTTAATCAATTTGTCGCAAGTTCGAGTCTTGCATCCGGAGTAGTGAGCCGGCTCAATTGAGCTGGCTCTTTTTTTGCAAGAAACTGTCAAAAAATGACAGTTTTATGCAAAATTCACGTGAATTTTTCTCTATTTGCGACATATATTTCCTTTGGCGCCATAGAGTTAGGCAATAGATCCTTAAAATTCATGCCTGACCCACCACCTAGGGTGTTAAATTTGTAGACTTTTTGGTCTTGAAAATTCACATGTAATTGACTATGCTTCTTACTCTGCCTTTATAAAGCAGTGTTAAAGAAATAACAGACCAAAGGAATTGATATGCCTCGCATAAAAGAACCAAAAATAGGCACTTCTGTAATGCCTAAATATAAAAGCCCTAACAAAAAAATTGTAGAATCTCTTCGAAACGCCTACGACAATCAAAGAACTAAGGGAGCTCATAAATCACGACAGCTTGTCAACTTAAGAGGTTCTCTTAGAGATGTAGGAGTAAGCCGTGATCGCTGGAAAAAACAAGCAAAAGAGGCTGAAAAAGATCTAGCTAATTTAAGAGAAGAAAACGATACGTTAAAAGAAGAGCTAAAAAAAAACTCTTCCGGTAGAGGAAAAGTTAGCTAATCACACATATTCCTTAGATAAAATCTACGAATCGATAAACTCCTTTATGCGTTCTTCAGTAGGGTTTCGAGGACTCGTAAGAGTATTCGATTCATTAAAAAACATTATCGCACCTGCGTATACAACTGTACGAAATTGGCTTTTAAGATTTGGTTGCTTTAAAATGCATTGCCTCAAATATCCTGGTAATAACTGGTTTGAAATCGTTGATGCCAGCATTCAAGTGGGGACTCAAAAATGTCTGCTTGTTTTGGGCGCTAAGCTTGAAGATTTCCAAGAAAATTTCATTCCTTCATTTAAGCATGTAGAAGTATTAGCAATGCGCCTTGTGAATTCTTGTACAGCTGAAGAAGTACAAGAAGTGTTGAGAATATCAAGTGAAAAAATAGAAAATCCGCCATTAGCAATAATTTCTGATGAAGAACATGTAATGAAAAAAGGAGTTCGACTTTTCAGGAAAAACATTGCTGAGACAGTCCATCTGATAGATATTTCTCACAAACTCAATACTTGTCTCAGACATGAGCTAAAGAATGATAAAGTCTGGGAGAACTTTAAGAAAGCCCTGCAAAAGTTTAGTTTAAAGCTGAAACAGACAGAACTCTCTTATTTATTGCCACCAAAACAACGTTCTAGAGGCCGCTTGCACAGTGAAAAGAAATTGATTGATTGGGGACTTTCTCTTTTAAGTTATTTGAGTTCAGAGAAAGGACAAATCCTGGCTTCCCATTTAAAAAATAAATTAACTTGGATTGAGGAATATCTAGAAAGTTTAAAGACCTATAAAATGCTCATGGAGATGAATGAGAAAGCATTAAGGCTAGTCCATCAAAAAGGATATTATCGTGGGGTTGCAAATGATTATCTAAAATTAGTAAATCAATTTTACACAACGAATACACGATGTGTTTCCTTAGGCGGAAGAGTGGAGTCTTTTCTTCGAGAGCAAGAAGAAAGTCTTGTAAAAGGAATTCACTACCTCGGGAGTTCTGAAATTATTGAGTCTTTATTTGGTAAATTTAAAGCTATGGAAAGACAATTTAAATCTGGAGATTTTACTTCTTTAGTACTATCAATGCCAGCTCTTGTAGGGAACTTTTCAAAAGAAATTGTAGGTAAGGCTTTAACATGCACTTCGTCATTAGATGTCAAAGAATGGGTTGCTGATAATTTAGGAGAGACGTTCCTATCTAAAAGAAGGCGTGCTCTTGGCAGAGGAAAAAGTACAGTCAAAGCGGAAATAGAACTATGTGAATTTTCAGGGTTAGAAAGCGTGCAAATTTAACACCCTACCCACCACCCCACCATTTGAGAGTTTGAAAAAAAACGTTTTTTATATATTATGTAGATTTTGAGTAAATGTCCGTAAATGTAAGGAGACCACGATGAAAAAAATTAAAAAGAAAAAAGAAAAAATGAAAGCGTGGAGAATACTCCTCGCTGCCGTGGCAATACAACTTTTTGGCATGGTCTTCTCCATGATAACATGCGGATGGCTGTTCACCTGGGTATATCAACTAGAACCTCTCAACATATGGAAGCCCATGGAAGGAGGCCCCGGTATAGATTTCTTCGCCACGACCTTCGTACTGCATATCATCTTCGTCTTTGTCTACGTACTGCTTCGTAATGGACTCCCAGGGAAAAATCTCGTCGTAAAAGGCCTTTTCTATGGGCTATGCGTATGGGCGGTAGGGGCACTGCCCTGTCTATATATGACACTCTACTTCATGACAATAGCGCCAACAGTCGTCGTCTACTGGGCAATAACAGGGCTGATAGGCACCCCGATAAGCGGTGTCATAGCATCATCAATATATGGCAAAAACTAGCGTATAGGAATAGCGTATAAAGTTAATGCAGAATGCTGATTGATGAATGCTGAATAAATCGCCTGATCGATTTCCTGTCTCCGAACTCCGAACGCTGAACTCCGAACTGTGCGGCAAAGTCGCACTATAATAATTACTTGATGCTAAAAGAGATATATCTTATAGTTGTGGTCATAAATAAGGATATATTACGATGTTACGCAAATTCTCTTCACATATTACCGGTACCAGAAAGCTGCTTGCTATGGCGCTCCCTATGATAGTCTCACAGGCGTCCATGACGATTATGATGTTTACCGACAGGGTCTTCCTTGCACGTATCGGCGAGCAGCATATGTCGGCGGCGATGATAGGTGGACTAACTGTTTTTCTCGCTATGACGTTTTGGTATGGCATTATAGGGTATGTCAACGCTCTCGTCGCTCAGCATTACGGCGCCAAGAAATACAAAGACTGTTCTTTGGCGGTATCGCAGGGAGCAATATTGGCTGTCTTAGCATATCCTATAATATTGTTGTGTATACCTGTTGGCAAGTGGCTTTTTTCTATATCACACCACGATCCTTTGCAGTTTCAGCTTGAATGCACATACTTCTCTATCTTGGTATTTTCCTCAATAATCTGGCTTCTAAAGACGGCATTGATAGGATTCTTCGTCGGAAGGGGGAAAAGTCAGACGGTCATGGTCGCCGATGTCATCGGGATGATAATAAACGTCCCATGTAACTACATTCTTATCTTTGGGAAGCTTGGAGTCCCAGCATTGGGTGTCGCAGGGGCGGCATATGGCTCCATAATAGGAGCTGTTGTGACGCTGACAATACTGGCATGCTCATACTTAAGAAAACGATATCGTAAAAAATATGACATCATAGGAAACATGCGCTTCGATATGAAGATGTTCAAAAAGCTTATTCGCTTCGGATTCCCAGCAGGAGCAGAGTTTTTCCTGATAATAGCAGCATTCAACGCCATAATGCAGCAATTTCATTCCTATGGAAGCGATGTCGCCGCCGCAGTGACGATAACGACGAGCTGGGATCTCATAGCCTTCCTGCCAATGTATGGCCTTGCCATCGCCGTAACGAGTATAGTAGGACAAAATATGGGCGCAGGAAATATCGAAGAAGCAAAACTGTCGGCATATCGCGGAGTCTTCGTGGCGCTAATATACGATATTATCATGGTGTCGCTCTTCCTATTCGCAACGAAATACCTCGTAGCAATATTCGTTACTGCAGAAGAAGCCGCAGCAAAACCTATAATACCAACAATGGCGACGACGATGATACGTATGGCGGCACTGTACGTCTTCTTCGAGTCGGCATACCTTTGCATAGCAGGAGCATTGCGCGGTGCCGGAGATACCCGCAGTGTTATGAGGATAACAGTGATATCACACTGGTTTTTCTCGGTCTTGGTGGTAGCATTAATAACAGTATTCCATACTACCCCCATAGTAGCATGGGCAGGGTTTATCGCACTACCAATAACAACGGCGATCTTCGTCTTCGCGCGCTTCAAAAAAGGACACTGGAAAAAAATAAAAGTCGTCGATCCCGATGCAGCCCTAGTCACCACCGAAAGCCCGCTACCATAACCCCAGAGCAAGTAGTATTATGAAAAAAGTAACATTTTTATTGGCGGCCATGATATGTATTTGTGCTGCTGGAGTTGCTTCTGTCGGAGATATAACTGAAATTATGAATATAGTGTCCGATGACGATGAGATCATAGGAGAAGCATCGCGAGAGGAAATATATGCCGAGGGAATAAAAAATTTCCGCGTTGTCAATGCTTTTGTCGTCAATGATGAAGGATTGATATGGGTTCCACGACGACATAAAGATAAGATTTTATATCCTTTGCATCTCGATACTAGCGTCGGAGGGCATGTTAAGGCAGGAGAAGCCTATGAACAGGCATTATTCCGCGAGACGGAAGAAGAGATAAACATCGATCTTACTGTGATACCGTACAAAGAGGTGGCATATATATCTCCGATTTCGACGCCAGTATCGGCGTTTATGAAAGTATATTTTATCTATGCAGAAGAAGTCGAAAATTATAATGAAGACGATATTAACGAAGCTTTTTGGATGGGCCCCAAAGATCTTATAGATGCTTTAGAGTCGGGAGAAGATAAAGCAAAATCAGATCTTATTGTCATATTAAAGAAGGTTTTTTGCGGCGCTTGAAGCGTCGTACCAAAAGCCCATCTTCACTGATAACTGATAACTGATAACTGATAACTGATAACTGATAACTGATAACTGATAACTGATAACTGATAACTGATAACTGATAACTGATAACTGATAACTGATAACTGATAACTGGTCACTGATAACTGATAACTGATAACTGGTCACTGGTCACTGATCACTGATAAAAGGATGTGTGAGTCGTAGTCTCCGCCATAGAAAATTGTTTGTTTGGCAGTGACATAGTGCGACGTCTCTTCATTGTCGGCGCCAGTATTAAGATTGCGGGAATGATGAGGGAAGTCCGACGACGATATCAGAAGCTGTATGCAGTGCCCTTTTTTGAAGGTATGCGCCGCCGACTTCATAGGGACCTCGATGGCGTAAACAACGCCTTCTTCAAGGAAAGAAGGGGACTCAAAAGATTCACGATATCTCGTGCGGATAAAACCCGACTGTATATGGTACGATGACCCGTCAGGATGCTTGTCGGAAATCTTTGCGATGATGTCGGTGTCAGGAGCTGACGATGAGAAATGTACCACAAGCTTTAAAGGCCCGGCAATAGTAACGTCTTCTTCTAAAGGCTCAGAAGCAAAAACAACGACGTCATCGCGAATAACAAGAGAATCCTGCTTCCTTGGACCAATATAATCGTCGCCATAGATGATATCACTGCCAATAGAGGGCATGGGGTTTTTAGGATCGTATGCAAAAGTATTGCGAAATTCTTTTGAAGAAGCCTCTTCCGCCAAAATATTATCAGACGTTGTGGATTTTGATAGGCTCAGCTTTTTAAAAGATGTGTTTTCGGGAGGCCACTGCGATGCCGTTTTCCATTCATTACTTCCTGTAACAAAGTAGCTGACATCATATTCTGGAGCTGTTTTCTTATCGTCGTTGAGCCAGTAATCGCACCAAGGGAGTATTGTTGGCAGGCTTTTTATAAAAGAAGCTTCTTTTCCGAAATCCGCCTCTTCAAATTTCTGTGTGGGGATATGCCCCCATGGTCCTATGACGAGCTTATTTTTGTTATTTTCTGTGAAGTCGTTGATGCCTTCCTGTACAAACCTATCGTACCATCCTTCTATGATGAGGGAGGGGGTTTTCAGGGCATTTTCAGAGGTATTTGCACTGATGTTTTCCCAGAAGGCATTAGGCTTTTTGTTTTCTAGAAAGTTACGATATGCTGGGAACTTATGCGTCGAGATAGTTATATCGAGGTCTTTTACCGGCAAAGAGGACATGACCTTTTCGATGTGGTCGCTGTAGTCTTTTGTGCGTTCTCGTGTTCCGTTCTGTGCTATCCAGCATAGCATGTCTTTTAGGTATGGGACTCCTTTGTCGAACCATGCTGCGTAAGTGTCTTTCGAGACGAAAGCTGGGATTATTGTTTTTAGATGCGGGTTTCCTTGTGTGGCTGCAAGCCATGCACACGTCCCGGAATAAGAAAAGCCGAAAACTGCAACGTTGCCATTAGACCATGGAGCTTTCCCTGTCCATTCTACTGTGTCATTACCGTCGGAGGCTTCGTTGATGTATGGAGTGAACTTCCCTTCGGAGCAGAACTTCCCTCTTGTGTCTTGGACGATACATACATATCCTTGGCTGGCGAAGACAGAGGCTAAAGTGCTGTATTTATGTTCTTTAGAGGTCTTGTCGTATGGTGTGCGTATTAGTATGACAGGGTATTTTCCTTCCGACTTCGGACGATATACATCAGCGGCGAGGAGTATGCCGTCTTCCATGGCGACCATGACGTTTTTTTCGACGACGACGAAATTTTTAGGAAAGGAGATCCCAAGATATAACGAAGCTAGTATAGCAATAATATATCGTAAAAGAATCATCATCCGTAACACTGTGAGGTAATTTCATAGGTGTTCGACGACAGCCCTTTCGTAGCTAATATCTTCTTAAGCTGTTCTTTCATAAGCCCTTTTCTTGTGTCGTCAAGTTTTCCATATTTTTTAAAGCCTTTTGCCAGAGCTGCCGCTATTAAAGGGTTTATCTTGTCAATTTTTAGGACTTTTTCAGCCAAGAATATATATCCTGAGCCGTCTTTGCTGTTGAACTGTACGCTGTTGCCGATGAAAGCACCAATGACAGAACGTATCTTGTTGGGGTTGGTGATATCAAAGACAGCGTCTTCCATAAGCTTCTCCGCGCGGAATACTGCGCCGGCGATGTTAGAATGTACCTGCACAGCAAGCCATTTGTCGATGACAAGGGTGTTTTTATGCCATTTTTTATAGAACGCTTCTATAGCATTTTTTGTTTCTTCGCATTCTATGTTGGAAAGTATTGCTAGAGCAGAGAAGTTGTCGGTCATGTTGTTAGATTCTTCATATTGCTTATAGCACAAAGAAATATATTCCTGCTTCTCGGTTTTGGCAAGTAAAGCAAGACATGTGTTCTTAAGAGAACGTCGTCCTATAGCGGTAGCGTCGGTGGTGTATGGCCCTGCGTCACTAAGAGAATGATACATCTTAAGAAGCTTCTCCTCATGGGCTTCGGCAAGAGCACGGCATACAAATTCACGGGCAGCATGTATGGCGTCATAGTCGATGATATCTTGCTTCTCAGCAAAAGAACCCTCGCTTGGAATGCTAAGAGCGACGGCTTTGAAGGCATCGTCGATATCAGCATCATCGAGGATAGCGGCAAAAGCAGCAATATAACGCTCGTCAAGGACAAGGTCGCGGCCGCTATGCATGTCGTCGATAAGAGCCATGACAACTCTCGAAGAAAGCTCTTGTCCTGCATCCCATCGAGCAAAAGGATCGTTGTCATGCGCCATCAAAAAGATATAGTCGTCATAGGTATAAGAAGCCTCTATGATGAGAGGAGCAGAGAAGTGTCTGTTTAAAGAGACAGCAGGCTCTTCAGCGATGTCGTCGAAAACAAAAGTCTCCTCGCTTTTGGTGACTTCAAGGATAGTATCGACGATGTCATTGCCATCACCATCAAGAAGGCCTATAGATAAAGGAAAATGTAGCTCGCCATGCTGCTTAATGGTAAGGGAAAAACGACGCTCGGCGGCATTATAACGACGGCTTACAGCGATACGAGGAGTGCCTACCTGGCTGTACCACTTCTTGAACTGTGTGAGGTCGCGACCAGAAGTGACCTCCATAGCATGGACGAAGTCTTCGGTGGTGACAGCCTGCCCATCATACAACTCGAAATATTTCGTAATTCCTTTCTTGAAGGTCTCTTCGCCAAGAAGGGTCGATATCATCCCGATGATCTCAGAGCCTTTCTGGTATACCGTGGCAGTGTAGAAGTTGTTTATCTGCATATAAGACGAAGGCTTTATAGGATGGGCAGTAGGGCCAGAATCTTCAGGAAATTGGAAAGAACGTAGATGCTCGACATTTTTTATCCTCTGCACAGGACGGGAAAACATGTCTCCAGAGAAAGCATGGTCGCGGAAAACGGTAAGGCCCTCTTTGAGAGTTAGCTGAAACCAGTCGCGGCAGGTAACTCTGTTGCCCGTCCAGTTGTGGAAGTATTCGTGGCCGACAACACCCTCGACGCGGAGAAATTCGGCGTCAGTAGCAGTATCAGCATCGGCGAGGACACAGCTAGCATTGAATATGTTCAAACCCTTATTTTCCATAGCACCCATGTTGAAAGAGCTTACAGCTACGATCATATACGTGTCGAGATCGCACTCTAAGCCGAAGGTGTCTTCGTCCCACTTCATAGCATTCTTTAGCGACGACATAGCATGATGACAGCGCTTCTCGTTGCCTTTGTCGCAGTATATCCTTAAATCAATATCACGCCCAGACATCGTAGTGAAGGTGTCGTATATCACGCCAAGGTCGCCGGCGACGAGAGCAAAAAGATACGAAGGCTTAAGGAATGGATCTTCCCACGTGACATAATGCTTCCCATCGTCGAGGTCGCCGTGATCAACTTCATTGCCATTGGAAAGCAATACAGGATATTTTTCTTTGTCGGCGATGATCTTGGTAGTAAATTTTGACATGACGTCAGGCCTGTCGAGGAAATATGTTATACGCCTAAACCCATGAGGCTCGTTCTGCGTGCAGAACATCTCACCAGACTGATATAACCCCTCAAGAGCAGTGTTGTTGGCAGGGTCGATCGTATTCTCTATCTCTAAGACGCAGCGCTCAGGAACATTTTCGATGCGTAACGTCTTGTCGTCGACACTATACTCGGGAACCTCGCCGTCGATGGTTACACTCAACAACGTCATATTCTCGCCATCCAAAACAAGAGGAGCACTCACACCGTCATTTTTGACGATATTAAGCGTAGAATGTACCGTGGTAACATCATCTTCGATATTAAAAATAAACTTCACATCCGAAATGGAATACTCAGGAACAGTATGGTCTTTGAGATATATTGTTTTTGGTGCGGCTTCTGACATAAAAGTTCTCCTTATTAACATTATTTTATTAACTGAATGTTACGCGATGTTAGGAATTTTTCACCACCACTTTGATAGGAATTCGAAGCCCGGAATAGGAATTTCTACCACGGAGCCACGGAGAACACAGAGAGGAATAGGGCGGGCTAGGGGTTTCACCCCTAGAACCCCGAGGACTTTAAAAAGTTCACTGTTCAAAAATAGGGGTCTGGGGGAAAGCCCCCAGCAATTTTCTTTTTCCTTTAAACTTTTGTTCTCCGTGTTCTCCGTGGCTCCGTGGTGAAAAATCCTGTTCCGAACTCCGAACTCATTTCAATGATCATTTTTTCGATGTTGCCATATGAAGCGCGGAAACGATAAGCAAACTTATACTTATCGAAGCTATAAGCGGCACGACAATAGAAAGTATCATAGACTTCTCAACAAGAAGACCCGTTATGGCGAACGCTACAACAGAACCTATAGCCATAGGAAGGACATAGCGCCACTGCGTGTTGAAATGGTCGAAATGATGACACGAAGAGCTCGCAGAGGATAATATCGTGGTGTCGGCGATGACAGAAGTATTACACCCACATACACCACCGGCAAGGATAGCGCCCAAAACAGGGAAAAGCATCGCCATCTGGTCAGGCGTCGCTGGCGTTGCTACGTGCGACAACGACACAACAAGAGGTATCGCTATAGGGAATAATATCGCCGCAGTACCCCACGTCGTCCCTATCGATATCGCCGTGGCAAGAGCAACTACGAAAAATATGCAGGGCAACAAATATAACGGCAAAGAATCGCCGATGATATTGGCAAGATAACTTCCAGTCTGTACATCTTCGCGGAGAAGCGCACCAAAAGTCCAGGAACACGCCAAGATAGCAACAACAGGAAGAACATCGAGAGAACCTTTGAGGATGATCTTTGGCATTTTACGATATGAAAAACGCCCAGAAAGAAGATAATATATCACAGAAACAATAAACGATATAGAAGACCCAACAAAAAGAACTATAGCGGCACTAGCATTCTGTAAGGCCGCAACAAAAGAACGGTCACCGCCAAACAACCGATGCTCACCCCAATATAACAACCCAATAAATACAGAAACAAGAAGCGTTGCAATAGGAACAATGAAGTCCATGATATAAGCAGGCTCTTTAGAATCCGTAACAGTAGCCTCAGCATTGCGCCCCTTCTTGCGAGGACCAAAAAGATGGCCTTTCTCATCTGCAATCTTCTCGTGTGACCTCATAAGACCAAAAGAAATCTTGCGACGTACAATAAACCATACAGTGACAATAACGGTGAAAGAATAGAAAACATATGGCAAAGTACGAAGATATATCACGTTCGGCGGCGCCATGACATATATCGTCTCTTCAATAGACTCACCAATGCCGTTGTCACTCAAAAAACCTATTATTGCCGCCGCCCAAGCTGAAACAGGACATAATATCGCTAAAGAAGCCGCCATGATATCAACAAGAAAAGCTAACTTCGCACGAGGAACAAGATGCTTGTCGGCAAGAGGACGTAACACAGAACCAACGGTAAGACAGCTCAAATAGTCGTCGATAAAAAGACAATGCGAAAGTAATAACGACGAAGTCTCAACACCACGCTTGCAACGTATCGAAGACGATGCCTTTAATATCAAAGCTCGAGCACCACCAGATCGGTGGATCATCTCAATGACAATACCAATAATAAAAGGAAATAACATGATAAGGATGTGGTCACAGTCCCAAAAAGAGCCAGAAGAAAATAATAAATTTAAGTCAAACGTCTCGTAAAAACGACGACCAATAAGAGACACGGAATCAATAGGAGCACCATGCGTGACAATAAGCGCAGAGGCACAAATCCCAACGATAAGAGCAAGAATGATCCTATGGAAAAATATCCCAACAAGAAAAACTAATAACGGCGGTATGAAAACAACCCAAGACATAATGATGACCTCTTTAACCCATGATTGCGACCTATATTTCCTTTAGCGCCATAGAGTTAGATAAGATGGCTCAGTGAACGACAAGCGAATAGTCGTAACTATTCGCGAGGAGTAAAATGAGTCATATTGCCTAACACTATGGATGCTATAGGAAACAGGACTTTTTTTCTTTATAAAAAGCATTGGCAGAAAATATAAGCATGTGAAGACAAACATTTTAAGTCCCTACTCTTTCTTATTGTTTTTCTTTGCCCATTTGCTATTATTTAACTTCGCCATATTTCTTTTTGCAGCAACACTTTTGTAGCGTAGAGGAATAGCGTTTAGCGTATAGACTTTACCTATTCGCTAGTTTTTTCTATCCGCTATCCGCTATAACTATCCGCTATAATAACCCTATGGCAAAGTATAGGTCGCAATCATGGGTTTAAAAATTAGTCCGTAATTATAAACGACTTGTAGCCAATAAGCAACACCAAAATATCTACACTAAAAACTAGCGCAACAATAAAAAGTTATCATCCCTTGACAAAAAGTTATCGAATAACGATAATAATGGCATAGTTTTAATAACCGGCACAACAGGAGGGCCAAATACTATGAATAAAATAAAACGCACAAGCCGTATCTTTAGAATCTTTTTTTTAACCTTGATAATCCTTTTACCAATATTTTCAGCGATTTATTGGTTTTTTGATGGTCTCATTCCGAATATGTTTTCTTTCATGTGGTCGCAAGGAAATACAGACATCCGACTCCCGCCATTAAATGAATTGAAACCCCATATCCGCATTTTTTGTTTTTTGATCTCGATGATCCCCATAGGCGTGTATATCTTCGTTCTTCGCTATGGTATGAAGCTGTGCAAGCTATATGAGAGCTTTAAAATCTTTACCATGGAAAACGTCCAATATTATAAAAAAATAGGCTACACACTTCTTATCGGTAAACTCGTATTGTATCCTATTTATGAAGCTCTCATAACACTAGCACAAACATATTATAACACTCCCGGAGAACGATATATCAGCATCTCTTTAGATTCGTGGGACTTCACTGTGATATTCTTCGCCGTTATGTTTATTTTTATGTCATGGGTTATGGGCGAAGGTGTAAAACTCGAAGAAGATAAAAAATATACAGTATAGGAGCAAACAATGGCTATAATAATAAATATCGATGTCATGCTCGCCACAAGGAAAAAACGCTCTAAAGAGCTCGCCGAGGCGATAGGCATAACAGAACCAAACCTTTCTATACTAAAGACAGGAAAAGCAAAGGCGATAAGGCTGTCGACACTCGACGCCATATGCAGCTTCCTTGAATGCCAGCCAGGAGATATCTTGGAATATCGTTCATAACGACAACAAAAACATTATTTTATTTGACATTCTAATAGGAAAAGAAATATTTTAAAGGTGTGGTATATTTTAACTATTACTTAAGGAGTTATACTGATGAAGAAAGAATGCCCAATAATATGTACGACAGCGTTTGTCCTTCTCCTAATAGGAGGTATCAACTGGGGGCTCGTTGGTCTTTTTGACCTAGACCTAGTAGAATATCTGTTCGGCGCAGGGACGATTTTTGCACGCGTAATTTATATCCTTATCGGCATCGCTGCCGTTATGAAGCTTTGCTGCTGGATTAAATGCAAATGTTGCAAAGGATCATGCAAAGTAAAGAAAAAGGCAAAGAAGAAAAAATAACATAGATAACATTATCTAATAACACGTTATTTCGGAGGAATTGTTTCGATTCCTCCGTTTTTTTTCTTTATTAGGAATGTTACTGTTCCCATAAGCACAACTACAGCAGTGACGATTACCACCTTCGTAATATCGAGAGGCTGCCCAAGCGTCGAACCTATAAGGTTGTAGGTGAAACTTCCTGGTATTATCCCCAAAGCAGTAGCGAAGAGATAGTCGCGGAAGCGTATACCACACATCCCAGCTCCGTAGTTGACGACGTCCCAAGGAAAAAGCGGTATAAGGCGCGCAAAAAGGATGGAAAAGAAACCATTTTTCGAGATAAACCTATCACATACGCCAGCCGTGTTTTTCTCTGTCATCTTAGCAGCGAAACCTCTTCCAAGATGGCGCGCTATGATAAAGGGAATTATGCTAGCGAGAACGGCACCGATAACAGTATATACCGTCCCCAAATACACTCCCCATATGGCACCGCTTGCTGTGGAAAGCAGCGACGCAGGAAAAAAGATTATAGAGGTAAGCATATACATCCCGATATAAACAACAGGAGCCCATAACCCTAACGTTATGATGAAATTCTGGATCTTCTCGATAGAGAATCGCTCGTCGATATCGAAATAATACCCTAAAAATACCATCACAGCAACGAATGCAGCAAAGATAACAAATTTCTTGGTTTCTTTTTTCATGACAGCTCCTTGCCATGGTCGGCATATTTCTTTAAAGCAACGGATTTCTTGGCAGAGACAAGGGCGTCAGTTATTTTCCAGGACTCCTGTAATTCGTCGAACCTTGTGAAAAGCGTCTTGTCGCCAGCGATACATTCTGCAAGGAGAGTGTCATATGCTGCTATGCTGTTACCGGTAAATTCACAAGAATGACAAAATTCCATGGTGACGGCTTTGAAGACATCAGCAGCAAGGACATAGTGGTTGAAGTCGAAAGCAATATCTTGCGTCGGCTGTATGTCTATAGTAAGTTTGTTGGTTTTAATTTTATATAGCTTACAGTGGTGTTTGCACGGATTTTTTTTGAATATTATCTCGATATAAGCGCGACGATTTCCTAGCATCTTTCCAGTGGTAAGGACGATGTCAGTGCCTTTCCAGCGCCTGCTGTTGCAACGCAACTTAACATCGACATATGTCTCGGTAGCACTTTTTTTCAGGCCCGCAGCTTTAACCTCACCGCCATAGGAGCGATATTGTCCGATGGTGAGGTCTTTTGTAGATGCTAGGCGTAGCTTTTTTAAGACCTTAACCTTTTCATCATGGATGTTGGTAGCATCGTATTTTTCTGGGGCGTCCATAAGAACAAGGCTTGCCACCTGTAGCAGATGACTTTGTACCATATCTTTTATGGCGCCAGCATTATCATAATATCCTATTCTTTTGCCTACATTGGAATCCTCTTCTGCGACGATGTTTATCTTTTCGATGAACTCACTGCTCCAGACGCCCTCGAAAAGGGGATTTCCAAGGCGTAATGTTAAGATATTTTGTACCGTCTCCTTGCCGAGATAGTGGTCGATCCTATAGATAGACTCTTCGTCGAAGATCTTCTGTATCGTGGTGTTGAGCTTCTTGCTAGTAGAAAGATCCGTTCCGAAGGGCTTCTCAAAGACAACCCTACGGAATTTGTCTTTGTGGGTATGGAGCTTGTACTTCTTTAGCTGCTTGGCGATCATAGGCATGAAGGTAAAACTCGTCGCAAGATAATAAATGCGGTCGTAGGACTTTCCTTTTTCAAGCTTCCCAAGGAAAGCATCCATGCCGTCGAGGAAATTCTTCGCTGAAAAGTCGCTATGGAAATAGTGTATACGTATCTTTTGCCACAAAGGACTTTCGATGATAGCAGCAGGAAGAGAAGCAGCGATGCGGTCCTTATACTCTTCGTCGGATAGAGGGCGTCTTCCGACACCGACTATATACGACTCTTCAGTGAGCGTACCCTTTTTTATTAGGTTGTATAACGAAGGCACAAGTTTCCTGTTGGTAAGGTCGCCAGTTCCTCCGAAGATGATAAATCCTATGGTATTCATATAATATCCGTAAAAATGTAAAGGTTTGTAATTTCTTTTGTTAAAACGGCAGGGCATTCGTCGATGCTGGTATCAATGTCGCTAAAAGCCTTTAAAGCAACAGACTTCTCTTTGCCGTAGAAAAGAAGTAGGCATGTAGTAGCATCCTGAAGAAGAGCCTTCGATGCTGTAATCCTCCTCTTGGGAGGTTTTGGGCTGTCGTCTACGATGATGAATTTTTTGTCTTCTTCTTGCAAAGCAGGGTGGTGAGGAAAAAGGCTCGCTACATGGCCGTCACCACCAGAAGACATTAATATTATATCAAAACCTCCCAATGCAAGAAGCTCTTCAGTATATCCTTCTTCTTTAGGAGAGTGGATGTTTTCTTTAGGAAACTCTTTTTCATTGATTAGCCCTTGAAGAAAAAGTTCTCGCGCGAGATGCTCGTTAGAGTCGTTAGAATCGAGCCTTTCGTCGATCCAAAAGATATGAACCTGGTGCCATGGCATGCTCTCGGAAGCCGAAAGAGCCTTGAAAATTTCTTCAACACTGCCGCCACCACATATCCCTAGAACAACATGGCCGCGACGTTGCATTATGAGCAAATCGGCGACCTCAGAAGCGATAACTTCTACGGCTTTGTAGGCAAGAGATTTTCGTTCATCGGAAATACATTTTATCATGATGGCTGCTCGTGCCTCCCGAAACCAAAACGTAGCGCCTGGATAACTTTTCCCTGATATCTCGGCGATTCTTTACTTTTTATGCGCATGTCGACGCTAGAATCCATGGCAGGAACAGGGACTTCGAGTTCTTTAGCGGTAGCAATACTCCACTCTCCTTCGCCGCTAAGGCCTATGGCGCCAGAATATTTTTCTAAAGACGGGTCTTCACTATACGCCTCTTCGGCGAGATCCATAAGCCACCCGCGTATCACGCTGCCATTGCTCCATACCTTCGCAGCAGAAGACATATCGATGTCGAAAGCGCTCTTCTCCATAACCTCGAAACCTTCGCCGATACTCTGCATCATACCATATTCTATGCCGTTGTGGATCATCTTAACAAAATGCCCAGCACCGCTCTTACCGAAATATCCGTAGCCGCCATCAACGCTGATGTCAGCAAGCAAAGGCTCTATAGCATTAAAACGCTCTTCGTCGCCGCCGACCATAAAACATGCGCCGTTCCTGGCGCCGTCGATGCCACCGCTAGTGCCAATATCGAGAAGATTAATCCCTTCCTCTTTAAGATTCTCAGCACGACGTATCGTGTCTTTATAGAAACTGTTTCCACCGTCAATGATAGTATCACCATCGTCGAGAAGGGGAGTAAGCTCGGCGATAACATGGTCGACAGCATCTCCAGCGGTGACCATAACCCATATCATCCGTGGAGCCTCGAGGCTGCCGACAAGCTCTTCGAGAGAAGCGCCAGCGATAGCACCTTTTTCAACATATGGTACCATCTTCTCAGCGCTTCTGTTATATACAACAACATCATGGCCGTGGTCGATGATGTTGAGGGCAAGATTTCCGCCCATCTTCCCCAATCCTATAAGTCCTATCTTCATCGGTACATCACCTTAAGTATTTTTTTTGTTAACGGAGTAAGCTTCTTAGAAAAATAATTCCCCGCAAGTTTCTTGTTTACCCTGCTGGCAGTAGGGTATGGATATATCTTGCCGAAAAGGTCTTTGAGTTTAAGGCCTGAAGTATTGGCAAGGACGAGCTCCTGGAAAAGCTCTCCAGCAGCAGGAGAAACCATCGAACCCCCAAGGATTACACCCTTTCTATGATATACAACAAGCTTCCCAGCAGTAAAGTCGTCGACGATATGCCTGTCGTCGTCTTCGAAATCAAGCGATAACGTCTCGTATTTCATCCCACGGCTTTCGAGAGCCTCAGCGCTAAGGCCGAAGGTCGCAATCTCTGGGTATGTATACGTTACCCATGAGATGTTGTCGTAGGAAAGCTTCTTCTTGAAAGGGCTGAAGAAATTGTTTATTATAACAGAAGCATGAAGCTCAGCAGCATGGGTGAAGATATACCCTCCAGCGACATCACCACAGGCAAAGACGTTTTTGTTGGTAGTCCTCATATAGTCATCGACCTTGAGCTTTCTTCCGCCTTCGTCGAGCGCGATGCCAGCATTCTCAATGCCAAGACCTTCGATATTCAAAGACCTTCCAATAGCAACAAAAACAGCGTCGAAGTCTATAGTGCTCTCTAAGCCGCCTTTGTCTTCAATGACAACTTTATCGCTACCGATAAACTCCTTAGGGACGCTGTTGAAGTGGAACGTCATGCCCTCCTGGATAAGCTGGTCATATAATACACAGGCGATCTCTTTGCTCTCCTTGGGAAGAAACTTCGGGCCATGCTGTATCACAGTAACGTCGCTGCCAAGACGCTGGAAACACTGCCCTAGCTCTATCCCTATAGGACCCCCGCCAACAAACAAAAACTTCTTAGGTAAAAAATCTATATCGAAAATAGTCTCGTTGTTGTAACACCGCACATTTTCGACGCCAGGGACTTCAAGGCTACGAGGTCTGCTTCCAGTAGCGATGACGATCTTCTTACCGAAATACTCTTTACTATCGACGACAACACTATTAGGACCAGAAAATTTCGCTTCGCCAAGGACGACAGTCATCCCCAAAGAACGAAAATAGTCGGCGTTCTCATGCTGACGTATGACGCCCTGCTTCTCTTTGATATATTTCGTTACCTTACCAATATCAACAGCGCCACCGACCTTGAGACCAATAGCTTCAGCTTCCTTCGCATCATAGGCAAGCTTAGAAAGGTGGATCAACGCCTTGCTAGGAATGCACCCGTAGTTTAGACAGTCGCCACCAATGGCCCATTCGCTTTTGTCGATAAGCAACACGCTGAAGCCGGCTTTGTTCATGAAACCAGCAATGTTTAAACCACCACTGCCAGCACCGATGATGATGATATCAAAATGATCTTGCTCCATAAATCTCCCCACACGTAATGTATAGTATGCTTTATTCAACATATAAAAACATTTCTTAAAAATAAAGAATTTACGGTAACGCCATGAGCATCATAGATATAGCGACGTTTTTGATGGTAATATTATTGATGGTAATAGCAGGGCACTGGGGCGTCCGCAGGGTGCAGTCAGAGAAATCATATCTTTTAGCAGATAATAACACCGGTCTTTTTGCCCTCACCGCTACTCTAGTAATGACGGAATTCAATACTTCGACATTAATAGCATTTTCGGCGATAGGATATCTCTGTGGACTATGGGCGCTGGTACTTCCTTTCGTTTTCCTCATAGGCCTTACTTTCTACGGAATCACCGTCGCAAAAAAATGGAAGCAGTTCAACGGTCTGTCGGTAGCACAGTTTTTCTCGCAACGATATGGTGATAGCGTAGGGAAACTTGCAAGCTTCGCACTAATAGCAGCTATGACGGGGTTCAGCGCAGTGTATATAAAATCCCTTTCGATAATATTCTCTTTAGCCTTTCCTTCAGTGCATACATGGATGTTAAGCCTTGTCCTAGTACTCCTTATACTATTACTTACATTACGCGGTGGGCTCGTAGCAATAATAAAGAACGATATCATAAGCTTCTGCATCCTGCTAATCTTCATGCCTCTTATGATGTTATTGTCATGGAATAACAGTGCAACAACACCTTACAATATAACAGAGGCAATGACTCTATTGCCACCCTCTTTTGTTGTAGCAATAACACTAGTGACGATGTTTACATACATCATAGCACCATGGTATGGGCAGAAAATCTTCTCGGCAAAAACGCCGGCAATAGCAAAACAGTCCGTTATGATCGCAGCAGTGCTCGTATTCGTATTATACGCATGCGCTGTAATGGCGACATCGTTCTTGAAAAAGAATTCCGTTGTCAATCATGACCAGGCACTGCCATATATCGTCATGAATATACTGCCAACAGGACTAAGAGGTATAGGCTTCGGTGTATTCTTCGCAGCAGCAGCAACGACGCTGTCGGGAGTGTGGAGCGCGATGACAAGTATGGTAGTAAGTGATTTTCTGGGAAGGAATAACTCTGAAGGATGTGGACGTAGCATTTATATCACCATAGCTTTTGCAACAATAGCATACCTTCTTGGTAATACCCTCGTCGATAAGATACTTCAGAAACTCATCCTGGCAAACATCCCCGTGCTGGCATTGTCGTTTGCCCTATTAGCAGGTTTTTACTGGAAAAAAGCCTCTAAAGCAGGCGCTATAATAAGCATTGTTGTAGGACTGTGTTGGGGAGTTTTTACCTACGCATATTTTGGCGAAGATGGCGGATATCAATGGTACTGGGCCATCTACGGTATACCACTAATTTTCGGCTCAGGAGCCGTAGGGTCTATTGCTTTTCCAGAAATAATAGCTCAAAAATCTACTTCACTATAGATCATACGGCACGAGAAAACTGGTATAAACGTATCGATGCTGTCAAAAAAACAAGGACAGTGAAGACAATGGCAAGCACAGTGAACAGCGAAGGAATAAGGATCATAACTACGAAGAAAGCAAAAGCCTCTCCGCGCTCCATGATTCCAGGGCTGTAGTAAAAGCCTTTCTCACTTTCGTTGTCGGTGAATATCCCAACAACAAGGAACGATGTAACACACACTAATATGCTGCCAAGCATGAACATCGACATAATGCCACGAGAGCTAGGATCTACGAAAAACAACCCCATAATGATAGAAAACTCTACTATCCTATCAGAAACGATATCATATACAGCACCAGCAGAAGACGAGCGCTGGAGCCTCCTCGCTAGAGCTCCGTCGAGAAAGTCGAGATGACCAGAAAGAAGTATGAAAACAATAGCAAGATAAGGATGCCTAAAAGCAATATATGGCGCTGCAGCAACACCAGAAAGACATGCTAATAAAGTGACGACGTTTGGCGTTATACCAACCTTACAGAGAACGTCAACAATAGGGTCGACCGAAAGCTTTTTATATAATGCTATGAAAGAAGAATTTGTCATACCTTTTTGCCCTTGCGAAGTTTCTTTACTACGATAGGAATAAGTGCGAATATCGCTAAAGCAATGATAGCGATCTTCATCTCCGTAGTAAAAAAACCTTGTACTGAGAAAGGCTCGTTGGAATCAAGGATAGAACCTAAACCCGTCCCCGCCTGTGAAAACGCAAAAGTCCCTGGTATTATTCCGACGAACGTCGTCCATGAAAATGTCCATAGCGAGATGTTTAGAAGCGCAGGAGCAATGTTTACAAGCCAAAAAGGGAAAAGAGGAACAAGGCGAAGGAAAAGTAGGTAGCTTACAGCGTTTTCTTTTATGCCATTTTTTATCTTCGTCATCCGTGGCCCAGAGGCTTTCTTAGAAAGAGTCTCCCCGAGAGCAGTACGCGCAGAAAGAAAGATGACTATTGCTCCCAAAGTAGCTCCAATGACGACATATATCACACTATAAGGCTGTCCGAAGAGAAAACCACCGAATATCGTAAGAAGAGCGCCGCCAGGAATCGAAAGCGCTGTAGATAAGGTGTATAGAGCAATATAAAGAAGAGGCGCCATGATAGCATGTGCGTCGACGAGCTTCAAAAGAAAAACCCTGTGCCTCTTGAAATTCTCTATAGAAATATATTCGCCAACACCAAAGAAATACGCTGCTATAGTGACAGCGATTATTATAGCAATGGGGATAAAACGTTTAAAAGATTTCATCGTAAAGCCTTAATAGATTACACTATACCTTGTGTACATTTTTTACCGTGAAATTGTAAACAAAATTTCCTGACACAAAAAATAGCGTGAAGAGTATGATATTATAATGATACAACACATTCTAGATTACATCATAGACACCAAGACATTATGGGACGAAGGATATAAAATCCCATGGAATGAGCCTGGCTTCAGCAAAAGGATACTTGAAGACCATCTTTCGCAAGAACATGATATGGCAAGCCGTCGCGATAGCGTCATCACCAAACAGGCACAGTGGATTCATGATACGATATTAAAAGGGAAGCCTTCGCAAATTCTCGACTTAGGATGTGGGCCAGGACTGTATATCGGGAAACTTACAGCACTAGGACATACATGCACCGGCATAGATTTCTCGCCAGCATCAATACAATATGCTCAAAAACACGGAAGTAACGCCTCCCTAGGCGATATACGTACGACAGAATATCCTAACAATAATGACCTCGTGATGCTCGTGACAGGGGAGCTCAACGCTTTTTCTCCTGAAGAATGTAAAAGCATCATAAAAAAAGCTTGCGAAGCTCTTAAACCCGGAGGCGCTCTCCTAATAGAGGCAAGTACATTCGGTTCTGTAAAAGCTAGCGGCAACGATAACGCACATTGGTTCGGATGTAAACACGGAGGGCTTTTTTCAGAAAAACCATACCTCTGTCTTATCGAAAATGAATGGTTTGACGATGTTAACACAGCACGGTCAGATTTCTGGATATTAGAAGATGATAGCGAAAAAACTGCACATTATATCAGCACAACACAAGCATATTCCGACGAAGAATATAAAACCCTTCTAAAAGACGGTGGCTTTGCCGACGTCACATTCCACAGTGAATATGGAGACGATATTGTGGAAGAACCTGGCGTTGATGGTGATTATTCCTCCTCATCGACATATCAAGTTATTACAGCAGAAAAAAAAGACCTTTCGTGAAATTCTAAAGGAGAGCAACGCTGACATCAGCACGAGGAAAAGGTATAGCGACAGCATTGATGGAAGCAATGCAAAAAGTAGGGCTCGAAGAATTTCCGCGATATCTACAGTATATGCATGCACAATACGACGTCATTAGCTTCTACGAAAAACTCGGGTGGATACCATTAGGAAACCCTTTCGAAGAAGCACAGATACAACACCGTATCATGATATTGCCTCCACAAGATACTTCGAAGATAAAAAACCTCAAATGTATGTACGACAAAAATACCCGACAAGCCGTTTATGATTATCTGGTAGCTTGCAACGACAATAAAGAAAAACGATTCCATAAGCAGCCCTAGAGCCTTTTAAATAATAATTCAATAAAACCTTGACATTAGTTTCACGCTGTGCTATCATATTATTGTTATAATAACAACTTTGTGCGTTTTTGTTTTGTATATAACTTCAAAATCAAAAATAAGCCCTTAGATTTTCTTGAAAAATAAACCGTATGTAAGGGCATATCTTATCAAAATAAAAAAACAGGCTTTTACGTTAACAGGAATATTTACCATAATACTATGGTCGTTATGTCCTTCTCTCATGGATGAAGTTCGTAATATACCTCCCTTCGAGATGATGGCTATAGTTTTAAGCATATCATTTTTTACTTCTTTAATACGCCTTAAAGGTAAGATTAATGTCATTAAAGGCGCTCCTCTGCGAATGTTTTTATTTATTATGGTATGCATAACAGTAAATCAAGTCGGATATGTTTTAGCCTTTAAGTTACTTAAACCACACGAAGCTGAAATCGTATACTATCTGTGGCCATTGATGCTGCTAGCCATGACAATAGCTGGTAAACAAGAACGCTTCACCTACCTCCATACTATAGCATTGGGTATGTGTTTTTTGGGAGTATACTATGCCGGAGGTATATTCGACGGTATCACCATCTCCGACATGAAAGGTTACGGCTGCGCTCTGGCAGCAGGAATATCCTGGGCGCTATACAGTTACTATTCCAAAAAGATAAAGTACGGCCTATCAGGAACTACGGGGATATTATTACTGCCGGGAGCAATATTGTGCTTAATAATACACCTTTGTTTCGAAGGAGGATATGTCGCTCTCACCTTAAAACAAATGTTTTTTATGACAATACAAGGCGTCATTATCCTGAATATATCTATAGAAATGTGGCATATGGCCATGCAGAAAGGAAACTTCCGTTTCCTTAGCATCGCCCCATATTGGGTGCCGATATTATCAATATTATTGCTTGTACTCTTTAATAAGACGAAGATGACACCTCAACTGATAATAGGCGGAATAATGGTGTCATTAGGTAGCTCACTGCGATGTATTTCATTGATATTCCCCACAGAACAAATACTTAAAATGTACAGAAGCAGCTATTCCAAGATGGCAGCACTATACCACGCCGAAGAAGGGATGTCTTATAGAACCATCGCCTTACTGATAATAATAGGAAACATCGGTTGATATCCAAATTACTGCTCATACCAATCCCGGATAATAACACCACGCTTAGCCCCTGATTTTCAATGAATTACTGGCCTTACGCGATAGCCATTATTAAGAAGGAATTTCGGAGTAGGATTTTTCACCACAGAGCCACAAAGAACACAGAGAAGAAAAGAATATGTCTGGGGGAATTCCCCCAGACCCCCTTTTTCATTGAACATTGAACAATGAATACAACCGGACACGGCAGTGCCCCCTCTCGCCGTTGTCGTAAAAATAAGGTTGCATCTTTACGTTTGCTATAGGAAAAACAAAGAAAGGAAGTGCAATCAACGACAATGGCGACAGCTGTGCGTCCGCTGCGCGC